>Ga0190273_10000076_pt1 | contig 54688 bp, 52 predicted proteins | sample Popmic504IS_FD_134513 | JGI IMG/M metagenome (GOLD analysis project Ga0190273, IMG submission 134513) | Populus adjacent soil microbial communities from riparian zone of Shoshone River, Wyoming, USA - 504 IS | ecosystem: Environmental > Terrestrial > Soil > Riparian zone > Trees stand | place...
CGCCGAGGCTGAGGATGTAGGCGTAGGAGCGGACGAAGACGCCGAAGTTGCCCTGGAAGCCGCGCAGGCGGCCGATCGACTTCGGCCGCTCGAAGTCGAGGTCGAAGCCGGGGCCGTGGCCGTTGGAGCCCTCGCGGCGGACCACCTGCGGCCGCGGCAGGTATGGCTCGATGCGATCGGAGACGGCGATCGGGCCGGCGCCGGGGCCGCCGCCCCCGTGGGGCTGGCTGAAGGACTTGTGGAGGTTGACGTGGACGATGTCGAAGCCCATGTCGCCGGGCCGCGAGTGCCCCATGACCGCGTTGAGGTTGGCGCCGTCGTAGTAGAGGGTGCCACCGGCCTCGTGGATCAGCCGGGCGATCTCGGCGATGTTCTCGTCGAAGACGCCGAGCGTGTTGGGGTTGGTCAGCATCAGGCAGGCGACCTCGTCGGCGTTCTCGGCCAGCTTCGCCCGCAGGTCGTCCATCTCCACCCCGCCCTGCTCGTTCGTCGCGACTTTGACGACCTCGTAGCCGGCCATCGTCACCGAAGCGGGGTTGGTGCCGTGGGAGGTGTCCGGCGCCAGCACCTTGGTCCGTTCTTCGCCGCGGTCGGCGTGGTAGGCGCGGGTCAGCAGCAGGCCGGCGAGCTCGCCATGGGAGCCGGCACTCGGCTGGAGGCTGACGTGAGGCAGGCCGCAGATCTCGCTCAGCGACTCCTGCAGCAGCCACATCAGCTCCAATGCGCCCTGGGCGCGGCGTGAGTCCTGCGCCGGGTGCAGGCGCGCGTGGCCGGGCAGTGCCGCGACCCGCTCGTTGAGCCGCGGGTTGTGCTTCATCGTGCAGGAGCCGAGCGGGTAGAAGCCGCTGTCGAGGTCGAAGTTGCGGCGCGAGAGTCGGTTGTAGTGGCGGACGATCTCCGGCTCGGCGATCTCCGGCAGCCGCGGCGCCTCGGCGCGCAGCAGCTTCTCGGGGATCAGCTCGGCGAGGGGCTTCTCGGGGACTTCGGTCGCCGGCAGCGCCGCCGCGCGGCGGCCCGGCTTCGACTTCTCAAAGATCGTCTGCGCCCGTTCCGCCTGCATCGGGGTCTCGGTCAAGGCCATCAGGCAACCACCCCCTCGCGCTCCGCAGAGACGGCCGCGCCAAGCGCCTCGGCCAGCTCGTCGATCTGCGCCTTCGTCCGCCGCTCGGTGATGGCGATGAGGAGGCCGTCCTCGAACTCCGGGTACTCGCGGCCGAGCGGGTAGCCGGCGGCGATCCCGCGCTCGGCGACCCGGTCCAGCACCTTCTCGACCGGCGCGTCCAGCCGCGCCGCGAACTCCCGCGCGACCGGCGCCTCGTGCAGGAGCTCGACCCCGCTCACCGCGCCCAGCCGCTCGCGCGCGTACGCCGTCCGCCGCACCAGCAGCTCGCCTAGCTCGCGGAAGCCCTCTCGCCCGAGCCAGGCCAGGTGGACCATCGCCCCCAGCGCGTTCAGCGCCTGCGCGGTGCAGATGTTGTTCGTCGCTTTCTCGCGGCGGATGTGCTGCTCGCGGGTCTGCAGCGCCAGCACGAAGCCACGGCGGCCGTCGACGTCCTCGGTTTCGCCGGCGATCCGGCCCGGCATGCGGCGGATCTGCGCCTCGGTCGCGCAGAAGAAGCCAAACGAAGGCCCTCCGAAATCCAAACGGTTCCCCAGCGGCTGCCCCTCGCCAAGGGCGATGTCGGCGCCGCACTCGCCCGGCGGCTTGAGGATCCCCAGGGTCATCGGGTCGCAGGCGACGATCAAGAGCGCGCCGTGCTCCTTCGCCGCCGCCCCCAGCGCCTCGACGTCCTCGACCGCGCCGAGGAAGTTCGGGCTCTGGAGGAAGACCGCGGCGGTTTCGCCATCGACGGCGTCAGCCAGAGCCGTGGCTTCGGTCAGTCCGTCCTCGAGGCCGACTTCGACCACCTCGGCGCCGTAGCCGACCGAGTAGGTGCGCAGGGTCTCGCGGCTATGCGGGTGGAGACCGCGGGAGACGACGAAGCGTTTGCGCTTGGTTGCGCCCATCGCCAGGTAGCCGGCGGAGGCAACTGAGGAGGGCCCCTCGTAGAGCCCGGCGTTGGAGACCGGCAGCCCGGTCAGCTCCGACATCGCCGTCTGGAACTCGAACATCACCTGCAGCCCGCCCTGGGAGATCTCCGGTTGGTAGGGCGTGTACGGGGTGAGGAACTCGCTGCGCTGGGTGATCGCGTCGACGATCGCCGGCACGTAGTGGTCGTACATCCCGGCGCCGACGAAGCAGACCTGCGCCTCAGCGTTGGCGTTGCGCTCGGCGAGGCCACGCAGCCGCTCGTAGACCGCCTCCTCCGACATCCCCTCCGGCAGCGCCAGCGGCCGCCCCAGGCGCAGGTCGCTCGGGATCTGCTCAAAGAGCTCGTCGACCGTCCCGACGCCGATCGCGTCGAGCATCTCCTGGCGGTCTTGGGGGGTCGCGGAGGTGTAGCGGGTCACCCGCCTGATGCTAGGGAAGCGGGTGGCCGGGCTTCGCTTCTAGTTGTCCAGCAACTTGCGGTATTCCTGGACGCCGAGGAGGGTCTCGGACTCCTCGGGGGAGGTGAGTTTGACCTTGACCAGCCAGCCCTCGCCGTAGGGATCCTCGTTGACCTTCTCCGGGGTGTCCTGGAGCGCGTCGTTGACCTCGACGACCTCGCCCGACATCGGCGCGATCACGTCGCTCACCGCCTTCACCGACTCGACCTCGGCGTAGGAGAGGTCTTTTTGGATCGTCGTCCCGACTTCGGGCGGGTCGAAGAAGACGACCTCGCCGAGCGAGTCCTGGGCGTACCAGGTGATCCCGAAGGTCGCCTGATCCCCATCGATGCGGGCCCAGTCGTGTTCCTCGTGGTAGCGCAGGTCGTCGGGGTAGGTGCCTTCAGATGATTCCGGTGCCAAGTCTCAGCTCCTTTTCGCGTACAGGGGCTTGGACGCTATCCGGGCGGCACGGCGCTTGCCCCGCACGTCGATCTCGATCTCCTCGCCGATCTCCGCAATCTCCGCGCTGACGTAGGCCATCCCGGCGCCGATCTCAAGCGATGGCGAGAAGGTGCCGCTGGTGACGACGCCGACCCGCTCGTCACCGCGCATCACCGGGTTGCCTTCACGGGGGATCCCCTGGCCCTCGATCTTGAAGGCGACGAGCTTCTCGGCGGTCCCCTCGGCCCGGGCGCGGCGAACCGCCTCGGAGCCGATGAACCCGGTCTCCTCCTTGCAGCACCAGCCGAGCCCCGCCTCGATCGGGTTGCGCTCAGGCGTCAGCTCGTTGCCGTGCAGGGGGTAGTTGACCTCGAGCCGCAGCGTGTCGCGGGCGCCGAGACCGCAGGGGACGACACCGGCGTCGAGCAACTCGCGCCAGATCGGCGCCGCCACTTCCGGATCGAGCAGCAGCTCAACGCCGTCCTCGCCGGTGTAGCCGGTGCCGCAGGCAAGCGCCGGTCGGCGGCCGATGCGGACGTGGGAGACGTGGAAGCGCGGCGGCAGCTCGACGCCGAGGGTGCGGGCGACGACGGCGCGGGCGTGCGGGCCCTGCACGGCGAGCATCGCGTAGCGGTCGGCGACGTCGCGGACGATCGCGTCGAACGCGCGGCTCTGCCGACCCAGCCACTCGAGGTCCGCCTCATGGTTGGCGGCATTGGTGACGACGAGGAAGCGGTCGCCGCCGAGCCGATAGGCGAAGAGGTCGTCGATCACGCCGCCGTCCTCGTTGCAGAGGCAGGAGTACTGCGCCCCGCCGATGTGGACCTTGGCGACGTCATTGGAGAGCACGTGCTGTAAGAAGCCGAGCGCGCCTGGGCCCTCGACTTCCACCTCGCCCATGTGGGAGACGTCGAACATGCCGGCGTGCCGGCGTACCGCCGAGTGCTCATCGCGGATCCCCTCGTAGGTGACGGGCATCTCCCAGCCCGCGAAGGGGACGATCTTCGCCCCGAGCTCGACGTGCTGCTCGTAGAGAGGCGTGTGCCGCAGGGCGGTTTCGGTGGTCACACCGCCCAATCTAGTGAAAGGCCGGGGCCTACTCTTTGAGGAAGCCGGGCACGTCGATGTCGTCCTCGGACACCCGCAGTTTGCGGATCTCGGTGTCCTCGGCGGAGACGCGCGGGCGGCTCTCGTAGCGACGACGCACCCGCTGCGGCGAGCGGGCCAGCAACTCGAAGCCTTCGAAGCCGGTGGCGATCACCGTCACCCGCACTTCGTCTTTCATCGACTGGTCGACGACGGAGCCGAAGATGATGTTGGCGTTGTCGTCGGCCTCGGCCTGGACGAGCTGGGCGGCCTCGTTGACCTCGAACAGGCCGAGGTCCTCGGGGCCGGTGATGTTCAGCAACATCCCGGTCGCGCCTTTGATCGACTCCTCGATCAGCGGCGAGGTGATCGCGGCTTTGGCCGCGTCGAGCGCACGGGCCTCGCCGGAGGCGGAGCCGACGCCCATCAGGGCCGAGCCGGCGTCGCGCATGATCGTCCGCACGTCGGCGAAGTCGAGGTTGATCAGGCCGGGGATGGTGATCAGGTCGGTGATGCCTTGGACGCCCTGGCGAAGAATGTCGTCGGCCATCCGGAACGCCTCGAGGACGCTGGTCCGCCGCTCGACCGCCTGCAGCAGTTTCTCGTTCGGGACGATGATCAGGGTGTCGACTTTGTTGCGCAGTTTCTCGATGCCCTCGAGCGCCTGCTGCATCCGCCGTTTGCCCTCGAACTCGAACGGTTTGGTCACGGCTCCAACCGTGAGCGCGCCGATCTCCTCCTTGGCGATCTCGGCGATGACCGGCGCTGAGCCGGTGCCAGTGCCACCACCCTCGCCGGCGGTGACGAAGACCATGTCGGCGCCCTTCAGCGCCTCCTTGATCTCGTCGCGGCTCTCCGCCGCCGCGCCCGCCCCGACCTCAGGGTTGCCGCCGGCACCGAGGCCGCGCGTCAGCTCCTGTCCGATCGAGAGCTTGATGTCGGCGTCGCAGGCTTGCAGCGCCTGGGCGTCCGTGTTGACAGCGACGAACTCGACACCGCGAATGCCGGCATCGATCATGCGACTGACCGCATTGGTGCCGCCGCCGCCGGCGCCGACGACCTTGATCACAGCGAGGTAAGTGGATTCCATCTCCCGATTTTCTCCAGCGCGCCCTAAAACCCTGGCGCTTTGAAAGCTTTCAGTTGAGTTGAGCCTTTGTTCCGTCCGAGCCTTCAGCGATGCTCAAGGGTTCAAGCTACTGGAGCAAGCACGGAAATTGCGCTCAACGTAGGGGATTTGGGGGCCTCTGTCAAACCCCCGCCAGCCATCGTGCAGGGACGCACTCTCTACCGCGGGTTGAGGGTTAGCCCCACCCTCAGGTGCTGGTTGAGACTACTGCATCCCGCTTGACAGAGCGGTTTCTACTCCTCCTAACGGCCTTCAAGGAGCCGGCGGCAGTTCGTGTTCTGAGCCGCTGTAAGAGGGTCGTTGCGGGGCGTGCAGGTCTACATAATCGACCGCCGTTACCTCGGGGTCGGCCAGGATCGCGGCGGCGGCGCGCCACTTCCGCTTCGCCTGGGACGAGTCTCCGAAGCCCAATTCGATCCCGCTGGTGAGGTTGACGACCACCCCACTCTCCCCCTGAGAACTGCTCTCGAGGTAGGGGCGCAGGGCCTCGGGGGCGGCGGCGAGGACCCGCACCTGTTCGAGCGCCGGCCCCTTCACCCGGCCCCCTTTCGGCGGTCCGTCGAGGGGCAGCCTCGGCAGCGGCGGGTCCTCGGGCAGCGGCAGCCAGCGGACCAGTCCACCGTCGGCGGAGACGCCGATCGCTTCCTCGCCTTCCCCGATCGCCGCGGCCAACTGCGGGACCAGGAGGCGCGGCTCGGCGGTGTCCTGGCGGACCACGAACCAGTAGAGGCCGACGAGCACCACGAGGGCGACCAGCCCCCCCGCCACCAGCCGCACCCTTATAGATCCCAGCCGCTCGGCCACTCGACCTCCCCCAGAATCTGAACCTCGGGCTCCAGCTCGACCCCGAAGCGCTCGTGGACCCGGCGCCGCCCCGCGGCCATCAGCTCGAGCACGTCGGCGGTGCTGGCGTCGCGGTCGTTCTCGACGAAGTTGGCGTGCTTCTCGGAGAAGCGGGCCCCGCCGTGGCGGAGGCCGCGGCAGCCCGCCGCCTCCAGCAGCTGGCCGGCCGACTTACCTTCCGCCCGCTCGTCCTCCGGATTCTTGAAAGTCGAGCCGAAGGTCTTGATTCCCGAGGGCTGCGCCTCGCGCCGGCGCTCGCGCATGCCCGCAAGAGTGCCCTTGATTTCCTCCGGGTCGGCCGGCTCGAGCTGAAATGAGGCGCGGGCGACGACTTCGCCCGGTTTCAGGTTCGAGCGCCGGTACTCGAAGCCGAGCTGGTCGGGCTGGCGGCGCTCGCTGCCGGCGGCGGTGCAGACCTCGACCCACTCCAGCGCCCGCGCCAGCTGCCCGCCGTAGGCGTTGGCGTTCATCCGCACCGCACCACCGGTCGTGCCGGGGATGTTCACCCCGAACTCCAGCCCGGAGAGGCCCCACCCTGCCGTTTTCGCCGCCGCCGAAGGAAAGCGATATCCGCCGCCGCAGACCACCCGCTGGCCCTCCCGCTCGATCTGCGCCAACTCGCCGTCCAGCTTGATCGCCAGCCCGTGGAAGCCGTCGTCGGCGATCAGCAGGTTCGAACCGGAGCCGATCACCCCGACCGGCAGCCCCTCGGCATCCGCCCAGCGCAGAGCGGCGACCAGGCTCTCCTCATCGCCGGGTCGGGCAAACCAGTCGGCGACCCCGCCGGTGCGGACCGTGGTCAGCCGTGCCAGCTGATAGTCCCGCTGAACGCCCTCGGGTGGCGGGCTCACGCCAGCCCCTCTCCCGCCGCCGGCTCCGTCACCAGCGCCTCCCCGAGCCTGAAGACGTCACCGGCCCCGATCGTGACGAGAACCGGAGCATCGTTTCCAGAGTTTTCCCCCTTACGGGGGGGACGATCCTGGAAACGATGCGGCTGGATGCGATCGAGGCGCTCGGCGAGGGCTCGCTGCGCGGTCTCGGCCCGCGGGACCCACCAGACCGGCCTGCCGCCGGCGCGCTCGGCCGCGGCCTGGGCGACCTGCAGCCCGCTGACCCCGGCCAGTTCCCCCACCGGCTCCTCCCGCGCCGGGTAGACGTCGAGGACGAAGACCTCGTCGGCCAGCGCCAAGGCGGCGCCGAACTCCACCGCCAGCGCCTTCGTCCGCGAGTAGAGGTGCGGCTGGAAGACCGCGATCAGGATGCTGGGTTCGAGTTCGCGCAGGGCCGAGAGCGCCGCCCGCACCTCGGTCGGGTGATGGGCGTAGTCGTCATATATATGGACGCCCCCCCGCGAGCCCTTGAGCTGGAGGCGTCGATGGACCCCCGCGAACGAGCCGAGCGCGGCGGCCGCCGCGGCGGTGTCCAGCCCCGCCAGCTCGATCGCGCCGAGGGCGGCGCGGGCGTTGCGGAGGTTGTGCTGCCCGGGCACCGCGAGGCGCAAGTCCGGCGGGCCGGGCGCGGCGGTATCGAAGCGGGCCTCCTCGCTCCTCTGCCCGAGCCAGGCGACGTCCTCGTCGGCGGGCGCCACCAGCCCCCGCACCGGCCCGACGAAGGCGCGGAAGGCCTCGTGCAGCTCCGACAGAGAGCCCCAGCGGGTGTGGTGGTCCATCTCGACGTTGGTGACGACAGCCACCTCCGGCCGCAGGCGCAGGAAACTCGCGTCGCTCTCGTCGGCCTCGGCGACGACCCACTCCCCCTGCCCCCAACCGGCGTTGGCGGTGCCGCCGTCGGGGCCCAGCCCCGGAACCTCGCCGCCGACGAAGAAGGCCGGGTCGGCGCCGATCGCCCGCAGCGCCCAGACGGTCATCGCCGTCGTCGTCGTCTTGCCGTGGGTCCCGGCGATCGCGATCAGGCGCTTCTCGGCGCAGAGCTCGGCGAGCAACTGGCCACGGTGGATCGGCTCGATGCCGCGCTCCCGCGCCAGCGCCAGCTCCGGGTTGTCGTCGCTGATCGCAGTCGAGACGACAACCTCGGCCTCTTCCGGCAGGTTGGCGGCATCGTGCCCGACGACGGGCTCCAGGCCAGCCTCCCGGAGGCGCCCCATATACGAGGAGTCGCTGCGGTCGCTGCCGGTGACGGTCGCCCCGAGCTGGGAGCAGACCAGCGCCAGGCCGCTCATCCCGGCGCCGCCGATGCCGATGAAGTGGAGCTTCCGCCCCGTCCAGGCGCTCACCGGGCGGCCCTCAGCACCTCGTCGGCGATCCGCCGCGCGGCATCGGGCTTGGCCAGCCGCCGCGCCGCCGCCGCCATCTCCTGCAAGCGCGCTTGGTCGCCGAAGACACCTCCAACCTCGGCCGCCAGGCGGGCCGGGTCCAACTCGGCATCCGGGATCACGGTTGCCGCCCCGCCACTGCGCATCCACTCGGCATTGGCGCTCTGGTGGTCGGCGGTGGCGAAGGGGTAGGGAACGAGGATCGCCGGCCGTCCCGCCGCCACCACCTCGAAGATCGAGCCGCCTGAGCGGCCGAGCACCAGGTCGCAGGCGGCAAGCGCGTCGCCGAGGTTCGGCTCGTAGGCGAGCAGGGTGTAGCGCTCCCGATGGGGCGCCGCTGCCAACCGGGCCTCGATCTCGGTGAAGTCCCGGTTACCGGCGATGTGGAGGACGTGGAAGTCCCGACGCTCGCCCCCGAAGGCCTCGACGGCGGCGAAGTTGATCGAGCGCGCCCCCTGGCTGCCGCCGACGACGAGGAGGCAGCGATCCCCGGCCGTGATCCCGAAGCGGGCCCGGGCCTTCTCGCGGTCTCCTTCCAGCACCGCCTTCGGGACCGGCCGGCCGGTAACCAGGTACGGCTCCCCCTCGCGCCCGGCGATCGGGAAGGCGAGGCAGACGCGCCGCGCCCGTCCCGCCAGCAGGCGATTGGCGAGGCCGAGGTGGCTGTCGGCCTCGGTCAGGACCAGCGGCGTCCGCGTCAGCGTCGCCGCCAGGCCGGCCGGGCCGGCAACGTAACCGCCTCCCCCCATCACCACGCCGGCGCCGCGCCGGCGCAGTACCTTGCGCGCCGCCTCGACCGCCCCGATTGCCTCCCAGCCCGCCCGCGCCGCCTTCAGCGGGTTGCGCCGGTCGATACCTCGCACCCTGATGAAATCAATCTCGTAGCCGGCGGCCGGAACCAGCTCCGCCTCGATCCGCTCGCGGGTGCCGAGGAAGCTGACCTCGGCGCCGCTAGCCCGAAGCTCGTCGGCGACCGCCATGGCGGGTACGACGTGCCCCGCCGTTCCCCCCGCCGCTACGACCACCTTTGGCTGCTCTGGCACCGCTCGATCGACTCCTCTGACTCTGGCTCTTCTTCTTCGCGGGCGCCTGCCCGCCCTGGACGACGCGCAGTTTGCCAGCGCCAGTGGCCGTCGAATTGCGCGCCGCCGTCGCACGGCCGCCGCGGGCGACGTTGAGGATCAGGCCGACGGCGAACAAGGTCGCCATCAGGCTGCTGTTGCCGTAGGAGACGAAGGGCAGCGGGACCCCGGTCAGGGGTGCCAGCCCCATCACCGCGAAGAGGTTGATCGTCGCCTGCACCAGCACCAGCGAGGTAAGGCCGGTGACCAGCAGCTTCGAGTAGATGTCCTTTGCCTTCTGGGCCGTTTTCAGCCCCGCGTAGCCGAACATCCCGAAGAGGCCAACGACCCCGGCGATCCCGATCAGCCCCAGCTCCTCGCCGATCACCGCCGAGATCATGTCGGTGTGGGCCTCGGGCAGGTAGAAGGCCTTTTGGACGCCGTTGCCGATCCCGACCCCGAAGAGCCCGCCGGAGCCGAGGGCGATTTTCGCCTGGGCGGCCTGGAAGCCGGCGCCGGCGGCGTCGGCGCCAGGGTTGAGGAAGGCCGTGAGCCGGGCCATCCGGTAGGGCTCGATCACCGCCATCAGCAGCGCCAGGCCGCCGATCACCAGGGCGATTTTGCCGAGGTCGGCTGGTCGCGCGCCGGAGGCGACGAGGGTGGCGGCGACGGAGAAGGCGATCACCATCGTCGTCCCCATGTCCGGCTGCAGCATGATCAGCAGGCAGGAGGCGCCGACGACGAGGAGGAACGGCATCATCCCTTCGATCGAGCGGACCCGTTTCGGCTTGCGCGCCAGCAGATCGGCTCCGTAGAGGATCAGCGCCACCTTCGCCAGCTCCGAGGGCTGGACCTGGAGGAAGCCACCGCCGATCCAGCGGGTGGCGCCGTTGACTTCGGTGCCGACGGCGAGGACGGCGAGGAGGAGGAAGATCGAGACGGCGAGGAGCGCCGGGGTGAAATCGCGGACCACCTTCAGCCCGTGGCGGGCGGCGAGGTGCATGATCACCAGCCCCACGACGCCGAACATCAGCGTCCGCTTCAGGTAGAAGGCGCTGTCGGAGAGGCCGCCGTCCTGGAGGACGCGGGTAGTCGAGCTGGCCGAGAAGACCATCACCGCTCCCAGCGCCAGCAGGCAGAGGGTCGCGGTCAGCAGCATGTTGTACTCGGGCGAGACGCGGCTGCGGGAGCGCTTCTTCTTGGCCTTCTTGGCCTTCTTGGCCCCGGCGCGGCCGCGCCGGAGGGAGGCGGCGCTCATCGCTCCAGCTCCTCGACGATCTCGCGGAAGCGGTCGCCCCGGCGTTCGAAGTTCTCGAAGGCGTCGAAGCTGGCGCAAGCGGGCGAGAGCAGGACAACCTCCCCGGTGGCGGCGGCGGTAGCGGCCCGGCGGACCGCATCCTCGAGATCGGCGCAGCGGTGCAGCTCGACCCCGGTCTCGAGCACCGGCGCCAGTTCGCGCGCCATCCGCTCGGCGGTGGCGCCGACGAGGTAGCAGCCCCTGGCCCGTTCGCGGACCGGGTCGATCAGCGGCGTGAACGCTTCATCCTTCTCGCTGCCGCCGAGGATCGCGTGGACGCCGCCGGCGAAGGCACGGAGCCCGACCGTCGCGGAGGCGACGTTGGTGGCCTTCGAGTCGTTGACGAAGCGGACGCCGTCGATCTCCGCCACCTGCTCCAACCGGTGCGGGACCCCCGCGAAGCCGCGCAGCCCCTCGCGCACCGCCTCGCGGTCGAGACCCATCGAGAGCGCCGCCGCGGCCGCGGCCATCGCGTTGGCGACGTTGTGCTCGCCGAAGAGGCCGAGCTCGGCGACCGGCAGCAGCGGCTCGCCGTCGTAGAAGATCGTCCCCTCGGCGACCGCGACCTCGCAGTCGGGGGCGTCGCCGCTGCAGAAGGCGACCCGGCGCGCGCAACCGCCGAGGTCCGTGTCGGCGAGGAAGGGGTCGTCGGCGTTATAGACGGCGACGTCGTCGTTGCCCTGGTTGGCGAAGATCCGCAGCTTCGCGGCGAGGTAGCTCTCGAGGTCGCCGTGGCGGTCGAGATGGTCGGATGCGAGGTTGAGGAAGACGGCGCACTCCGGCGCGAAGGCGATCGTATCCTCGAGCTGGAAGCTGGAGCACTCGCAGACGACCGTGACGTCGCCTGGAATCTCACCGACCAGATCAGCGAGCGGCGTGCCGACGTTCCCTGCCACCGCCACCGGCTCGCCGGCGCTGCGGTAGAGGTGGCCGATCAACTCGACCGTAGTGGTCTTGCCGTTGGTCCCGGTGACGGCGAGGAAGCGGTTCGGCAGCAACCGCCAGGCGAGCTCGACCTCTCCCATCACCTCGATGTCGCGCTCCAGCGCGGCAGCGATCACCGGCGCCTCCCGGGGAACTCCCGGGCTCTTGACGACGGTTCGCATCCGCTCGAGCTGTGCCACTCCATCCGTATCCAGGAAGACTTCGACACCCTCCCCCTCCAGCCCTGCCGCCCCCTGCGGATGCCCGGAATCGACCGCTCGCACGGCCTCCCCCCGGGCTGCCAGCAACCGCGCGGCGGCCTGCCCGGATCGAGCAAGTCCCACGATGAGGAAAGGTCCCTGGGGCAAGGGGGGGCGAGTTTCCTTCGGCTGAACCTTTAGAGGCACATGCAGAAGCTTCTCGACAGGCGCGGATGCCCCTCTCCTTTTGCCGGTAGCACTATTGCTACCCTCCCCCTCATGCCGCAAATTCCACAGAAAGAGCTCCGCAATCAGGTGGGAGAGATTCTCCGTCGCGCAGAGGCGGGCGAAGTCTTCACGATCACCGTTTCGGGACGGCCCGTCGCGAAGCTGGGTCCGATACGCCCCGACCGCACCTGGGTCGATAGCTCCGTCCTCCAAGAGCTGGCAAAACTGCCGGTCGACGAGAACTTGGCAGAGGACCTCAAGGAGTTCGACATCCAGCTACGGGACCCGTGGGCAGACCAGGAATGAAGGCGATCCTCGACACCTCGGTCCTTATCGAGAATCCCGATGTTCCTGGAGTTTCGCAGGCGGCCATCAGCACCATCTCCCTCGCAGAGCTCTACTTCGGTGCGCTGACCGCCGCTGACGCAGACGAGCGCAGGCAGCGCATCGCGCAGCTCGGATTCATCGAGTCCAACTTCGATGCGATTCCGCTCGACGAGGAGGTCGGGAGGACCCTAGGTCAGCTGCAAGCTGCGGTCTCGGACCGGGGGGCGAATCCGCGGAGGCGAACCGCGGATCTCGCGATAGCAGCGACTGCGATGGTCCGCGAAGCAGTCCTCTTCACTAGGAACTACAAGGACTTCAAGCTGGTTGACGACTTGGTGGACGTTCGCGAACCGTCCGCCTGAACCTCACCCGGCGAACTGCCTGATCTCGCGCGCCAGTGCCCGCGGCTGGTCGAGCGGGATCAGGGTGTAGCAGTCGGGCAGCTCGACGTAGCGGGAGTCGGGGAAGCAGGCGGCGAGGCGGCGGCCCTCGCTGTTGGGCATCAGCTTCCCCTCGGCGTCCCAGACGACCAGCACCGGCCGCTCAAAGCTGCGCAGCTTCGGCGTCGCCGCCCGGATCTCGCGCCTGCCGCGACGGACGTCGCGAACGTATCGTTCGGTGTCGCGGCGGATCTCGGGCCGCTTCATCGGCTCCAGCCACCGCTCCATCAGCTCGTCGGGGACGCCGTGCTTGCTCATCTGGCCGTACGCGAACGGCAGCCGCCGCAGCACCCGGTTGGTGAGAGCGAAGCGCATGAAGGCAAAGCCGCCGGGCATGAAGCCGGAGAGGGCAGCGATCCGGCCGGCGATCCCGGGCGGGTAGTTGTCGTCGGTCTCGCAGGAGACGAGGACGAAGGCGCCGACCTGGTCGACTCCGCCGTGGGAGATCATCGTCTGGGCGCCGCCCCAGTCGTTGAAGCAGACAACTGCGTCCTCGAGGTCGAGTCGCTCGAGGAACTCGGTGACGATCCGCGAAAGCCCAGGCAGCGACAGGTCGGCGTCGGGCCGCAACGGTTTGCGCTGGGCGCCGAACGGCAGCACCGGCGTCAGGCAGCGAAACTCGGGCGCGAGCTCGGCGACCACGCCGTCCCAGAGCCGCTCGTCGTGCGGCAGGCCGCCGATGAAGACCAGCGGCCTGCCTTCGCCGCCGCTGTCGCCATAGTCGATCGGCCCCGCCGTGACCTCTACCGTAGGCACGGCCTCAGATCATCCCGGCCCGCCGGCGGACTTCCCACCGACTTCGTCACACACGCTCAGCGGCCGATCGACTGTTGGTAGAGCGTGAAGCCGATCCCCGAGCAGACGGCGGCGATGATCCAGAAGCGGAGCATGATCTTCGTCTCCGACCAGGCCATCATCTCGAAGTGGTGGTGCAGCGGCGCCATCAGCAGGACGCGGCGGCGGAAGGTTTTGAATGCGAAGACCTGGAGTAGGACCGAGAGCGCCTCGATCACGAAGATGCCGCCGATGATGATCAGCAAAATCTCGGTTTGGGTCATCACGGCTAGCGCCCCGATCGCGCCGCCGAGGCCGAGCGAGCCGGTATCCCCCATGAAGATCGAGGCCGGGAAGGCGTTGAACCAGAGGAAGCCGACGCAGGCGCCGACCAGGCAGGCGGAGAGCAGCGCCAGGTCGAGCTGCTCGTTGGTGACGAAGGCGATCGCGGTATAGGCCAGGAGGACGATCGCGCAGGAGCCGGCGGCGAGGCCGTCAAGGCCATCGGTGAGGTTGACCCCATTCGAAGTGCCGGCGATGACGAGGAAAATGAGGACGAAGTAGAGCACCGGGCCGAGGTCGAGGCTGCCGTCGCCGATCCGGAAGTAGAGGGTCGGCTCCAGGCCGACCTCATGGCGGGCCACCCACCAGAGGGCGAGGGCGAGGAGCAGCTGCCCGAGCAGCTTCCAGCGCCCAGCGAGCCCGAGCGAGCGCCGTTTGATGATCTTGATGTAGTCGTCGGCGAAGCCGAGCACCGCGCACCCCATCGCCACCCCGAAGACGGCCATGCTCTGCGGGTCACGGTCGGAGAGAACCAGGAACGGGACGCAGATCGAGGCGAAGACGATCAGGCCGCCCATCGTCGGCGTCCCCGCCTTCGAGTGGTGCTCCTGCGGCCCGTCCTCGCGGATGTGCTGCCCGAACTCCTTCACACGGAGGTACTCGATGAATTTGGGCCCGAGGAAGATGCAGATCAGCATCGCCGCCATGCCGGCGATCAGGACTTCACCCATCGCCGGCCTCCAACAGGTCGGGCAGCTGCTCGGCGACCGCCTCGAGCCCGGCCGATCGCGAGCCCTTGACGAGGACGACGTCGCCCGGCTCCAGCCGCGCCGCCAACAGCTCGGCGGCCTCGCCGGGGTCAGCGACGAGTTCGTCGGGGTCGTAGTCGCGGGCCGGGGCGCCGACCCCGATCACCCAGTCGATTTCGGCGGCGCGGGCGTGCTCGCCGACTTCGCAGTGGTAGCCGGCCGACCCCGGTCCCAGCTCCCCCATCTCCCCAAGTACCGCGACCGCGCGCTCGGCCCCGAGGGAGGCGAGATGGTCGAGCGCCGCGCGCATCGACACCGGGTTGGCGTTGTAGCAGTCGTTCACGAGGACGATTCCGCCGGGAAGATCGAGCCGCTCCCCTCGGAAGCGGGAGAATCCTATGCTCGCAGCGCGGTCGGCCATCCCCGCCAGGTCGGCGCCGAGGGCGACGCCGGCGGCGATCGCGGCAAGGGCGTTGGTGAGGTTGTGCGCCTCGGTGAAGGGGAAGTGGAAGCGCTGGCTGCCGCCCGGCGTCTTCACCGTGGCCTCGGTTACGCCCTCGGTGACCCTGACCTCGGTGGCCCCCACGTCGCCGCCGGGACCGAAGCGCAGCTGCCTGGCGATTGGCGTCAGGTGCGGCTCGAGGACGCCCGCCTCGACGGGCGCCACCGCGGTGCCGCCGGGCGGCAGGTCGGTGAGAATCTCCGCCTTCGCCGCCGCGATTGCCTCGATCGAGCCCAGCAGCTCGACGTGGACCGGCCCGACGTTGGTGATCACCGCCACCTCCGGCTCGGCGATCGCCGCCAACTCGGCGATCTGGCCGCGGCCGCGCATCGCCATCTCCAGCACCAGGACGTCGGTGTCGCCGGGCGCTTCCAGCAGCGTCAGCGGCAGCCCGATCTCGGTGTTGAAGTTCTGCGGATTGGCGTGGACCCGCCCCGGCAGCAGCGCCTTGGCGATGTCCTTGACCGAGGTCTTGCCGACCGAGCCGGTAACGCCGACGACCCTGGCGCCGAGAGCACGCCGCCACGCCCGCGCCAGCGAGTGCATCGCTGCCAGCGGGTCCTCGACGGCGAATACCCAACTTCGCACCACCTCTTCGCCGGGAGGAGAGGAAATCGTTATGGCTTGGTTCTGCCCGATAACGACGCCCCAAGCGCCGGCCACAACCGCATCGAGTGCGAAATCGGATCCGTCGACCTTCTCACCCCGCAAGCCGAAGAAGAGGTCGCCGGGACCGGCGTCGCTGGAGTTGATCGTCGCCCGCCGCGGCGACTCGGGCGGCCCCTCGACCAGCACCTCCGCCCCGAGCGCGGCGGCGATCTCCGCAGGCGACAGGTTCACGCCGGGGTTCCCAGCTTCCAGAGCTCCTCGCGCGCCACCTCGCGGTCGTCGAAGGGGATCTTCCGCCCGGCCTCGAACTCCTGGCCCTGCTCGTGGCCCTTGCCGGCGATGACGACGGTATCGCCCGCCTCGGCCCGGCCCAGGGCGAGGGCGATCGCCTCGCGGCGGTCGATCACGATCTGCAGCTCCTTCGCCCCCTCGGCGCCCGCCGCAACTTCGGCGACGATCTTCTCCGGGTCCTCCGAGCGCGGGTTGTCCGAGGTGATGACCGTCAGGTCGGAGAGCTCCGCCCCCGCCCGACCCATCTTCGGGCGCTTGTCGCGGTCGCGGTCGCCGCCGGCGCCGAAGACGGTGATCAGCTTCCCCTCGGTGAGCCGCCGCGCCGCCCGCAACACGTTCTCCAGCGAGTCGGGAGTGTGCGCGTAGTCGACCAGCACCCCGAACCCCTGGCCCTCGTCGATCGGCTCGAACCTCCCCGGCACCCGGCCGGCCCGCGCCAGGCCGGCGGCCGCGATCTCCCCGCCGACCCCCATCGCCTCCGCGGCGGCAAAGGCGCCGAGGGTGTTGGCGACGTTGAAGTGACCCGGCAGCGCCGTCCGCAGCCGCATCTCACCGATCTCGAAGGTCGCCCCGCTGGTGTCGAACTCGACGTTCCGGGCGCTGTAGTCGGCCTCGGCCCCCTCGGCCGAAAAGGTGGTGCACTCGAATTCCTCGGCGAGGCGGCGGCCGTAGGGGTCGTCGATGTTGACGATTCGCGCCTTCGGCGCCATCTCGAACAGCTTGCGCTTGGCCTGGAAGTAGTCCTCCATGTCGGCGTGGAAGTCAAGGTGATCCTGGGTGAGGTTGGTGAACAGCGCCACCTCGAAGTGGATCGCGTCGGCGCGGTGCAGCGACAGTGCATGCGAGGAGACCTCCATTGCGCAGGCTTCATCACCGCCCCCGAGCATCTGCCGGAAGGTGGCCTGCAGCTCGATCGCCTCCGGCGTCGTCCGTTCCACTTCCTTCTCGACCCCTCCGACGACCATCTTCACCGTCCCCAGCAGCCCGGAGCGGACGTCGGCCGCCTGGAGGATCTCCCGGATCAGGAAGGCGGTGGTGGTCTTGCCGTTGGTGCCGGTCACCCCGACGATCCGCAGCTCCGCCGTCGGATCACCCCAGAAGCGCGCCGCCAGCGGCGCCATCGCCGCCCGCGAGTCCTCGACGATCGCCTGCGGAACCGCCAGGTCGGTCAGCTCCCGCTCCACGACCAGCGCCGCCGCCCCCTCCTCGACCACCCGAGGAGCGAACTCGTGGCCGTCAGCCCTCTCCCCTCGCACACAGAAGAAAAGCGTTCCGGGACTGGCCTTGCGGCTGTCGTAGGCCAGGTCGCCGATCTCCACCGTGGGGTCGCCGATGACCCTCGCCCCCGGGAGCCCCGCGACAAGCTCGTCCAGTCTCATCCGCAGCCGATTATTCCTGAGGGACGCCGAGATACGGCAGGGCGAATTCCGCGATCTGCCCAAAAGCCGGCGCCGCCACCGAGCCGCCGTAGATTTCCCCCTGCGGCTCGTCGACGATCACCGCCGCCAGCAGCTGCGGGTTCTCGGCCGGGGCGAAGCCAATGAAGGAGGCGATGTATTTGGTCTCCGAGTAGGTCCCGTTTTCGGCCACCTGCGCGGTTCCGGTCTTACCGGCGAGGGTGTAGCCGGGGACGCTGACCTCGGAGGCGGTGCCGCCGGCTGCGAGCACGCCCTCGAGCATTTCCCGCACCTGGGCCGCCACCTCGGGGCGGATCACCCGCTTCCCCTTCGGCTCGTGGCTCTTTTCCTCGCCGATGCGCTTGATCAGCTGGGGCGGTTTCAGCATGCCGCCGTTGGCGATCGCGGTGTAGCCGGCGATCATCTGCATCGGCGTCACCGAGAGGCCCTGGCCGATCGGCAGGTTCCCCATCGTCGAGCCCGAGTATTCGTCGAGCGGAGGGACGATCCCCTGCTCCTCGGCCGGGAACTGGACCCCGGTCGGTCGGCCAAAACCGAAGCGCTCGATCCATTTGCTGAATTTCTCGGCGCCGATCTCGAGCCCGATCGTCACCGCGCCGACGTTCGAGGACTCGGCGAGGATCCGCGCGACGCTGAAGTTTTCGGTGCCGCGTTCGTGGGACTCCTCGATCACCCGGTCGGCGACCTGGATCGTCGGCGCCAGAGTGAATTCGGTCGTCGGCGTCACCAGTTTTTCCTCCAGGGCAGCGGCGACCGTGAACGCCTTGTAGGTGGAGCCGGGCTCGTAAGTGAACCCCGTCGCCCGGTTCAGCAGGTCTTCGTTGCTCGCCTCGGAGAGGTCGCCAGGGTCGACCGGCGGCCAGTTGGCCATCGCCAGGATCTGGGCGCTGCGCGGGTCGACGACGATCGCCGTAGCCCCCTTCGGCGAGTACGTTTCGCCCACTCCGGCCAGCGCCCGTTCGGTTTCCCGCTGGATCACCGGATCGAGGGTGAGTTCGACGTCTTCGCCGTCCTCGGCTTCCTCCACCGTCTCCAGCCGGATCGGCTCGCCGAGCGCGTCGTTGACGATCCGCCGTTCGCCGTCGCTGCCAGCGAGCACGTCTTCCTCGCCCGCCTCGAGCCCCATCAGGCCCTGGTTTTCGGAGCCGACGGCGCCGACGACCTGTCCCGCCATCTCCCCCTGCGGGTAGGTACGGCGGCTGTCGGGAAGCTCGCCGATCCCTTCCAGGTCGAGCGCTTCGATCTGGGCGGCGGTGCCGAGGTCGACTTTCTGGGCGACGTAGGAGAAGCCCGAGTCGGCGGTCAGCGCCTCCAGCACCTCGCCCTTCGGCTGGTCGAGGATCGGCGCCAGCTTCGCCGCCGCCTGTGGGGGGTTCTCGACCTGGTAGGGCGTGGCATAGATCGTCGCCGCGTCTTCAGAGGCGGCGAGCTTGTTGCCGCTGCGATCGAGCAGGTCGCCGCGCAGGCCGGGGACGGTGACCAGCTCGGTCTGCTGGGAGACGGCATCGGAAGCCAGCTCCGCCCCCTGCACCCCCTGCAGCCAGAAAGCCCGGCCGACGATGATGAGGAAGCAAAGGAGAAAGCCGGCGAAGAGAAGACCGATCCGACGCTCGATCAAACGCATCCGCGGATGGTCCCTCAGCCCCCGGCGGCAGCTAGGCGAGCGGCGGCGGTGGCGACGTCATCGGGACCCGCCTCGATCACCTGCGGCTCTTCGGTGGTTGGCATCGCGAGGCCGATCTCGGCAGCGGCGCCGCGCACGCGGGCGGTGCTGAAGCGCTCGGCCTCGCGGCTCTCCAGCATCGAGTTCTCTTTTTCGAGGGCGGTGATCTGCTCGTCGATCTGCCCCGAGCTGGCGGCGAAGCTGAGGGTGGCGACGTTGAGGGCGACGATTCCGACCAGCAGCACCCCGAGGACGCCGATCCAGAGCCGGCCCTGGGTCATCCGCACGACCAGGCCAGAGTCGGGCAGCTGGCGGACGGCGACCGCAGTGCGGCCGGCCGCGACGGCGAGCTTGGGACGGGGCGCGGGCGCCCGTTTGACGGTCGGTTTACGGGCGGGAGCTTTCCGTTTACGTGGCGCCGTCGTACGCGACGGCGCCGGCGCCGGGACGGCGCGACTGCGCCGGGCGGGGGCGGCGACGGCCATCAGCCGGTCTCCCCCGCTGGCTGTTCCTCGGCGATCTTCAGCGCCGCCCGCAGGTGCGCCGAGCGCGAGCGCGGATTGCTCTCCGCCTCCTCCGGTCCCGGCGATACCGCCCGGCGGGTCAGCAGCTCGGCCTCCGGCTCGTGGCCGCAGACGCAGACGGGAAGCTCGGGTGGGCAGACGCAGCCGCGCGCTTTGGCGGCGAGGAACTGCTTCACCGGCCGGTCCTCGAGCGAGTGGAAGGAGATCGCGGCAAAGCGACCGCCGACCTTCAGCTGCGACCAGGCCAGCGGCAGCGCCTCGCCCAATGCCTCGAGCTCGCCGTTGACGGCGATCCGGATCGCCTGAAAGCTGCGCTTGGCCGGGTGGCCGCCGCCGAAGCGGGCCGAGGGGGGCATTCCCGCCTTAATCGCGTCGACCAGCTCGGCGGTGGTCGCGAGCGGGCGGCGGCGGGTGATCTCGCGGGCGATGCCGCCGGCGTGGCGCTCCTCGCCGAAGCGGCGCAGGACCTGGGCGATCCGCGACTCGGGCCACTCGTTGACGAGGTCGGCGGCGGTGAACTTCTGCCGCGTGTCCATACGCATGTCGAGCGGCGCGTCGTAGGAATAGGAGAAGCCGCGCTCGCGCGCGTCGACCTGCATCGAAGACATCCCCAGATCCATGTAGACCATGTCTGGGCGCACTCCTTCGCCCTGCAGTGCAACAAGTCCTGCACTGAAGTCGGCGCCGATGAAGAGGGTGCGGCAGGGCGCGGTCGCGGCGAAGCGGTTGAAGCGCTCCTCCGCGGCGGGGTCGCGATCGATCCCGATCAGCGTCCCCTCCGGTCCAATCAGCTCGGCGACCTGGCGGGCGTGACCGCCGCCGCCAAAGGTGCAGTCGACCGCCGTCTGCCCCGGCTCCGGCGCCAGCAGCGAGACCAGCTCCGGCGCGAGAACGGGCTCGTGCTCGCTCATGACGACCTCGACGGGTCGCAGCCTCGTGCGCCTCGGTTCCACATATTCGATCTGCCTCGCATTCAGTCTCATGATCACGCGGTCCCGGCCGCGGCCAGCCCCTCGGCGATTTCGGGGGCGGCGGCGTCGAGCTCTTCCTCCTGCTTGGCCCAGGCGTCGGCGTTCCAGATCTCCAGGTACTCGCCGGCGCCAATGACGACGCAGTTGCCGTCGAGACCGGCGTGCTCGATCAGCGGCTTGGGGACGCGGATGCGGCCGGCGGAGTCGAGCGTTTCGTCGAAGGAGCCGCCGTGGAAGCGGCGGCGCAGCTGGCGCGCGTCCCGGCCGAACGGGCTGTGCGGCGAGAGGAAGCGGTCGGAGAGCTGCTCGAACTCCTCGGTCGTGTGCACCCAGACGCAGGGGTCGAAGCCCTTGGAGAGAACGACTCCGTCAGCGAGGGAAGCCCGGAAGCGAGAAGGAACCGTGAGCCGATCCTTGGAATCGAGACTGTGCTCGTAAAGACCTCGGAAGGCCACCTCGCCGAGTCCTTTCCAAATCGGGGGTGAAAGACGGAAAACGAAAAGGGACCGGAGTGATGAGGTGGGAGGAACCTCACCACCCCGGTCCTGGGCTTCAACTCGAGCGCCACAATAACCCACTCTCTCCCACTTTGCAACACGACCCCCCTCTGCAAGCCCATTTGCATCCGCGCGGCCGCGATAACTTGCCGGCCGTGGCTGCAACGGACGAGGCACAGGCAGCGGCGGCAAAGCCGCTGGACGACGCGGACGATCTCCGCGGCCACCACTTCAAGCGCCTGATGAAGGCGACGGTGACCTTGGTCGTCCTCGGGGTTCTGGTCGTCGCCGTCTTCGTCGCTTGCGCGATCGCGATCGGGCCGCTGATCGGGCTGATCGGGGCCGTCGTCACCTTCCTGGTCGGCGTCCTCGTGGTCTTCTTCATCGCCGACAAGCGCTCGGCCGACGCCTTCTTTGGCGCCTATTGCCAGGAGCGGGGGATGACGCTCGGCGGCAGGGGGCCGCTGCCGCCGGCGACGCCGCTGCTGCGCAAGGGCGACGACCGCTACGCCGAGCGGACGATGCAGGGCCGCCTCGCCGAGGGGGTCCACGGCACCCTCGCGCTCTACACCTACGAGGAGGAGTCGACCGACAGCGAGGGGCACCGCCAGACCAACTACTACCGCTACACCCTCGCCCTCACCCAGATCGTCGAGTGCCGGGAGCACATCCCCGAGCTCTACTGCCAGCGCAAGTTCGGGCTGCGGGCGCTGGAGAAGTTCGAGGACGTCTTCCGCACGAAGAAAGAGCGGGTGAAGCTGGAGAGCGAGGCGCTCGACGAGAAGTACGAGATCTTCGCCAGCAAGGAGCAGGACGCCGTCTGGCTGCGCCGGCTCTTCTCCCCCACCTTCATCGTCTGGCTGAACGAGACCGCGCCGAAGAAGTTCGCCTTCGAGCTCGTCGACGGCACCCTCTGCTGTTACGTCAACGGCCACAAGGACAACGCCGAGGACCTCGACGTGGTCGCCGCCGCCACCGGCGCGGTGGCGAGGCGGCTGAAAGAAGAGGCGCTCGAGACCAGCCCGAAGTCCCCTGACGCCGGCCCGGCCCCCTCAGAAGCCGGCTAGCAGCGTCCCGGCGTTGGCGATCAGCCCGGCGGCGATCATCAGCAACACCGAGGGGACAAGGACGAGCGCGACGACGAGCTGGATCTTCGGCGCCGCCCTCGCAGCCCGCTCCTCGACGACTCGGCGGCTGTCGCGCCGCAGGGCGCTGGCCTGACGCCGCAGCTGATCGGCTAGGGGCGACCCGAAGCGGCGCGAGCGCTCGATCGCTGCGACAAGGGTCGCCAGCTCGCTGCCGGGGACGCGGCGGCGGAGCGAGGCGAGAGCGTCTCCGAGCGGGACCCCGCAGGAGAGTTCGGCAACCGTCAATCGCAGCTCTTCGGCCAGCGGTCCCTCCTCGGCTCGCGCCAGCTGCTCGATCCCGGCCGCGGCGCCGCGCCCCGAGCCAGCGCTGACGGCGAGCAGGTCGAGGGCGTCGGGCAGCGCCGCGACCAGTCGCTGCTGCCGCTGCCGCGCCCGCTGCTGCCGCCAGGCATCGGGCGCGAGGAAGCCGGCGACAGGCATCGCGATGAGGACGAGGAGCGAGGTCCGTCCCGGGGCGACCGGCGCCACGGCCACTGCCAGCACGATGCCGCAGCCGGCGCCGACCAGCTTGCCGAGGAGGTGCTGAGGCAACCGCGCCCCCGGCAGCGTGACGGCACGCCCGTGCAGCAGCTCCCTCCCGGCGGCAATGGCAAGCAACATCGCCAGGGCGGCCATCAGGCCGGCGCCGCTCACTCCACCACCTTCGAGAAGCGCTTGATCGCGAGAAAGCCGAGAAGTTGCAGCGCCGCGGCCAGCGCAAGCATCACCGCCGCGGGCGGCGAAGCGAGCAGCCCGAGCAGGAAGCCGGGCTGCAGTAACTCGGCGAAGAGAGCGCCGCCGGTCGGCATCGCGACCACGAGGAGGCCGGTGAAGCGTGCTTGCGCCGTGGCCGAGCGCGCGTCTTCGGCGACCCGCTCGCGCTCGGCCGCGCCGGTCGCGAAGCGCCGCAGCAGCCCGGCGAGGTCGCCGCCGGCAAGGCGCTGGCTGAGCAGCGCCGAGGCAAAGGCATCCACCCGCTCCGACCGCATTCGCCGTCGCCAGGCCCTCACCACATCCACCGTCGGCGCCCCCAAATCGAGCTCCGCCGCCACCCGCGCCAGCTCGATCGCCGGCGGGCCGTCGAGAGAGTCGACGGCAGCAGGCAGGGAGGCCCGCAAGGAACGACCGGCGCTGAGCGAGTCGGCGATCGCGGTCGCCACTTCGGGCAGGGAGCGCTCGACCGCGCGCCGGTAGCGCCGGCGACGAGCCCCGATCGCCCAGCCCATCCCCGCCGGGCCGGCGACCGAGAGCGGCAAGGCCAGGGCGATGCCGCCGAGGAACCAGCCGCCGACCACCGCGCCGCCGGTCGCCAGCCCCGCGAGCCGGCGACGCTCGAGGCTCGAGGGCGCGTATCCCTCCTCCCCCGCCCGCCGCAGCGGCTCCAGCGCCAGGCGGATCCAGCGGGCGGCGGCCGGGCTCGCGATCAGCGCCTCGCGGGCCGCCAGCGCCAGCAGTCCTCCCGCCACGGCCCCAATCGGGATCGCGAGGGTCATGCCACCTCGGCGATCTCGGTGACCCGGCGGCTGCCATCCGGCTGGCGCTGCAGGTGGACCACCAGGTCGATCCCGCGCTGAACCTGTTCGACCACCGCCGCGTGGGGCAATCCCACCCCCGCCATCAGGGCGAGGGTCTCGAGCCGGCGCAAGGCGTCGGCCGGCGAATTCGCGTGCACCGTGGAGAGGGCGCCGTCGTGGCCGGTGTTGAGCGCGGTGAGCAGGTCGAGCGCCTCGGTGCCGCGTACCTCCCCAATCACGATTCGGTCGGGCCGCATCCGCAGGGCGTTTCGCAACAGGTCCCGGATCGTCACTTCTCCCCGCCCCTCCACCCCCGCCGGCCGACTCTCGAGCCGGACCACGTGGGGTTGCTGCAGCCGCAGCTCGGCCGCGTCCTCGATCGTCACCACCCGCTCGCCGCTGCCGATGAAGCTCGAAAGCGCGTTCAGAAGGGTCGTCTTGCCCGAGCCGGTGCCGCCGCTGACCAGAACGCTGCGGCGCCCACCTACCGCGGCCTCGAGCAGCGTCCTCTCCTCCGGGGTGAGGGTCCCCAACCCGACCAGCTCGTCCGGCCCCGGTCGGGTGGCGCCGAAGCGGCGGATCGAGAGCGAAGGGCCGTCGATCGCCAGCGGCGGGATCACGACGTTGACACGCGAGCCGTCGGCAAGCCGGGCGTCGACCATCGGGCTGAGCTCGTCGACCCGCCGGCCCAGGGGCCCGAGGATCCGCTCGATCGTGTTGCGCAGCTCCTCCTCGCTCTCGAACCGAACCGCGGTCTCCTCGAGCAGACCCCGTCGCTCGACGTAGACGCGCTCCGGCCCGTTGACCATCACCTCCTCGACGGCCGGGTCGGCCAGCAGCACCTCGAGCGGTCCCAGGCCGACGCTGTCGCGAACGATCCGCGCCGCCACCTCATCCCGCTGCGGCGGCGGCAGGATCGCCGCATGCTCATCGACCAGGGCACGAGCTGCGACCGCGAGATCCTCCGCTCGGCTCCCGAGCGCCGCCTCGGCCCGTCGGCGCTCGACCAACCGGTCGCGGAGGCGGACGGCCAGCTCGGCGACATCTCGATCTCGCCGTTCCATCAGCGGGGGATGACGGTGACGCGGCGGGCGAAGCTCTCGGCTGCAATCAGGCGGAGGGCTTGAGCGCGGGTCAGCCCAAGCGTGGCGATGGCGGTTTCGCCCCCGGGTCCTTCGCCCCCGGGTCCAAGGCCCAGCAGCGGGACTCCAGTGGCGGCGACGTAGGTGCGGCCGTTGCCGGAGCCGGAAGGTTCGGTGGTGACGACGACGTCCACGTCGGAGCCGACTGGACGCGACCCGAAGGCCGCCAGGGCACCGGCGCCGCTGACCGCGATCTCCACCGGCCGCCGACCGTGACCCAGCGCAGCCGACGAGCTGGCGGCCCGCGGGGGTCGCAGCTGTGCGGCGAGCAGGTAGGAGCCGGCGGGAATCGGCGCGCTGGGCACGAGCCCGATCGCTTCCGCCGCCGCCGCCAGCGCACCAGGCGGTGCAAACCGGACCGGCACGCGCCGCACTTCCAGGCGCTCGGCGGCCGCCTCGGGGTCGATCGCCTGGCCGGCAGCGAGATCGTCGGTGGCGACTAGGACGGGGCGCAGCTCTCCGTAGCCGCGGACGACGCTGTCGCTGTAGCTGTTGGCGATCGCCGCGGCGCCCGCGGCGGCGAGCAGAGCGGCAAGGAGGAAGCCGGCGGCGCGGGTTCGGCGGCTCACCCCTGGCCCCTCTCCCGCAACGGCAGCCACAGGCAGGCCTCGGTGCCCACGCTCGAGCGCCTGAACTCGAAGCTGCCACCGTGATCGGCAGCGATACGCCTGACCACCCGCAACCCGTGACCGCGGCTGCCCTGCCGTCGGGGTCGACGAAGTGAGGGAGGAGGAGCGCCGCCATCCCGTACTCGGATCAACAGCGCCTCACCATCGCGGCAGGCCTCCACCGTCACCTGTCCGCTGCCGTGTTCGATCGCGTTGTTGATCAGGTTGTCCACTGCCTGCTCGAGCTCGGAGCGGACGCCGTAAACGTCACTTCCAGTTACGTCAACGCACAGCTCCAATTGACGATCGGCGGTCGCCACCCGATGCCTCCAGCGAACAACCGCTTCTTCGAGTAGGCAACCAATTTCGACCATTACCTCGGAGTCGCTGCGTGGCGTTCCGTTGATCTCGCGATCGAGGCGGTCGAGGGCAGTGGCCGCTAGCCGCAATGACGATCCGGCCGCTCCTTGGTTCGAGTGTTCGACCGGCAAGGCGAGCGACAAGATCTGCAGGGGACGGCGAAGCTCGTGCATCGCCTCGTTCAGAGCGGTCCGCCGCCGTGCCTCACGGAAGCTCGTGATCCCGCCTGGCAGAGCGAACGAGAGAGCCATCGGGAGGCCGGCGGCGAGCTCGGCCAGCTCCATGGTCATCGCTTTTCCGCCTCGGCGCTGAGCACGACGGTTCAAGGGCCGGGCGCGGGATTCTCTCCCCCACCCCGCGGAGATAAATGTGCGAAAGAGCGAGCTAAGAAGAAGTCACAAGTGCGCTCGCCCCTCGCAGCGGTCTCGGCCAGGCGCAACGACAGGACGAGCGCACCAACCTAGACCCTAATTCACTACATGTTGGTTCCCAAACTCTCAGAGAAGAAGCTGGAGCAGATTAAAGTGGTCGCTCTCTTTTACTGCATACTTCTTCGTGAATACGGTTACCCTCCTAGCGTTTTGGAATACTTGTCTAGTAACTCGGGATCTTTTGCCACCCACGATCTCTGAGACCCCAACCCCCAGGAGGTCCTCCCTTGCCACAGTCCCGCACGTCCCCAGAGGGCATTACCCAGCAACTTGCCAAGGCGCTGGCCCACCCGCTGCGCGTCCGCATCCTCAGCTCCCTGCACAACGGGATCTCGAGCCCGAACCAGCTTGCGCAGGAGCTCGGCGAGCCGCTCGGCAACGTCAGCTACCACGTTAAAACGCTGCTCGAATACGACTGCGTCGAACTGGTGAAAACCGAGCCGCGCCGCGGTGCCGTCGAGCACTTCTACCGCGCCACCGACCGCGCCTTCCTTAGCGACTCAGACTGGGCCAAGATCCCAGCCTCGGCCCGCAAAGGCATCTCCGGCTCGATCCTCGAGTCGATCGGCCAGAGCGCGACCGAGGCGATGGCCGGGGGAACGATCGAGGGACGCAGCGACTCCCACCTCTCCGACACTCCGCTCCAGCTCGACAAACAGGGCTGGAAAGAGCTCAACAAGGCTCTCGCCGAAACCGTCGACAAGGCGACTTCGATCCAAAAGGAAGCCCGTAAACGGATGGGCAAAGATAAGTCCGGTGCGATCGACACCAAGCTGGCGATCATGCACTTCGAGGTGCCGGGGGCCGCAAAGGGGAAAAAGAAGAAGTAAGTCGTAGCGGCTACCGCCTCAGCCCTCGACGAGGCGGTAGCCAACTCCCCAGCAGTTGAAAACGAAGCGGCTGTGCTCCGGATCGAGTTTGCGTCGCAGCCGGGAAGCGTGCGAGTCCAGGGTCCTCGTCTTCGCGGGACCGCGATATGCCCACACCGCCGTCAGCAGCTCTTCCTTGGTAAAGACGCGGGTCGGATCTGAAGCGAGGACGCGGAGGAGCGCGTACTCCTTGCTGGAGAGCGCGATGAAGCGGCCGCCGACGGTGACGCGACGGCGGGCCGGCTCGAGGACGAGCTCGCCGACGCGGCAGGGACCGTCGTTGCCGTTGCTGCGGCGGCGCAGGACGGCGCCGATGCGCGCCCGCAACTCTGGATAGGCGAAGGGCTTGACGACGTAGTCGTCAGCGCCGGAGTCGAGACCGCGGACGCGGTCAGTGTCGCCGCCGCGACCGGTGAGCACGATCACGGGCAGCCGTGGGTCGAAGCGGGTGGTGACCCCGTCCGCCTCGCGAATCTCGCGCAGGACGTCGAGGCCGGAGGCGTCCGGGAGGGTCAGATCGAGCAGAAGCAGGTCAGGGTGGTTGTAGCGACAGAGGCGCAGCGCATCGGAGGCGCTCGGCGCGGGCATCACCTCAAAGCGGTCGGCGGAGAGGTGCTCGCAGAGCAGGTCGAGGGTTATCTCGTCGTCCTCGCAGACGACGAGACTGGCGATCTCTTCTCGTTGGGGCAGCATGCGGAGCTAAGGCGTGGGCCGGGCAAACTCTCCCCCCTCGGGCGAGGGAATCTCCAAGACAGCGGCAGCACCGCGGCACCAGATCACTCGTCGCGGCGGCACCCGCCGCCGCACACGGATCACCCGCCCCTCGCGGTCGAGAAAGAAGATGTCGAGCCGGAACCGCATGCCGAAGGTGTGGACGCTCGAGCAGCGGGGGATCAGCAGGCCGGCGCCGGCCCTCGACCGGTGGCGCCAAGCCAGCCCGCGAAGGCGGGTGCGCAGGTCCCTCGCGACAGGGATGGGGCAGCCGTCAAACTCCACCACCTCGTAAGCCGGGGCGGAGAGAATCTCTCCCCGGCAGATCGGGGCTGAAGAAGTGCAACTTCGGCCCCAGGGTGCAACCAGGCGTTCAGCCACCGGCCCAAGGAGGCACGTCTCTACGATGATCGGCAAGATCATGGCCCTGCTCGCGCCGGGCTTGCGCGAGTGGGACGGCTTCAACTCATGGATAAGAAAACGACCCGCAGAGGGAATTACGAGTCTGGCTCCGATTACGTATTGGAGTACGGAGAGCTCCGCTTCGCGTTCAACGAGGAGGACTTCGGCCAGCGCGTCGAGCAGGCGGCGGTGAAGCTCCGCTTCGTCGACCAGGGCCTCAGCGCCGAGGAGCTCGATGACCTGCTCGACCTCGCGGTCAGCGGCGAGATCGCCGAGCCCTCATCCCGTCTCGGCGAACACATCAACGAGAACTGGGAGGAGCTCGTCGGCCCCTCGAACCGCAGCCTCGTGCACTGGATTCGCCGCCTCGTCTTCCGCGGCGCCTGGCTCGATCAGCGGGTCAAGGAGGGCGAGCTCGACGTCGTCTTCGACGAGCGCACCCAGACCTTCGGCTACGTGCAGCCGGACCGCAGCGACGAGATGATCGAGCTCTCTAAAGAGCCCAGCTGGCGTCGCATCGCCTATCGCCGTTAGGGCGACTCCGAGGTTGACCTCGCTATAGCGAGGCGAAGTTCGGAGTCAGTTCTCGGGGCGCTCTAGCGCAGCAACAACCGTCAGAGAGCCGCCGCCGCTCGTTCCCTGCACGCGGCCGGCGTCGAAGAACTCCTTGGCGGCCTCAGCGTCGCCGGTGGCCTCGGCCAGGCGAGTGAGGGAGTCGACGAGGAGGATCACGTCTTCTCCCTTGCCCGCGCGAGCTGCCGCCTGGGCGAGCGCGTCGCTGGCGTGGCGCGGCTGGCCGGCCGAGACGATCTCCGCCTGAGGGGCGTCGCGCTTCCAGTCGGCGAGCTCCTCCGGGCTGGGGTCGATCAGCAGAGCGACGGGGTCCGGGCCCTTGGTGTCGGCGCTGAGGTCGGCGGCGACGCCACGCAGAAGCGTCGTGCAGCCCTCGCGGGTCTCGGCAAAGACCAGCGCCTGACGTCCCGCCTCGGGCGGTAGCAGCAGGGTCTGCAGGGTGACGCCCTGCTTGCGGCGGCCGAAACGGCGCCTACGGCGCCGACGGGGGCGCGGGGCCTCGGCCGCCGGCTCAGCCTGCGCGGCGGGCTCGGGGGCCGGCTTCCGCTCGGACGCGGGCCGACGCTCCTCCTTCTCGCCCAGCTCGATCTCGTCCGCGACGGCCGGCGAGCCGGTACGACTGCGCCTCCGGCGCCGGGCCGGTCGCTCGCGCTCCTCGCCCTCGGGCGCGGGCTTGGCCGCGGCGGGACGGGAGCGGCTCGAGCCGCCGTCACCGTTCCCACCGGCGAGGCGCTCGATCAGCTCGCCCTTGGTCAGCATCCGGTACTTCTCGACGCCGGCCTCGGCGGCGAGCAGGTGCAGGTCGGACAGGTGCTTCTTCTCCAGCTCAGCTTTCGTCATCGGCCGCAGGTTATTCAACCGACCCGACCGGGTGCGGCGGCGGGGTCGATCCCCTCGAGGGCGGCCACCTCTGGCCACGCGTCTGCCTCGCGTGAGCGGCGGCGGCGCGACCAGCCGAGCTCCCCCGCCAGCACGTCGGCGACCGGCCGCACTGCCTTCGCCGAGCGCAGTTCGGGCGCCGCCAGGATCCCTAGCCGGGTGCGGCGCAGGAGCACGTCGGCAACGCTTCGCGCCTGCTCATGGCGGGCGGCGAGCGCCACCTCGGCGAGCAAGTCCGGGCGGCCGGGGACGATCGGGCGCGCCAGCTTCGGGTCGCTGCGGGCGATGTCGAGGACCCTGCGGGCGGCGTGCCCGTAGCGGAAGGCAAGCTGCTCCAGCGCCTCCTCCCCCACCCCCTCCGGCGCCTTGAGGTCGTCCGGGCGCGCCGGCATCCCCAGCGGGATCTCATGCGTGTGGCAAGGCGCCTCGCGCCCCTCGCGCTCGACCAGCCTGTCGACCGTCTGCTTCGCCATCCGCCGCCAGGTGGTGAGCTTGCCGCCGGTAATCGTCAGCATCCCCGAGCTCGTCTCGTAGAGCTCGGCTTTGCGCGAGATGTCGACCGACTTGCGCGGGTCCCCGGTCGAGATCAGCGGCCGCACCCCGGCGTAGGCGCCAACCAGGTCCGACTCCCCGAGGGCGGTGCCGAAGAAGTCATTTACGGCTTCGAGCAGATAGTGGATGTCGTCCTCGGCCGGGCGCGGGTGGGCGGTGTCGCCGTCGAAGTCGTTGTCGGTGGTGCCGACCAGGGTGCGCCCGTACCAGGGGAGGGAGAAGATCATCCGCCCCTCGCCGGCGGGGACAATGCAGGCGGCCTCGCCCATCGGCAGGTCGGCCTGGTCGATCAGCAGGTGAGTGCCGCGGCTGGGCGCGATCCGCGGCACGTCCTCCTCCCCCAGCAGCTCCTCCGGGCGGATCTGGTCGGCGAAGACGCCGGTCGCGTTGACGACGTGGTCGGCGCTCACCTCCATCCGCTCGCCGGATTCTTCCTCGACGAAGGCGACCCCCGTTGCTTTCCCGTCCCGGGAGAGGAGCTCGGTCACCTCGGCCCCGTTCAGCATCACCGCGCCGAAGCGCTCGGCCTCGCCGAGGACGGTGAGGACGAGGCGGACGTCGTCGGTCTGACAATCGTAGAAGAGGTAGGCGTCGTTCGGTTCGCGGGCGGCGAGCGCTGGCACCAGCTCCAGCACCTCGTCGCCGTCGATCGTGCGATGGCGGTCCGGGGCCCAATAGGCCTCGTCGAGCTCGTCCCCGTCGCGGGCGGCGCGGCGCTCGCGCCGGGAGCGGCCGTCGCGGGTGGTCGCCATCACGTCGTACATGTTCAGCCCGAGGCCGAGCTTGCGGTCGCGGCGCTCCTCGCCGAGGGCGGCGACGAGGAAGGGGGTCGGGTAGACGAGGTGCGGCGCCAGCCGCACCATCAGCTGCCGCTCCAGCAGCGCCTCGCGGACGAGGCCGAGGTCGAAGTTCTGCAGGTAGCGAAGGCCGCCGTGGACCATCTTCGAGGAGCGGCTGGAGGTGCCGACGGCGTAGTCGCCGCGCTCCAAGAGGGCGACGGAGTAGCCGCGCGAGGCGGCGTCGAGGGCGACGCCTGCGCCGGTGATGCCGCCGCCGATCACCACCACCTCGAAGTGCTTGCCGGCGATCTCCTCGATGGCCCGGGCGCGGCTCAGCATCAGTCGAGGTAGGTCGTGGTCTGCTCGGCGCCGGGCCGCTCGGGCGCCGGCTTCTCCTGCCGCGGGTGGCCGAGGTGGAGGAGGCCGACGAAGCGCTCCTCTTCGCCAAGGCCGACGGCGGCACGGCCCTCAGGAGTGCGGAGGATGCCCGGGGTGCGCCAGTAGCCGGCATAGCCGCGGTCGTGGGCGGCGAGCAGGACGATGTAGGAGGCAGCGGCGGTCGCGTGCAGATCCTCCTCCTCTTCGACCGGGTCGCCACTGAGGAGGCAGGAGACGACGATCAGGGTAGGAGCCCGATCGAGCTTCGTCGCCCCCTCCGGCCCGGCCACCTCCTTCAGCCGCCGCAGCGTCTCCGGGCCGACAACGCGAAAGCGCCAGGGGACCGTCAGGTTGTGGTTCGGCGCCCAGCTCGCCAGCTCCAGCAGCGCGTCGATCTCCTCGCGCGGCAGCGGCTCCGGCCCGAAGGCCTTATGCGTGCGCCGGGTGCGAATCGCGGTCTCGACGTCCATCCATCGAGGGTATAGCGAGGCACTCCTAGAAGAAGAGCGCCTGGGAGACGATCAGCCCCGCGAGGCCGATGAAGCCGGTGGTCATCCTTGCGTTCATCCTTCAACTATCTGCCGCAGTTCGCGGATGTCTGCTTCTAACTGGTCGAAGCGCCTGTCGATCCGGATGAGAACGGCGTCGCTGTGGTCGAAGCGTCTGTCGACGCTCTTCTCGAAGTAGGTGAGGCGTTCGTCGCTCCAGGTTTCCTTTGCCATCACGGCCATGATCGTAGCGTAACTTTTCGTCTGCAGATTAGAGGCCGTAGCGCCAGTGCATCCAGCCACGGCGAGCGGCGAGGGCGAGGGCGAAGAGGATGCATCCGGCGAGAAGCCCGAGAACGATCGCGCCGGCGGTGCTGCTGTCGGAGTCGTCCTCGGTCGGCTCCGCTACCTGCTCCCCGTACTGGAGTTCGGATGCTTCCGGGGAAGTACCGAGGTCTCCCTCGGGGATCCGGCCGCTTGCCGGAGGCAACGCAGGCAGCGCTCCCCCAGGCCCGGCGCCGGGACCAACGCCTCCACCTGAGGGGGCCGAGCCACCGGGCGCGGCGCCTTTGCCTTCCGCCCCTTTTTCGAGGAACTTTTCAAGTTCAGCCGTGTCGGCGGGGTTTCCGGAGGGGAGTTCCGAGGGCAGCGCAGGTGGGACGCCTCCGGAGGGGACCGAAGGGCTCAAGGTGGGGGTGGGGCCCGGTTTCGCCACGGGCTCCCGGGGCGGAGCGGCGATCGGCAGAAAGTGACCGGAGAGCGCGACGAGGACGTCGGAAGTGACCCAAGCCGGCGAGGCCTCCTGGCCAGGGGCCTGGAGGAAGTGGCCGTCGTCTGCCTGCACACTCCGCATGTAGGTGAAGGAGCTCTTGCCCGACGCGAAGGTCGCCGGGTCTTTGCCGGCGGCAAGGAGCCCTTGCGAGGCCCAGGCGGTCGCCTGGGCGTTGGCGCCAAGGTTGTTGGCCGGGGCGAAACCGCCGTTTGGCCGCTTTGCCTTGCGCATGTAGGCGAGGGCGCGGTCGCCCGCCTCCGACCCCGGCGTCAGCACTTGCAGGACCGCGCCGGTGACCTCCGGGGTGCTCGCGTCGCCCGGCTCGTTCCCCCATCCCCCGTCCTTCCCCTGGACCTTGCGCAGCCACTCGACCGTCCCGGCGGTCGCGTCGTTGGCTCCCGCCGCCCGCAGGGCGAGGACCGCGAAGGCGCTCGTGCCCGGCCAGCCCTGGTAGGAGCCGCTGTCGCGGCGTTCGGCGAGTAAGCGATCGACGAGGTTCTGGCTGCCGAATTCGCGCGGATCGACGCCGGCCGCCTCGAGGGCAAGGATCGTGCGGGCGACGTCGCCGGCGTCTTTCAGCTCGACGAGATGGTTGCGCAGGAAGTCGACCGGACTCTTCGACCCCTGCGTCACGTCGAGCGGGTTGCGGCCGGCGGCCGCGAGAGCCAGCATCGCCCAACCGGTCATTTCCGCCCCCGCCTCCCGACCGGCGTCGGCGGCGAAGCCACCGCTCGGCCGCTGCTGCTGCTCCAGCCAATCGGCGCCGCGGGTGACCGCGGAGGCCTGCACCGAGGACGGAGCGAGCAGTGCCACCCCGAGGACAAGGAGCAGAGCCGCGACGCCGCCCGCGCGCAGGGCGCCGCCAAGGCGACCGCTGGAGCCGCCGGAGCCGGGAGCGTCGCTCCGCTGCCATTCGAAGCGCTCGCGGAAGCGGACCAGCATCCGCACCATCGCCGGGCCGGCGACCAGGGCCAGCACGACGTTGCCGAGGACGTGGGCGACTTCAAACGGGATGGCGCGACCCTCGAGCACCCAGAAGTGCTTCCACGACAGGTCTCCTCCGTACGTCGCCATCAAAGAGAAGTTCATCAGAGCGCCGTACAAAATGCCTGCAAACCCACAGGTGGCCGCAAGCACGAGCCGCCCAGCGTTGCGGAAGCCGACCGCGAGGGCGGCGCCGAGGACCCCGCAGAACCCCCACCCCGCCATCTGCCAGGGGGTCCAGGGGCCCTGGCCGAACCAGAAATTGGAGACGAGGGCGGCGAGGGCGCCGACCGCGAATCCAGGCGCGCCGCCGAGGGCGTAACCGGCGAAGACGACGATGTCGGTCGTCGGCTTGACGTTGGGGAAGGCGGCAAAGGCGATGCGCCCGGCGATCGCCAGCGCAGCCAGGGCGGCGACGAGCGCGACGACCTGCGCCGGCGGGCGCGAGCGCTCGTACCAGGCGAAGCCAGCGAGGAGGACGAGGCCGAGGATCAGGAAGCTGGTCAGCTCCCAGCTCATCCCGACTCCCCCCGCAGCACCGCCGCCCCCTGCTCGGGGGTGACGACCCCCGGCAGGTCGAGCACGCGTGCCACCTCGGTGGCGAAGTACCAGCCGCCGGAGAGGATCTCGGCGGCTGGGCCGTCGGCGATGACTACGCCGTCGCCGAGGAGGACGACGCGCTCGGCGAACTCGGAGGCGAACTCGACGTCGTGGGTGGCGACGACGACCGCGGCGCCGCATGTCGACTTAGTGGCCATATCGGCCACTAAAGCGCCACTCGCCGAGAGGTCGCGGATCAGCGCGACGAGCTCTTCCTTGCGGACGCGGTCCATGCCGCGCGTGGGCTCGTCGAGGGCGACGACGCCGGGTAGCTGCTCGCCCTCCATCCGTCCCGCCAGCGCGATCGCCAGCGCCAGCCGCTGCCGCTCGCCGCCGGAGAGGTCGCGCGGGTCGGCGTCGACGGTGTGCTCCAGGCCCACCGCTCGCAGCGCCGCCGTACCGGCGTCTCCTGGCAGCTCGTCCCCGACTCGCTCGCGGACCAGGTAGTCGCTCGGATTCTGAGTGAGGAGCGCGATCGATCCCACCTCAAGCTTTCCCGCTACTGGCTTGTGGAGACCCGCCGCCGTACGCAGCAGCGTCGACTTCCCGGCCCCGTTGCGCCCCATCAGCGCGACCCGTTCCCCCGGGCGCAGCTGGAGGTCGATGCCACGCAGCACGTCGCGTGGTCCCTCCCCCGCATCCAGCTCCACCCAGAGATCCTTCGCCTCGAAAACCGCCTCCTCGGGATGGGGATCGGGCACCCTCCTACTTGCTTGGTGAGGAGGGTGCCCGATCCCCATCCCTCGCAGCGTCTGCCGTGCATCTCGAACCCCGACAGGCAGCGGCGTCAACCCGGCCAGCGAGAAGAGGCGCGCGGCGGGGGTGCCCAACGGGGAGTGGCGTTCGTCGGCCCAGGCGAGGAGCTCCGGAGCCGCCCCGTCGAAGGCAACGCTCCCTCCCTCCATCGCGATCACACGATCAGCGGCGGCGAGGCAGCGCTCCAGGCGGTGTTCGGCGAGAAGGACGGCTACCCCCCACTCCTCGTTCAGGCGCCGCAGGAGCCAGATCAACTCGTCCCCCGCCACGGGATCCAGCTGAGAGGTCGGCTCGTCTAGGAGGATCAGGCGGGGGCGGGTGACGAGGGCGGCGGCAAGGGCGACGCGCTGCAGCTCGCCCCCCGAGAGGGTGTCGACGGCGCGGTCAAGGAGGTGCGGGATCGCCAGGGCCAGGGCAACCTCCTCGACGGCGCGGGCTCGGGCGGCGGGGGCGTCGCCGCGCATCTCCAGCGACAGCTCGATCTCGGCCGCGACGGTGGTCGAGACGACCTGGGTCTCGGGATCCTGCGCGAGGTAGCCGACGGCGGCGGCGAGCTCCCCGGGGCCGGCGACGAGCGCATCGAGGTCGGCAACTCGGACCTCCCCGTCGACCTCCCCGCCGTGGAAGTGCGGGACGAGGCCGCAGGCGGCTTTCAGGAGGGTCGACTTGCCGGAGGCGGAGCGGCCGGCGAGGAGGACGAACTCTCCCGGAGCCACTTCCAGCGAGACGTCTTCAAGTGCGCGCCCGGATGCGTGCGGGTAGGCGTAGGTGAGGCCCTCGATCGCGAGCGCCGGTGCCGCACCTCTCCTGATCGCCAGCTCAGACACGCGCGACTCCCGCTGAAGCCTGGCTCTGTCGAGTTCGTCTCGCTATGCGAGAGGAACTCGACACTCCCCGGCGGCGATACGGCGCCAGGCCGCTCAGGGCGGTCACAGCGGCGACGGCGAGGGTCGAGGGGTCGAGGCCGACCTCGATCGCCGGGTAGCTGTGGAAGGCGTCGGCGCCGAGGAGCTTGCCGGCGGTCGCGGCGATCAGGAGCAGGGCGGCGACTGCGTAGAAGCGGCGGTCGTAGCGGGAGCGGGCGCGGCGGTTGCGGGCGCGGGGGGCGTCGAGGCTGTAGCCGCGGAGCTCGAGGGTGGCGGCGACGTCGACGGCGCGGTCGAGGGAGCCGGCAAGGAGCCGGCGCGCCAGCGGGGCCTTGCCGACCGGTGCGGCGCCTGGGCCGCGCAGCGTCGCCGCATCGCGCAGCCGCCCCGCGTCGGCGGCGGCGACCGGGACGAGGCGGGAGACCAGGGTCGCGGTCAGGGCCGAGCGGCCGGCGAGCGGGCGCAGGGCGCGCAGCACCCTGTCGGGGTCGACGCAGGCCGAGTAGACGGCGAAGGCGACCATCGCCACCGCGGCGCGGAGGCCATAGGACAGCCCGGCGACGACCGCCTCCAGGGTGACGTCGACCTGGCCGAACCAGGGCCAGCTGCCGAGACGGGCGACGACGGTCTCGCCGCGACTGACGACGAGTGCGTTGACGACGACGATCAGCAGCGCCAGCGAAAGCCCCATCTTCAGCGCAGCGCGGACAGCGGTGCGGGCGCCGGCCAGAAGGCCGGCGGCGGTCGCGGCGACCCCCGCTGCCGCCAACACCAGCGGGCTGGAATAGAGGAAGGCGATGGCGGCGATCGCGCCGAGGTAGGCGACGGCGGCACCCGGCGAGGCGGCCTGCAGCGGCCCGCGCCTCGGCATGTAGGCAAACGGCGACCTCATCGCACCTCCACCGGCAGCGGCGTCCCCTTCCCGTCCTCGATCGCGACCGCGTAATGGTCGCGCAGATGCTCCGCATCGAGGGATTCGGCGGCCGCTCGAACGGCGCCGTCCGTGCCCCCGGTGACGACCCAGACCGGGGCGCCGCTGTAGCGGCTGGTGGCGGCGACAAGGCCGGCATCGGTGCCGAGGCGGCGCGCCCTGGCACCGCGTTCGTCCAGAGCCAACACTTCATAGCCGTCGCCGGTCGTCTCGAAGTCCGCGTAGACGCCGCTTTCGGCGGGGCCGGCCTCGATCAGACCCGCCGCGGCGTCGTCCCGCAGGTCGTCCCAGGTCCCGACCAGGACCCGGATCGCCTTCTCCGGACGCTCGTCGGCGAGCTCCACCCCTTCGCGCTCCAGCGCCTCTCGGGTCAGCTCGCAGGCTCGTGGTTCCTTAGTCCTCTCAGACAGGACAAAGGAACCATGCGACGCGCATTCGACCACCACCGGGTAGCGCTTCCCCGCCACGCCCTCGACGAAGGGCGCCGGCCAGGAGCCGACCACCGCTGGCACATGGTTGGCCGCCGACCAGTTGCGGTAGTCCCACCAGATCCGCTCGCCTCCGCGCGCCTCGACCTCCGTCGCGCCGACCGGCGACTCGACCCCGTCGACGAAGAAGAACCAGTCGTAGGGATCGCCGCCCCGCTCCCCCTCGGCGACGCCGTCGATCGAGTGGACGAAGCCGGCGCCGAAGCGAGTCTCGATCTCGGCGCTCGCTTCCAGCACCCGCATCACGGTGTCGGACTCCTTCGCCTCCACCGCACGCCGCAGCCCCGGCTCCGCCCCGAATTCCCGGGTCACCGACAGCTCGACCGAGCCGACGTCGGCGCCGGGGCCGAGCCCGCAGCCGGCGGTCGCGAGCGCTGCCAGGAGCAGCGCGATCGCAACCGCCGTGCCGCGGAGTCCGCTCATCGCCTCAGGCGTGCCTCACCGCGGGCACTTGCCGGCGATGCAGACCGGCTCGTGGGCCGAGGGGATCGCCGCCGCCCCACGGGCGATCAGCCGCGCCGGCTTGGTCAGCGTCACCGTGGTGCTGCCGTTGGCGCCGGTGGGCTCGCTCGCCCCGGTCACCGTCACGCCCTTCGCGGGCTTGCTCTTCCCTTTTTCGTCGTAGGAGAGCACCTGCACCTCGAACGACATCCCGGCCTTGGCCGTGTCCGGGGCTTCCAGCACCAGCTCTCCCGGGTACTTGTAGCTCGGCGCTTCGGTCTTCGCCAGGGCCCAGAGCACTTCGTCGCCCGGCTTGATCGTCGCCGCGTCGCCGCTCTTGGCGAGCGACTTGTGGTTGATCTTCAGGTACCAGGACGAGCTGCCCTTGGCGACGCTCGACCCGATCCCGCAGAGCGCCAGCCCGAAGTCGAAGCTGTCGCTGATGAGCAGCGGCCGCAGCGAGGCGACGAGCGTGGAGGCGCGGGCGAGCAGGCCCATCGCGGTGTTGGCCTTGATCGTGACCTCGTCGCCGCTGCCGCCGGAGCCCTTGCCGAAGCATTCGGCCTTGGGGCTGGTCTTGACCGCGGTGGTCTTGGTCGCGATCGGTTTTTCGGCGAGCACCTTGCCGCCGGAGCCGACCACACGAAGCTCGGCCATGAAGCCCTTGGCCGAAGCGCCCGTCGCGAAGGCGAGGGTTAGAGAGAGAGCCAGCGCGCAGACGGCCGCCAGCCGGAACGGGGTGATTCTTGGCATTTACGCCACCCTTTCCTCGAGGGTTGAATTGGCTAGGTCGGGGACAGGTCTCCTGGCTTCCGGGATCAGGGAGGACGCGCCTTCCCGGAGGTTCGGTGTCACCCCCAGTGGCTGACGCGCGACGGCGCCTGCGAATTCCTCCACCCGGTCACAGTGGCGGGACCACGCCGGACTTGCACCGGACTTCCCTTGACCACCGACCGATATGTATGGGCCGAGTCTATCCCGCGCCGGCAGACGGGCGGGCGCTCGCTAGTAGGGCTCGTAGGTGACCGGGCGCCAAGGTTTGCTCTCGGCGCCGACGATGGAGATCACGCTGCGGCTGGCCCGCTGCGGGCCGTCGGGGCCGGGCCACTCGGCGGCAATCTCGGTGGTGCCGTCTTTCAGCTGCTCGGCGTAGCTGCCGTTGACGACGGCGGCGACGAGCGCCTGCACCTGCCGCTTGATCTCGTCCGGATCCTCGGAGAAGAACTCGCAGACCATCTCGTTGCGGCCGGGCGAGCAGACGAGCAGCTGGTCGGAGTCGAAGTAGATCTCCAGCGGCGCCGCGGCCAGCTTCATCGGCTCCAGGTGCAGCGTCAGCCCGACCTCGGCCTCGAGCAGTTGCATCTCGGCCCAGCCGGCCGCCAGGGCATCGCGGGCCTCCTCTTCGAGGATCTCCTGGATCTCGTGCTCCAGCTCCTGCATCGACCTGTCTCTTATACACCTCGCATTAGGAACTGACTATGGCTTATACGCCTAGTAGTAGGTCGAGCAGCAGCATCACGGCGGCGCCGGCGAGGAACCCGGCGCTGGCGCCGACCCACCGGGACCTGTCCTCGTAGGCCTGGGGCAGCAGCTCGACGGCGATCAAGCTCAGCATCGCGCCGGCGGCGAAGGCGAAGGAGAACGGCAGCAGCGCGGTCACCTCGGCGACGGCGAGGTAGGCGATCACCGCGCCGACCGGCTGCGGCGCGCTCGTCCCCATCGCCGCCCAGAACTGGCGCGCCCGCCCGAAGCCGGCGGTCTCCATCGGGATCGCCACGCTCGTCCCCTCCGGCACGTTCTGGATCGCGATCGCGAGGATCACGAACAGGCCGAGGCCGGCCCGGTCCGAGGCGAAGGCGGTCCCGATCGCGAGCCCCTCGGGGAGGCTGTGGACGAAGAGCACCGCGAAGACCAGGGCCGAGGTCCTGGTGCCGGGCCCCTGCCGCCCCATGAAGGCCGCCTCCGGCTCCAGCCGCCGGTGGGCGACGCCGAGGAGGATGCCGCCGACGAGCAGCCCGCCGAGCACCTCCCAGGCCGATCCTTCTTCGGCGGCGGGGATCAGCAGCCCGACGATCGAGGCGATCCCCATCACCCCGGCGGCGACCCCGAGCAGGAACGGCGTCAGCGCCTCGGCGCGGCGGCCGAGGAACCAGACGGGGATTGCGCCGAGGCCGGTGGCGAGGGCGGTGGCGCAGGCAGCGAGGAAGAGGACGAGGAGGTCGGGCATCGCGCCCGGACGCTATTGCCGGGAAGCGGACGGATCCCGCCACATCTTGCGGATCGGCGGGCCGCCCATCGGGAGGTGGAAGGTGTCCCTCAACTCGAAGCCATGGCGTTCGTAGAGAGCCCGGTTGCGCTCACTGCTCGCCTCGAGGTAAGCGGGCGTGCCCTCACGATCGCAGCGGTCGAGCATTGACCCCCTCAGCGCCGCCCCAAGGCCCCGTCCCTGAGCACGAGGTTCGACCCCGATGTAATTGCAAGTACCAGTAGTGCGGCCGTCGGAGGTGCAGGCGCTCGAGGCGGCATTTGCGTCGGAGATCGTCGCGGCTGGCCTGTCTGGATGCACCTCGTCCGGGGGGTCCGAAGAATTCGCAAATGAGCAACGGGCGCCCCCAGGCGGCGGAGCACAGATTGAGGAGAGCTCACTTTAAGAGCCGCACTTGCCGCTCACCAACGAGTTCGCATACGGAGCTTGCCAGCAATGAACCGCAATTCCCACGGCCCGTACCTAAGGATTCGTTCCGGGAGCGTATCCTCTTTCAAGAACAGTTCCTCCACATCCGGCTGCCCTAAACGTGCGATGATTTCTTCGAGAGGAAGTCCTCTACGCAGGGTGAGAACCCTCGACCCTAGATCGCTCGCCGCCAAACGGCCATTAGGCCGAGCCACCGCCAGTTCCCTGCTTTTGTACTCAAGACGGTGATCTATGAACCCAAGTCGCCAGCCCGGGTAGTTCAGAGTACCTTCCCCGTTGTCATCAAGGTATTCCGTGACGGGATCACCTAGTCCTTCCTTGACAGACTCTGCGGAACTCCGCCAGGGTAGCTCAACTACGCGCTTATTGAACGAGACCTCTGGCGGTGGAGCATCATCGTGTTGTCCGCACCCCTGAAGCAGGAGCAGAGCTCCCGTCCCAATACAGGCTAAGACGATTTGCCACCGATCTAGACGCACAACTGCCCCGCCAGGCCTTCCCGCCTCAGGTCGTCAGGACGTCCGCGAATCAGCATCGCCGCGACCGTCCCCCCTTTAAGGTTCCTCCCTCTATCGAGATGGCGACAACTCTCTCGATACAACCTAACCGGCCATCGATGGACCGCCAAGCGTACCCGTACGCGCGCTCCAAACCAGCCCCTGAAGCAACTTGCCTATCGAGTCTGTGGACCTTCATCTCTACAACCCGCTCTCGATCATGACTGCGAAGCCGAATCTCAAGTCGATCGAAGTTCCTCCTAGTCAAGAAGAACAAGAGAGAACGGGTTCGGTGTCCCCTGCCGGTTGAACCTTGTGCGACCAGCTGCCAAGGCCGGTCTGGAACGCCGATCCCGCAGGCCGTGCTCGCGCTCACTGAACGTCGTTCCTTCACCTTCGTAACCCAGCAGTCACCGAGCCGACCTTTGCCGAAGAGCGAGATCGCCCACTCCGTCTGAGGGCCGAGTTTGCCATGCGCAACCTCGATCGCGCGATCGGGCACACCAGCTCGGGCGGTCAAGGTCAGACCTCCGACCATCACTAGGATGAGTGCAGTCGCGATTACGGCAAGCGGCCGGCGGCCGCGCAGCATCATCGGGAAACCTTTGTTAGTCATCTAATGCAACTCCCCCTAGGTCGGACAAAACTGCTGGGCCTCGACATGGAGCTGGCTTTCTTGTCCGGCCCCTCTACCCAAATTCGGAGCAAATCCCCAAGAAATTGAAATTTGATACTCCTTGCCTGGGGTGCAGTAGATAGTCGTTTCAAACTTTTGGTAATTCTGGCAGGGATCAGTATCTCTGCAGGTCGCTCGCACTTGGGGATAAACAGCGTTGACCTGAATCCGCTTAAAGTCGCCGCCTCCACTGCCGCTATACCACTGCGCCTTATATCCCGTCTTCGTTACCCCACCGACGCGGTTGCACTTTCTGACCGTCGTAACCCGCAGCCTACCGCGATCACGTTGGGCCAGGCTAACCCAAAGAACGCATTGGCAGCCGATGATGCCGGGAGAGCAGTCTCGATCGCCTGGCTTATTTCCCGAAAGATCGGTGGTATTGAGCGGATCTTGGTTCACATAGTCGTAGGCGTTCGCCGATCCTCCGGTTACCGGATCGACGGAGAGGAAGCGTCCCACCTGCGGAACGTAGCTCCGAGCGCCCATCTGGACTATGCCCGACGATAGTTCCGTTGGCCGTTGCTTTCCTCCAAGCCACCCATAGCGGCCTGAACTTCCCGAGGTGGGATTGCCGAACTCGTCCTGTATGAAGGTGGCTTTCAAGGTCGTCACTTGCGGGCTGAGAGCCGCGGTGGCAGCAACGTCCCCGTGCAGATTCGTCAACTGCAGCGTGATCCCTGACCCGCTTTCCTGAATGGCCCCAAGTTCGCCGCCGATGCCTACGATGTTGCGCGTCCAAGTCGATCCGCGCTCGGTCCATGCAGGCGAATCCCCGGGGCCGTCGTAATGGAAGACTTCGGTGCCTTCCAAACCCCCGGCTTGCAGACGCTGCCTCTGACGCAGAGAAGCATCGAGCTGGAAGGTGTTGGTCACGCCGTTTTGGCTCTGGGTGGCGACCATATCGTTGCTGAAGTAGCTGGTCGTCAGTTCTTTCCCTCCTGCCAAGGATCCCGGCAGCTTGGTGATGCGACCGAGGTCGTCATAGGTAAGGCCGGTGGCCAGCAGGCGATCGGCCGTGTCATAGCTGTAGGTCTGGGCCGCACCTGCTTCGTCGAAATTGCACGCTGATCCGATCCCGGAAGACCGGGTGACGAGTGCAGTGCGATTTGAGTCTTTGTCGAAGCTGTAGGAGCGAGTGGTGCAGGATCCGCCCTGGGGGGTTTCGGCCGCCCGAGTCAATCTACCGGCCTTGTCGTAGGTGTAATGCTCACTCGAGAGCGTCCCGGCCTGGGCGAGAATCTGGCCGTAGATCGACCTTTCAAGCCCTTCGTCGAACCAGGTGCAGCTGGCACCGCAATAGCTGGCCTTGGTGTAGGTCAGCCGAGTGGTCTCCCCTGCCTGGTTGTAGGTCGTTTTCGCCGTGAGGCCGTTCGGCAGCGTCCTTTCGGTCAAATTGCCGTCGGCGTCATAGCGAGCCGTAAAGGTGCCGGCGGCGGAGTCCTGGAGGCTGGTCGGGAGCCCAGTGATCGAATCGTACCCGTAGGTTTGGGAGCCCTTACCGTCTGAGGTCGTAACCGGCCTTCCCAGCAGATCGTAGGTGGTGGTTGCTTTATTGCCATCGGCATCTTCATAGGCCGTGGCACGACCGAGTGCGTCCCATTCGACCGTGGTTTCCTGCCGGTCGGAACTAGAGCACGCGAAACTCCATTCGCAGGCAAATAGCTGGGTGGTGGGCAGACCAGACGTTGGATGGTAGAGGGTTTCCACCGTAGGGATTGTGGCCCCTCCGCCCTGGATCGACTTGGCCAGGAGCCGACCTGCGGCATCGTAGGTAAAATCCGACAGCCGACCGCCGATATTGCCCCCGCCAGGACTCTCGGAGATTTTCGTCGGCTGGCTGAGCTGGTTGTAGCCGATGAAGCGTTTGATCGAGAGGTCCGGCTGCCCGGGCACTCCCGGCTGGGCGGCGGGCAGAACCTTGCAGGGCAGGCCCGCGTTGATGGTGCTACTACATTCCCCGCTGGATCCAACCTGGTAATAGACGATTCTGGTCGAGCCGGGACCTCCGCCCGTCGCGGCTTCTTTGGGCTGACGGTATTCGACGGGTGCGCCCGTTTCTTCGTTATAGACGGTGACGTTGCGAATGTTGAGCCCGGCCGGGTCGACCACCACTTCCGTCGGCTTGCGCAGGTTCCAGTTGTAGGCGTATTCGGTCACGCGCTGATCCGCCTCGATCGCCTCGCCCGGGATGTTGGCGCCGGTGGTTTCGCGAGTCGGAAGATGCGGGGGTGGCGAGACACCGGCAGGATTCGCGTATTCGACGTACTTGTGGAACCGCGCTTTCAATGCAATGGCCCCGCTGGGGAGGCGGATTTCGTGCATCGGGCCCCATTCTTCTTCCATCTGGGCGCCGTCGGCGGAGTAGGAGCGCTTCGTCTCCAGCTCGTGAGACCTGGCGATTGAGCCCGCCCCGGCTTCGAGGGAGCGAAGGCGGTTCTGCGCGGTTAACTCACGAATGATGTTGCCGAACTCGTCTCTTTCGGAGGTGGTGATCGATGCGGCCGCAGTCCCCGCTCCGGCGGGGGTTGCCGAGTTGACCAGCTGACTTTCTGAATCCAGGTAGTAGACCGTGGCCCTGGTGTAGCTGCTTGGCGGGCTCGACGAAGGGACTTCGTCAGCGGGAAAGATCGCAGTCGCTTCGAATGGGATGTCCTGCTGGCCCCATTCAGCGACCCGGGGACCGCTCATGTCGTAGGGAGCGCCGCTCCCCGACACGGGAACTTCGTAGGCGATCGTCGTCTTCGCCACTGCCGGGCTCGCAAGCAGGCTCGGGCGGCTGACACTCTTCAGGCGCAGGCCTTTGGTAGGGACAGGCGCTTCCCAGCGGGGGGAATATTCCATGGTCCACGGTTCCTGGCCTGGCGGCTTGATCGTTTTGATCGGACCGCCGGCTTCGATGTAGGTATAGGTCCTCGGCAGAGCAGGACTGATGCGAGGGTCCCACTCTTCGACCAACTGACCATTAACGTCGTAGCGGTAATTGGCAACGTCCCAGAATTTTTGCTGGCCAAACTCAGTCGGCCCGGAGTAGGTGATCCGAGCGAGCCGGTCACCGTAGGCCGCTGGCGCGCCCCAGTTCGAAGCCGGTGCATAGAAGAAGCTCAGAGCACGGCAACCCAACGTGGTTACAGGTTTTGCTTCGCAATTCGGGCCGGATGGATTCGGAGCAACGATCATGGTCAGTCGCAATGCACCCCCCGGGCCGATGTCATAGCTCATCCTCGCCTTGTTGCCGGCACCGCCTGGGAAGGAAACGGACGCGGGTATGTATTCGTTCCCCGTCGCCGTTCGTTCAAAGGTGGTGCGGGTGCCGCCTGGATCGCTGAGGGCGAGGTGGGTGGTGTCGATGCGGGTCAGTGCGAAGCCGGTAACTTCCGGCGGCGCCACGAAGCTTTCGCCGGCTTTCTCGAAGGGCAGCTCGTTTCCCTGGGCGTCGACGACAACGGTGTAGGCGACTTCCGCTTCTTCATCCACTACGTCTCGGGCCTTCTGCCAGAACATCGAACCGCTGGCTTCGATCGGGGCGCTCGGCTTCCAGCCGTAGCCGAGAACACCAGTGTTCGGGGTCCCCGCCCTGGAGTCAAAGCTGCGGGAGAATTGGAGGGAGCCTCCTGGCGTCTGGATCGCGACGTCCGTTTCGCTCACTTTGAAGCCTCCCGTGGCCAAGTCGAGGGTTCCCGGCCCGATCTGCGTCGTTGCGTCCTTGGGGCTTCCGAGGATGTGGTCGACCAGCGCGCCGGCAGCAGCGGTGTAGCCGCCCACGCCGACCGGCCCCTCGACTAGGGCCCGCACGTAGACCTTTACCTGCGGGTTTTCTTCGATCTGTTTGCTGGCGTGAGCCACATCGAAGTAGACGGGTTCGGATTTCCCGCCCGAGACGGGCATCGGCCATTTGCCGACGGCTTTGCCCTGCGCGTTCTTGACCAGACTCGGGGGGATGGTCTGCCAGCCTCCGTCCGCCTGGCGCCACTGGTAGGTGACTCCGGTGATGCCGGAGGAGCTCCACTGCGACTGCAGCCTCAGGTTGTGAGCGGTCTTGATTCCGTCCGTCGGCGAGCTCAGCTTCGTCGAAGGAGGCGCGGGGTTGTACCAGATGACGCTCATCCAGGGGCGGTTATTGGCATCGATCGCCGCCGCCGAGTCGAAGCTGGCGAAGCGTTCGGTGCAGCTGGTCGTGGTGCAGCTACGCGCTTTGTCGTCCTTCAGCTTGAGAAGCAGCCCATAATTCAAACTCGGAAACATGACCCACCTCTGCACCAGGCTCTGGAATGAACCAACCGGGAAATCCCACCAGCCGGCCTGCAAGCCGCGGGTGCTCGTCAGGACCTCGGTTTGGGCTCCGTTGGGCTCATAGGCGCCCCCTTCAGCACCGCCGGTCCAACCATGGAATCCGTCGTATCGCAGCCAATCGAGGCTCGTCGTCCATGGATCAATCGATCCCCTCAACTCTACGCCGCTCGTATTCCGCGCCGTCACCGAGGAGTGGAAATGAAACTCGACGTTCTCGATCCACGAGTAGGTTGGAAGCCCGTTGGTGTTGAAGGCAACCGAAGAGCGAGCCCAATAATCCTGCAGCGGGTTGGTGGTAGACGGAATGTATTGGCCATACAGTTCCTTCCACCCGATTGAGCTGCAAGCACCGCCAGTGGCAAAGCCGGGTCTGCCGCCGAAGGTGCAGTCGACGAAAGGGCTCGGGAGCGTGAAGGTCGGATCGATGCGGACCGGCCAGACCCGGTCAGGCTCTTCGAGCCATCCTCTGTCTGCCTCGACGCTGAAGAGCCATTCGCCATCGCCTCGTGGCTCCAGCCCATAGTGGACGGCATCCGACGGAGTCGCCGGAGCATGCGAGGCGGAGTCGGCGATCGTCGGCGCGGGCAGGACAAAGATCCGCTTGCCACCCTCGTTCCTGAACTCGATCGAGCCGTCCTCCACCTTGACGGGAGCTATGTCGCCGGAGGTGTCGAGGGCGAACCGGAAGCTACTAGGCGAAGACGGTTTCGGGATCTGGATTTCCTCCTTGAGGCCATTCCCCAGGGTCGCCATCTCGAAGCTGGCTCCCGAGGAGTCGAGCTCATAGGTTGCGGCATCTTCAGAGCTCAGCGCGGCGGCTTCGCTCGTGTCGCCGAGTAGCCGCGTGCTCACCCAGGATCCGTCTACCGAGAAGCGAACGGGACCGCTGCCGAGCTGCGAAGGAAGGCGCACATCGAAGGCGCTGTCCCCGTTGACGAGGGCTCCGGTGTCCGTCTCCTGAAGTCCTTCCTCGATCGGCTTCCACTCCCCTACCGCGTCGCGGTAATTCACCGGCGCCGCGAAGATCCGCGTTTCCATCTGAGCACCCGGGAGGTCGTAAGTCCGCGAGGTGGCCGTCCGCCGTCCCTCCAGTTCCTTGCTCTCCGGGGCCGGCTCCGGCATCGCGTTCTCCGCGGTGACGGGGCCAGCTGCGCCTTCTTCACTGGCCATGCCAGTTCCAAACACAAAGGCCAGGAAGCAGGACGCGATCAACAGCAGAGAGGCGAGCAGATAGCCGACACGAGCGTAGGACGAGCGCATGCTCCCTTTGTGATGCAAGACGGGTTCCTTTCCGGGTTTGGGGGACCGGAACCCGCGAGACCTAGCGCGTACCGAGTCGAAGACGCGGCGCACCGTACACGAACGTAAGAGTCCCCGACTACTGAAAATTATAAGGAATACTTCTCTCTCGGTTCAGAAAATTGATCCGGAAAAACTCGACGAGGCGTCCAAACAGACTCATATTTCTGAGAACCCAGATCCCTAAGAGTGGACGCTGACAGGTCCCCCATCAGCAAGCGACGCCACGTCGACCCAGAGAGGAACTCGTCCGCTCTAGAAAGTTCTTAGGACCGGTCTGCCCGAAAGCAGACCGGTCCTTGCATCACCTACGAGTGCTTCGTAATGCGCACGGTCGACGCGACCGGCGCGGTCGCTGCCATCAACATGGCTTCCTCCCCTCTGCTCATGGCAGGCGCAACCCCGCCCCGGTTTCGAATCCGGGGCGGAGCGAGTTCATTGTCATCCCGACTTCGTTATTTGAAGCGCAGGGACGCTAGGCACTGCCGCTGCCATCTTCATAGCTCACCTCCTTTTAATTGCCTAAGCGCAACAAAAAACGAAGGTAACAGCGGCTCGGCCGTGGACCCGTCTGATAACTAGTTAAAGCTGATGCATTCAGCCTGTGGAGACCAGTCAGGTCGTTCAGCCGCTAAAAGAACGCGAAGAGTCCGCATGGGAACGGAGACGTCCTACGTGGCGAGACTCGGCATCGTCTATGCAGACCCCATCCGGCTGACGATCGTGACCGAGCTCAACATGCGCGAGATGAGCCCACCGCAATTCTTTCGCGAGTTCGGGGGAGGCTCCGTCGACATGGTCCGGTGGCACTTCAAGAAGCTGACCGAGCACGGGTGGCTCCGCAAGACGAAGACGGCTGCCTCGGACGGCACCCCCGGCCGCCCCCAGAATTTCTACCGCGCGACCGAACGGGCCGTCATCGACACCGAAACCTGGGAAGCGCTACCGGTTTCAGTTCGAGGTGCATTCTCGGCCAGAACCCTCGAGCAGCTCGGAATACAGATCGGAGAGGCCCTCCAAGTTGGCACATTGGATTCCCGAGCTGACCGACATCTCAGTTGGACGCCTATCGTTTTGGACGAGCAAGGGTGGCGGGAACGCAGTCAAGCTCTGGCCGACTGCTTTCACGCCTTTGAACGTGAGCAAGACCGGGCCAAGCTGCGACTTCAGGCCAATGGTGAGATCCCTCTTCTGATGACGGTAGCTCTTGCCGGCTTCGAATCGCCCCGCATACCTGATTCGGAATCGCCCGCTGCGCCTCCAGAGAGCGAAACGGGGGTCGCGGGGAGCCTCCACTCGCCTTTACCGTTGACGATGCGGCTGGCCAAGGTCTTTGCGGACCCTCTTAACCTCAAGATTCTGACCGAGCTCAACCTTGCGCCCTCCAGTGCGACCCAGCTTAAGCAGACGATTGGGGGGTCATCCGTCTACGCATTCGACCGCCGCTGCAAGATGCTTTGTGAACTGGGCTGGGCGGTCAAGGTCGACTCAAAGACCGGGGGAAGACGCCGGGGCGCGAAAGAGATTTTCTATCGCGCGACCGGTCCGGCTTACTTCGAGACCAGCGTTTGGAAGGAGTTGTCACACGGAGCAAGGTGCGGCATGAGCGGAAAGACCCTCCAGCAGTTCGAGGAAAAAGTAGTCGAGGCGATCCATGCTGGGACCTTTGACAAGCGGCACGATCGTCATCTTTCGTGGATGCCGCTCTCGGTTGATGAGCGAGGGTGGAACCGGGTTATCGCCTTGCTTGACCGGTTCTTTGACGAACTTTTCCCAACCCAAAAAGCCGCCAAGGAACGGCTTGCCGACACCGGCGAGGCTGGCATCGTGGCCACCTACTTTCTCGCAGGCTTCGAGAGTCCGCCCTCATCATCAATGGGAGCAGCGAGGCGGTAGAACCTCAGAGCTTTTACTTTTCAGAAGCAAAATAGTTTGAAGCTCTCGAACAGTTAGCTCAGACTTCCGGGCATCGAAGCGGAGGTCGGGACGAAATGTCATCGAAGAAGCGGAAGAAAAGTACGACCAAGCCAAGCCTTCAATCGAGGCAACAGGCTCTGGTAAAGGCTCTCAACCATCCGGTGAGGGTGCAGGCCTTGACGATTCTCGCGGAGAAGACCGCGAGCCCGAAAGAAATCGCCGAAGAGATCGATATCCAACTGAGCAATGTCAGCTACCACGTGCGGAGGCTCGAGGAACTCGGCCTGATCGAGATAGTGGAGGAAGAAGCGGTTCGGGGGTCGGTTGCACACTTCTATAAGGCGGTGGAGCAATCGCCCATCGACAATGTCGACTGGAAAAAGCTCCCGTCGCGGACCCGATCCGCTATCTCCGGGCACATCCTCGAAACCTTTATCAGCGATGCGGCTAACTCCCTCGCCGCCCGCGTGTTCGACAAGCGCGATGACCGGCACGCTAGCCGCACTCCCCTCCTCCTTGATGAGAAGGGATGGCGCAAGGTGGCTGCCATACAGGAAAAGGCCCTAACCGACGCGCTTAAGGAGCAGGCAGCGGCAGCTAGCCGACTGAACGGCTCCGGCCATGAGGGCTTGCGCACGGTCCTTGGGTTGTTCTTCTTCGAGATTGGTTGAAGGGGCTGCCAATCGAATCTTCGCTGACTAATGCCGGGGACATCCGTCCAGATCAAGAAACCCGTGCGTTAGGTTGCCGCCGCTTCAAATTGCCTCACCCGGTGTGAGGTCTTGTTCAGACAACCGGATGTAAGGAGAAATGATGAGCAGGGGAGTTCTTCGGCAGGCGCCGGTGCTGGTCGCTGCGGCTGTGGTTTTGGTGGCGGCGTTCGGTGGCACCGTTTATGCGGCGGGGAAGATCAACGGGCACTCGATCAAGGTGAAGTCGCTGCCGGGGAACCGGTTGGCGCTGAAATCGGTGCCGGGGAACCGGTTGAAGCCCGGGTCCATCCAGGGCGAGGCGCTGGCGCCGGGGGCGGTCCGGGGAGACATGCTGGCGCCTGGGTCGATCCGCGGTGAGCAGCTGGCGCCTGGCTCGGTCACCGGGGTTCAGATCGACGTCGCCAGCCTCGGCACCGTGCCGTCGGCCGGGCACGCTGACAGCGCCGACACCGCCCAGTCGGCGAAAGACGCGGAGACCGCGTTCAACGCCTTCAGCGCCGACAGCGCGAAAACCGTCAACGGATACGCGGCCGGATGCCGGGCGGGGACGCGCTACTTCGCCGGGGCCTGCTGGCAGGTGGCTGCGAACGGGGCGTCGGTGACGCCGGCCACCGCGGCGGCGAACTGCGCGAACGAAGGAGGGGAACTTCCGGATGCGCTCACGCTGGCGGCGTTCTCGAAACAGCCTGGGATCACGATCGCGTCGCCCGAAGAGTGGACCAGTGATGTGACCAATGTGTCCGGCACGAATCTCTACGCGGTTGTAACGATCACCTCAGCCGGAGCGGTTAAATCGGACGTGGCGTCCGAATCGAAGAAATACCGCTGCGTGATCCCGCTCCTCAGCAGCTAACGCGCCTAGCCCTCGGCCTCGAGCAGCCTGCGGTAGTACCGGTAGTCGCGCCGGTCGGGCCGCAGGTTCGAGGCCAGGGCCAGGTGATGCCTGGCCCGGCGCTTCTCGCCGGTCTTGCTGAGGGCGCGGCCGAGGCAGAAGTGGGCGAAGTCGTTGACCGGGTGGGACTCGACGACGGCCTCGAACTCGACGGCGGCGGGCCGGAAGCGGCCGGAGCGGAAGTAGGCGCGGCCGAGGGCCTCGCGGATCGAGGTCTTCTCCGGAGCGCGGCGGGCGGCCTCGGCCAAGGGGGCCGTCGCGTGCTCGAAGTCGCCGTCCTCGAGCAGCTCGAGACCGCGGCGGTAGAGCGTGTAAGTGGGCTCCGGGGCTTCCTCGACGGGCATCTACAAAAGTGTAGGAGGCCGGCTACCCCGGAAAGACGGCTTCAGGCCCGGATCGGGCCCGTCAACAGCTCAAAAATCGCCAAGCCGACGCAATCACCCTGCTACCGTAGGTAAAGAGCTCGGCAGCTTCACCTCTCGCCGGCTCCCACTTATGAGCACTATTACGGCTAAGAAATGGATCTGCGACCAGTGTGGGGTCTCCCTCAGCCGCCTCGGCGGTGAGAAGGTCGAGCTGCCCGACAGCTGGGACGCCTCCAAGGAAGGCACGTACTGCCTCAACTGCCGCCGTGACCGCGCCGCGCAGGCCGCCCTCGACGCCGCCGCCGAAAGCTCCACGCTCGAGGATCGGGCCAAACTGCGCCGCGCCGCCCTCGTCGAGTTCGAGGTCCGCCGCCGCCCCAGCCACGGCAACGGCGAGATCGCCAAAGCCTGCCGCTCCTCCGTTGCCGCCGTCGTCGCCGCGCGCAAACGGCTGAAGATCCCGGCGCCTCAGTAGCTGTCCGAAGGTCGCAGATTGCGACCTTGTCTCGGAGCAGTAACGCCGTCGGTGCTCATACGATCCCTCCCTCATTCCTAACCGACGGGGGAGAAACTAGTGCCTTCCGGGCCTTTACTCGCAGTGCGCCAGGAAGTCAAGATCTCGGAGGTCGAGCCGGAAAGCGCCCTCCTTCGCCAAGTCATAAGCCTCGGGAACGGCCCTTCTAAACAAACGCTTGGGCACCTCCCGGATGAAGGCTTTGAAGACCGCGCCCGCAAGGGCACCCTCCTGGCCGCCACGAAGAGCGATCAGCTTCTGGGCTACGTTCTTTACGACCTGCTCAGCAGGCACAACAACGTCCGGATTCGACAACTTTGTATATCTCCTACGGCACGTCGCCAAGGCATCGCAAGGCATCTGATCGAGGCTGTTGCAAAAGAGAATGAAAGCCGACATCGGATTGACCTCTGGTGTAGAGACGACTATGGATTAGGCGGGCTGTGGAAAACCCTCGGCTTCCGACCACAGGGCAGTCGACGCGGACGAAGCAAGCAGGGCCATCTCTTGACCGCCTGGGTACTTGACCTCAAGGGATCCTCACATCCGACGCTCTTCGACGAATACCAAGAGGAGCGCGAGGTAGCCGCGCTAGATCACAACGTTTTCCTCGACCTGCACATTGATGTCGAAAGACGACCCCAGGCTCATGAGAGCAGGTATCTACTGGAGGAATGGGTCGCAGATCATGTAGAGCTCTGCATAACCGATGAGGTCTTCCACGAGATCCATAGCTATCCAGATGCCAGTGAGCGATCGGTCGAGTGGCAATGGGCGGACCAGTACCGAAAGCTCTCGAAGCGGAACGACGGCTGGCAGGATCTCGAGGCTAGGGTTGCCGCGCTCGTCCCTAAGGCAGGAGAAGCTGACCACCGCCATATTGCACGTGCCGCAGCCGCCGGAGCTCACTACTTCGTCTCTCGAGATCAGGACCTTCTCAACGCGGCTCAGGCGATCGAGACCGAGCTAGGCATAGCTGTCATCTCGCCCGCAGGGCTGATTACCCGCCTCGACCGGAGTCGGGCGGACGATCCATACCAACCCATTGCTCTTCAGGGTACGGAGCTACAACTGGCCTCCCCTACCGAGGAAAGACACGCAGAGATCCTCAGTGCCCTGCTGAACAATGGCGCCGGCGAGAGACGCGCGGAGTTCGCCTCGCGTTTACGGCCAATCCTGGCTGATCGCGAGAACCATAGAATTCAGGTCGTCCTAGGGGCCGACGGGAGGATCATTGCGGGCGTCGCTCAACGGACCATCGGCGAGCGTCTCGAGGTTCCCATCCTTCGCGTTGCTCCGCATCCGGGCTCCAACGTTGTCGCCCGTCAAATCGCCTTTGCGCAGAGGAAACATGCGGCCGACCTGCGACTCGGAGAAGTGCGGATAACCGATCCTCATCTTCCAAAGGGTGTTCGCACCGCGTTGGAGGCAGAGCGCTTTGAAGAAAGCACCGCTGGCTGGATCTCGCACATCAAAACGGGCTTAGCAGACATCACCCATATTGATCTTCAGCACCCTTCCCCCATGAGTCCAAGCGAGTACGAAGATCGGTTCTGGCCAGTGAAGATCTTGGGCGGCGGGGTGAAGACGTATCTCGTGCCCATTAAAGGCTTCTTCGCCGAGGAACTTCTTGATCCCCGGTTAGCAGAACAGTCTCTCCTTCCGCGACAACTCGGTTTAGGCCTAGGCCGCGAACACGTCTACTACCGAAAAACTCGAAACGATCGGGGCATAGCCGCGGGAGATCGCATTCTCTGGTACGTGAGCGGAGGGGTTCCGGCGCACCGCCGTGGGAGTATTCGCGCGATTTCTCAAGTTGTCGAGGTGGCGATCGGTCGGGCTCGCGCGCTTCATGCTCGCTTCGAGCGTTTCGGCGTCTATTCCTTGGAGCAGGTTCTGCAGAGCGCAGATCGAACAGGGAATGTTATGGCGCTCCGGTTCGTGAACACCGAGGTCTTGGAGCGCCCCTTAGATCTAGATGAAATCGAGAAGCTCTGGGCCGAACACGCCGAACGCTTCTCGTCGCCGCAATCTCCTATGCTTCTAGACGAACATATGTTCGGTCCGCTCTACCAGCGATCCTCTGCCTATGCCGCCTGACGACTCAGCCCTGTTTCTCTCACTCCGACCTCGTTTTGCCGAGCTCCTTCTTGATGGGAGGAAGAGCGTGGAGCTCCGTCGTATCCGGCCAGCGGTCCCCCGCGGAGCTTCAGTTCTTCTCTATGCATCTTCCCCCGCAATGAAGCTGGTGGGCCGCGCTGAAGTGGCCGACGTAAAAGTCGCCCCTGTGGCTCAGATATGGCGAGAACACGGGGGTGACACCGGGATCAGCTATGGCGAGTACTGCGGCTACTTCGAGGGCCTTTCCAGAGCTGTGGCAATCAAGCTCACCAACATCACCCGGCTCGACAATCCTCGATCGCTCCATGAGCTTCGGAGCCGCCTTTCGGGCTTCCAGCCCCCCCAGAGCTATCGATATCTCGATAAAAGGCAGGTTGCTGCGCTCGTGTGACCGATTCAGACCCGCGTGCGCTCGGCCAGGTCGCTGAGCAGCCCGTCCATCCCGCGCTCGCCGTGGACCCGGCGCTGGCGGTCGGCGCCGTTGCCGTCGGTGAGGATGCGGTCGATCTCTTCCAGGGCGCCGGCACCGCCGAGGTCCTCGGCGTAGGGGCGGGCCTCGGCGAGGGTGGCGCGGGCGACGTCGGTGGCCGGGCCGGCGGTGCTCTCGTCGATCATTAGGCGGGCCTCGAGGCCGTAACGCTCGGCTTGGAAGTAGGACTCCTCGATCGCCTCGCGGGTGAGGCCGGGGGCGCCGGGGCGGTCGATCTCCTTGGCCGCCAGGGCCTGGATCAGGGCGCCAATCGCGGCGTTCTCCTCCGGCCGCGCCTGGATGTCCATCCCCCGCACCTCGACCGTGCCGAGGTTGGGGTGCGGCCGCACGTCCCACCAGATGTAGGTGTAGTCCGGGGCGCCGGCGGCGGCGATCAGCTGGTCGGCGACGCGGGTGAAGTCCTCGAAGTCGCGGAAGGCACGCGGCAGCTCGAAGCGCGGGTAGCTGCGGACGGCGGCGGCGCGGGCGCTGGCGAGGCCGGTGTCGGCGCCGTCGCGGAAGGGCGAGTTGGCGGTCAGCGCCGCCAGCAGCGGCAGGTGGTGGCGCATCGCGTTGGCGACGGCGA
>Ga0190273_10000077_pt1 | contig 54509 bp, 42 predicted proteins | sample Popmic504IS_FD_134513 | JGI IMG/M metagenome (GOLD analysis project Ga0190273, IMG submission 134513) | Populus adjacent soil microbial communities from riparian zone of Shoshone River, Wyoming, USA - 504 IS | ecosystem: Environmental > Terrestrial > Soil > Riparian zone > Trees stand | place...
GCGATCAACAGCCGCTGGCACGACGACCGGCTCGAGATTTTCGACGACATCAACATCGGCGTCGGGACAGCGCTCGGCGAGAAGGGCCTGATCGTCCCGGTGCTGAGGAAGGTGCAGACCCTGTCGCTGAAGGGCATCGCCGCCGGCCTCGACGAGCTGATCGAGAAAGCGAGAGCCGAGCGGCTCACCGGCAAGGACGTCTCGGGCGGTACCTTCACCCTCTCCAACCACGGAGTCTCCGGTTCGCTGTTCGCGGCCCCGATCATCATCAACCAGCCGCAATCGGCGATCCTCGGCATCGGCAAGCTCGAGAAGAGGGTGGTGGTGCGCGAAGTCGGCGGCGCCGACGCCATCCAGATCCGCCCGATGGCCTATGTCTCGCTGACCATCGACCACCGGGTCGTCGACGGCCACCAGACCAACGCCTGGCTGACCCGCTTCGTCGAGGTCCTGGAGGGGTGGCCGGCGGAGTGACTCCCCTCCCTGTAAGGGAGGGGGCGGGGGTGGGTCCGCCGAAGGCGGCCGAAACTCCGACTCAGAAAAAGTCTCGCTGCGCTCGCCTACCCACCCCCAGCCCCTCCCTTGCAGGGAGGGGAGCGGTGACGCGTTGACATCCGTTTGCCGGCGCGGAAGGTTCCCGAATGCGACTGAAGATCCTCACGACCCTGGCGGCAACTCTGGCAGCCGCGACCCCCGCCCGCGCTCAGGACGCCGCCCCCCACTGGCGCGCGCTCACCCTGATCGACGTCGAGGCCGCCCACCGGATGCTGTCGGAAGACCATCCCGGCTCGGCGCCCGAGGTCGGCGACATCCGCTTCCGGGAGCGCCTCGCCGCCGCTTACGCCACCGCCCGGCAGCGGGCGGCGCTCGCCGAATCCTATCAGGGCTATCAGGCGGTGCTGGCCGGCTTCGCGGTCGCGATGGGCGACAAGCATATTTCGTCGCGGCCGCTTTTCGAAGCCGGGAGCCGGGACTGGGCCGGGCTCCTGATCGCCCGCCGCGGCGCCGGCTGGGTGGTCGCGGACGAGAGCGAGGCGGCCGGCGGTCCGGCGCTGAAGGGAAGCCGGCTGGTCTCCTGCGATGGAATCGCCGTCGACCGGCTCGCCGAGGAGCGGCTCGGGGGCTACCGGATGGTCTGGTCGATCGAGGCGCAGCGGATCCAGCGCGCTTATTGGCTTTTGATCGACGACGGCAATCCGTTCCTCAACCGGCCGCGCACCTGCCTGTTCGACCAGGCCGGCACGCAGAGGAACGTCACGCTCGAGTGGAGGCCGATCGCCCGCACCGAGCTGAGCTCTAAGGTCTCGGCGCTGGCGACCCGAGGCGCCGCCGGCTTCGGCCTGCGCAAGGTCGGCGACGGCTGGTGGATCGCCCTGGAATCGCTGTCCGAGCGGGCCGTGCCGGTGGTCGAGAAGGTGCGGGCCGAGGCTGCGGCCTTGCGCTCGGCGCCGTTCGTCGTGCTCGACATGCGCGGCAATGGCGGCGGCAATTCCCAATACGGCCAGCTGATCGCCGACGCCCTGGCCGGCGCGCCCCAGGCCGTCCCTGCGCCGACGGCGGCTCCGGGCGGCTGCGGGAAGGTGTGGAGGCTTTCGGAGCGCAACTTCCGGCAGCTGACCTGGTACCGCGACACATTGGGGCCGCGGATGGGCAAGGAGGCGCTTGCGCAGTTCACCGCGGAATATGATTCGATGGCCGCGGCCAAGGCGAAAGGCGAGCGCTTCACCGGGCCGCCGCGATGCCCGCAGCGCCCGGCCGGACCGGCCATCTCCCATAGCGGATACCGCGGCCGGCTGGTCCTGCTCACCGACAACAGCTGCTTCAGCTCCTGCCTCCTGGTCACCCAGATGTTCCGCCGGCTGGGCGCGCTCCATGTCGGCGAGGCGACCGACGCCAACACCAATTATATGGAGGTGCGGGAGGACAGGCTGCCTTCCGGCCTGTCGATATTCTCGACCCTGCAGGCGGTCGCCCCGGCGTCGCCGAGCCAGATCGGGCCGTTCGTTCCGGAAGTGGCGTATGAGGGCAATATCGCCGACACCGCGGCTCTGGAGGCGTGGGTGCAGACGCTGGTGGCGCAACAGGCGTCATCCCGGCTTTCGCCGGGATGACGGGCCAGCGCTCCACCTCCGCCCGATACCCTTCCAAAATCGCCCCCCAGCCTTCGTCCATGCCCATGACGTGGCCGTCGCGGGCGGTGCGTGGTGGAGGGGGCCCCACGTCTCCGCTGCTCCGACGCCGGGCCCCCTCCACCCCCGGCTTCGCCGGCGGTCCCCCTCCCCGTAGCGGGGAGGAGCTACGAGTCGAACAGGGCCTTCAGCTCCTGCTTCAATATCTTGCCGTTGGCGTTCCTCGGCAGGGGGTGAGGGAGGAAGGCGATTCGGACCGGGGTCTTGAACACGGCGAGGCGCTCGCGGACCCAGGCCTTGAGCTCCTCCTCGGTCGCGGCCGCGCCGGGGGCGAGGTGGACGATCGCGGCGGGCTCTTCGCCCAACGTCCGGTGCGGAAGGCCGATCAGGGCGGCGTCGGTGACGGCGGGGTGGTCGAAGAGGACGTTCTCGACCTCGATCGAATAGATATTCTCGCCGCCGCGTATGACCATGTCCCGGGCCCGGTCGACGATGTAGAGGAAATTTTCCTCGTCGAGGCGGGCGAGGTCGCCGGTACGGACCCAGCCGTCGACGAAGGTGGCCGCACTCGCCTCGGGATTATTCCAATAGCCTTTGACGACCTGAGGGCCGCGCGCCCACAATTCGCCGACCTCGCCGACGGGCAGCTCCTCGGTGCCGTCGGGCGACATGATCCTGAGGTCCGAGATCGGCACCGGCGGGCCGGCGCTGTCCGGGCGGTTGAGGTAATCCTCGCCGACATGGCTGGTGACGGTGGCGGTGGTCTCGGTCATCCCCCAGCCGTTGCCGGGCAGGGCGCCGAACTCCTCCCAGATCTTGCGGACGAGCTCGGGCGCGGCCGGGGCGCCGCCGTAGCTGATCGTCTCGAGGCTCGAGAGGTCGAAGCGGGAGCGCTCGGGATGCTCGAGCAATTGCCAGGCGATGGTGGGCACGCCGCCGGTCATCTGGACCCGCTCGCGCTCGATCAGCGCCATCGCTTCCAGCGGGTCCCATTTGCGCATGAAGACGATCGTGTGGCCGGCGACCATCGTCCCCATCAGCATCGCGCTGAGCGCCGTGCAGTGGAAGAGGGGGATGACCATGAGCGCGGTCCTCGGCTGCGGCTCGGGCGGGGCCTCGCCACGGCGAAGCGCCGCCCGGGCGTTCGAATAGCCGACCGAGAGGATGTTGGTGGTGAAGTTGCGATGGGTGTGGAGGGCCCCTTTGGGCCGGCCGGTGGTGCCGCTCGTGTAGAGGATTGCGGCGTCGTCGTCGGGCTCGATCGGCACTTCGGGCAGCTCCGTGCCGGGCAGGCCGCTCCAGGATCCCGGAGTTCCGATCAGGTCCTCGAGTCGTCCGGCTCCGGCCGGGGGCTCGGCGGCGCGGCTGACCAGCACTTGCTCCAGCGCCGGCAAAGCGGCGCGGTGCGGCTGGATGCGCTGCCAGCGCGCGGAGTCGGCGATGAGGAGCTTCGCGCCCGAATCGGCGAGGCCATATTCGAGCTCCGGACCGGTCCACCAGGCGTTGAGCGGAACCGCGATCGCTCCCAAGGCGGTGGCGGCGAAGAAGGCGACCGGCCATTCGGGAAGGTTCGCCATCGCGATCGCGACCCGGTCGCCTTGGGCAATTCCGAGCCGGGCGAGCTCCGTCGCCAGAACCGCGATGGCGCGATATTGCGCCTCCCACTCGACCCGCTCCGACTCGAAGATGGTGGCGATCCGTTCGCCGTGGCTACGCGAGACCCGGACCAGGGTGGCAAGATCGGGCGGAGCGTTCTTCCAGATCCGGGTGGGGATGCCGCGGATGACGGCTTCGTCCAGCTCGAGCCGTGACCCGGGCGCGGTGAGCAAAGCGTCGACCTCGGCGAGGCTCATCCGCGGCCAGTCCGGATCCAGCTCGAAGCCCTCGATCACCCGCCTCTCCTTTTGCTTCCCTCCCGCAATGGCGTTGATTCGCGCTTCGCTCAAGCGCTAGGCGGGCCCGTCGGACGAGAGGAGTGGCGATGGAGAGGGTGGATGCGGCCGAGGCGGGGTTCGATGCGGAGCGGCTGGCCCGGATCGACGCCTTCCTCGACGAGCGCTATTTCGCTCCGGAGCTTCTCGCCGGGGCCCAGCTTCTGATCGCCCGCGACGGCAAGGTCGTCCACTTCTCGACCGCCGGCAAGGCTCGCGCGAGCGGCGAGCCGATGGCCAAGGACGCCCTCTTCCGGATCGCCTCGATGACCAAGCCGATCACCTCGATCGCCTTCATGATGCTGGTCGAGGAGGGGAAGGTGACTCTCGACCAGACGGTCGAGACGATCATTCCCGAGTGGAAGGGGCTGGGCGTCTACAATGGCGGTGGCGGCGGAGTGCCGTTCCTCGTCAAGCCGCCGGAGCGGCCGATGATGATGATCGACCTGCTTCGCCACACGTCCGGGCTCACTTATTCCTTCCAGCACCGCACCAACGTCGACGCCGCCTATCGCGAGACCAGGCTCGAGAGGTGGCACGGGGAGCTCGATCTCGGCGGCTTCGTCGCGGCCCTGGCGGATATCCCGCTGGAATTCTCGCCTGGGACGGCGTGGAATTATTCGGTCTCGACCGACGTGCTGGGACTCGTCGTCGAGCGGGTGTCGGGGATGAAGCTCGACCGTTTCCTCGACGAGCGCATCTTCGGTCCGCTCGGAATGGTGGACACCGCCTTCCAAGTACCGCCCGAGAAGGCCGGCCGGCTCGGCGACTGCTGGGCGTTCGAGCAGGGCAAGGGCGCGGTGCTCTACGATCCCGGCGAGAAGAGCGCCTGGAGCAGGCCGCCGAAGCTGCTCGCCGGCGGCGCCGGCCTGATCTCGACCGTCGCCGACTATCATCGTTTCTGCACGATGCTCCTTAACGGAGGCGAGCTCGACGGCGTGCGGCTGGTCGGGCGCAAGACGCTGGACCTGATGACGGCGAACCACCTTCCCGGCGGTGCCGATCTCACCGAGATGAGCCGCTCCCTGTTCAGCGAGGCAATCAACGCCGGCCAGGGCTTCGGCCTCGGCTTCGGGGTCAATCTCGATCCCGCGAAGACGATGCTCCCGGGCTCGAAGGGGGAATATTATTGGGGCGGGATGTTCTCGACCGCCTTCTTCGTCGATCCGGTCGAGCGGCTGCACATGATCTTCATGACGCAACTCATGCCGTCATCGACTTACCCGATCCGCCGGCAGCTGAAGACGCTGATCTATTCGGCTCTGAAGTAACTCCCTCCCTGGAAGGGAGGGGCCGGGGGTGGGTAGGCGAGCGCAGCGAGACTGCCCGCAGACTCGGTGTTCGGCCGCCTTCGGCGGACCCACCCCTAACCCCTCCCTTTCAGGGAGGGGATTGAGCGGGCATAAAGCGGTGATGGATTCGCTCCCGCCTCCTCGTCCACGTCCGTTCCTGCCCGGCGAGCCGGTACCCTGGTTCCGGGCCAGGGCGATCGGGGGAAGCGACAATTACGTCTTCGACACGGCCGCCGGGCGCTACATCCTTTTGCTCTTCTTCGGCCGGGCCGGCGCCGCCGGGGCGGCCGAGGCGCTGGCCTGCGTCGAGCGCCACCGCGCCCTGTTCGACGACCGGAGCGCCTGCTTCTTCGGAATCACCGACGATCCCGAGGACGAGGCGGAAGCCCGAGTCGTCCAGCAGCTCCCCGGGATCCGCTTCTTCCTCGATCCGACGGGAGGCCTGCCGGGGCTGTTCGGCGCCCAGGCGGCCGACGGCGAGCCGGACCGGCGCCACTGGCTGCTGGTCGATCCTATGCTTCGGGCCGTGGGCACCTTTCCGCTCGAGGCGGGCGAAGCCGCCATCGCCGCCCTCGGGAAGACGATCGCGCTCATGCCCCTGCCCGACTGGGCGCCGGTGCTGATGGCGCCCAACGTCTTCGAGCCGGCCTTGTGCGAGCGGCTGATCGCCCATCACCGCGAGACCGGCGGCGAGCCTTCGGGCTTCATGCGCGAAGTGGGCGGAAAGACCACTTTGGTGACCGATCCGCAGCACAAGATGAGGCGCGACCGGGAGATCGCGGACGAGGCCCTGTGCGGGATCCTGCGCGCCCGAATCCTCGCCAGGCTGGTGCCGATGGTGAAGCGCAGCTTCCAGTTCGAGGCGACCCGGATGGAGCGCTACATCGTCGGCGCCTATTCGGCGGGTGCCGGCCATTTCCGGCCTCACCGGGACAATACCACCAAGGGCACCGCCCATCGCCGCTTCGCGGTGACGATCAACCTCAACGCCGGCGATTACGAGGGCGGCGATCTTCGCTTCCCCGAATATGGCGCTCGCACCTACCGGGCGCCGACCGGAGGCGCGGTCGTCTTCTCCTGCTCGCTGCTCCACGAGGCGACCCCGGTGACCCGAGGCACGCGCTACGCTTTCCTGCCCTTCCTCTACGACGATGAAGCGGCCCGGATCCGGGAGGAGAACAACCCCCATCTCGCCGACGGGGTGGGGGCGTATAAGGCGGGGTGAGGTCCTTCGAGACTGAGCCTGTCGAACCGGCGTATGGAAGGACGCCCGCCTACTCCTTCGCCTTCGGCACGATGTCGATCTCGAACAATTTCGCCCAGTTCTTGCCGGTGACGAACAAACGGTCGCCCTTGGCGTCGTAGGCGATGCCGTTCAGGACCGCGTCCGGATCGCCATTGGCGTTCTCGAGCGCGAGCTGGGAAAGATCGATCCAGCCCTTAACCGCGCCGCTTTTCGGGTCGATGCGGGCGATCCGGCGGCCCATCCAGATGTTGGCGAAGATCTCGCCTTTCACCCATTCGAGCTCGTTGAGGCGCTCGACCGGCTGGCCCTTGTAGGTCACGGCGACCCGCTTCTTCTCCTGCATCGTCGCCGGGTCGAGGAAGCGCAGCTGGTTGGTGCCGTCGCTGAGGATGATGTGCTTGCCGTCCTGGGTCAGGCCCCAGCCTTCGCCGGAATAGCGAAAACTGCCCTTCGGCTTGAAGTCGGAGCGGTTCCAGCGGAAGCCGATGCCGTCCTGCCAGGTCAGGCTGAGCAGGTCGGAGCCCCAGTTCACCATGCCCTCGCCGAAATATTGCGGCGGGATGGAGACGGAGCGAAGCACCTGGCCGTCCTCGAGCCGGACCTCGCGTATCGTCGACTGGCGATTGAGGCCGGTGCTCTCGTAGAGCTTGCCGTCGAGGAAGAGCAGGCCCTGGGTGAAGGCGGCCGGATCGTGCGGATATTCCCTGACGATGCGATAGCCGTCGACCGGCGGCTCGGCCGTGGCGGACGCGCCGCAGGCGGCGACCGCGAACATGAGCAAGGGAATCGGTCGATCCATCATGGCGTGTTCATCGTCAGGAGGTCGTAGGAGGCCACCACTTCGTCCTTTTGATTGAAGACGTAAACCGCCCAGCGCACCTCGCCCATCTCATCGTTGCGGACGCTCTTCGATTTGACGGTGAGCTCCACCCGCATCGAATCGCCCGGATAGAGCGGAGTCTGGAAGCGAAGGCTCTCGAGGCCGTAATTGGCCAGCACCGGGCCCGGATCGGGGTCGACGAACAGGCCCGCGGCGAAGCTGAGGATGAGGTAGCCGTGGGCGACCCGGCCGCTGAAGATCGGGTTCGCCTTGGCCGCTTCCTCGTCCATATGGGCGTAAAAATTGTCGCCGGTGAACGCTGCGAAATGCTCGATATCGTCGAGGGTGACGGTCCGGCTCGCCGTCTTCAGGGTGTAGCCGACCTCAAGCTCGGAGATGCGCTTGCGGAAGGGATGGCGGTCCCCTTCGACCTTCGGAGCGCCGGGGAGCCATTGCCTGACGACGCTGGCCAGCACGGCGGGCGAGCCCTGGAGCGCGGTCCTCTGCATGTAATGGGTGACTCCGCGTATCCCGCCCATCTCCTCGCCGCCGCCGGCGCGGCCGGGGCCGCCATGGACGAGGACGGGGAGGGGGGAGCCGTGGCCGGTCGATTCCTTCGCGCTGGTGCGGTCGAGGATGACCATCCGGCCGTGATAGGCTCCCGCCCCAAGCACGAACTCCTCGGCCACCTGCGTGTCGAAGGTGAAGAGCGACAAAGCGAGGCTGCCCATGCCGCGGTTGGCGAGCGCGACCGCATCGTCCAGGTCGCGATACGGCATGATCGTCGAGACCGGCCCGAAGGCCTCGACGTCGTGGACGGCGGGCGATCCCCAGGGATCGTCGGCGCGCAGCAGGATCGGCGAGATGAACGATCCGTTGCCCTCGACCGGCGGGCGATCCGGATCGCCGGAGACGATCCGGGCCGATTTGGCCAGCTCCGCCACCGCCTCGCGCACCGAGCGCAGCTGCGAGCGGCTGGCGAGGGCGCCCATGGTGATGCCCTCCTCCCGGGGGGCGCCGATCCGGGCCTTGCCGAGACGCTCGATCAACGCCGCCTGGACCGCGTCGAGATGCTCCGCCGGCGCCATGGCGCGGCGGATGGCGGTGCATTTCTGCCCCGCCTTGACCGTCATCTCGCGCGCGACTTCCTTGATGAAGAGGTCGAATTCGGGCGTTCCGGGGGCGGCGTCGGGGCCGAGGATCGAGGCGTTCAAACTGTCGCGCTCGGCGATGAAGCGGACGCTTTCGCGGGCGATCACCGGGTGGGTCTGGAGCTTCATCGCGGTCTGCGCCGAGCCGGTGAAGCTGACCACGTCCTGCAAGGTGAGATGGTCGAACAGGTCGCCGACCCCGCCCATCACCAGCTGAAGGGCGCCGGGCGGGAGCAATTCGGCCTCGATCATGATCCGGAACGCCGCCTCGGCGAGATAGCCGGTCGCCGAGGCCGGCTTGACGATGGCGGGGACTCCGGCGAGCAGGGTCGGCCCGAGCTTCTCGAGCATCCCCCAGACCGGGAAGTTGAAGGCGTTGATGTGGACGGCGACGCCCTGAAGCGAGGTGTAGACGTGCTGGCCGACGAATGTGCCGCCTTTCGACAGCGGCTCGACCGCGCCGTCGATCAGGATGCGGCCGTTGGGAAGCTCGCGCCGGCCCTTGGAGGAGAAAGAGAAGAGGGTTCCGGCGCCGCCTTCGATGTCGATCCAGCCGTCGGTGCGGGTGGCTCCGGTCTCGTAGCTGAGCTCGTACAATTCCTCCTTGCGCGCCATGATCGCGTTGGCGAGCGCCTTCAGGACGTGCGCCCGCTCGTGGAAGGTGAGGCGGCGAAGGGCCGGGCCGCCGACGGTTCGGGCGTGGTCGAGCATCGCCGCGAAATCGAGCCCGCCGCTGCCGGTCTCGGCGACCACTTCGCCGGTGACCGCGCTCTCGACCGGGGCGAGCCCGCCTTCGGCGCCGTACCAGCGGTCCTGGGCGTAATTTAGCAGCTTGAGAGTCTTCATGCCGCCTCCTTAGAAGAAAAAAGCGCGTGGGACACCCGGGCGAAAGGAGCAGGACCATGATCCCACCGGTAAGGCCGATCGCGCTCGAGGAAATCGAGGCGGCGCACGAGCGGATCGCCGGCATCGTCCTGCGCACCCCGCTCGTCCGGCTCGACCTCGGTCCGGACGGGCCGGACATCCGACTCAAGCTCGAGAATCTGCAGCCGACCAACGCCTACAAGATCCGCGGCGCCGTCAATGCCGTGGCCCGCCTCGGGCCCGACGAGCGGGCGCGGGGCGTGTGGACGGTGAGCGCGGGCAATGCGGGCCAGGGCGTCGCCTATGCGGCACGGGCGGCCGGAATCCCCTGCTCCGTGGTCGCGATCGAGACGGCGCCGCAAACCAAGCTCGATCGCATGCGGGCGCTCGGCGCCCGCCTCGTGCCGGTCTCCTACGAGCAGGCCTGGCGCGCGGCCGAGGCCCATGCTTTCGAAGGCATGGAAGGGGTCTTCATCCATCCTTTCGACAATCACGATTTCATCGCCGGCCACGGCACGATGGGGCTGGAGATCGTCGAGGACGCGCCGGGCGTTCGAACCGTCATCACGGCGATCGGCGGCGGCGGGCTCATCACGGGAGTCGGCAGCGCGGTGAAGGCGCTCCGGCCGCGGGTCCGAGTCCTCGGCGCCGAGCCGGAGACGGCCGCGCCTTATGCGCTGTCGCTGAGCGAGGGCGGGCCGCGCCGCTTCGACGACTGGCGGGCGTCGTTCGTCGACGGCGCCGGCGGGCAGAGCGTCACCGAGCGCATGTGGGAGCGGATGCGGCCGGTGGTCGACGGCGCGGTCACAGTCTCGCTCGGCCAGGTGCGCGAGGCGATGCGCCTCACCGCGGAGAAGGCGCGGGTCGTCGCCGAAGGCGCCGGCGCGCTCGCCCTCGCGGCGGCGCTGAGCGGCGAGGCGGGCGAGGGGACGATCGTGTGCGTCGTCTCCGGCGGGAACATCGACCTGGCGAAGTTCGCGGAGCTGGTCACGTCTCCGTTAGGCTGAACTTGCTTCACGAATCGAAAGAGAGACGGTTCGGGCAGGGAACCGGGGTTCCCCGCCCGATAGGTTCACTCGATCGGTTCCGGGCCGTATTCGCCGCAATAATACATGAGGACCTCTTCCCGGTTGGCAGTCTGATAGCCGGTCAGAGTGTAGCGCACGGTGCCGTTGGAATAGCACCGGCCGCGCATCACGCCGACCTGGTTACCGTAATCGTCATAAAAAAAGTAAGTATAGACCGGCTCCCCGCTCTGTTGTGCGATCGCCGGGCCCGCGCCCGCGGTCAGAGTGGAAAGGGTCAAAGCCAAAATCGCGACATGCTTGAGCATATCTCGCTCCTGTGATGATGTTGAGCCACGGATGACTGTCGTTCCCTTCGCAGAAAACGCGAGTCGCCAGCAGCTTAGCAGGGCTGCGTCGAAACTCGGCTTCCGTAGAACTACGATTTGCAGCGCGATTCGGATGTAGTTTGCGGAGGAGGGGGACGGCGTACTTGGGCGTCATGCTGAACTCGTCCCGTCCAGTCCCCGATGACCGCCGCGATGCCCGAAGCTGGACCCTGAACCAAGTTCAGGGTGACGGGGGTCATTTCCCGGTGAAATTCGGCTTCCGTTTCTCCATGAACGCGGCGACGCCCTCGCGATAATCGTCGCCATAGCCGAGCTCGCGCATCGCGTCGCGCTGGAGGTCGAGCTCCTCGTCGAGGCTGTGGCCCCAGCTCTCGCGGATCATCTTCTTGATCCGGGCCAGCCCCCGGGTCGGCGCCTCGGCGAAGCGCTCGGCGAGGGCGTCGACCTCCCCGTCGAGGGCCTCGTCGTCGACCGCTTTCCAGATCAGGCCCCACTCGGCCGCTTTCTCGGCCGGCAGCGGCTCGGCGGTGAGGGCGAGGCCGAGCGCCCGCGCCTGGCCGACGAGCCGGGGCAGCGACCAGGTGCCGCCGCTGTCGGGGATGAGGCCGATCGCGGCGAAGGACTGGATGAACTTGGCCGATTTCGCCGCGATGACGATATCGCAGGCGAGGGCGATATTGGCGCCGGCGCCGGCGGCGACTCCGTTGACCCGGGCGATGACGGGGAAGGGGAGGCCGGTGAGGGTGCGGATCAGCGGGTTGTAGCGCCGCTCGACGGATTCGCCGAGGTCCACCGACTGGCCCGGAGCCACCGCCCGGTCGCCCAAGTCCTGGCCGGCGCAGAAGCCGCGGCCGGCGCCGGTCAGCACCAGCACCCGGGCGCCTTCGAGCCGGGCGAGGGCGTCGGCCACTTCCTCGTGCATCTCGACGGTGAAGCTGTTGAGCCGGTCGGGGCGGTTGAGAGTCAGCCGGGCGATCCCGTGCTCGTTCGAGAAAAGGATGGTTCGGTAGGTCATGGCGGAGGCTTTAGACCGACCCGTCATTCCGGTGAAAGCCGGAATCCATGAACCCCGCCGGTGCCGTCTGATCGCGAACCGTGTTCATGGATCCCGGCTTTCGCCGGGATGACGGTACGCGCGGGGAATCGTGTTCAGGCTGCGACAAGGTGGGTTTGTTATAAAGTCACGAGCACCTATGTCCGCCGCGACAGGGGGGTTTTTCGGTTTGCCAATGCTGGGTTCGATCTCGACTTTATGACCCGTCTCCTCACCCTGATGATGATCCTGGTGCTCGTGCTGGCCCACGGCTCCTCCGTGGCCGCGGCCATTTGCCGGCATCAGGACGGAGTCGAGCATGTCGCCGCGCTTCAGAGCGAGGACGCGGGGATCTCGGCGGCCGCCAAGGGCGAGGAAACCGCCGGCAAGGCGGCCTCGAAGAAGGGCGCGCCGGCGGATTCCGGCTCGATCTCCCTGGCTTCCGACATGCTTCCGGCGCCCGGACTCCCGGTCCCGTTCCAGGCGGACGAAGCGTCGGATCGGAGTCCGGCCAACGCACCGATACTCGTCGGCGCCTCGCTCCGTCCCTTGCTGGAGCCTCCCTCGGCCTGAGTGCGGCGTGCCGCTCGGCACGTCCCGGCCGCGTCCTTGCCGCGGCCCAATCCGCTCAGGCGCGTCCGAACACGCGCGAATCGAATGCCGAGAGAATTGGAAAACAGTCACATGCTCCGCTCAGCCCTTCTGGCAGGCGCCGTCACGGCCCTGCTTCCCGCTGCCGCCCTGGCCCAGGATGCGCCCGCCGAGGCGCCGCCCGAAGCGACCCCCGCCGTCCCCGCGCCGGAGACGGCCGACGATCCCCACGCCGACCATACCCAGGACATCATCGTCACCGGTTTCCGGCGCGACCGCGACGATCTGATGGCGGGCACCTCGGTGGTGTCCGGAGCCGAGCTCGCCCGCGAGCTCCGGCCAACGATCGGCGAGACCCTCGCCCGCCAGCCGGGAGTCTCGGCGACCTCGTTCGGCCCCAATGCCTCGCGCCCGGTGCTTCGCGGCTTCCAGGGCGAAAGGGTGCGGGTGCTGACCGACGGCATCGGCAGCCTCGACGCGTCCAACACCAGCGTCGACCACGCCGTCGCCATCAACCCGCTCACCGCCGAGCGGATCGAGGTCCTGCGCGGGCCGTCTGCTCTCCTCTTCGGCTCCGCGGCGATCGGCGGCGTCGTCAACGTCATCGACGCCCGGATTCCCCGCCGGATCCCCGACGAGGGGGCCCATGTCGCGGCCATCCTCACCTACGGCTCGGCGGCGGACGAACGCTCGGCCAATGCGACGATCGACGTTCCGGTCGCCGACAAATGGGTGATCCACGCCGACGGCAATTACAGCAAGACGGGCGACCTCAGGATCGGCGGCTTCGTCCTGTCGAGCGACCTTCGAGCCCAAGCCGCGGCGAGCGGCGATCCCGAGGTCCGGGCGCTCGCCGACCTCCGCGATCGCCTTCCCAACACGGCGGCGGAATCGTCCGACGTGGCGCTGGGCCTGGCCTATGTCGACGGCAAGACCAATTTCGGCCTTTCGGTCAATCGCTACGACAGCCTCTACGGAGTTCCGGTCCGCTTCTCGCTCGAACCCGGGGTCGAAGCGGAGGCGCCGCGGATCGACGTCCGCCAGAACCGGGCCGATGTCCGGGCCGAGATCGACACCGGCGACGGCTTCGTCGACTCCGTCCGCTTCCGGGCCGGCTATTCCGACTATCGCCACGACGAGCTGGAGGAGGCGGGCGCGATCGGCACCACCTTCCTCACCAAGGGCATGGAAGGCCGGCTCGAGGTCGTCCAGTCGAAGCGCGGCGGCTGGGGCGGCGGCTTCGGAATGCAATATTTCCGCCGCCACCTCGACGTCATCGGCGACGAGAAGTTCCTGCCCGAGAACCGGACCTCGCAATTGGGTCTGTTCGCCGTCCAGACCTACGAGAAGGGGCCGCTTCGCGCCGAGGCCGGGGCCCGCTACGAGCGCCAGACAGTGAGCGCCGAGGCCGATGCCGATCTCGGCAATGCGGCGATGAAGCGGCGCTTCAGCGCGGTCTCGGGCTCGCTCGGTGCCAGCTACGAGCTCGCCAAGGGCCTTCGCTTCGGGCTGAGCGGCTCGCACAGCCAGCGGGCGCCGGCGGCCGAGGAATTGTTCGCCAACGGCCCGCATGCCGGCACCCAATCCTTCGAGATCGGCGATCCGGACCTGGGCAAGGAGAAGAGCTGGGGCCTCGAAGCGACGGTGAGCGCCGAGGGCGACGGCTACAGCCTGGCCGCCTCGGTGTTCCGCAGCTGGTTCGACGATTATATCTTCGAGCGGCGGACCGGCGTCTTCGTCGAGGAGCTGCCGGTCTTCCGGATCGGCCAGGCGGACGCGCGCTACAGCGGCATCGAGATCGAGGGATCGGTCCGGCTGGCGCGAAGCGGCGGAGTGACGTTCAACGCCGACGCGGTCGCCGATTACGTGCGGGCAACGATCGACGGGGCGGGACCGGCGCCGCGGATTCCACCGCTGAGGGTGATGGGCGGGCTCGAGGCGCAGGCCGACCGGGTCCAGGGCCGGATCGAGGTGGAGTGGACAGCGGCGCAGGACCGGCTCGCCGAGCTCGAGACGCCGACCCGCGGCTTCACGATGGTCAACGCCTCGGTCCAGTTCAAGCCGCTCAAGAACAATCGGAACACCAGCATCACCCTCGCGGCGAACAACCTCTTCGACGTCGACGCGAGGCGCCACGCCAGCTTTTTGAAGGACGTGGCGCCGCTCGCGGGGCGGGATATCAGGCTGACGGCGCGGCTGAACTTCTAGGATCCTCCCCGAGCAAGCTCGGGGAGGGGGACCAGGCGAAGCCTGGTGGAGGGGTAGCTGGCAAAAGCCTGTGCAATTACCCCTCCACCACCCTTCGGGTGGTCCCCCTCCCCATCTCCGATGGGGAGGATAAGGAGTCCGTCGCAAGGGGAGAACGCCCTGCCGAAACGCCCGGTTTTTAAGCTGGCGGAAAGCCTCGCTCCCGTATGATGATTCTATTGAGGGATAAGGGTTTAGGAGGGGCCAGTGACGCTATCGCGCCGCCAGATCATCGAGGAATCGAGCCGAGTCGCGCGGGGTGCCGCGCTTGTCGGTATCGCCGTCATCGGCCTCGCCACCGCCGCCCTCGCCCAGCCGGGCCGCAACGGCACGCCCTCGCCTTCTTCCTTCCCGGCCGTCGTGCGCGGGTATCCCGCCTCCACGTACGCAGCGCCTGCGGCGACGGCTCAGGAAGCGGCCGCCCGGCGGATCCTCGAGGGCCAGGTGCGGGCGCTCGGCCAGGCGTTCAGCGGCGACATCGGAATCGCGGTGCGCGACGTGCAGAGCGGCTGGACGACCAGCTATGACGGCGACACCTTCTTCCCGCAGCAGAGCGTCAGCAAATTCTGGGTGGCTCTGACCGCGCTCGACAAGGCCGACCGCGGCGAACTGAGCCTGTCGAGGCCGGTGACCCTGACCAAGGCCGACATCACCCTCTTCCACCAGCCGATCGCGGCCCAGATCGGCGCCAACGGCTATACGACCAATGTCGACAGCCTGATGACCCGGGCGCTCCAGCAGAGCGACAATACCTGCAACGACGCGGTGCTGTGGCGCGCCGGCGGTCCGGAGGCGGTTCGCGCCTTCCTTCGCGACAAGGGCATCGACGGGATCCGCTTCGGCCCCGGCGAGCGGCTGCTCCAGAGCCGGATCGCCGGCATGGAATGGAAGCAATCCTATGCTTATGGCGGCGGCTTCTACGCGGCGCGCAACGCGGTTCCGGCGAGCGTCCGCCGGGCGGCCTTCGAACGCTACATCGCGGATCCGATGGATGGGGCGACTCCCAACGGGATCGTCGGCGCGCTGGCCCGGCTGAAGCGCGGCGAGCTGCTCTCGCCGGGCTCGACCCAGAAATTGCTGTCGATCATGTCGAACACCAAGACCGGGCCGCAACGCCTGAAGGGCGGCCTCCAGCCCGGCTGGCACCTCGCCCACAAGACCGGCACCGGCCAGGTGCTCGGCGGAGTCCAGGCCGGCTACAACGACATCGGCATCGTCAGCGGCCCCGACGGCCGCTCCTACGCGGTTGCGGTGATGATCCGCCGGACCTCGGCGCCGCTCGGCCAGCGCATGGCGGCGATGCAGAATACGGTGCGCGCCGTGATCAGCTTCGACCAGAATCTGAGCGATTACGGAATGGCCCGCTACGGCGCGGCCGAGCGGGGCAGCCGGTAGAACGGGGGAGCCGGACACACATCCCCGTCGCGCCAGCGTAGGCTGGGGCCCCGGGGAGTGAAAGGTGCCGCGCCCTTCACCCGCCGGGATCCCAGCCTTCGCTGGGATGACGCTAGGCATCGTAATCCACTTCCAGCCCTTCGCCCTTCGGTACCGACTGGCAGGTCAGGACGTAGCCCGCCGCCACTTCCTCGTCGGTGAGGCCGTAGCGGGCCGCCATCTCCACCGCTCCCGCCACCACCCGCGCCCGGCAGGTGGCGCAGACCCCAGCCTTGCAGGCGAAGGGGGCGGGGAGTCCGGCAAGGCGGGCGCTGTCGAGGATGTTGCCGGCCTCGGCGCTGAACGGGACCCGGCGCTTGCGGCCGTCCAGGGTGACCATCATGGTCGCGCCCTGGGCCTCCTTCGACAGGGCGTCGAGCTGGGCCTGCAGCGCCTCGGGCGGACGGTCGGCGGTGAAGCGCTCGAGATGGATCTTCTCGGAAGCCACGCCGCGCTCGATCAGGGCGCCTTCCGCTGCGTCCATCATCGGCCCCGGGCCGCAGATGAAGAAGGCGGCGATGTCGGCCGGGTCGAGCAGACGGTCGAGCACCTCGCCGCATTTGGAGCGGTCGAGCATGCCGTTGAACAGATCGATATCCTCGGCCTCCTCGGCGAGGAAATGATGGATTTCGAGCCGGTCCATGAAGCGGTTCTTGAGCCGGGCAAGCTCGTCGAGGAAGATGACCGACTGGCTGTCGCGATTGCCGTAGAAGAGGGTGAAGCGGCTCCCCGGCTCCTCGATCAGGGCGGTCCTGAGCAGCGACATGACGGGCGTGATTCCGGAGCCGCCGGCGAAGGCGGCATAATGGTTGGCGGCCTCGGCCTCGAAGTCCCAGGTGAAGCTTCCGTGCGGCTCCATCACGTCGATTCGGTCCCCGGGCTTCAGATTGTCGTTCGCCCAGTTGGAGAAGAGGCCACCGGCGATGCGCTTGACGGTGACCTTGAGCTCGCGATCCTCGGGCGCGACGCACAGCGAATAGTTGCGCCGTACCTCCTCGCCGCCGATCTCGGCCTTGAGCGTCAGATGCTGGCCCGGCTTGAACCTGAACGCTTCCGCGAGCTCGGGAGGGACCTCGAAGCGGATCGACCTGGCCTCGGCGGTCTCGTCGACGATCCCGGCGATGGCGAGGCTGTGGAAGTTGACGCTCATCGGTGCTTCCGGCCCCTCCGTTCCCCGGCGAAGGCCGGGGCCCAGTCCCTGCGACAGCGCCGCTGGGCCCCGGCCTTCGCCGGGGAGCAATATCGGCGGCCGCTCAATGGCATTTGAACAGGTCGAACGGCTCGGCGCAGGACCGGCAGCGCCACAGCGCCTTGCACGGGGTCGAGCCGAAGCGGCTGATCTCCTCGGTGTCGGCGGAGCCGCATTGCGGGCATTCCACCGCGGAGCGGGTGGGCGGAGCGATGCCGTAGGCGCGCAGCTTGGCCCGGCCTTCGGGCGTGATCCAGTCGGTCGTCCAGGCCGGGGACAAAGCGGTCTCGATCCGCACTTCGCGGTAGCCGGCGGAATCGAGGGCGTCGCGAATGTCGCGCTCGATCACCTGGGTTGCCGGGCAGCCGGTATAGGTGGGAGTGATGACGACCCGCTCCGGCCCGGCGGATCGGACGATGCCGAGCTCGACGACGGAGACGACGGGGATCTCCGGATCCGCCACGTCCGCCAGCACCGCCCAGATCGGCGCGCTCTCGTCGAGGCGGGCCGAGGCTACCATGCCGAGTCCGGATAGGTGCGGGGGAGAAATTGCATCACCGCAAGCAAATGGCCGAGATGCTCGGAGTGATGGCCGCGGCGGCCGCCGAGGATCGGGCGCTGGTCGGGCGGGGGCTGGAGGGTCGCCTCGGCCAGAACCGCGGCGATCTGGGCGTCATAGTCGGCGCGCAAGGCGGCGAGGTCAACGCCGATTCCGCGCTCGGCCATGAAGGCGGCGAGATCGTCCATCTCGAACAGCTCGGGCACGAAGCGCCAGTGCCAGGCGAGGCCGTCCTCGATCCGGCGCCGGCTCTCCTCGGTGCCGTCGCCGAGCCGGATCACCCATTCGCTCGCCAGCTCCTGGTGGTAGGTGACCTCCTTCACCGCTTTCTCCGCGACGCCGGCGATGAGCTCGTCCTTCGAGCCGAGAAGGTCGCGGAACAGCAGTTTCTGCCAGGTCGAGAAGAGGAATTGCCGGGCCATCGTCCGGCCGAAATCGCCGTTGGGCTGCTCGACCAGCCAGCAATTGCGATAGTCGAGGACGTCGCGGCGGAAGGCGAGGGCGTCGCCGTCGCGGCCCTTGCCCTCCACTTCGCCGGCGCGGCCCAGGAAATGGGTGGCCTGGCCGATCAGGTCGAGGGCGATGTTGGCGAGACTGAGATCTACCTCGACCGAAGGCGCGTGGCCGCACCATTCGCCGAGCCGCTGGCCGAGGATCAGGCTGTCGTCGCCGAGGCGGAGGAGGTATTCGAACAGGGCGGGGCCTTCGTCGAGCCCGGTGGCGTTGGAGGGCAGGTCGATGGGGGGGAGCGAGGCCATGGATCAGCTCCTCCCCGGAACGGGGAGGGGGACCATGCGCAGCATGGTCGAGGGGGCCCAGCGGTGGAGCAGCGGAGACGTGGGCCCCCTCCACCCCGCAGCTTCGCTGCGCGGTCCCCCTCCCCGTTCCGGGGAGGAGCAAGAAGCGAAGCCCCCCCTCATATGTGGGTGATGCCTTCGGGAATGTCGTAGAAGGTCGGGTGGCGGTAGACCTTGTCGGCGGCGGGATCGAACATGGCTTCGTCCTGACCCGGGTCCGAAGCCACGATCGAGGCCGAGGGGACGACCCACAAGCTGATCCCCTCCATCCGCCGCGTGTAGGTGTCGCGCGCGTGCCGCAGCGCGATTTCGGCGTCGGGCGCGTGGACCGAGCCGACGTGGCGGTGGGCCATCCCGCCCTTGGAGCGGACGAAGACTTCCCAAAGCGGCCAGTCGTTCATGCCGCCTCCTGCTTGCGGCTATGCTTCTCCGCATAAGCCGCCGCCGCTTCACGGACCCAGGCGCCTTGTTCCCAGGCCTCGCGCCGGGCGGCCATCCGCTCCTTCGCGACCGGGCCTTCGCCCCGGACGACCGCGTAGAATTCCTCCCAGTCGACCTCGCCGAAATCGTAACGGCCCGCGGCCTCGTTCCACTCGAGCGCGGGATCGGGAACCTTGAGTCCGATCGCCTCGGCCTGGGGAACGGTGATGTCGACGAACTTCTGCCTGAGCTCGTCATTGGTGTCACGCTTGATCCGCCAGCGCATCGACTGGGCGGTGTTGGGGCTGTCGGCGTCGGGCGGACCGAACATCATCAGCGACGGCCACCACCAGCGATTGAGCGCGTCCTGCATCATCCGCTGCTGCTCCGGCGTCCCAGCCATCATCGCCATGCAGATCTCATAGCCCTGGCGCTGGTGGAAGCTCTCCTCCTTGCAGACCCGGACCATCGCCCGGGCATAGGGGCCGTAGGAGGTGCGCTGGAGCGGCACCTGGTTCATGATCGCGGCGCCGTCGACCAGCCAGCCGATCGCGCCGATGTCGGCCCAGGTGAGGGTCGGGTAGTTGAAGATCGTGCTGTACTTGGCCTTGCCCGAGTGGAGCGCCTCGATCATCTCGCGGCGGCTGGTGCCCAAGGTTTCGGCGGCCGAATAGAGGTAGAGGCCGTGGCCCGCCTCGTCCTGCACCTTGGCGAGCAGGATCGCCTTGCGGCGAAGGGACGGCGCGCGGGTGATCCAATTGCCTTCCGGGAGCATGCCGACGATCTCGCTATGGGCGTGCTGAGAGATCTGGCGGGTGAGGGTGCGCCGATAGGCCTCGGGCATCCAGTCCTTGGGCTCGATGAACTCGTCGGCGGCGACCCGCGCCTCGAAGGCGGCGAGCTTGTCGGCATCCTCGGTGGAAGCGACGTTCTTCGACTTGCCGAGCTCGGTCGTGTACATGTCAAATCTCCCGGCGCGGGCCCTAGCAGGAGGCGCCTGTCACGGCAAACAACGCGCGAATCGCCGGGTGGTGGCGGCAGCGAGTCGCGGTGCCGTTTCGAGGGTGAAGTTGAAGAAGTTGAAGGTTGCGATGCATTTTGTCGCCAGCCCGCAATACCGGCCGTTTCGAAGCCGATAGCGGAGCGGATAAGAGGTGAGCATGGAGCGAACATAGCAGAAACGGAGGCCAGGCGGGAGACCCCGCGAGATATCCTTCACACCCGCTCGATCACCATCGCGATGCCCTGGCCGACGCCGATGCACATGGCACAGAGGGCGTAACGGCCGCCGCGGCGGTGGAGCTCCTCGGTCGCCGTCATCGCCAGCCTCGCGCCGGACATTCCGAGCGGGTGGCCCAGCGCGATGGCGCCGCCGTTCGGGTTGACGTGCGGAGCGTCGTCGGCGAGGCCGAGCTCCCGGAGCACCGGCAGGGCCTGGGCGGCGAAGGCTTCGTTGATCTCGATCACGTCCATGTCGCCGATGCTCAGCCCGAGACGCTTCAGCAGCTTCTGGGAGGCGGGGGCGGGGCCGATGCCCATGATCCGCGGCGGCACTCCGGCGACGGCGCCGCCGACGATCCGGGCGCGTGGGGTGAGGCCGTTGCGCTTCGCCGCTTCCTCCGATGCCACCACCATCGCCGCCGCGCCGTCATTGACCCCGGAGGCGTTGCCCGCGGTGACGGTGCCGTCGCCGCGGACGATCGGCTTCAGCTTCGCCAGCGCCTCGACGCTGGTCTTGCGGGGATGCTCGTCGCGGTCGACGACCAAGGGGTCGCCCCTGCGCTGCGGGATGCTGACGGGCACGATCTCGGCGGCGAGACGGCCATTCTCCTGGGCGGCGGCCGCCTTGTCCTGGCTTCGGACGGCGAACGAGTCCTGGTCCTCGCGGCTTACCTGCCACTCCTGAGCCACGTTCTCAGCGGTGGAAGGCATCGTATCGTCGCCATAAGCGTCGCGCATCTTCGGGTTGACGAAGCGCCAGCCGATCGTGGTGTCGTACATCTCGGCATTGCGGTCGAAGGCGCTCTGCGCCTTGGCCATGACGAACGGCGCCCGGCTCATGCTCTCCGAGCCGCCGGCCAGCACCATGTCCGCCTCGCTGCCGCGGATGATCCGGGCGGCCATGGCGACGGCGTCCATTCCGGAGCCGCAGAGGCGGTTCAAAGTGACCCCGCCGGATCTGTCGGGGAGGCCGGCGAGCAGGGCGGCCATGCGGGCGAGGTTGCGATTGTCCTCGCCGGCCTGGTTGGCGCAGCCGAGGATGACGTCGTCGAGCTCGTCCCAGTCCACGCTCGGGTTGCGCTCGATCAGCGCGCGGATCGGGATTACGGCGAGATCGTCGGCCCGGACGTGGGCGAGGCTTCCGCCATAGCGGCCGATCGGGGTGCGAACCGCGTCGCAGATGAAGGCTTCGGTCATTGTGTCATCCTGAACTTGTTTCAGGATCCAGTCCTGAGGCCCCCGCGAATGCTCGAAACTCGACCCTGAAACAAGTTCAGGGTGACGTCGGGGGCGACAGGTAGGACGCGAGTTTCATCCACTCGGCCCGTTTTTCCTCGAAAGCCCGAGTGTAGGCCGGACTGCTCGAGGGGAGGGGGATCAGCGCTAGGTCAGACCTTGCCACCAATTGGGGCAGGCCCAGCGAAGCCGACTTGCCGCCGTTGAAGCCGACCGCGCGAAGCTCCGGGAGCTTCGCGGCGAGATCGGCAAGATCGTTGGCACTGCTGAGGCGGATCGCGCCGTCGAGGCTGCCGCGCCGGGTCGCCGCCCCGACCGTGTCCCACAATCCTACCCGGGCCTCGAGCAGGGCCTGGAGCCGGGCTTCATAGGGAAGCGGGACGAGGTCGGCGCCGATCACCGTTCCGATCAGCCGCCAGAAATGGTTGCGCGGGTTGGCGTAATATTGCGCTCGGGCGAGCGATTCCTCGCCGGGCAGGCTGCCGAGCACGAGCACTCGGGTCCGGGAATCGGCGACCGGTGGGAAGGAGCGCTTGACCTCGTCCATGCGGAGTCAGCCGGTAATGAAGAAGCCCCAGTCGATCCAGCGCTGCCGGTCGCCCGACGAGTGCCAGGATTCCCGCACCTGCCCGGCCGTCATGCCGAGGTGCCGAGCGACGGCCGCGATCGCGTCTCCCGCGCCGCCGCCCTCGGCCATCGCCTGCAGGAATCGATATTGGGTTTCGGTCAGCGCTATGGTGCGGGTCACGTAATCGGTTCGGACCAGGGCCGCGAAGCTGCGCTCGGCCGGGGGCAAAGGCAAGGGCTGGTTCCGGCGGACCGAGTGATAATAAGCGGCGACTGGGAAGTCGTAGGCGCCGAGGTCGAAGCAGGGCTGGAGGCGCAGGCTCTCGTCAGGAGTGGCCGGATCGGCGAACGGCCTTCCTTCGTGGCCGGGGGCGTCGAACAGGACGAAGACCTGGCGCTCGAAGCGGGCGAGGTCGACCATGAAGTCGATCCAAGGCTCGCGCCGGCCTGGCGGCAGGTCGCGGTCGGGCCGGTTGTCGCCGAGCCAGGCCGGAAAGCGCCGGCCGAGATCGTAGAGCGTGTGGCTCTCGGGAGGCCTGTCGCTTATGTAGTCGGCGACGAAATCGTCGAACAGCGGCTCGCCCAGCGCATGGCACAAAGCGGGGAATTGCTCGCGCATGCAATTGGCGATCCGCAGGAAATAGCCGCGCTGATAGATGGCGAGGCCCTGGGCCGCGGCGAGACGCGGCGACTCCCGGAGCAGGGCGTCCCGCTTGTCGCCGTCCACCCGCCGCGGGAAGACGAGCGACTCGTGCATCCACTGCTGGATTGAGGGAAGCATGGTCACGCTTCCTCCATCACCGCGCTGTCCATCACCCGAGGAACGAGGAAGCCGACCGGATTCGAGAGTCCGTCCGAGCCGGCCGGGTCGGCCGCGCCCTCGGGCCGCGGGTCGAAGCGGCCGCCCATATAATCCTTCGCCTTGAGCAATTCGGCATGGCAGTCGGCGAAGGCGGGGATGTCGCCGTCCCACTCGAGCAGGGTGGAAGCGCCGCCGGTCAAGGCCCAGGCCAAGCGGAACAATTCCCACACCTCGGGCCGGACCGGCCGGTCGTGGGTGTCGATGATGTGGGTGCCTTCATTCTGGTGGCCGGCGAGGTGCATCTGGACGACGCTCTCGCAGGGGAAGGCGCGGATATAGGCGGCCGGATCGGTGCCGGCGTTGAAGCAGCTGACATAGACGTTGTTGACGTCGAGAAGCAGCCCGCAGCCGGTCTCGCCAGCCAGTCGGCGGAGGAATTCCGGCTCCTCCATCGTCGAGGAGGCGAAGCGCACGTAGCTGCTCGGATTCTCGAGGATCAAGGGCCGCTCGAGGAAGTCCTGAACCTGCCGCACCCGCCCCCCGACATGGGCGAGGCTCTCCTCGGTCAGCGGCATGGGCAGAAGATCGTGCGAGTTGAGGCCCATCACCCCGGTCCAGCACAGGTGATCGCTGATCCACGTCGGGCGGATCTCGTCGGCGAGCCGCTTCAGCCGGGCGAGATAGTCGAAATCGAGCGGGTCGCAGCTTCCGATCGACAGCGAGACTCCGTGAAGCACGACCGGATAACGTTCGGCGACCTCGCGGATGACGGCGCGCGGGCGGCCGCCCGAATCCATGAAATTCTCGGAGATCGCCTCGAACCAGTCGACCGCCGGCCGCTCGGCGAGGATGGTGTCGAAATGGATGCTGCGCAGGCCGAGGCCGAGGCCGAGCCGGGGCAGATCCGCGATCATCGCAGTTCCTCAATGCTTCCCGGCGAAGGCCGGGACCCAGTCATTCCGCCTGTGCCGCTGGACCCCGGCCTTCGCCGGGGAGCAGAAGCGCGATCAACAAGCCACACCTCAGCTGCAGCCACCGGCGCCGCTCATCCCGCTCGATCCGCAGGCGGTCATGTTGCCGCGCGCCTGGTTGTCGTCGGAGATCCACAGGTAGGTCGGTCCGGTCTCGGCGAACAAGGCGGGCGGCGGGCCCGGGGTCTCGGGGAGCGGCTGGTTGGAATCGAGCTCGCCTTTCGCCTGCTTCTCGAGCAGCTCGGCGCGCATCGCCGGCCATTTCTCCACGAACACCTCGCGCGCCCGGAGCCACACGCTCTTGCGCTGGTTGGGGCCGTTGGTGCTGAACCGCTCGGCATTGATCGGGGTCGCGCACGATCCCTGCGATCGGCATTCGTTGTCGCCGGGCCGGTTCAGTTCCTCGTCGGTGCCGTAGAGCCCGCACCCGCCCTGGTCGCGGCACGAATTCTGGACGTGGCACGTATGGTCGGTCGCGGTCGAGCAATAGCCCTGGCCGGCGCAGGCGTTGGGCGCAAGGTTCGTGGGGCCCGTCCCGCCGCCTCCGCTGCAACCGTTCGCGCTTTTTCCGCTGCAACCGTTCGACGATTTGGGGATTGGCGGGCCGGCCACTCCGAACCGGTCGGAGGCCTTGCAGCTGTTGAGGCCCATGCAGGCATGGGCGGGCATTCCGCGCGGGCCGGTGGCGACGGTCTTCGGGAAGGCCGGCGTGGGGGGGTAGGGATAGGGATCGGGCACCGGCTGGCCCGGAGCGGGATTGGCGGCCGTCTTGGGGATTGCGCGTAAAGGCATCGTGGCTTCCTCTTCGGCGAAAGGCTGGACGCTATTCGGAACCGACCCAATAGGGGCCGACGTCGGGCAGGTGCATCGGCGCCGAGCCGTCGGTTTTGGTGAGCGCCACTCCGATATAATAGACGACGTTGCCCATCGAGCCGGCGAGATCGCCGCCGGGATTGGCCTCGGCGATGGCGTTGGCGGCGTCGATGGCCGCGTTGCCGAACCGGGTCAGGCGCGCGAACGATTCGGCGGGCCGCCCGAGGTCGACATTCTCGAAGGTCGGCGCCATCACCTTGCCCTGATAGGGCCCCGAGGGGATCGGGATGCCTCGAATCGTCCGGATATATTTGTCCATCACCCAGATCATGGAGCGGTGGAGCCCTTCGTTGAAGAACAATTTCTGCCGGTCGGGCGGGACCCGATAGATCGTCTCGGTCATGATCAGCATGTACTGGAACAGGGCGCTGTTGAACTCGGCGATCGCCCGGTAGCCGTCGGGATAGTCGGCGTTCACCGGATTGTCCGGGAAGTCGCAGAGCAGGCCCGCCGCGATCAACTCGTCCTGGGTGATGGCGGGCGCGATCGGCGCGGGCGGCGGCGGCTCGGGCGGGAGCTGCTCGCTGCAGCCGGCATAGTCGGCGAACTGCGCCTGGAGCTTCAGGAACTTCACATAATGCGACTCCTCGTCCTTCGACGGATCGTCGTCGGGGCCCGGGCCGACGTCGGGGACGGGGCAGCCCTCGCCCTGGTCGCAGATCGTGTCGATGGCCTCGGCGGCGTCCTGCAGCGAGCGGACGCAGAGCAGCTCGGACTGGCCGGCGTGGCTGTCCTCGTCGTCGGGGAATTGCGCGACTTCGGCGGCGCCGGAGTCGGCATCCGCCCAGCCGGGTTTGGGCGCCGGGGGCGCCGGCTTCCAGGGATCGAAGCCCTGCGCGGGATAGACCGTGTCCACATTGTTCGGCGAGTAATTGTAGGGCTGGATCCCGCTCGCATAGGCGCCGACCTGGAAGTCCGCGTCGGTCACGAACTTCGTCCGAAGCAGGCAGCGTATGTAAGAATAGAATTGGCCGATCGTCTGCCAGTCCCGGTCCTGCGGAAGCGCGTCCCATTGCTCGGGATATTCGATCTGGAGGAAATGCCAGAGCTGCTCGAAGCTGAGCTTCTCGAGCGGGATCAGAACCGCGGTCGACCCGTCGGGTCCCGGCGGGCCCACCGGATTATGGTAGGGCAAAGGCGTCGGATAATGGCCCGGGGCCTTGCCGTAGAGCTTCGGGGCGACGCCCATCGCGAACAATATGTTCGACGACAGCGACATGTGGAGCATCTCCTCCACGGCGACGCTCATCATCACCCCGCCCGCCTTGTTGGCGTAGAGCTGGGCGTCGCCGATCGTCTCGCCGCTCTCGTTGTTCCGGAGCAGCGAATAATAAGTGAACAGATAGATGGGGATGGTCGCGAGCTCGATCTCGATCGCGGTCTGGAGGTTCGCCTTGAGCTCCGCCAGCACCTGGTCGCGGGTGGAATTGGAGTCCAGCCAGGCGACGAAAGTCTCCTCGGCGGGAGTCAAGGGCGTGATCGGATCGGGTGTGCCCATGGCTTGCTCTCTTCAAAGTTCGTCGGGAATCGGCCTTTGGCCGGCGCTCGGTTTTTCTCCCGAGCGTCAGCGTTTCACGCGTCTCAGCGTGTTGGTGGTGATGTGCGGGAAAAGCACCATCGCCTTGCCGATCGGAATCTTCAGGACGATGGTCTGCGAATATTGAAGCTGGTCATATGACTGGCTCCCGGCCAGCGCCTCGAGCCAGTAGGTGGCCGTATATCTCTCGACGTTCGCGTGCTGCTGCTCGAACCCGATATTGGTCACCGCGCCCGCGCCACTCGCCGAGCTGACATGAAGCATGATGTACTGGCCGACATTGGAAAGCTTCAGGGCATCGACGAGGGCCTGATTGGGATTCTTGGTATAGGCTAGGTTCGGATTGCCCTGGCTTTTCGTCGTGTAGGGCCCGGTGCCTACGCCCGACGGAAGCACCTTCGAAACCGGGATCGACGGCGGACCGATTTGCTTGACCGGAGGCCAGGCCGCCTTGCCGAGCGCGAGCACCGAATTGCCGTGCGGAACCGCTATCTGCTTGACGAGGTTGAAAGGCTGCGTCGGCGGCTTGCTCCCCGGCACCTTGGGCGACGTGGGCCCCGGATAGGGTCCGACGAACTGATCGCTGTCCGAGAGGAACAGCCAGGAGCCGTTCTCGGCGTGGACGAGCGTGTTCGGCACCGGAGTTCCGGATATTTGGGAGATGTAGATTCGCTGCTCGTAGAAGAGCGCGTTGGAAACCTGGACTCCTTGCCCGCCCCGGTTCGCCGCATTGCCGTGGATCGGGGAGAAGGTGATCTCCTCGTAATAAGACATATTCTTGAGGATATAGCCCTCGGGAGAGTTTTTCGGATCGGTCTGCGGCAGAACCATCAAATTGTAGGAGAAGGGGCTTGCGGGGCCGCCCTTGCCTTTCACCAGATCCTGATTGGTCCAGGTACCGATCAAATAATCGAGTGGACCTCGCGTTCCGACTTGATCCGTAGGGCAGGACTGTGCCGGTTCGTTCACGAGGGGCAAAGTAAGATTGGGCGGAACGGTCGTGCAGGGGGCGGTATCGGCGGTCGGATGTTGCTGTACCGGGGGGGTCGCGGTCGCCATCATCCGTTCCTCTCTGCGCGCAATAGTCCAGCTCCGCACGGAAAGGTGCGGATCGATCAAGTGAAGCTGTACTGTCCCCCGGCGGACGCAACGCGTCTAGATGACACCGCCCAGATGTCGTGAGTCGTTTCTTAACCTTAATTATCCGATGCGTCTATATCATAGGCCATGTGCCGGAACTTTCGGTGGCAAGAACGGTCGGCAAGACAAACAAAAGTGGCTATTTCCGCCAACTCGACTGCCGCGCCCCGTGACGTCGCTTTTGACGGGGATTCCCAGGGGCGCTACCCGCTGGGCAATGGACTCCGGCCGGAATGTGGGCTCGACCCGTCGCGAGGTCCTCGCGGGCCTTGGCGCGCTCGCCGCCATGCCCGCCGGAGCGGCAGCGGCAGCTCCGCTTCGAATCCTCCTCGACCGAGCCGCCGGGGAGCGAGAGCCGGCGGCCATGCTGGCCGCGCTTCGTCGCGCGTCGACACGCGATCTGGATGCCGCCGACCGAGTCCTGCTGCGCATGGTCGTGCGGGGCGTCGAGCGGGAAGCGGAGCTTCGGCGGGCCTTCCCGTTCGGCAAGGCCGACGCAAGCTCGCCTTACGTGCTCAGCCAGCGGCACGGCGCCTGGCTCGAGCTCGGCGCTGCCGGGGTTTCGCCGAGCGATAACGCGCGCCGGCTCGACTCGGAGACGGAGCGGCTGCGCGCCGCGGCGGCGCTGGGCATCGTCCCGCCCGCTTGCATCCTCGACCCGGTGGTGCGGGAGGAGTCGGCACTCGGCGGCAAGGCTGCGCCCGAGGTGCGAGCGGCGCTGGAGCGCCAGATCGCCGAGCTCCGCCGCCTCCGCGCCGGCGCCGGCTCGGCGCCGGGCGTGTGGCGGTTTCCGGGGGGCGAGGATTATCACCGGCTGCGCCTGCGCTGCACGTCCGGGCTGGACGATCCGCCGACGGAGATCGAGCGGCGGGTGGCGCACGAGACGGCAACATTGCTGGAGCGCGCCGACCGGCTGCTGAAAGGGCTCGGCCTGCGCGCGGGCGGCGTCGGCGAGAGGTTGCGCGCGCTGAAGCGCCGTCCGGAGCATGTCATTTCGAACGACGAGGCGGGGCGCACGCTCGCCGTCGCGGGAATGAACGCGGCCCTGGCGAAGCTCCGGCCGAACCTGGCGGCCTGGTTCAACGCGCCTTTCGAAACCGGCGGTTCGGTGCGCAGGATGACCGCGGCCGAAGAGCGCGCCGCGAAGCGCGGCTATCGCGATCCGGTGGCCGGGGCTTATTATCCCGACCTCGCGGCCGTCCGGGAGCGGCCGGCCTGGACTCTGACGACGGTCGCCTATCACGAGACTCTGCCCGGCCATCTTCTGCAGCTCCGGCGCGAGGCGCAGGCGGATCCACACCCGCTGCAGGTCAAATATGCGCCGGGCTATCCGGAAGGATGGGCGATCTACGCCGAGGCTCTGGTGGACGCGATGGGCCTGCTATCGCCGCTGGAGCAGCTCGGCTTCATCCAGTCCCTGCTGTTCCGGCTCGCCCGAGTGACCTGCGACATCGGCATCCACCTGCGCCGGTGGGAGCGGGCTCGGGCGATCCGCTATCTGGAGGAGACTGCCGGCTTCGAGCTGTTCTTCCCCTTCGCGGTTGAAGTGGACCGCTATGCCGCCGAGCCGGGGGCGTTCGCGGGCGACGCGATGGTGGCTCTGACATTGAGGACGTTGGGGCGAGCCGCGGCGGCTTCGGGTCGGCTCCGCGGATTCCACGATTCGGTGCTGGATCGGGGCCCGATATCGGCGGAAGCAATCGAGCGGATCGTCTGATCGCTCCTCGTCATCCCGGATCAAGTCCGGGATGACGGCTTTGCCGCCGGGCCCAGCGCCTCGATCAGCTTGGCCATGTTCGCCATGTAGGTGGCGGTGGAGATTCCGGTGACCGGCGTGTCGGTGGTGTAGGGCGAGGTGTCGCTGGGATCGCCGACATGGGTGGTCCGATAGTCGCCGGGGACGGGCTCGGCGGGGCCGTCGCCCCGGTACGGGTTGCTGGTGGCGCGCAGCGGCGTCGGCCACCAGCCCTGGGCGTTGAGCGAACGGATGAGCTCGCGCGGGGCGGCCGTGATCGCCCCGGCATTGAGGTCCGATCCGACCATTCCGCCGCCGACGAAATAACGGGGCAGGGGCTCGGGATCCGGCGCAAGCAGGGGCGAATCCTTCGCCAGCGCCGCGGGCGACGTCTTCAGAAGCGCCTCATATTCCCGCCGAAGCCTGGCGACGTCGACGTTGCGGAAAGCGGAATAATGGCCGAGCGTCGCCTCCGGGCTGTAGTCCCAATAATATTCGCCGTTGACGACGTTGGAGCCGCGGCGGTGCACGTAGATCGGCCGGTTGCTTCCGATCTCGACGAAGGTGGGGAAATTGCGGCCCTGGCGCGGCTCGGGAAGGCGCACCGATTCGAGCCAGGCGAGAGCTTCCGGGATCCGGGCGAGGAAGCGGCGGTCTCCGGTCATCCGGTAGAAGCTCATCAGCTGCTCGACGTTCGACCCGGTCGTGCCGGTGTGGAGCGCATTGGGCTCGTAGGTGCGCGCCGCGGCGGGCTTCAGGTCGAGCGTATATTGGAGCGCCCAGCCGGCCTGGGGCGCGCCCTGCTGGGTGAGCAGGTAGATGTTCATGCCGCGGTGGATCGCATCGAGGGCGCGCGTGTCCCCGAGATGCTGGTAGACCATGGTCAGGAACTTGACGTTCTCGGCGGCGACGTCGTCGTTGAAGGTGACGTAGCTCTGATATTCCGGATAGTTCGGGTCGTAGGGCCAGCGCTGCGGCCAGCCGCCGTTCGGATACTGGCTCTCCAGCACGAAGTTGACGGCGCGCTCCAGAGCGGGCCGGTATTTCGGGTCCCTCTTCTCGAGATAGAGGCGGAGGAGGAACTGGGCGCTTTCCGAGGTTCCCATGTCGTCGAACGTGGAATTGTCGGCATAATGCTGGAATTCCTCCATCCGCCACGCATTCCTGCCGACCGTCTCGTACCAGTGCTTCGTCGATGAGGGCCCGGCGAAATCGATGAAATAATTCCAGCCGCCGCTCCGGTGCTGGCCCCAGATGAGGGCGCCGCCGACCTTCTCGGCCGCTTGGTAATAATATTCGTCGCCGGTGGCGTGATAGGCGTCGAGGAAGAGGTGGCCCATGGTCGCGGTACCCGGCGGCTGCACCCAGATCATGCTCGGCTTGGCCTCGATCTCGCCCCAGCGGCGCGACATGTCGGGAAGGTAGGACCAGACGTAGCCGCCCTTGGTGGAAACCTTCTCGACCATGAAGGTGGTGGCGCGCTTCATCGTCCGCTCGATCTCCGCCCGGCTCTGGGCGAAAGCGGGGGCGGCGAGGCCGATCAGGAGGAGCAGTGCTGCAACCAGTCTTTTCACTCGAACAATCCCTTCTTGCGGGCCCAGGCGAAGAACAGCTCCTGCCAGCCCTCTACCGTTTTCCCGCGCGCCAGGCGCAGGCCGAAGCCGTGGCCGCCGTCGGCGAACAGATGAGTCTCGACCGGCACCTTCCTTGCCAGCAAGGCGGCCCGGAGAAGCAAACTATTCTCGACCGGAACCGATGCGTCGTCCTCGGCATGGAGGAGGAAGGTCGGCGGGGCATCGGCCGGCACGTTGAGGTGCGGCGAATGCGCGCGCTCGCGCTCGGTCGAGGCGTTCTCGCCGACGAGATTCCTTCGGGAACCGGCATGGGCGGTCGGCAAGGTCATCGACACGACCGGATAGATGGGCGCGGCGAGATCGGGCCGCGCGGAGAGGCGGTCCGCCGAATCGACCGGCGCATAGACCCTCGCGCCGAAGCGGGTGAGGAGGTCGGCGCAGAGGTGGCCGCCGGCCGAGAAGCCCATCGCGCAGAGGCGCTTCGGATCGAGGCCGTAGCGGGCGGCGCGGTGGCGGATGAGGCGCATCGCCCGCTGGGCGTCGGCGAGCGGCGTGTCCGGCCCGCTTGCCCAGCCCTCCTGGGGGAGGCGATAGAAGAGAACGAAGGCCGTGACTCCGCGGGCCGCGAGAAGCCGGGCCATCTCATAGCCCTCCTTGTCGATCACCACCCAATTATAGCCGCCGCCGGGCGTGATCAGAACCGCGGCGCCGTTCGGGCGGGCCGGACGGAAGACGGCCATTCGCGGCCGGCTGATGCCGAAGACGTAGCGGTCGTTATAGGCCGGGTCCTTGCTCCGCTCCTTGACCGTCTCGACGGGCAGCTTCGCCGGGGCGCCCGGGGCGCCGCCCGGCCACAGGTCGATCGTCTCCCTCGGCTCGGGCGAGGTCATGTGCAGCGAATCCGGAGTCGCCGGCGGAACGGTCTGCGCGGAGGCGCGGGCCGCCAGCGCGACGGCAAGGCTGCCCAGAATGGCGGTGCGGCGGTCGATGGTCACGGCAGCGCCCTGAACGTGAAATTGGAAAAGCGCGCCTCCCCCCGGCCCGCGGAATAGAGACCGGGGCGGAGCATCAGGAAGCCGCCGCGGACATTGTGGTGGTAGCCCGAAACCTCCATGCCGCGGTCGAAGCGGCGCCAGGTGCGGCCGCCGTCGCCGCTGGTGTCGTAGGTGACGATATGGCGGTCGTTGGTCACCCTTATCCGCATCCTCCGGCCGTGGGGATTGGCCGGGCGGCCGCGCTCGATGCCGTATTGGTGGGTGACGAAGCGGGTCTCGTCGAAGCCGAGCCCGCAATAGAGGCGCTCGTCGTAGAAGAGGATCAGGCCGGCCGTGCCGCCCGGATCGATCTCCACGTCGGCCTCGAACCGGTAGGCCTGGTCGCCGGCGATGAGCAGCAGAGGCGAAGAATCCGACGGCGCCTTGCCGCGCGCCTTCAGCACCAGCTCGTTCTTCTCCACCCGGGCCCGCGAGCGCTCGTCGGGCGCGGGCTTGAAGAAATTCCACTTGCCGCCGAGCGCGAGGGTGGCGAAATCGTCCGACAGCGGCTGGCCGTGCGGGACCGCTCGGCCGCCCTTCGGCTTGGCAAGCGGCTTCGACAGGTCGCCGCCGGCCATGCGGAACCAGCCGTCCGCCGTCCACTCGATGCGGTCGAGCAGGGTCTGGCGGCCGAGCGTCCAATAGCCGTTCTCATAGCCGTGATAGACGGTCCACCAGTCGCCGGCCGGGCCTTCGACGAGAGTGGCATGGCCGCGCGACCACCAGCGCTCGCGCGGGTCGGCGGTGCGCACCAGCGGGTTGTGGGGGCAATTCTCCCACGGCCCGTGGATCGAGCGCGAGCGGGCGGCGATCACCATGTGGCCGGTCGGCGGCCCGGCGGTGCCGCCGACCGCGGTGATCAGGTAGAAATAGCCGCCGTGGAGGGTGATCTTCGGGCCCTCGGGCGAGAAGCCTTCGACCACCCAGTCGGACGGATAATGCCACGGATCGTAGACATGCTCCGGCTCGCCGATCCGCGACAGCCCGTCGTCGGAAAGCCGGACCCGGTCGCCTCCCGAGAGGAAGAGCCAGCGCGAGCCGTCCTCGCCGACGGCATGGCCCGGGTCGATATGGTTGGGGAGCTTCAGGTCGATGGGATCGCTCCACGGTCCCTCGATCCGGTCCGCCCAGATGACGTAGCTGGTGTTCGGCGACGCCTTGACGGGCACGTAGAGGAAATAGCGGCCCTTGTGCCTGACGAGCTCCGGCGCCCAGACCGAACCGATGTTGCGGGTGAGGGCGGCGGTGACCGGCCGCCAGTTCACCAGGTCGCGGCTGTGCCAGATGACGAGCCCGGGATAGGAATCGAAGGTCGAGAAAGTCATGTAATAATCGGCGCCATCCTTGAGGATGGTCGGATCGGGATGGTCGCCGGCGACGATCGGGTTGAGGAAGCGGCCGTCGCCGAGGTCCGCCTTGCGCTGGCCTTCGAAGCCCTTGCCCCAGCGCGTCCCGCCGTCGGGATCGAGCGACGACGAGGCGCGGAGCGGTGCCGGAAGGAGGGCCGCCGCTCCGCTCGCCAGGGCTCCCGTGAGCGCGGTGCGGCGGTCAACCTTCATGGCCGGACGGGTTACATCTTCACCCGGGCGCCGAACAGGATCGTGCGGCCGAAATGATTATATTCGTAATTCCGGTTCGCATCGACGTCGGTCCACCGGTCGCGATAGGTGTCGAGCAGGTTGACGCCCTCGAGCGACAACTCGATCTTCTCGCTGATCTTGTAGCGGACCGACGCGTCGAGGTTCCAGGTCGAGTTATAGCCCTCGAAGACGTTGCCGGTGCCGCTGTTGGCGTCGGCGAACCGGCTCCGGTAGCTGCCCGAGACGCGGGCGCTGAACACGTCGTCCTCGTAATAGAGGGTGGCGTTGAACGCCTTCTTCGACAGTCCGAACAGGGTCCCGCGCCGGGTCGCCGCGACGTTCGGTCCGAAGGCGCAATTGGCGCCGACGCAGGTCGCGACGGTCGGGCCGGCGACGCTGTAGGTCGCGCTCGAGTCGATCAAAGTGCCGTTCACGATCCCGCCGAAGTGGGACAGGAAGCCGGGAAGGAAGGTGAAGGGCGCCTGCAGCGACACTTCGACGCCCTTGAGGCTCGCGCCGCTGCCGTTGCCGATCGAGTTGATCGTCCACAGCTGCCCTTCCGGATTGACGGCGGCCGGCGAGCTCGGCGGGATGACCGAGGTGGGCAGGCCGGTCGAGGCGAAGGTGCCCGAGCGCGTCTCCGCCACCGGGAAGCTCGCCACGTCCTTCTTGAAGAAGGCGACCGAGAAGATCGACTGCGGCCGGAAATACCATTCGAAGGCGAGGTCGTAGGCGCTAGCCCGGAACGGATTGAGGAACGGATTGCCGTAATTGACCCGGTAGTTGAAGCCGTCGACCGAGCCGCCGGGCGTCAGATTGCCCAGGGTCGGACGGGTGATGACGTCGGCCGCGGCCATCCGGATGATGAAATTCTCCGCCGGGAAGAGAGCGATGTTAACCGCCGGCAGGAAGTCGTCATAATGGCGCTCGACGGTGGCCCGGACGCCGCTGCTGAGTCCGGTCGAGGTCTGGTCGGTGCGGACGTAGCGGACTCCGGCATTGGCCGCGTAGCGAAGGCCGAGCAACGTGCCTTCGACGTCGACCTGGAGGTAGCCGCCCTTCACCGTCTCGACGACTCCGCGGGTATTGCCGGCGTCGATGGCGGGGGTGCGGTTGTAGAGGCCGGTGAAGGCGGTGCCGGTGGCGAGGTTGGGAATCAGCCAGCTGGTCGTCGTCCCGGCCGGCTGGCCGGCCTTGCCGAGCTGGAAGATCTCGGAAAGGTCGGCCGTGACGGGGAAGCCGTAGACCGCCGCCGGCCCGAAAGCGGAGGTCGGCGAGCAGGTAAGAGTGCCGAGCACGTTGTCCTTGCCGCCGTTGCCGCACACGATCGTGTCGCGGGTGAAGCCCTCGGTGTCGAAGCTGAAGCGGCGATAGACTCCGCCGAGCTTGAGCGTGAAGCCCTCGGCCACGTCATATTCGGTGCGCAGCTGGGCGGTCCGGAACTTGTTGACCGTGTCCGAGGGGCGGTCGCGGATCTCGGCGAGCTGGAAGACTCCCGGTTCGGTGACGCTAGTCCCGAAGGCCAGCACCGGGTGGCGCGAATCCGTATAATCGTAATGATAGCCCTGGGCGTCGCGGTCGTCGAAGACGAGGGTGGTCTCGACCGGGATGCTGGCGTCGGACTGCGAGAAGCCGCCGAGCAGTGTGAAGCGGAACTTGTCGGTGACGTCCTGGTCCCAGGTCGCTCCGAGCTGGTAGAATTCGGTCTTCGAGCGGCGCAGGTAATGCTCGGTGCGGACCCAGGCGTCGTTGAACGTGCCGCTGACGAGGTTGTTGGTCGCCGGATCGATCTGGAAATTGACGACATCGATCGAGCGCTCGTTGGAGCGGAACAATACCTCCGCCCACTTCTCCTCACGCACCTCCTTGAAGGTCGAATAGAGGCCGTCGAGCGAGATCTTGGTCGAATCGTTGGGCGCCCACTGCAGGCTGCCCGTTATTCCGAGCCGTTCGCGGTCGTGGCCGACCTCGCCGTAGCGCGGAATCCGGGGATGGAAGGCGAGAGCAACCGAATCGCACGCGGTGCTCGGGCGGTAGACTCCGCCGGCATTGGAGGCTCGGACGGCGCTGGTCGCGGTAGTGTAGAAGCAGGGCGTGCCGGCGACCGAATCGAACCGGGCCTGGGCCCAGCGCACCGTATTGTTGCCGAGCTCGAGCGTGTCGGTCTTCTGATAGGCCGCCGATATCGCCGCCCCGAACGTGCCGTCGTTCGATTTCCAGGAGATGAGGCCCGCCAGCCGTGGACCGACATTCTTGCTGAGGTCGTTGTAGGAAGCCTGCGCCGACCCGACGACGGTCAGGCCGCGCCTGCCGCCGAGCGGGTTGCCCGTGTTGAGGTCGACCACGGCGCCCAGCGAGCCCTCGTCGAGCGAGGCCTCGGCGGTCTTGTGGACGACGATCGAGTTGAACAGCTCGGAGGCGAAGACGTTGAAATCGAAGGCTCGGTCGCGATTGGCGCTGGCGCCGTCGGTCGACGTCGCGACCGTCTCGAGGCCGTTGACCCGGACCCGGGTGAACTGGGCGCCAAGGCCGCGCACCGTGATCGCCCGACCTTCGCCGCCGTCGCGCTGGATCGAGATGCCGGGGATGCGCTGAAGCGACTCGGCGAGGTTCTGGTCGGGGAATTTGGCGATGTCCTCGGCGACGATGGCGTCGACCGCGGAGACCGACTGGCGCTTGACGTTGAGCGCGGACTGGAGCGAGCGCCGGAAGCCGGTGACGACGATGTCCTCGGTGGTCGTCTCCTCGGCGGCGACGGTCTGGCCGCCGGTGTCGGGCTCGGGAACGGCGGCTTCGGTCTCCTCGGCCGCTTCGGCTTCGACCGCCGGCTCGGCGTCCTGGGCATAAGCGGGGGCGGCGAGGGCAAGCACCGAAACCGCGCCCAGGATGTGCCGCAAGGCCTGAGCCCGTCCGAAAAGCCGATCCGAAACCATGATCATGAACCTCCCTGTTTGGCGGGCTGCCCGCCTTATTATGACACCGGTATCTAAGACCGACGCGAAGGTGGCGGCGCAAGCCGCGATTCGGGAGGCTGGGAGCGCGCGGGCGCGTCTCGATCCTCTCTCCGGACCGCCTCGCTATAGCTGCGAAGTCGCCCCTTCCGGTCACCTAAGTAACCGGTGTCATTCGTCTGCCCCGGCAGCGCGGGCCTGTCAAGGTCGTTACGTGCCGGGCTGGATGTAGGGGACCCGCGCGAACAGCTCGCGCTCCCACCGGCGCGGGTCGGGGATCGCGCTGCTCCTCACGTCCCAGACCATGGTCCTGCGTTCCGGCAGCCGATAGGCGGGCCAGGCCGGTACTCCGGCGCCATTGGGATCGCCCTTGCGGGCGAACGCCGTGAAGGCCTTCATCACCGCGGCGCTCAGCGCCCGTGCTTCGGCCCCGGTGCCGGTATAGGAGCCCTCGGCCTCGAGCGTTCCGAAGGCCAAAGCGATGTCCATCGTATGCGGAGCGCCCCGGCGCGGCTGGGTCGGCGACTGGAAGTCGACCTGATAGACCCAGGTCGGGGCCCCGGCCTTCGCCCGGGCGTCGGCCTCGATCACCTGCCCCGGCCAGCTCCGCCCGGCCGTGGTGGCGGCGTAGAAGATTCGTTCGGGAGTCCAGCCGGGGAAGCGCCCGCGATATTGCGCGACGACCCATTCCGGGGGGATGTCGACCCGAAGCTCGGGCGCCATTCGCTCGGCGATATTGTCCCAGCTCAGCGTTCGAACCTTCTCGCTGTCGGGATCGACGAAGGCGCGCGTCTCGTCGCGGGTGTTGCCCAGCATCATCGGGATCGCGTTGGACTGCGGATTGGAGTCCGGCCAGAAGGGGTGGCGGGTGAGCCACTTCATGTCGAGCACCGGCCCCATATAGACCCCGCCGCCGAGGATCGGGTCGATCGCGGCGAGGCCCTCCACGAGCCGCTCGGCCGGCAGGGCCGGCAATTCGTCCGCCGAGCTCAGCTTCAGCGCCTCGAGATAGGCCTTGGCGCGAGCGGTGGCGTTGAGCGGCCCCGAGGCGGTGACCTGCTGGCCGCTCATCGTGATCGCGCGGTGGAACAGGCCCTTCGCCGCCGGCATTCCCATCAGTGTGGCGATCTTGGCGCCGCCGCCGGACTGGCCGAAGACCAGGATCCGGCCCGGGTCGCCGCCGAACGCGGCGATGTTCCGCCTTATCCAATGCAGCGCGAGGACGAGGTCGAGCTGTCCGGCATTGCCGCTGTCGGGGAAGCGCGGGTCGAGTCGGGCGAGGTAGAGATAGCCGAAGGCGTTGAGCCGGTGGTTGACGGTGACCGTCACGACATCGCCGGACGTCGCCAGATGACGCCCGTCGTTGAGCGGATCGACGACTGAGCCGTTCGAATAGGCGCCGCCGTGAATATAGACCATCACCGGCCGCTTGCCGCCCGGCCGAGCTTCGGGAGTCCAGACGTTGAGGAACAGGCAATCCTCGCTCGTCGGCCTGTAGCGGTCGCTGCGCTGGGGCGAGGAGGGGCCGAAGCCGGTCGCGGCGATCGGATCCCGGCTCGGCGAAGGCGGTTTCGGAGCCCGGAAGCGCTCGGCGAGGCCGTATCGTATCCCGCGGAAGACGGAGAGACCGCCCTCGCGGGTGCCGCGCACCGGCCCGAGGCTGGTCGCGACCGTCGGATCGCCCTGGGCGAGAGCGGGCGCCGCCGCCAGCGCTCCGGTGCCGGCGAGGAACAGGCGCCGGCTGATCATCGCCGGACGTCGAGGCCGCCGGCCATGAACGCCTCGATGTCGCTTACCCCGAACAGGCTGAAATCGCCGGGCAGCGAATGCTTGAGGCAAGTCAGGGCGAGGCCCGAGCGGACCGTCCAGTCGAGGTCGCGGCCGGTGCGCACGCCGTGCAGGATTCCGGCGGCGAAGGAATCGCCGGCGCCGATCCGGTCGACGATCCCGGCGACGATCACCTCCTCGGTCTGGGCGGCGCCGTCGGGCGTGTCGATCCGCGCCGCGATCCGGTGGCGGTCGGCATCGTCGACGTGGCGCGCCGTCGAGGCGATCATCTTCAGATTGGGGAAGGCGCCGAAGGCGGCCTGCGCGGCCTCGCGGCGCCGATCGGAGCCCTCGCCGCTGAATTTCGCGCCGAGCAGGAGCGAGATGTCGCGATGGTTGCCGAACAGGATCTCGGCTTTCGAGACCAATTGGGTGAGGATCGACCTGGGGTCGCTGGCCCATGCCTCCCAGAGCTGCGCCCGGTAATTGCCGTCGAAGGAAATCGGGATTCCGAGCCGGCCGGCCGCTTCGGCCGCGGCGACCGCGGCTTCGGCCGAGCGGGGGCCGAGCGCCGGAGTGATACCCGACATGTGCAGCAGTCCGACTCCGCCCAGCAGGGCGTCCCAGTCGAAATCGCCGGCGGCGGCCCGGGCGAAGCTGCTGTCCTGCCGGTCGTAGAAGATTTCGGACGCGCGCAGCCCCGCGCCCTGGGTAAGGAAATAGAGGCCCATGCGCCCCGGCGTGCGCGCGATCGAGGAGACGTCGACACCGTGGCGGCGGACCTCGCGGAGCGCGGCCTCGCCGAGCGCGTTGGCGGGAAGGCAGGTCACCATCTTCACGGGGTGGCCGAGATTGGCCAGGGCGACGCCGACATTGGCCTCCGCTCCGGCGACATAGACGTCGAGCCTGGGCTTCTGGAGCATGAGCTCGCGCCCCGGCGCGGTCATGCGCAGGAGGATCTCCCCGAAGCAGGCGATCGTTCCGGTCATCTCATTCTCTCCGTTCGCCTTCGAGGATTATCTCGCCAGCCAGCCGCCGTCGACCGCGAGGATATGACCGTCGACGTAATCGGATGCGGAGGAAGCGAGGAAGACCGCGGCGCCGCCGAGATCCGACGGATCGCCCCATCTCCCGACCGGGATCCGTTCCAATATCTGGCGGTTGCGGCTCTCGTCGGCCTGGAGGGCGGCGGTGTTGTTGGTGGCGATATAGCCCGGAGCGATCGCGTTGACGTTGATCCCCTTCGAAGCCCATTCGCAGGCGAGCAGCCTGGTCAGCCCCGCCACTCCGGACTTGGACGCGGTGTAGCTCGGCACCCTTATCCCGCCCTGGAAGCTCAGCATCGAGGCGATGTTGATGATCTTGCCGCGCCCTCGTCCGATCATGTGGCGCCCGGCGGCCTGGCAGAGAAAAAAGACCGACTTGAGGTTGGTGTCGACCACCGCGTCCCAATCCTCCTCGCTGAAATCGACCGCGTCGGCGCGCCGGATGATTCCGGCATTGTTGACGAGGATGTCGAGGCCGCCGAGCTCGGACAGGGTCTGCTCGATCACGTCTCCCACCGGCGCGATCGTCGACAGGTCCGCACCGATCAGCGCCGCGCGCCGACCGGCGGCCCGCACGAGGCCGGCGGTTTCGTCGGCGCTCGAGCGGCCGACCAGAGCCACGTCGGCGCCCGCCCGGGCGAGCGCGACGGCGATGCCCTGGCCGATCCCGGTATTGGCGCCGGTGACGATTGCGACCCGGCCGGTGAGGTCGAAGGGATTGGTCATTGCTCTGTTCCCCGGCGAAGGCCGGGGTCCAGCTGCCCCGGCGCATGAACTGGGCCCCGGCCTTCGCCGGGGAACAAGGATGGGTGCATCTCGGACTCCGTCCTCATTGCAGCTGGCAGATGTCGAGGACGTTCATGTCGGTATAATCCTGATTCTCGCCGGCCATCGCCCAGATGAAGGCATAGGCCCGGGTTCCGGAGCCCATGTGGATCGACCAGGGCGGCGAGATCACCGCCTCGTCATTGGCGATGACGATGTGCCGCATCGCCTCGCCCTCGCCCATATAATGGAAGACGCGGTCGTTCTCGCCGTCCAGCTCGAAGTAGAAATAGATCTCGCTGCGCCGCTCGTGGATGTGCGGCGGCATCGTGTTCCACACCGAGCCGGGCTTGAGCACGGTCAGGCCCATGACGAGCTGGGCGCTGTCGCAGACGCCCGGGATGACGAGCTGGTAGATGGTGCGCTCGTTCGATTCCTCCAGGCTTCCGCGCTCGAGCGCATTGGCCTGGGCGATCTCCAGCTTGCGGGTCTGGAAGGCTTTGTGGGCCGGGCAGGAGGCGAGGTAGAATTTCGCACCGGCGCCGGCGAAGCCGACATCCTTCGCACCCATCGTGACGTAGAGGCAGTCCTTGTTGCCGAGCTCGAACGCTTCGCCGTCGACGGTGACGGTGCCCATGGTGCGCCCGACATTGACGATGGCGAGCTCGCGCCGCTCGAGGAAGGGATGGCCGGCGGCCGAGGGCGGCTCGGTCTGCGCCGGAAGCGCCACCGGCGCCGCGCCGACGAGCACCCCGCCGATCACGAAGCGGTCGGCGTGGGTGTAGTTGAGCACGCATTCGCCTTCGCGGAACAGGTCCGGGATCAGATAGCGGTCGCGCAGCTCCTCGTTGGAAACGCACTCCATCATGTCGGGGTGGGTGGCGTAATAAGTACGTTCGAACATGGAAGCTCCGTTCAGTAAGAGATCGTCATCCCGGACTTGATCCGGGATCCATGAACACGGGGGTCGGCGAATATCCTCCGGCGTCCGTGTTCATGGCTTCCGGCTTTCGCCGGAATGACGGGAAGGGCAGGGGTCACGCCGCCATCGTCCGCGGCGCGTCGAGGCGGTAGGCGCGCTTGACCAGGCCGTAGGTGAGATCGTGAGCGAGCTCGGCGGCCTCCCAGTCCTGAAGCCGTCCCTCCGCCACCAGCCGCGCCAGGAACGCGCAGTCGACCCGGCGGGCGACGTCGTGGCGGGCTGGGATGGAGAGGAAGGCGCGGGTGTCGTCGTTGAAGCCGACACTGTTGTAGAAGCCCGCCGTCTCCGTCGTCATCTCGCGGAAGCGGCCCATGCCCTCGGGCGAATCGTGGAACCACCAGGCCGGGCCCAGCTTTAGGCAGGGATAATGGCCGGCGAGCGGCGCGAGCTCGCGGGCATAGGCGCTCTCGTCCAGAGTGAAGAGGATGATGGTGAGGCCGGGCTCGTTGCCGAAGCGGTCGAGCAGCGGCTTCAGGGCCTGCACGTAATCGGTGCGGGTCGGGATGTCCGCGCCCTTGTCGCGCCCGAAATCGCGGTGAAGGCGGCGATTGTGGTTGCGCAAGGCGCCCGGGTGGATCTGCATCACCATCCCGTCCTCGAGGCTCATCGCCGCCATCTCGGTCAGCATCTGGGCGCGGAAGGTCTCCGCGTCGCGCGCCGACCAGCTGCCGTCGACGATGCGGCTGAACAAAGCCTCTTTCTCGGGCCGCGACAGATCGGCCGTTCGGGCGGTGGGATGGCCGTGATCGGTGGCGGTGGCGCCGGCGGCCCGGAAATCGGCGCGGCGCTTGCGGTGGGCGGCGAGATAGCCGGTCCAGCTGTGCACGTCCTCGCCGGTCAAAGCGGCGAAAGCGGCGAGGGCGGCGGCGAAATCCTCATGCTCGGGATCGACGACGGCATCGGGCCGGTAGGTGGTGACGACCCGGCCGGGCCAGCCCGACTGGCGGATTGCGTTATGGTGGACGAGGTCCTCATGCGCGCCCTCGGTCGTCGCCAGGAGCTCGATGTTGAACCGTTCGAACAAGGCGCGCGGGCGGAAGGCGGGCGTTGCCAGGCTCTCGCTCAACCGGTCGAAATAGAGATCGGCGGTGTCCGCCTCGAGCGCGATGTCGAGGCCGAAAACCTCGGCGAAGACCTGGTCCAGCCAAAGCCGCGAAGGAGTCCCGCGGAACAGGTAATAGTGGCTTGCGAACAGCCGCCAGGCCTCGCGCGGGTCGGCGGAGGAGGGGCCGGAGCGGCTCGGGACTCCGAGCGCTGCGAGCGGCACCCCGTGGCTGTACAGCATCCGGAAGAGATAATGGTCGGGCGCGAGCAGCAGCGCCGTGGGATCGGTCCAGGGCGCGTCGGTGGCGAACCAGGCGGGATCGGTATGGCCGTGCGGGCTGACGATCGGAAGCTTCGCGACCTCGCCGTAGAGGGCGCGGGCGATCGAGCGGCGGCTCGGATCGGCCGGGAACAGCCTGTCCGGATCGAGCTTCAGGGGCCGTGACATTCGCTTTCCTAAACGCTTGTGCGGACGCCGGTCTCCGCCGGCTTCGCGATTCATGCGGTAACCGGTGTCATGAAAGATTGCAAGGTGATATCCTCCCCGCCGCGACGCGGTGGGGAGGGGGACCACACGAAGTGTGGTGGAGGGGTAGATGGCTCTGGTCATGGAGGATCGCGCGCATGAACCTCCCGATCCTGAGCCAGCTACCCCTCCACCAGGCTTCGCCTGGTCCCCCTCCCCATCTCCGATGGGGAGGATTTAGCGGCGCGGCCCCGCCACCGATGCGCGCTTCACCAGCCTCGACAGGAACAGCGACGGCTCCGCCACCTCCTCGTCGGCGCCCCCCTGGCCGGCGAGAAGCTTCAGAGCCGCGGCTCGGGCCATCGACACGATCGGCCAGCGCACCGTGGTCAGCGGCGGCCAGATGTGGCCGGCGATGGGCGTGTCGTCGAAGCCGAGCACGGAGAGGTCCTCCGGGACGTTGATGTCGCGCTCGCGCGCGGCGTGGACGACTCCGGCCGCCATCTCGTCGTTGCTGGCGAAGATCGCGGTCGGCCGGGGCGACAGGTCGAGCAATTTCTCGGCGGCGGCGATCCCCGATTCGAACGTGTAATTGCCCTCGGCGATCAGGCTTCGCGGCAGCTTGATCCCGGCCGCGGTGAGCGCGTCCTCGAAGCCGAGGCGGCGCTCGGCGGCCGAACGGAAGCCGTGCGGGCCGGCGACGAGGCCGATCAGCCTGTGGCCCTGGGTGATCAGATACTGGACCGCGTCGGCGACCGCCTCCCGGTCGTTGGAGGCGACCATATGGTCGGGATCGTCGAGCTCGGCCGAGCCCATGCGAACGTAGCGGCAGCCGACCTCGTCGCAGAGCCGGGCGATCGCGTCGTTCTCGGAGAGCGGCGGAAGGATGACGACTCCGTAGGGCCTCTGGCGCTCGAGGAAGTGGCGGGCATCGTCGACCAGGGTCGAGGAGCCGCGGTCGACCGGACGCACGACCATCGCATAATCGGTGCCCTGGAGCGCCTCGAGAATGCCCTGCTGGACGTTGAGCACCATCTGGGCGTTGGGATTGTCGTGGATCAGGCCGATCAGGAAGTTGGTGCGAAGCGCAAGCGCCCGGGCCTGCGGATTGGGGACGTAGCCGAGGTCGCGGATCACGGCGAGCACGCGCTCGCGGGTCTCGTCGTTGAGCAGAGGCGAGCGGTTGATCACCCGGCTCACCGTCTTCTTGGAGACCCCCGACAGCCGGGCGACGTCGTTGATCGTCGGCTTGCCCGTTCGGCGATTGCCTCGCCCCGGCTCCTGTGCCCCTTCAGTCGCCACGCTTGCTCTCCCTGCCTCGCTATAGGCTCCGCTTCCGTCATAAGCCAAGGCGCACAGCCTCCCCACCGATTCCCGTCATCCCGGACTTGATCCGGGATCCATGAACATCGCGGTGAGTAGTGAGATACGGCGGTGTTCATGGATTCCGGCTTGCGTCGGAATGACGAAGTCCGCTATTTGACACCGGTTACCCGATGACGCAAGCCGATCTCCTCGAAGCCGCGGCGGCGAGCCGCGCGCTCCTCCATCTGGACCCCCGCGACGATGTCGCGATGGCCCTGACGACTCTCGCCCGGGGCGTCCGCGCCCAAGCCGGGGGAGTCGCTGTCGAGACGCTCGACGAGATACCCGACGGCCACAAGGTCGCGCTCCGCGCCATGAAGGCGGGCGAGACCGTTCGCAAGTTCGGCTGGCCGATCGGGATCCTCACCGCCGACGTGGCCGCGGGCGGACATGTCCACAGCCACAATCTGACGACCCTGCTCAGCGGAGTCGAAGGCTATGCGTACCGGCGGCTGGCGGCGGAGCCGCTGCCCGAGGCGGCGCAGCCCGGCTTCCTCGGCTATCGCCGAGCCGACGGCCGGGTCGGCACCCGCAACGAGATCTGGATCCTTCCAACGGTCGGCTGCGTCGGCCGGACCGCCCAGAAGATCGCCGCCGTGTCGAGCGCGAGGCACGCCGGCGAGATCGACGGAGTCCATGCCTTCGCGCATCCGTTCGGTTGCTCGCAGCTCGGCGAGGATCTCGCCGGGACCCGCTCCATCTTGGCCGCTCTGGCCTGCCATCCCAATGCCGGCGGCGTCCTGCTCGTCGGCCTGGGCTGCGAATCGAACCAGCTCGACCGCCTGGTCGAGGAGATACCCGAGGGCCTGCGCGGCCGGGTCCGGACGCTGCGCGCCCAGGGCGTCGAGGACGAGCTCGAGGAAGGCCTCGCCCTGGTCGACGCCCTCGTCGCCACCGCTTCCTTGTCCCGGCGCCAGCCGGCCGGCTTCGGCGAGCTCGTGCTGGGCCTCAAATGCGGCGGCTCGGACGGCTTCTCCGGCCTCACTGCAAACCCCCTGGTCGGGCGCATGGCCGACCGGGCGGTCGCGGCCGGTGGAAGCGCCATCCTCAGCGAGATCCCCGAGATTTTCGGCGCCGAACGGCTTCTGATGGCGCGGGCCCGGGACGAACGGGTATTCGATTCGATCGTCGGCCTGGTCAACGACTTCAAGCGCTACTTCCTCGCCAGCGGCCAGCCGGTCTCGGAGAATCCCTCGCCGGGCAACATCGCCGGCGGGATCACAACGCTCGAGGAGAAGTCGCTCGGAGCGGTCCAGAAGGCCGGCCACGCGCCGGTCGCCGACGTGCTCCGCTACGGCGAGCGGGTAAGGCGGCGCGGGCTCACCCTGCTCGAGGCGCCAGGCAACGACGCCGTCTCCTCGACCGCGCTGGCCGCCGCCGGAGCGACCCTGATCCTGTTCACCACCGGCCGCGGGACTCCGCTCGGCTTCCCGGTGCCGACGGTGAAGATCGCGTCGAACAGCGAGCTCGCGCGAAGGAAGAGCGGCTGGATCGACTTCGACGCCGGCCAGGTCCTGCAAAGCGGGATGGAGCCGGCGGCGGACTCGCTTGCCGCCAGGATCGCCGCGATCGCCTCGGGCGAGGAGACGGCGGCGGAGCGCAACGGCGAACGCGAGATCGCGATCTGGAAGCGCGGCGTCACTTTGTGAGGCCTTGCGGAATCGTCCATTTCGGCCCGGGCGCCTTCCACCGCGCCCACCAGGCCGATTATATCGACCGGCTTGTGAAGGAGGATCCGCGCTGGGGCATAGCGGCGGTGTCGCTCCGCTCTCCGGGAACGATCGAGGCCCTGAAGCGGCAGGCCGGGCGCTACACGCTCGCCATCCTCGACTCGGAGACGAGCTTTCGCACCCTCGCCGCCCACGCGCGTTTCTTCGGGCCCGGCGAAGGGGAGGCGGTGCGCTCGATCCTCGGCGATCCGGAGGTTCGGATCGTGTCCAGCACGGTCACCGAGAAAGGCTATTGCCTCGCCGGCGACGGAAGCCTGGATCTCGGCCATCCCGACATCGTCCACGATCTCGGTGATCCCGGCCGTCCGCTGAGCCTGGTCGGCTGGCTCACCCTCGGCCTTCGCGACCGGAAGGCCGCCGGGCTGGCGCCGTTCACTCCGCTCTGCTGCGACAACATGGTCGCCAACGGCAAGAAGCTCCGGGCGGCCGTGCTCGATTATGCCGCACGGATCGATGCCGAGCTGGCGCCCTGGATCGCGGGCGAGACCGTCTTTCCCGACACGATGGTCGATTCGATCACTCCGGCGACGACGGAGGCGCTGCGCGGGCTCGTCGCCGAACGCGGCTTGTGCGACGAGATCCCGGTCAGCCGCGAAGCCTATTCCGCCTGGATCGTCGAGGATCTGCTTCCGCCGGCCTCCCCGGACCTGGCCTCGGTGGGCGTCGTGCTTGCGGCCGATGTCGGCGCCTGGGAGCGGGCCAAGCTGCGCATCCTGAACGGCGCCCACTCGACCCTCGCTTATCTGGGCCTCCTGATCGGGCACGAGACGGTGGCTCGGGCGATGGCCGACCCGGAGCTCGCCGGCTTCGTCGAGCGGCTGGTGCGCGAGGATATCGTCGCCACGCTCGAGCCGTCGCCGCTCGATCTCCAGGCCTATGCCGGCGAGATACTGGAGCGCTTCCGCAACCCGGCCATCGGCCACAGGCTGGCCCAGATCGCCTGGGACGGATCGCAGAAGCTGCCCTACCGCCTCCTCGACTCGGTTGCCGATGCGCTCGCCGCGGGAAGGCCGGTGGCTCCGCTGGCGGTTCCGGTCGCGGCCTGGATGCTGTTCGTCGAACGGCAGGCGCGGGCGGGCGCGGAGATCGTCGATCCCCTGGCGGCGCAGCTGGCGGCGGCCGGGCGAAGCGCCGACCCGGTCACGGGCCTGCTCGCGCTCCGGCAGGTGTTCCCGGCGCGGCTCGCGGAGGAGCCGGGGTTTCGCGAGGCGGTCGAGACCGCCGCGACGTCGATGCGCGAATCGGGGCCCCGCTCGGTGTTGGGGGAATAACGTCACCAGCCCGTCATCCCGGGCTTGACCCGGGATCCATGAACACCGCCGCGTGAGATTTCAGCCGGCCGTGTTCATGGATTCCGGCTTTCGCCGGAATGACGAGATGGCCAGGCGTCCTGCATGTTCGAAGGGGACAAGCGCCAACTCGTTTCAGGTTTCCAGCTTTCGCCCGCACAGCGGCTCGATCCTGGATGCTGAAACAAGTTCAGCATGACGACCCTTAAATCCCTCATCAGCCTTGCCTATGACACCGGTTTCCATTAGCATCGGAAAAAAGACGTCAGAGGTGTCCTGAAGTGAATTTGCTGAGTGCCGATCCGGCCACGATTGCCGGCCGATTCCTCGCCGCGCGCCGGGCCGCGGGCGGCCTCGCGGGTTATCCGGGAGATTTTCCGGAGACCCTGGACGAGGCCTATGCCGTCCAGGACGAGGCGATCGCCGCCTGGGGGCGGCCGGTGCTCGGCTGGAAGGTGGGCCGGATCAATCCCCCTTTGTCGAGCCGTTACGGGGCCGACCGCCTGGCCGGACCGATCTTCGCCGCTCGGACGGACAGCGGGACGGTTCCCGAATGCCCGGTCTTCGCGGAGGGCTTCGCCGCGGGCGAGGCCGAATTCCTGCTTCGAATCGCGCGCACCCCCCCGGCGGGGCAGGGGCGCTTCACGCTCGACGAAGCCGCCGACCTGATCGATGCCGTCCATGTCGGGATCGAGATTGCGAGCTCGCCTTTGGGAGCGATCAACAAGCTCGGGCCGGTCGCGGTGATCTCCGATTTCGGCAACAATAACGGTCTCGTCGTCGGCGCCGCCATTCCCGACTGGCGCTCGAGCGGTTTCGAGCGATGGGAAGTGACGACCCGGCTCGACGGAGTCGAGGCGGGCAGAGGGCGGGCCTCCGGCTTCCCGGACGGAGCGATCGGCGCGGCGCGCTTCCTGTTCGAGTTGATGGCGAGGCGCGGGATCGCGCTCCGGCCGGGCCAGTGGATCTCGTCGGGCGCCGTCACCGGAGTCCACGATGCCCGCCCGGGCCAGCGGGTGGAGGCCCGGTTCGGCGAGGGCTACCGGGTGGAATGCACCCTGCGCGCGGCTAGGCCGGAGGGATGATCGTCATGCCGGACTTGATCCGGCATCCATGAACATGAAGGCGACTCGATCGAGATCGACGGGTGTTCATGGACCCGGATCAAGTCCGGGGTGATGCCTCTGATTTTTCATTTTCAGCCGCCACTCACGGCGCTCCGCCGCAAGGCGGATTGTATATGACACCGGTTTCCTATACAGGCGCGAGGGAAGCGCTGAAAAGGCGCGACGGAGGGTGTTCGAATGGCTGAGACGATCGCGGAAGGGGCGCCTTCCGGCGCCAGGTTCAGTGGCGGGCGGGTGCGCTGGGGCATATGCGCGCTGCTCTTTTTCGCGACCACGATCAACTATATCGACCGCCAGATGATCAGCGTCCTCAAGCCGACGCTGCAGGGCGAATATGGCTGGGACGAGTCCACCTATGCCGACATCGTCTTCTCCTTCCAGCTCGCCTACGCGATCGGCTACGTCGTCTTCGGACGGCTGATCGACAAGCTCGGCGCCCGCTTCGGCTATTCGCTCGCGGCGACGATCTGGGGGCTCGCCGCCATGGCCCATGCCCTCGCCAACAACGCCACCCACTTCATGATGGCCCGCTTCGCTTTGGGCCTCGGCGAATCCGGCAACTTCCCGGCCGGGGTCAAGGCGGTGGCCGAATGGTTCCCGAAGAAGGAGCGCGCCTTCGCGGTCGGGATCTTCAACGCCGGGGCCAATATCGGCGCCATCCTGACCCCGCTCATCGCGCCCTTCCTGGTGATGTGGTTCGGCTGGCGGGTCGCCTTCCTGTTCACCGGAGCGCTCGTCTTCCTCTGGGTGATCTGCTGGTGGACGATCTACCGCCGCCCGCGCGAGAAGAAGAATCTGTCGGCCGAGGAGCTCGCCTATATCGAGAGCGACCCCGCCGACGCCCCCGGCGACGTCAGATGGCTGCCCCTCCTCCGCCACCGCCAGACCTGGGCCTATGCGATCGGCAAGTTCATGATCGACCCGATCTGGTGGTTCTTCCTGTTCTGGCTGCCGAGCTTCTTCGCCCAGGAGCATGGGTTGAACCTGCTCACCTTCGGCCTTCCGCTCGCCGCCATTTATATCCTCTCCGACATCGGCAGCATCGCCGGCGGCTGGCTGTCGTCGAAGCTGATCCACCGCGGCTGGAGCGTCAACAAGGCGCGCAAGACGGCGATGCTGATCTGCGCCTTGTGCGTTCCGCCGGTGATGCTGGCGCCGGGCGTGGCGAGCGTGTGGGGCGCGGTGCTCCTGATCGGCCTCGCCACCGCGGCGCACCAGGGCTTCTCCGCCAATCTCTACACCCTCCCGTCCGATCTCTTCCCGCGCAAGGCGGTGGGGGCGATCATCGGCATCGGCGGGACGGTCGGGGCGGTCGGCGGGATGTTCATGGCCAAGTTCACCGGCTGGGTCCTCGACGCCACGGGCAGCTACATGCCGATGTTCGTCATCGCCGGCTCGAGCTATTTGCTGGCGCTGCTCGTCATCCACCTGCTCGTGCCGAGGATGGAGGAGGCGAGGCTGGCGAAGAGCGCCTAGGCGTTGCGCTGCCGGTGGGCCAGCGCAGTGCGAACTCGTTTTTCAACGCAACGACGCAAGGACGCGACGATTCCGCGAAGCGGATCGGCGCATCGCCCGTCCGGCAGGCGCTGATCCCGAGGGAGCGCTCCGCGCTCGTTGCGTCGTTGCGTCGTTGCGTTCAAAAATCGTCTAGACCCGCCCCCTTCGAAGCCCCGCTGGATGCGCGGATGCGGCCTGCGCATCTTCGTTGCTTCGCTTCTCGCAATGACGGAGGACAATGCCCGACGATCCCGCCTTCTACCTCTTCGCCATCCCGGCGGTGATCCTGATCGGCCTCGCCAAGGGTGGCTTTACCGGGCTCGGAGCGCTGGGGACGCCGCTGATGGCGCTCGGCATGGACGATCCGGTCCGGGCGGCGGCGATCCTGCTGCCGATCCTGATCGCTCAGGACGTCGTCAGCGTCGCCGCCTTTCGGAAGAGCTGGGACGGCTCGGTGCTCGCGGCGATGCTGCCCGGCGCGGCGGTCGGGATCGGGCTCGGCTGGCTGCTCGCGGCGCGGATCTCGTCCGACGCGGTGATGGCGGTGCTGGGAGCGATCTCGATCCTGTTCGGCGGCTACCGGCTCGCGGTCGAGCGGGGAGGGCGGATCGCCGCCTCGTCGGGCTCGCCGGCCTGGGTCGGAAGCCTGTTCGGGATCGCCGCCGGCTTCACCAGCCAGATCGCCCATGCCGGCGGACCGCCCTTCCAGATGTGGGTGATGCCCAAAAAGCTCGAGCGCGACGTCTTCGTCGGCACCTCCGCGATCTTCTTCGCCATCGTCAACTGGATCAAGGTGCCGGCCTATGTCGCGCTCGGCCAGTTCACGATCGAGAACGCCTTGGCCACGGCCGTGCTCCTGCCTGTGGCCGTCCTCGCCAGCCTCGCCGGCGTGAAGCTGGTGCGCCGGGTCGCGGTGGAGCGCTTCTACACCATCGTCTATGTCCTGATGATCGTCGCCGGCGGCAAGCTTCTGCTCGACGGCCTGGGCCTGGCCTGACCGGGACCGTTGCTTTCCCAAGCTTTACCGGCACTCACCCCCGTGCAAGGCTCTACCGATGAGCGCCGTGGAAATCCTTGGGCTTGCCGCAAGCGTCAGCCTGCTGGCCGGATGGCGCCTCTATTTGTGCGTGTTCGTCACCGGCCTCGCGATGAAGGCCGGCTGGATCGAGCTTCCGACCCACCTCTCCGCCCTCACCGCTTTGGCGAATCCGTGGGTCCTGGGCGCGGCCTTCGTCGGGCTCGTCGCCGAGTTCTTCGCGGACAAGATCCTGTGGCTGGACAGCGCCTGGGACGCCGTCCACACCCTCGTCCGGCCGGTCGGCGGGGCCCTCCTGGCGCTTGCCATCGTCGATGCCAACGATCCCGCCTGGCAGGTCCTGGCCTTCCTTCTGGGTGGCGGCGGCGCGTTCCTCGCCCATAGCGCCAAGGCGAGCTCGCGGGCCCTGGTCAACGTCAGTCCCGAGCCGGTCAGCAACGTCGTCGTCTCGAGCATCGAGGACGTCGCGACCGGCGGCCTGCTCGCTCTGGCGCTGGCCTATCCGGTCGCGGCGCTCGGCGTCGCTGTCGTCCTGCTGGGCTTCGCGCTTCTCCTGCTGGTCCTCGCCCGCCGAACGCTGAGGGCGTTGTTCCGCTTGGGAAAATCCGCCCGCTGATCGGCGCGTTCGGTGCTGACACAGGTATCAGCGGCTGCTAAGCTGCGGCAATGATCAGCGCAAGCCTGCTCGCCTTCGCCGCCGCCTCCAGCGTCCCCGTCGAGCTCGTCGCCTTTCCCGGCGCGGAAGGCGCCGGGCGCCTGGCTGCCGGCGGCCGCGGCGGCCGGGTCATCCGGGTCGCCAATCTCGACGACAGCGGCCCCGGCTCGCTTCGCGCGGCGATCGAGGCGAAGGGGCCGCGGACGATAATCTTCGACGTCGGCGGCACCATCCGCCTGAAGAAGCCCCTCGTCATCCGCAACGGGCAGGTGACGGTGGCGGGGCAGACTGCGCCCGGCGGCGGCATCGCCGTCCGCGACCGGGCGTTCGAGATCGCCGCCGACGACGTCGTCGTCCGCTACTTGAGAGCTCGGCTCGGCGACGAGAGCCGGGTCGAGAGCGACGCCTTCACCATCAGCCGCGGGCGGCGGATCATCGTCGATCACGTCTCGGCGAGCTGGTCGGTCGACGAGACCCTGTCGGCGGGGTCGGACTATGAGAAGCCCGAGGACGATCTGCGCGACGTCACCGTGCAATGGTCGATCATCTCGGAATCGCTGAGGAAGTCGGTCCACGCCAAGGGCGACCATGGCTACGGCTCGCTGCTGCGCGGAGCCCGGGGCGCGAAGATGAGCTTCCACCACAATCTGTGGGCGCACCACGCCGCGCGCATGCCGCGGCCCGGCAATTACCTTCCGCCCGCGCAGGACAGCGTCGGCGCCTATTACGATTTCCGCTCGAACCTCTTCTACAATTGGGGCGGAAGCCACAGCGGCTACAATGCCGACGAGGGCGCGAAGCAGTCGCACGCCGCCTATAATTTCGTCGACAATTACTATCTGCGCGGACCGGATTCGAAGAAGGCCGTCGCCTTCGACGAGCGCAACCCGATCGCCCGCGCCTGGTTCGCCGGCAATGTCATGGACGGGAAAATGCCCTCCGATCCGTGGAGCCTCGTCTCCGGACGCACGGATCCGGGCTACCGGCTGGCCGGCCCGCTGGCGGTCGGCCCCGTCGAGCGCGACCCGGCGCCCAGCGCGTACGGGCGCGTGCTCGCCGGGGCGGGCGCCTCGCGGGTGCGCGATTCGGTGGATGCCCGGGTCGTGGAAAGCGTCCGCAGCCGGACCGGCCGCCACATCGACAGCCAGACCGAGGTCGGCGGCTGGCCGGAGCTTGCGCCGGGCTCGCCCTGGACGGACGGCGACGGCGACGGCATGCCCGACTCCTGGGAGGCGAAGCACCGTCTCGACCCGGGCGACCCCTCGGACGGCAATTCCGACCGTAACGGGAACGGCTACACCGAGCTTGAGGAATGGCTGAATTCGCTCGTCGAGCGTTGAGCCGCACCTGTTCCCCGGCGAAGGCCGGGGCCCAGTGACGCGCGGCAGGGCTGGGTCCCGGCTTTCGCCGGGACGCTGCTCACCTCAGAACGTCAGCCTTACCCCCGCGGTGAAGATCCGGCCGGTGCTTCCGTAGGTCTGGGTGACCGGATTGTTGGCGTACATGGTGCGATATTGCGGCTCGTTGGTGAGGTTGCGGGCCTCGAGCGTCAGCTTGGCCCAGTCGAAAAGGTTGTACGAAAGCGCCGCGTCGACGTTGAGCTGGTCCTCGTTGAAGCCGAAATCGCCGATCACCGGCGAGTTGCACGGACCGCCGTTGTTGGTCGTGGTGCCGACGCTGCAGGTGCCCGAGGCGAGCGGGAAGCGGTTGACGTAGCGCTTGCGCCAGGCGCCGGAGACCCGCGCCGAGAAGCGCTTCGTCTCGTAATAGAGCGTCGCATTGAAGGCGTCCGGCGAGGTGTTGAGGAAGGGTCCGGTGGCGAAGCTGTTGTTCGCCGTCGCCGTCGTCCCGGTCTGGGTCGTCGCCAGCACCGTGCCGGTGAGGTAGTTCAGCTTGGACTCGATGTGGGTGTAATTCGCCGTGATGCCGAAGTCGCGAAGGGCATCGGCGATGAAGCCGAAGTCGGTCTGGACGTTGACCTCGAGCCCCTTGATCGTTCCGCCCGGCGCGTCCTGGAACTGGCGGATCGCCCAGGTGCCCCCGGCCTCGGTATAGGCGCGAAGGGTCGGGCTGGTCATGCCGGCGAGAAGGGCCTGGTAGATTTCCGGCTCGAACACCGACGAAAGCGGCGCCTCGCCGGCGATCTGCTGCGGGAAGGACTTCAGATCCTTGTAGAACAGGGTCAAAGCGACGATTCCGTTGCGCCCGAAATATTTCTCGAAGCTGACGTCGACGTTCGTCGCCCGGAAGGGGCTCAGATACGGATTGCCGACGGTGATCGTCGGGGCCGCGCCGGCGGCGTTGAGGCCGCTCGCGAAGGCGGTGGTGCCCGGCGTCAGGCTCTGCAGCTGCGGCCGGGCGATCGTCTTCGAGGCGGCGAAGCGGACGAGGAAGTCGTCCGCCGGCTCGTAGGTCGCGTTCAGCGAGGGCAGGATGTCGGTATACTGGTTGTGCGCCGTGACCGGTATGCCGAGGACCCCGTCGGTGCCGCCGACATTGCCCTGGCCGGAGACACGGGTGCGCGCCACCCGGACGCCGATATCGCCGCGCAGCGGACGGCCGGACACCACGAAATTATAGTCGGCCTGGAGGAAGCCCGAGAGGTCCTTCTCGGTCACCGAGTTGCGCTGGCGGCCGTCGACGACGGCTCTAAAATCGCCCCATTTGTTGACGCAATTGCAGTCGATTCCGAAGGCGTTGCGGAAGGCGTCGAGATTGGGCGCGAAGAAGCTCGTCGGAGTGCCGGGCGAGACGCTCAGGCCCTGGCCGAAGCCGAGCACCTGGCCGAGCTGGCCGCTCGTCAGGCCGGCCTCGAGGAGGGTCGGGTTGACCGCTTCGATATCCTGGCTTCGGCGGCCCTGGTCGCTGTCGAAATCGAACTGCTTGAAGGTGCCGCCGGCGCGAAACGTCATCTGCGGGCTGACCTCGAAGGCGAAGTTGAGGCGCGCGACCTTGAACTCGTTGTTCACCAACGTGTTGAAATAGCGGATGGTCGAGAGGCCCTTGACCAGCGACCATTGGGTGGGATCGGCGACGTCGAAGCCGGGCGTGAACACCGGCATGATCTCGTCGCCGCGCTCGTCGAACGTATAGCCGTCGCGGTCGATCGCGTTGAACTCGGCGAGGAGGCCGGTGGCCCGGAATTCCGAGCGCGACCAGCCGAGCGTGCCGTCCATGCGCAGCGCGTCGCTGAACGCGTGCTTGAGGTTGAGAGTGCCCTGCTTGAACTCGGTGGCGCCGAACTGGGCGTCGGCCGACGTGCGCCAGTCGACGTCGTCGAGGACCAGGTAATCGGCCTGGCCGAACTCGTTGACATGGGCCTGGCGGATCTTGGTCGAAGGCCGGCCGATCAGCTCGTTGTAGAAAGCGGTCTGGTTGGCGCTGGCGATGAAGCCCGGGGAAACCGTCGAGTTGTAATAGTCGAACGGGTTCAGATTGTTCGGGTTGAAGCTGTCGCGGGTA
>Ga0190273_10000078_pt1 | contig 53373 bp, 36 predicted proteins | sample Popmic504IS_FD_134513 | JGI IMG/M metagenome (GOLD analysis project Ga0190273, IMG submission 134513) | Populus adjacent soil microbial communities from riparian zone of Shoshone River, Wyoming, USA - 504 IS | ecosystem: Environmental > Terrestrial > Soil > Riparian zone > Trees stand | place...
GGAGAGCAGCGGCGAGGTCTCCGCCGCCACCCGGCACTGGCTCGCCAACGAGGCCTTCGCCCAGACCGCGCGCTACGACGCCGCGATCAGCCGCTGGTTCTCGATGGAGTACGAGGACTTCCCGGAACACCTCGCGGTCTCCTACGACAAGGTCCTCGACCTCTCCTACGGCGAGAACCCGCACCAGCGGGCGGCGCTCTACGCGGAGTCGGGGCTGCGGACCCACATCCTCGCCCGCACCTCGAAGCTGCACGGCCGCGCCCTCTCCTTCAACAACGTCCTCGACCTCGACTCGGCGCGCAGCCTGGCCGAGGACTTCGAGCAGCCGACCTGCGTGATCGTCAAGCACAACAACCCCTGCGGGGTGGCGATCGGCGCCGACGCGCTCGAGGCCTACCTGAAGGCGCTCGCCTGCGATCCCGTCTCGGCCTATGGCGGCGTGATCGCGCTGAACCGGCCGATCGGGCGGCAGCTGGCCGAGGAACTGCACCAGAACTTCGTCGAGGTGCTGAGCGCCCCCGGCTACGAGGACGGGGCGCTGGAGGTGCTGCAGCAGAAGGAGGCGATCCGGATCCTCTGCGAGGAGGAGCGGCGCGAGGGCGACCCGCGCGAACGCGACGTCAAGCGCGTGGTCGGCGGGCTGCTGATCCAGGACCGCGACGGCGACCCCGAGCCGCGGGAGATCATGGAGGCGGTCACCGGCAACGAGCCCACTGAGGAGCAGTGGCAGGACATGCTCTTCGCCTGGACCGTCAGCCGCCGCGTCCGCTCCAACGCGATCGTCCTCGCCAAGGACGGAGCGACCCTCGGCATCGGCGCCGGCCAGATGAGCCGCGTCGACTCCGTCCGCCTAGCCGTCGAGAAGTGCCGCGAGGCCCGCGGCGGCGAAGCAGACGACCTCCTCTCCGGCTCCGCCCTCGCCTCCGACGCCTTCTTCCCCTTCGCCGACGGCCCCGAGCTGGCGATCCAAGCCGGCACGACCTCAGTGATCCAGCCCGGCGGCTCCAAACGCGACGCCGAGGTGATCGAGGCCTGCGAGCAGGCCGGCGTCGCGATGGTCTTCACGAAGCACCGGCACTTCCGGCACTAGGGCCGCTGCACGGTTCCGCCCGCGACAGCCGGAACCACACCGTTCAGTAGTTCAATCGTTTTAGGGTATTTCCATGAGTGTCATCGGGAACCTCCGAGGTTCTGACGCTTCATCGCCGTGGATGCCGGCGCGGCTGATTCCGGTTGCCGGGATTCGCGGCCAAGACGAGCAAGAGATCCGCGCGGCCTCTTCGCTGCTCGCAGTGATGGGCGCGGTTGACGAGTTTGGAAGAGCGCTACTGAAAGAGATCGGTGCTCCGGCAGGCCGGATTTCGACCTTCACGGAGGTGCCGCTCGAGGGCGCTGACGGAAAGGTGCTGAGGCCTGACGGGGTCATCGCGGTAACGCGAGGCAAAACCTCCTGGAAATGCTTGGTCGAGGTGAAAACCGGCAACGCCCCGTTGGGCTCTGAGCAGATCTCGGCTTATCTCGATTTGGCACGAGAACACGGGTTTCAAGCGGTCTTAACGATCTCGAACCAAATAAGTAACAGCCCGTCCGACGTTCCCGTGAGTGTGGACGGCCGCAAGCTGAGAAGCGTTGATCTGCGCCATCTCTCTTGGTGGCGGATCCTGACCGAGGCGATCATCCAACACCAGCATCGCGGGGTGCGAGACCCGGATCAGGCTTGGATCCTCGGCGAGCTGATCGCATACCTGGAGCACGACAAGTCGGGAGCAGTCGGCTTCGAAGACATGGGACAGAATTGGGTCACGGTCCGCAACGGAGTTCGGGATGGGACGATCCGACCGGGCGATGCTGCGGTGAGCGACGTCGTAGATAGATGGGAGCAATTCGTCGAGTACCTCTGCCTCGGATTGAGCCAGGATCTTGGGGTTCAGGTTCTCTCGGCACAGTCCAAGGCCAAAGATGGCCAAGGCTGGACCGACGAGCTCCTGAAGCGGCTGGAGTCAGAAGGTGTCCTCTCCAGTTCCTTCAAAGTTCCCGGCGCTGTTGGTCCGATCGAAGTCGAGGCAGATTTGCGCGCCCGCTTAACGCGGGTGAGCGTGAAGGTGAACGCACCCAAAGAGGGTCGTCCACTTACGCGCGTTACCTGGATGCTCCGGCAGCTACGAAAGGCTCCCGACGATCTACGGATCGAAGTTCGCTTTGCCAGAACGAAGGAGTCGACGGCATTACTGCTCCGTGATGCCCGCGAGGATCCGAAGACGCTCCTTTCTCCTTCGGACCCGAAACGGGAGCCTCGGAGCTTTTCTCTTTCGCTTGCCCGACCGCTCGGCACCAAGCGCGGCAAGGGTGAGCGCTCCTTCGTCCTCGAGACGCGTCGACAGGTGGTTACCTTCTACGGCGACCTGGTCGAAGGCCTAGTGGACTGGCGGCCGAAAGCCCCCAAGCTGAGTTCGGAGAAACCTTCCGATGAAGGCGGCGATCCGCGGCACACTCTGGCAGATGCAACGGTGCCGCCGGCGCCGGCGCAAGCCGAGGAGCAGGTTGAGACCCGGAGGAACCTCCCGGTCCCCCACTCTCCCGCGTCGGCCTGGCCGCCGCCAGGTTCTTAGCCCTCCACCAGCGCCCGCTGCTTCTCGCTGGCGCGCATCACGTGTTTGCAGACCTGTTCCGGTTCGTCGGCAACGACGAGGAGCTCTTTGTCGCCGGGGGAGATCAGGCCATGGTCCTCGAGGCCGCGGTCGATCCACTCGAGCAGGGGGTCCCAGAACTCGGAGTCGACGAGGATCGTCGGGAAGGCGTGGATGCGGCGGGTCTGGATCAGGGTGAGGGACTCGAACATCTCGTCGAGGGTGCCGAAGCCGCCGGGCATCATCACGAAGGCCCGGGCGAAGCGGACGAACATCAGCTTGCGGGCAAAGAAGTAGTGGAATTCGTACTGCCGGTTGACGTAGCGGTTGACATGCTGCTCGTGCGGCAGCTCGATGTTGAGCCCGACCGAGAGTCCGCCGGCCTCGGCGGCGCCGCGGTTGGCGGCCTCCATCAGGCCCGGGCCGCCGCCGGTGATCACCGTGTAGCCGTGGTGGGTTAGGCAGGCGGCCGTCTCCCGCGCCAGCTCGTACCAGCGGTGCCCCTCCCCCACGCGCGCCGAGCCGAAGATCGAGACGCCTTCCTCGATGTCCCGCAGGGCGCTGAACGCGCCTTCGATCTCTTTGTGGATGCGGTCGAGGCGCCGTTCGTCGTCGCTCGCCTTGTCGGCCGGAACGCGCAACAGGTTCTGGTCGTGCCGCATTCCCTTGCTGCTGTTGCCTTCGTTCCCGCCTGCCACTGCTCAAGTAGAGCACACCAAAACCTCTTGCTGTGCCGGGGGGCCTAGCGTTACCCGCGCCCGCCGCCCCTCTTCCCCTTCTTGCCCGCACACTTCGCCTTCACCACCGGGTTCAACAGGCGCTGGCGGCCGTTCTGCCCTTTGAAGTTCGCAGACGCCCGGTGCCTGCCCTTGCAGATGTCAGTGCTGTTGACGATCAGCCCCTTGCGTCCGCCCCGCATTTCCAGGACGAACTTCGTCACCGGGGCGTCGGGCACCCTCGCGAAGGTGGTGCGGATGCGGCCATTCAGCGAGTCGATTCGGCCGTCCAGGTTGATGTTGACCTTTTGGGAGCCAAGAGCCGCGACCAGGTCGGGTAGGTCGTTGTTGGAGGAGCGCAGGAAGACTGGCCCTTTCAGCGGTTCGTCCAGTAGCGGCGAGATCGCCCTCGCCTTGCCGTAGATCGAAGCCTTGGGGCATTTTTCGCCGTTGCCGCCGCCGGCGTTGAACTGGACTCGCGTGCAGATCGAGCGGATGTGGGCCTGTTCGAGGAAAGCCGAGTGCGGCAGGAGGATCTGCGCCCGTCCGATGTTCGCGTCGCCTTTTCGGGCTTTGAGGATTGCCCTCAAGCGCGGCTCCTCGCCACGCTTGGTACCGCCCAGGAGCCGCAGCGAGAGCTTCGGCTTGAAGCCGAGGCCGGCACAATCGGCGGCCTGGAAGGGCACTGCGACCGTTGCCAGCTGATCGTCGGCCGCGGAACCGAAGTCGAGCCCCGACCCAAACACGTCGGAGGCGACGGTCATCCGTTCGCAACTCGTCGGATTGAGTACGAATCTCTCCCTGTCGATGTTGACCTGGATGTCGCGAGCGTGGACGACGATCCCCTTGAGGATGTGGGGAATCGGATCCGACCTACTGCCGTCGGAGGTGACCTGGGCGGTCTCCGGATCGATCCGCAGCGCCTGGCGGATGACGACGTTACCGAGGTCGAACGGGCCCACCGTTGCCGTCGCGATCGCGACGATCGAGAGCTTCGCGCCCCCATGGGGACCCGCCAGGTAGATCTTCCCCGGCGAGTAGGCGAGGCTCGGCCCCACGCCCGCTCCGACCAGAGTGTGGCCGAGCTGCGATGCAGCGGGGCAGCTCGGGGCATCGAGCTCTTCTTGGCCGCCGTTCGGGCCGGTGCGCGCCCTGGCGGCGGCGATCGCCACCTCGGAGCAGAAGGGGATCTCGGCCAGCTTGCCGATCAAGCCCTTGGGCAACTTCATCGAGAAGCGGCTGAACTCCTGTTCACCGTCCTTGCGGGTCAGCCGCAAGCTGAACGGCGAGTACTTGCCGGCGCCGCCGTGCAGGCTGCCGGCAGCGAAGTCGGGGTCAAAGGAGGGCCTTCCAGTCGGGCAGGGCCCTCCGTTCGGCCCTTGATCCACCGTGAAAGAGCTGGCCCGTTCGACGATCTCGCTCGGCAGCGGGTTGCTTGGATCCGCAGCCGACCACGGAATGAACTTCGCAACGGTTCGGTAGACCCCGCATGCCGGGGGGGTGACCAACGGCGCTCGGCTGCCCTCCTTGAAGCGCAGCTCGAAGGAGTCGAACGGTATCTGGGGGAGGTTGTCGAACGTCGTCACAAGCTGACCCGTCTCAGGGTTCAACTCGACCTCTCCCGCCTGTTTCACGAGAATCCCTCTCTCGGGGATCTTCGCTACGAGGTACAGAGCCAACAGCGTGCCGAAGGGATTGTCGTAGGGCTCCGCTATGTAGACAGCGCCTCTGGCTTCCTCCTTGAGCAGCGGCGTGGTCACCTGGACGCTACCGATCTTGGCAGCCTCTGGGCAACCCGCCCCAGGGGGCGAACCCACCGTCTCCTGAGCGTAGGCAGCCGGACTGCAAGCCGCCAGCCCGTCTGCCTGCGACGGATTGACGGTCATTCCCTCAGGCAGGGTCACTTCCACCTTCTTCGCTTGGCCTTCAGCGATGGCAGTCGGGTCGAGAAGACCCGCATTCGGCATCTCGAGCTTGAATGCGAGTCCGGTCGACGCCCCAGCGGCCTTGCTGCTCGGGCTCGTTGCGATGGAGGGGTTGAACGGAATTTGGTTGCAGCTGTGCAAGGGATCGTCCGCGAACGAACCCCGGGCCACGATGCTGCCGATCGGCACGTTCCAGGGTTCGAGCTCCGCCAAGAAGTGCAGCGGGCCGGTGCATGAAACGGGCTGGCGCAGGAACGCGTCTTCGCCAAGGTTGGTCGGGCGCTGGCAAGGGCCGGAGCCTTCGAGGCTGAAAACACAGTTCCACCCTCTGGACGAATCGTGTCGAGGATCCCCAGGCACACCCCAGAGGCTGACCGTGCCGGACAGGAACTGGGCAAGCTGCGTAGTGTTGTTGACGCTTGCGACGATGCGGTACTCGTTGTCCGGATCGACCGCGGTGTCGATGACGACCGGGTTCCCTACAGCCGTGAAGCCAAACCGTGCCGGCTCCCCGTTTCCGGGGCTGAGGTTGAAGACAGGAATCGCCTCGCGGATGAACCCGAAGACGGAGGGTTCGACGAAGGTGACGGAAGCGACGCCGACCGCACTGGCATCGGGACAGTCATTCGTGACTTCCCCGTTCAAGAAGGTAGCCATACTGCACTGTGGTACGGCAGCCGCGTTGCCGACGAGGCCGGCGGGAAGCGTGAACCGCAGGTTGCGCGGCAGGGCTGGTTGATCGACCACGCTATCTCGACGGCTCGCGGCAGGACTGACCGGTCCTGAGTTGAGCTGGATCGTGGTGGTGAGCTGGAACGGGTGTGACCCGGCCTTCGCAGCAGAGGCGCCGCCCTCTTCTTCCGCTTCCGCCGAGAAGCGTTCGATGCCGAAGGGCACCTCCTCCGGGCTGATCACCACCCGCTGGGGCACGCTCTTGCTGGGAGCGTTGCCGCCGGAGACGCTGATCGTTCCGGCAGCTCCCTGGGTATGCGGCTCCCCTACGAGGCTGACGAAGACTTCGACTTCGATTGCCTCATACGAGGGCAAGATCCCTTCGAAGGAACACGAGACCACGCTGGCCGTCAAGGTGCACGTAACGGGGCCGGCGCTGCCCTGGACTCCGGCCACTGCTTCATAGCCAGTGGCTTCGAGTCCCTCTGGGAGCTCGTCGACGATCGTCACCGGCGTCGAAGTGCCGTCCACCGGCGCGTTGCCGAGATTGGTAAGCGTAAGGACCAACCGGCCGCTGCCGCCGGCTTTCAAGATCTTCGTGGTGGCGCCCGAGGCTTCTATCGGGGCGACGAGGCGGCCCGCGTCCGCGCCGATCGAGGTCACTATCAACGGCGCCGTTCCCCCCGGGCCCCCCGTGACTTCGACGTCGCCGGCACCGTAGGCACCTTCCAGCGCGGCCTGCACGTTGGCAGCGGTGGCTTCGGGGAAGAAGGGCGGGAAGTTGAATCCCCCGGCGAAGTTGCTACCGACGCTCAGCGAGAAGGGGCTGGCCGGCGCGATGATCTCCTGCACCTCGCTCTCGGGAACCCAGAGGTGGGTCGGGCGGCTGCCATCGAGTACCTGCCACCAAGGGGACGCGGCGGAGGCCGAAGCAGAGGGGAGCACCACCAAGAGGGCAGCTGCAACCAGAAACGCAACGAGGTGGATGCGCTTGGACACTTTCGAGATTTCCTTCATCGGGGCACCTCAGTGCGATGGTGGCCGCGGTGCTTATGCGTGTGTCGCTTGTGGCGGCGGACGCACCGCGTTTTTCCGCCACGCCGGACCTTCCTCTTGCTCTTCGGACAGCGCTTCGGACGCAGGTTCCCCGCCCCTCTGAAGGTCATGGTCATCGGAGTGGCCTGCGAAGGCGCGGCTCCCCTTGGCTGGCAGGTTTCGCCCTGGCAATCCGGGTTGGATGCAGGCATCCCGGGAGCTCCACCCACCCGGGCGTCGTAGACGTCCCTGACTTCGTCGTTGTCGAGGGGTGAAAGCTGGTCGGGGCTTAGAAAGAAGATGTCGTTGCCACTCGGACTGGCGTCGAGGAAAGCGGATTCTTCTCCTGCGGCACCGGAGGAGATCAAACCGACGCAACCGTTTGCCGCATTGGCAGAGGAAGCGCTACCAGCAGATGCGGTGCAGCTCCCAACCCCGAGAGGCTCGAATTGGTAAACATCCCACTCGTCATTCGAATCGGCGGGAACCAGCGAATCGATGGCGTTGAAGAACATCCGGCCGTTGTCGAGCACCGCGCGCGGTCGGTAGACGGGGTACAGGAAGGCGTCGCCTGCAGTGACGGCGGCCTCCGGCAGGATCGCAGCAACCCACTGCCCTTGCCAGAGGCGCCGCGGATCGGAGATAGACGATCCCTGCACCACCTCCGCCTCTGGATTCGCACCTGAGGGATTGCAGGAAACGCAATCTAGGCGATCGCTGGCGGCGTCGTAGCGAAACACCTCCTGGGCTGATTCGCCGCTATCCGCGTCCGCGTTCTCATAACCGGTGAGGCTTCGTTCCGACATGAAGGAGAAGTACCGGCCGCTGGGCGAACCTGCGGCGCTTAGCAGCCCCGCGTATCCGGGGAGGCCGGCGGTCTGTCCCCAAGCAGTCTCATCTCCATCAGCCAAAGTTGCGATGAAGCGCACACCTGAGCCTTCCTGCCACAGGTACAGGTTGTGTTTCCCGGCTGCCGCGACTTCTCCGTGCTGGTTGGGCGATTCGGCGAGGATCCCCTTGGCGACGAAGTAGGCGATCGTGCCGTCCTCGCTGAACGCAGGGACTAGACCCTCCACTTCGGCGCTTGCCCCGGAACCACCGCTTGGCGCGGTGAGGTTGACGAGGCTGACGCAGCCAAGCGAAGTCGAGACCGAGCTCAACTGGCAGCGGTAGAGATCCCGTCCTTCGGAACTGGCATCTGCGGTTAGCTGCCGCGAGTCCGTAAAGAAGACCACGCTCCCGTCCGCGCTGGCCCCCTGGAACGCGGGATGAGGTTCACCGGCCCCAGAAGCGCCCGACTGGGCGACGTCGAGACGGATCGTCCGCCCTACATCGGTGTCACGGAGGTACAGGCCCGTCGTGCCTATGCCCGCAGCGCTATAGAACCCGGTGCTCCAGAACACCCGCGAGCCGTCCTCGCTGACGGCGTGCCGAACCGACCCTTGATCAGTGCCGAGTATCGCTTGAACCCACGAACCGCCTTCGTCCTCGGGAAGTACGCTCACCGGCCGCAGATTCCCCGACACCCACTCATAGAGAGCGTGGGGCGATGCGCCTTCGACAAGCGGGACATCCGATTTTAGAACGATGTGGCTCAGGTCCGGGTTCGCGCCAGCGAAGAAAACTGCGCTGCGGTAGCCGTGGATTTCGTCGCCACCGAACTGCGTGCCCGCAGGAACGTTCGCCGAGCCCTCCTTCGACGTCACCAGCGGCGTGTATAGGGGCGGCTGCGAGTTTTCGCGTAAGTAAGGCGTGCGTTCCGACGCCGCCGGCGACAGGGGCATCCCGTCGCGGGGCTCGAGCACCGTCTTCGAGAGGTCTGGGGTGAACAATTTATATTCGCCGCCGGAAGCGATGGGAGTGGTTCTGGCATGTGGGGCGGTGATGTCTTTCGAAGCCCATCCGTTCACGCCGCGGCGAGCCAGCACGGCGGATTTTTCGACCGCACGGTTTCCATCCGGCATGGGTTCGATGGATCTCAGACTCGAATAGACGAGACCGTTGCCGTCCGCGGCCGCTTGCACAAGTCCGTCTTCGGCCCCGCGGAGCAGGGCGGCGGACTTGTCTGGCGGCGAGACCATCTCCCACACCCGCCCGTCGCTCAGCGGAGGGCCGAGTGCCGTGCCCTGGGTCGTGAAGGTGCGATCAGGCCCGATAGTGGTGCCCAGGGAATTTTTGGCGATCACCCTGAAGTGGTAGATAACGCCGGAGGAGAGACCGTCGATCGTGAGCGACACCGGAAGAGGTTCGTGACCGGAACCAACCTCGCCGCCCCCCACCGGTACCACCGCGCAAGGATTGGGGATCTGAGCGCAACTCTCGGTGCCGTACTCGAAGTAATAAGTGGTCTCGAGGGTGTTGGGGTTGATTCGTGCATGCAGGGTGGCGGCGTCCGCAGAGACGCTCGAGACCGCAGTCGAGACGATGGTTGGCGCGCCGACGAAGATTTCCTCGGCACCGAAGACCTCAACCTGCGAGGGGCCACCGGCCGCGGCATCGCCGACGTAGACCTTGCCCGTGTTGCCGTTGACGCCGATCCCGAAGCTCAGATTACCCAGGGTTCCTTCTTCCCCCGCTCCGCCGAAGTAGCCGAGGAAGGTCCCGGAACTGTCGTAGTGCGCAACCCTGCTGGCTTCCGGGCTCGAGGGATCCGGCTCCACTAGATAAACGTCTCCGGTTACGGGGTCGATCCCGATCCCGAAGGCCAGATCTTCGCTGAACGGCGCCCCGGTCAGGTAGGTCGTGGCGCTCGTGACGGGGAACTCGGAAGGCGTGAACTTGTAGACGTCGCCGAAGTATTCGACAACGTAGACAGATCCGTCGGAGCCGACCGCGATGTTTGACGGCTTGCTGGTGTTGAACTGGGTGATCAGCTCGCCGGAAGGAGCGAAGACGCTGATCGTTCCGCTCCCCCCCGGCCCGTAGTCACTCGCGTAGACGGCCCCGTTGACATCGACCGCCACCCCGATGAGTTCGGCAAAACCCCCGATTTCGCTGGTTCCGGCGGCGGGACCAGCCGTGAACTCAACCGGTTCTCCGTTCGCCTGGAACGCCCGGACCGCATTGTTGCTGGTCACGTAGACGACGTGGCTCTGGGAGTCCACCGCTATCTGGCTTTCGCCACTTCCTCCGTGGAACGACAAGCCGGTGATCTCGTTGCCATTGATGTAGGGCGAGGTGCCACCGTAAGCGACCGCTTCACCATCGGCGTCGAACTTGTAGAGGGAGCCTTTCGCCGTATCGATCACATAGACGTCGTCCGTCTGCTGATCCACGGCGATCGATCCAGCTCGTTCGAAGTTGGACTCGGCCGTCCCGTCGGGGCCGAAGGAAAAGAGGTACGCCGGCGACTCAGCAGCTTGCGCCAGACACGCGGAACACAGCAGCAATACAGCGACGGTCGCTGCCATTGCCTTGACCGTCAGAAACAGCACGGTCCTGCCGGCCTGTGCCATCAACTCCCCCTTTGTCTCATCTTTAGGCGCTTCCCTGGCAACCATCACATACTCACCCTGCCCTGTATGGGTACAGCTATTGCGCTCATCCTCAAGGGCACGGGTGGTTTGCACGGGCTTTTCCTTCTCGCCCCTGAACTCTTCCCTGCACTCACCAGTTGGGCAGGTTTTCGTATACGCGTTTCTGCATTGATGCGATGCGAAACATGGCCCGGATCGCATTGACGATCCAGGCCATGGCGAAACAACTACTAACGACCGATCAGACGCATGTAAGCGTGGCGGTCGCGCCACCTGCGAGAGTGGTTTTCGCGCTCGTAACCTCGGCCGCAGCAACCGGGGCACCGCCGTTTAGGGAGCTCTGGAGACTGTAGATGGTCCCCGCTCCTGTGACCTGCCGATAGGTCTGGGTGCTTCCGGTCGCCGTGAACCCGATCGTCGCCGTGGCTGAAGTCGCCCCGCATTTGGGTTCACTGATGTGGCCAAGAAGGCCGTTGCCGGTCACTTTGACCGACGATCCGACAAAGGGACATTTGAATTCGGCGAACGTCCCACCGGTCGGCGGTGTAACCAGAATGCCCGGTGTCGTTTTCGCGCTCGTCAGATACGTGGTATGGAACACCGAGGTATTCGTTTTGATCACACCGCTAACGCCGGTGTTGTTGCACTGGGTGCCGAAAATGGACTCTTTGCATCCTGTGAACGTGACCGTGAGGACACCGGTAGTCGCGCTCGTCCATTCGCCGTGCACGTGACTGGTGGTACATGTGACCGGAGGATTTTCCCCTGCCCGGAGTTCGCTGTGCCCACCCGTGCCGCTGAATGTGATCGGATAGCTTTTGAGGTCCACCTGCGGCGAACCCGCCGAGGCGACGGCCGGCAGCGCGAACAACGCGGCGCTGATGACCGCAAGCCCGAGCAGCATCATCTTCTTATTCATGCTTTACCTTTCGATTGCTCGACCGGAAGGACTTCCATGGCTCTCCCAGTCGAGTCGTTTGCGGGGTCGGGTAGGTCGGTTGATCTCCCGGCCCCTCGTACATGAGAGGGATACTCAGGGCTGCGTAGAACAGTCAAGGAAGCTCGGCGCAAGCTTCCTCTTGCGCCCCACGGAGTTGGGTTCGGCCCTGCAAGAGGCAGATCGCCAGCCGGCCGTAGACGCAGGAAGGCGTATACGGAATGGGTACGGGAGGATACTCCCAAGGGCCTCATCTCTTCGTCCTGAAAGGGATTCAGCCTCGCGGTGATTTGCACAAGTTGTCGCCCGTGCCAGTCCCTGCGGATGAAATTCTGTGAGATAGTCGGTTCGGTCCTCCTGCATTCAGCAGATACTTCGCGGTCGAGGATCGGAGACCCGGCTACCGCCTGAGCTGGGAACTAGAGATCGAGGGGTCATCCGTGTCGACGTCCGCCCTTACCAGAGGATCCATTGCTTGCGGGTCCCCTTGACCCGCCCGGGCGCCGAGGCTCTGTCCTTGCTAGCGGTGCCGCTCAACGTCCACATGCTCAAGGCGCTCCAGCAGAGGCCGATGGGGCTGTCGGATCTGCACCACTCGATCGGTTCTCCGCCACGGAGCACGATGCGCGTTCACACGCAAGGCCTTGAAGAGCTTGGCCTTCTGGAGCGTCGCCGCCAGAAAGAGTTCCCGACCACGGCGAAGTACGGCATCACCGACGCGGGTCGTTCCCTCGTTGGAGTCGCCGCCTTCCTTCAAGACTGGCTTGGGGAGGCCCCGTATGGGCCGATCCTCCTCGGCAGCATCGCCGGCAAGAGCGGGACCAAGGCGTTGATCGGTGGATGGTCGTCGCGCATCGTCCGGGGAGTGGCGGCACGCCCCCTCACCCTGGCCGAGCTGAACATGGTGATCCCGAAGATCAGCTACCCCTCCCTCGAGCGCAAACTGAGCGCCATGCGGAGCACGAAACTGGTCGAGCCCGAGCCCGCCAACAGCCAGGGCATCCCCTATCGAGCGACCCCTTGGCTGCGCCGCGCGGTTGTCCCTCTCGTCTCTGCAGTTGCCTGGGAGAAGCGGTTCCTCCGGGAACCTGCTGCGGTCGGCCGCGCCGACGTCGAGGCCGCCTTCCTGCTCGCGTTCCCGGTAATTTCGCTCGGACCGGCCATCGCGGGCAGGTGCCGGCTCTCAGTCGAGCTTCGAGGGGGGGCCACCCCCACTTACGCTGGCGTCGTGGTCGACATCCAGGGGGGACGCGTGGTCTCCTGCTCCTCGAACCTCGCGGGAGATGTTCACGCATCGATTTCGGGCACCCCCCTCACCTGGCTACGCCAGATGAACGGCGGACCGCCGGGACAGCTCGAAGTCGACGGTAGCCGTGCCCTTGCGGGAAAGCTGACGGAGGCCCTGCGGGCGCTGCCGAAAGCCGTCGTGCCGGTCGCCTGACTGAGTGCCCCCGGCGGGACTCGAACCCGCGCCGCGCGGCTTAAAAGGCCGCCGCTCTAACCAGCTGAGCTACAGGGGCGAAGTGTCCATGGTAGAGGCCGGTTGACCGGCGTGCCGGGAGCTTCAGGAGAGGTCGGGGATGCCCTCGTAGGCGGTGGAGGCCTCGGCGTGGGTGCGGTGGGGGATGCGGCCGGCTCGGTGGGCGAGGTGGCCGGCTTCGACGGCGGAGCGGAGGGCGGTGGCCATTGCCACCGGCTCGGCGGCGCCGAAGATGGCGCTGGCGGCGAGGACGGCGTCGCAGCCGAGCTCGAGGGCCTGGGCGGCGTCGGAGGCGGTGCCGATGCCGGCGTCGAGGACGACCGGGACCTCGGCGCGCTCGGTGATGATCGCGATGTTGTACGGGTTGCGGATGCCGGCGCCGGAGCCGATCGGGGAGCCGAGCGGCATCACCGCGGCGCAGCCGGCCTCCTCGAGGCGGCGGGCGAGGATCGGGTCGTCGTTGGTGTACGGGAGGACGGTGAAGCCGTCGGCGACCAGTTGCTCGGCGGCGTCGAGGAGCTCGACCGCGTCCGGGTAGAGGGTGCGGTCGTCACCGATCACCTCGAGCTTGATCCACTCGGTCCCGAAGGCCTCGCGGGCGAGCTTGGCGGTGCGGACCGCGTCGCGAGCGGTGTAGCAACCGGCCGTGTTCGGGAGGACGAAGAGGCCGAGACGGTCGATCACGTCGAGGACCGAGCCCTCGGCGGCGGGGTCGACCCGGCGCAGGGCGACGGTGACGATCTCCGTCCCGGCGGCCCGCAGCGCCGCCTCCATCTGCTCGAGCGAGCGGAAGCCGCCCGTGCCGGCGATCAGCCGCGAGGTCCACTGTCGCCCGCCGAGCTCCCAGACGTCGTCGGCCTCCGGCGCGCCACCCTGGATCGCCGCCAGCACCTCGACCGCCTGCCCCTCGCGCAGCGCCGTCCGCTCCCACTCGCCGCGCGGGACGACCTCGCCATCAAGCGCTACGGCGACGCCGCGCGCCCCCTCCCCCGCCCCCGACTCGCGTACGGCTACGTCGAGCGTCGCCCCCTCCGGCAACTCCCGCGCCTCTCCGTTCAGCTCGATCCTCATCTGGCGACCTCTTGTGGTCGGCGTTCGTCCTTATTCGCCCTGTGGGCGAGAAAAGACGAACGCCGGCGGGAGTCGGGGGCGCCGGCGAGGAGGTCCGCGACGGCTTCGGCGGCCAGCGGCGCCAGGAGGATGCCGTTGCGGAAGTGGCCGGTGGCGAGGACGAGGCCGTCGATCGCGCCGGGGCCGACGAGCGGGAGGTTGTCCGGCGTCCCGGGCCGCAGGCCGGCGGCGGCGTCGAGCAGCTCCATCTCGGCGATGTCGGGAAGGAGGCGGTAGGCCTCGCGCAGCAGCTCGTGGATCCCGCCTGCGGTGACGGCGGTGTCGAAGCCCATCTCTTCGACGGTGGCGCCGACGATCAGGCGGCCGTCGCCGCGGGGCACCAGATAGACGCGCTCGGAGGCGAGAATGTGGCGGGCCGGGGGCTCGCCGTCGCGGCGGCGCAGCTCCAGCACCTGTCCTTTGACCGGGCGGACCCGCGGCCGAGCGTCTTCCGGCAGCCACTCGGTGGCGCCGGCCCAGGCGCCGTTGGCGAGGACGACGTGCTCGGCGCGTAGCTCCTCCCCGGAGGCGGGTCCGCCCGCTGCGCCCACGCGCACTCCAACCAACCGTTCTCCCTCGAAGAGACCGTCGACGACCTCGACCCCGGTCCGCACCTCGACCCCCTCGGCGCGCAGCGCCTCCAGCAGCGCCAGCGTCAGCGCCCGCGGGTCGACCGCCGCCTCCCCCGCCGCGAAGACGCCGCCGTGGAAGGAGGGCGTCAGCCCCGGCTCGAGCTCGCGGCAGCGGCGCGGCGGCAGCCACTCGGCCTCCAGCTCGAGCGAGCGCTGCAGGTCGTGGACGCGCCGCAGCTGCGCCGCCTCGTCGCGGTCGAGGGCGACGTGCAGCGCCCCCAGCCGCTCGAAGCCGGTCCGCTCCCCGCTCGCCTCCTCCAACTCGGCGACGAAGCCCGGGTAGAGCCGCGCCGCCGCCAGGGTCAGCTCCAGCAGCTCCGGCTCGCCAAAGCTGAGCTCGCCGACCGGCGCCAGCATCCCGGCCGCCACCCGCGTCGCCGCGCCACTTGGCTCGCCGCGCTCGAGCACCGCCACCCGCGCGCCGCGCCGGGCCAGGCGCCAGGCGCAGCTGAGGCCGATCACGCCTCCGCCCACCACCACCACATCGAAACCGCGCTGCTCAGTCAAAGCCTTTGCCTCCGCCGGCATTACCCGGATCAGGTCAGACGGTCGGTGGCCTCGGTGCCACCCTCTCAGCCCTCGCGGGCTCCCGTGCACTCCCGATGCTACCCCTCCCGCGGCCCCGGCCAGCCATAATCGCCCCATGAGCCTGTCCTTGCCCGAGGGCGACGGTCCGCTGCGCCGCGAGCGCCTGCGCACCGCCCGCCTCTACTTCGTCTGCGAGGCGCGCCCGCAGACCGACCTGGAAACGCTGCTGCGCGCGGCGCTCACCGGCGGCGCCGACATCGTCCAGCTGCGCGAGAAGGAGCTCGGCCGGGCCGAGATCGAACGCGCCGCCGGCACCTTCCGTCGCGTCGCCGACACCTTCAGCGCCCTCTTCATCGTCAACGACGACCCCGAGATGGCGCGAATCTGCGACGCCGACGGGGTCCACGTCGGCCAGGACGACGTCGCCGCCGAGCAGGCGCGGGAGATGCTCGGGCCCGACGCGATCGTCGGCCTCTCCACCCACTCCGAGGAGCAGATCGCGGCCAGCGCCGAGCGCCCGGTCGACTACATCAGCGTCGGGCCGATCTGGGAGACGCCGACGAAGGAGGGCCGCCCGGCGGTCGGCCTCGACCTGATCCGCCACGCCGCCGCGCAGGCGCCCCATCCCTTCTTCGCGATCGGCGGCATCGACACCGGCAACGCCGCCGAGGTCGTCGGCGCCGGGGCCGAGCGGCTCTGCGTGGTGCGGGCGCTTCGCGACGCCGCCGACCCCGAGGCCGAGGCGACGGCGCTGCGGCAGGCGTTCGCCGACTCCGACCGGGGCGTGGCGCCGGGTGGCTGAGGTGCGCGGTGTCTGAGGTGTTCTGTGTCTGACGAGCGGGTCAAGCGCAAGCAGCGCGGCGCCGACCGCATGGCCCGCGGCTACGCCCGCGCCGAGCAGCGAAACCAGGAAGCGCGGGAAGCGCTCGAGCCGCTGGCCGAGGGCGAGCGCCCGAGGGTCGTCACGATCGGCGCCATCGTCGCCGCCCTGATCTCGATCTCGGTCGTCGTCAGCTACGCGGCAGGCGCCGAGGTCAACGGCGAACAGCCGCGGCTGCCGCAGGTGGTGGCCCCGGCAGTGATCATGGGGGTGATGGCCTGGGGGATGTGGCACGCCCGCTACTGGGCCGTGCTCGGCTTCCAGCTGATGCTGGTGATCGTCCTCTTCAGCGCCTTCTTCGGTCTCGTCGTCGGCGCCTCCAGCATCGTCCAGATCCTCGGCACGCTGGCGCTCCTCCTCGCCGCCGGTACCTTCTTCTACTTCATGGTCAAGGCGATGGCGCGAATCCAGATGCCGACGCGGGCGCCGCGGGAGTAGCGGTGGCCCCCAGCCTTCCCTCCCTCGGCGGCCTCAGCTCGATGCCCGCGGACGCGGTGGCGGCGCTGCGGCGGCTGCCGGAGATCGCCGACAACACCCGGGCGATGAAGGAGCACACGGCGGCGCTGGAGCGGGTCGCCGCGGCGCTCGACCGAGTCGCCGGTCACACCGGCGCGCTGCCGGGGATGAAGAAGGAGATCGGGCAGATCGGCGGCACCGTCGCCGGCCTCGACAAGGTCGACGCCCGGGTCGAGGCGATCGAGGCGGCGATGCCAGTCTTGGTCGAGGTGCAGAAGCACCTGGCGCAGCTGCCGGAGACGATGGGCCGGCTCGAAGCCGGGATCAACGGCCTCGACAGCGGGATCGACCGGCTCAGCGAGCTGATGGAGCGCATCCTCACCGGCATCGACGGTCTCAACCGCAGCGTCGAGACGCTGCAGGGCGCGGTCGGACCCCTCGGCCGCCTCGCCGGGCGCGTGCCGGGCCAGAAGAAGGGGTAGCTGGAGCCCGAATGCCGACCCCGCACCTTCTATAGGCTCAGCTGCCGCATGGCGGACTCCTTCGACCAGATCGTCATCGGCGGTGGGCCGGGCGGCTACGTCGCCGCGATCCGGGCGGCCCAGCTGGGCCAAAAGACCGCCGTCGTCGAGGCCGACAAGGCCGGCGGGCGCTGCCTCAACTACGCCTGCATCCCGGCGAAGACGGTCCTGCGCACGGCCGAGCTCTACCACGACGCCCGCAACAGCGAGAACCTCGGCGTCGTCGGCAACGACGTAAGCCTGGACTGGGAGGCGCTGCACCGCCGTCGCGAGGAGGTCTCGCAGACGCTCTCGGGCGGGGTCGAAGGCCTTTGGAAGAAAAACAAGATCGAGTTCATCCACGGCGACGGCTCGCTGACCGGCGACGGCAACGTCAAGGTCGGCGACGAGGTCTACGAGGCGAAAGCGGTGACGCTGGCGACCGGCTCGGTGGCGCTGCCTATCCCCGGCGTCGAGTTCGGCGGCCGCGTGCTGGAAACCTGGGGCGCCTGGTCGCTGGACGAGCGGCCGAATCGGATCGCGGTGGTCGGCGCCGGCGCCTCGGGCGCCGAGCTCGCCTCCGCCTACGCGCGCTTCGGCACCGAGGTGCTGCTGATCGAGATGCTCGACCAGATCCTCCCCGCCGAGGACCGCGACATGGCCAAAGTCGTGGAACGGGTCTTCAAGCGCGAAGGGATCGAGATCTCCACCGGCACGCCGGTCGAGAACGTCGAGGCCGGTGAGTCCTCCGTGAAGTTCAGCTACGGCGACAAGACGGCCGAGGTCGACTACCTGATGATCGCCGGCGGCCGCGCTCCCGACGTCGAGGGGCTGGGCCTGCAGGAGGCCGGGGTCGAGCTGGAGGAGAACGGCAAAGTCAAGGTCGACGAGTTCCAGCGGACGACGAACCAGAAGGTCTTCGCGATCGGCGACCTCGTCAACCGCAAGGCGCTCGCCCACAAGGCCTCTGAGGAGGGCGTCGTCGCGGTCGAGACCGCGGCCGGCGTCGCGACCCACCCGGTCGACCAGGACCTGATCGTCGGCGCCACCTTCTGCCACCCGCAGGTGGCAAGCGTCGGGCTGACCCAGGCGCAGGCCGAAGAGGCCGGGCACGAGGTCAAGGTCGGCAAACAGAAAATCGCCGGCGAGGGCGCGGGCACCGTCTACGACGACAAAGACGGCCTCGTCAAGCTCGTCGTCGAGGCGAAATACGGGGAGATCCTCGGCGCCCACATCGTCGGCAACCGCGCCTGCGACATGATCGCCGAGCTGGTCGCGGCGATGGAGCTCGAGGGCGGCTACCAGGAGCTGGCCCGCACCGTGCACCCGCACCCGACGGTGTCGGAGGCGGTCCTCGACGCCGCCCGCGCCGTCGACGGCTGGGCGATCCACGCATAGCCGGGATGGACGCGGAGCGGAGCAGCCGCCGCGCCGTCTTCTACTACGACCTCGGGTCTCCCTACGCCTACCTCTCCGCCGAGCGGATCAGCGGGCTGTTCAGCGAAGCGGAGCTGGAGCAGCCGGAGTGGCAGCCGATCCTGCTTGGCGGGCTGTTCCATCGCTTTGACCGCGGCTCCTGGGCGGAGACGGACGAGCGGGCGGATGGAATGGCGGAGGTCGAGCGGCGGGCGGCCGAGTACGGGCTGCCGCCGATCGTCTGGCCGCAGCCGTGGCCCGGCAACACGCTGGTGGCGATGCGGGCGGCGACCTTTGCCAAGCAGGCCGGTCGCACCATCTCCTTCTCCCTCGCCGCCTTCCGCCAGGCCTTCGCCGCCAGCCGCGACCTCACCGACGCCGACAACGTCACCATCGCCGCCGCCGCCTGCGAGCTGCACCCGCGGGCGTTGCTGAAGGCGGTCGAGACGCAAAGCGTGAAGGGGGCGCTGCGGGAGGCGACCGACCGCGCCGGCGACCTCGGGGTGGAAGGCGTCCCGGCGGTGGTCGTCGGCGACGAGGTCTTCTGGGGCGACGACCGCCTCGAGGACGCGGTCGCAGCAGCAGGGCGTCTCAAGTAGCCCCGGCGCGCTCGCCGAACTGCATCAAATTTCCGGTCTGGCAGGTAGGAAATTTGATGCAGTTCGGTGGGGAGGGGCGTCATCTAAGGTGGGCTTGATGGCTGAGCTGCCCGACGCCGCCACTTGTTACGAGCTGCTTGCGCGGATGGCGTTGATCCGCCGCTTCGAGGAGGAGGCGGGGCGGCAGTACCAGCGGGCGCGGGCCGGGGGCTTCCTGCACCTGGCGATCGGCGAGGAGGCGACGATCGTCGGCACCACCTCGGTGATGCGCGACGAAGACTTCCTCATCGGCACCTACCGCACCCACGGCCACGCGATCGCCCGCGGCACCGAGCCGAAGCGGGTGATGGCCGAGCTGTTCGGCCGCGTCGACGGCACCAGCGGCGGCCGCGGCGGCTCGATGCACATCTTCGACGCCGAGAAACGGTTCATGGGCGGCTACGGGATCGTCGGCGGCAACCTGCCGATCGCCGCCGGGCTCGCCCTCGCCTCCCAGTACAAGGGCGAAGACGCGGTCACCGTCTGCATGTTCGGCGACGGCGCCTCCAACACCGGCAACTTCGGCGAGACGATGAACCTGGCGGCGCTCTGGAAACTGCCGGTCTTCTTCCTGGTCGAGAACAACCTCTACGGGATGGGGACCTCGGTCGAGCGCCACTCGGCCCAGACCGATCTCTCCGAGAAGGCGGAGGGCTACGGGATCAGCGGCGAGCGGATCGACGGCATGGACGTGGTCGCGGTCCGCGAGGGCGTCGCCGAGGGGATCCGGCTGGCGCGCGAGGAGCAGCGGCCGACCCTGCTCGAGGCCTTCACCTACCGCTACAAAGGCCACTCCGCCGCCGACCCCGAGGTCTACCGCGAGCGCGAGGAGGTCGAGGAGTGGCAGGAGAAAGACCCGATCGAGAGCTTCGCGCGGCGCTGTGTCGAGGCGGGAGTGCTGGGCGAGCGCGAGGTGCAGCAGGTGCGCGACAAGGCCGAGGAGGAAGTCAAGGCCGCGGTCAAGTTTGCCGAGGCTTCGCCGGAGCCGGCGCTGGAGACGATGTACGAAAGCCTCTACTCGAAGACCGAGCCGGGCGGCTGGTACGCGGTCGACGAGCGCAGCCCGGAGCCCCATCGCGGCGAGCGCGAAGACGAGATCCCGGAGGCGGCGCGCGAGCTGGCCGAGGCCGGCGCCGCCTACGCCGGGCAGCCGGCGAGCGGCGGGCGGCCCAACCCCGCGGCGCAGGGCGACGTCCAGGAGGGCGTCGAGGAGCAGATCGAAGCGCCCGACCGCGACGTCTCCCCCGGCGAGGAGGACGAAGGCTGATGGCGACGCTGCGGATGCGCGAAGCGCTGCGCGACGCGATGGCCGAGGAGATGCGTCGCGACGAGAGCGTCTTCGTGATGGGCGAGGACGTCGGCGTCTTCCAGGGCGCCTTCAAGGTGACGGAGGGGCTGCTGGAGGAGTTCGGTGAGCGCCGCGTCCGCGACACGCCGATCTCCGAGAACACGATCGTCGGCACCGGGGTCGGCGCGGCGATGAACGGGCTGCGGCCGATCGTCGAGCTGATGACGGTCAACTTCAGCCTGCTGGCGCTGGACCAGATCGTCAACCACGCCGCCGCGATCCCCTACATGTTCAACGGCCAGGTGCAGGTGCCGATGGTGATCAGGATGCCGGGCGGCGGCGGCCACCAGCTCGGGCCCACCCACTCCCACAGCTTCGAGGCGCTCTTCCTGCAGGTGCCGGGGCTGCTCGTCGCCTGCCCCTCCACCCCGGCCGACGGCAAGGCCCTGCTGAAGGCGGCGATCCGCGACCCCAACCCGGTCGTCTTCATCGAGCACGAGAGCCTCTACGGGACGCGCGGCGAGGTGCCGGACGGCGACGAGGAGCCGCTGCCCTTCGGCCAGGCGGCAGTGCGGCGCGAGGGCACCGACGTGACGATCGTCGGGGTGCTGAAGATGGCGCAGGTCGCCGAGGGGGCGGCGACGCAGTTGGCCGACGAGCACGGCGTCGAGGCGGAGGTGATCGACCCGCGCACCCTGCGCCCGCTCGACCTTGACACGATCCTGGACTCGGTCCGCAAGACCAACCGCGCGGTGATCGTCGAGGAGGGCTGGCCCCACGGCGGCGTCGGCGCCAACCTCTCGACGCTGATCACCGAGCAGGCCTTCGACTACCTCGACGCCCCCGTTCAGCGCGTCACCGGCGCCGACGTCCACATGCCGTACTCCAAACGCCTCGAGCAGGCGGCGATCCCGCACGAGGAGCACGTCGTGCAGGCGGCGCTGGCGACCCTGGAGGGGGCGCGCTAACAGGTCTTCTTCGCGCCGGTCACCGCGTTCCACGCCCGGCCGACGCTGAAGTCGGCGGCGACGCGGAAGACGCCGGGGCGGGAGGCGCGGGCGACGGTCCAGTCGCCGCGGCGGAGGATGCAGCCGGCGCCCTGGGAGATCGACCAGTAGGGGGTGAAGTTGACGCGGACGAGGAACTCGCCCGGGCGCTCGACGTCGAGGGCGAAGCCTTGGCGGCCGATCCGCAGCGTCTCGGCGGCGGCGGCGCCGAGCGGGGCGACCAGCGGCTTCGGGTCGCGCACCTCGTAGATCCGCCAGTGCTCGGAGGAGAAGCGCAGGTCGAGGTAGGGCGGCTCGGCGAGGATCAGCCGGCGCTCTTCCTGGGAGGAGTAGTCGAGCGGAGCGTCGGGGAGGGCGACGTAGGAGATCGCGTTCGAGCGCAGCCAGGCGCCGTAGCTCGCCGTCGTCAGCGCTTTGTCGTCGTAGAAGATGTCCTCGCGGGTGATGTCGAGCTGGCGCAGCCAGCCGCGGGCCAGTTCGAACTTGGAGGCGAGGTAGGCGGACTCCCAGTGGTTGGCGGTCGGCGGCACCTCGATCCGCGCCCCCTGCTCGCCGTGCGCGCGCAGCCAGCGGGCGGCGGGATGGAAGTAGGCGGCGGCGGTCGAGGGGTCGCCGACCGAGCGGGCGATCTGGGCGACGCTGGCGGTCAGCTGCCAGTAGAGGCTGCCGGCGATCGCCAGCGCCAGCAGCGGCGCGAAGAACCAGGTCGGGACGGTCGGGCGCGGGCGCCGGGAGAGCAGCACGGCCGCCAGCACCGGGCCGCCGAAGAGGGCGCCGAGCCGGACCGCGTTGCCGCCCATCGCATTCGGCATCAGCCAGACGAGGGTCGAGGCGAGGACGTAGGCGCCGAGCACCCGCCGCAGCTGCCGCTCCTCGTCGCGCACCCCCTGGGTGAGGATCAGCGCCCCCGCGCACCAGAGCGGGATCGCGACGTAGGAGGAGAAGACGAAGGGGAAGTGGCCCGCCTCGGGGAAGGCCAGGTTCGGCGCCACGACGAAGGCCAGCGAGATCCCCCCGGCCGCGAGGGAGAGGCGCTGCGGCCGGCGCCCGGGCTCGACCGCGCCGACCAGGAGGACCCCGGCGAGGAAGGCGCCGGCGACGGGGCTGGCGAGCGGGCAGGCCGCGGCGGCGAGCAGCGTCAGCGGGGCGCGGCCGAGCTGCAGGCAGCGCAGCGCCGCCAGGCCGAAGGCGACGCCGAGGGCGAAGGTGAGCTGGCCGTCGGCGAGCAGGGTGACGACGCCGGCGGCGAACCAGAGGGTCGCCCAGCGCGCCTCCACCCCCCAGCGGTCGCGGACGAGCCGGTCGAACAGGTAGGAGGAGGCGACAACCGCGCCCGTCCCCACCAGCTGCGGGCTGAGGAGCGCCGCCAGCGGCGGGAAGAGGAGGCTGTAGGTGAGGGTGTAGTGGCCGCCGTACCAGCTGCCGTTCCAGATCGCCAGGCCGGCGCGCTGGAAGAGCTCGGTGCGGAAGACCTGGGCGGCGAGGTCGCCGACGGGCGGGCTCCAGGCGAGCATCATCAGCGCCAGCGCGGCGCTGATGGCCACGGCCGGGAGCCACTCTGGGCGGAGGGGTTTGGAGTCGACCATGAGGGGCGGCCCAAGGATAAGGCGGCCTCCTGCAACGATTCGTGAATGGCGGCCGAGATCCTCGTCGTGAGCTGCGGGATCGTCCCCTACGAGGAGGCGCGGGAGCTGCAGCGGCGGTTCGAGGCGCAGCGCCAACGGGAGGAGGTCCCAGACGTGCTGCTGCTGCTCGAGCACCCCCCCGTCTACACGCGGGGGCGGCGCTCCCGGCCGGAGGAGCTGCCGATGGGAGCCGAGTGGTACGAAGCGCAGGGGATCGAAGTGCGCGACACCGACCGCGGCGGCCTCGTCACCTACCACGGCCCCGGGCAACTGGTCGCCTACCCGATCGTCGACCTCGGCCCCTACGGCGACGACGTCCACCGCTACGTGCGGGGGTTGGAGCGGGTGATGATCGAGACGCTCGGCTCCTACGGCGTCGGCACGCAGACGATCGAGGGGTTGACCGGGGTCTGGACCGAGGGCGAGCCGCCACCGACGGTCGCCAGGAAGCGGGCGCGCAAGATCGGCTCGATCGGGTTGCACGTCAGCCGCGGCGTCACGACGCACGGGCTAGCGATCAACGTCAACAACGACCTGCAGCCGTTCGAGTGGATCGTCCCCTGCGGGATCGAGGGGGTGGCGATGGCCTCGCTCTCGCGCGAGCTCGGCGCCGAGCAGGACCTGCAGACCTTCGCGGACGCTCTCGTCGCCCGCTATGCGGAGGTCTTCGACCGCGCTCCCGTTGCCAGCGCGGACCTCGGCGCATAGGGTCACCAGATGGACAGAGTGTCTCGACTTCTCGCAGCCCTCGTCGTGGTCGCGGCGCTGCTGCCGGTCGCCGCGGCGGCCGCGGATCCCTACCCGGTGACGAGCACCGCCGACAGCGGGCCGGGGACGCTGCGGACCGCGATCGAATCGGCGAACGCGCACGAAGGCGCCGACACGATCCCGATCGAAGTGACGGGGACCGTCGGCTTGCAGACGGAGCTGCCCACGATCTACGGCGACGTCTCGATCGTCGGCCCCGGGGCCCAGCTCCTGAACGTCCGCCGCGAAGCGGCGGCGGCCTTCGGCATCTTCCAGATCGGCCCGACGAGAAAAGCGAACTTCAGCGGGCTGACCATCAGCAACGGGCTCGACCTCGAAGGCGCCGGGATCGACAGCTACCAGGGCATCGTCACCCTGACCGGCGTCGTGATCGCCGGCAACGAAGCGCGCAGCGTCAACGGGGCAGGCGGCTCGGGCGGCGGGATCCACAACTACATGGGATCGCTGACCCTGCGCGATTCGGTGGTCCGAGACAACCACGCGGTCGACGTCGAGGCCGACGGGAGCGCGCTGGTCGGCGGCGGCGGGATCTGGTCCTTCGGCGAGCTGACGATCGAAGGCAGCACGATCAGCGGCAACACCGTCTTCGGCGACGCCGGCAACGAAGAACCAGCTTGGGCGGACGGCGGCGGGATGGAGATCCTCGACGGCCCGATCACGGTCGACCGCAGCACGATCAGCGGCAACTCCGTGGTCAGCGAGGGGAGCACGAAATCCACCGCCAAAGGAGGCGGGATCAGGGGCGTCGGCGCCACCTTCACCAGCTCGACCGTCACCGGCAACTCGGTCACCTCCACCGGGACGGCCCTCGGGGCCAACTTCGACTTCTTCGGCAAAGCCGAGCTCCGCAACACGATCGTCGCCGAACCGCTCGGCGCCGATAGCTGCAGCGGGATCCTCGGCTCGGGCGGCTTCAACCTCGACGAAGACGGCAGCTGCCAGCTGGAAGCGGGCAGCGACCAGGCGGAAGTCGTCTCAGGCCTCGACCCGGTCCTGCGCGACAACGGCGGGCCGACGCCGACCCACGCGCTGCTCCCGGGGAGCCCCGCCGTCGACAAAGGGAGCGCCTTCGGCGGGAGCGCCGACCAGCGCGGGCTGCCGCGGCCGGTCGACTTCCCGATGATCGGCGACCTCGAAGGCGGCGACGCCTCCGACATCGGCGCCTTCGAGCTGCAGTTCCCGCTGCCGCCGGCGGGGGCAGCACCGGGGGCCGTCGCGGAGTCTCCACCCGGACCGCCCGGTCATGTCATCGCGATCCCGGCCGACACGACGCCCCCCAACACCCGCATCGTCAGAGCGCCGACGCGGGTCACCCTCGATCGCTTCGCCAAGTTCCGCTTCGCCTCGACCGAGGCACAGTCCCACTTCCAGTGCAAGGTCGACGGCCGGCGCTGGCGGGAATGCCGGAGCCCCTACAAGCAGCGCGTCGCGCGAGGCAACAACCACGTCTTCAAGGTGCGGGCGATCGACCGCTTCGGCAACGTCGATCCCACCCCGGCGCGCTTCGGCTGGCGGGTCAAGGAGCTCGGCCGCTAGGTCGTGGGCGGGCGCCGCCGCGGGCCAGCTAACGTAGGCGTCGGTGTCCACCACCGAGCGCATCCACGTCACCCGCTCCCGCGCTAAGCCGGGCGGGACCGCGGCCAGCGCCGAGGGGACCGTCCCCTTCCGCCGCGCCCGCAAGCCGCCGTGGCTGAAGGTGCCGGCGCCGGGTGGGCCGAACTACCGGCGGCTGAAGGAGAAGATCGGCTCCGACAACCTGCACACGGTCTGCGAGGAGGCGAACTGCCCCAACGTCGGCGAGTGCTGGGAGCGGGGCACGGCGACCTTCATGATCCTGGGCGACGTGTGCACCCGGCGCTGCGGCTTCTGCAACGTGCAAACCGGCAAGCCGACCTGGAACGACCCGTTGGAGCCGCTGCGCGTCGCCAACCAGGTGAAGGCGATGGGGCTGCGCCACGCCGTCGTCACCTCGGTCGACCGCGACGACCTGCCCGACTACGGGGCGAGCGCCTTCGTCGGCGTGATCCGCTCGATCCGGATGCTGGCGCCCGAGTGCAAGGTCGAGATCCTCACCCCCGACTTCCGCGGCCAAGAGATGCCGCTGGCGAAGGTCGTCCACGAGCGGCCCGACGTCTTCAACCACAACGTCGAGACGGTGCCGCGCCTCTACCCCGTCGCCCGCCGCGGCTCCCAGTTCCTGCGCTCGGCCCGGGTGCTGCGGATGGCGAAGGAGATGGGCGGCGATGACGTCGTCACCAAGTCCGGGCTGATGGTCGGCCTCGGCGAGTCCTTCGAGGAGATGGTCGAGACCTTCGGCCTCCTCCGCGAGCACCAGGTCCAGGTCCTCACCGTCGGCCAGTACCTGCGCCCGACCGAGAACCACCTCCCGGTCGTCCGCTACTGGCACCCCGACGAGTTCGCCGCCCTCGAGAAGGCGGCCTACGACCTCGGCTTCGAGTCCGTCGCCGCCGGCCCGCTGGTGCGGAGCAGCTACCACGCCGACCAGAACCTGCCGGAGGGCAAGCGGGCGGAGCAGCTGCTGGCCTGAGGCCGAGCGGCGATCAGGCCTCTTCCACCTCGACCATCTGGGTGCCTTCCGGAGTATCGATGCGAACGCGGCTGGCAGGGTCCCCGCGAACCTCGGTTTCAACCTGCACAGGCGTCATCACCTCGGGACCCACCTCCGGCTCCTCGACGACAAGGCGCAACGCGTACACCTCCGGGTCATCGACAATCTCGGGCGCCGGCTCGAGACGAACCTGGTAGTTGCTTGTCGTGCATTCGCCCTCACCCCTGACAGCGATTACGCGCTCTGCGTCAGAGCCGCTCGCCGTCGCCGTCCACTGATCGATGCTGCAACCCATCGTCTCCTCCTTCGTAGGGACCGAGTCTTTCCTAGACCAGTTGGAGGAACAGGTCAACTACAGACGAGTACTCAGAAGTGGCCCAGGTGCCACGGCCCAGTCCAAGGTCGACCTGGACGACCGCCCCCAGCTGATCATCGCCTCGTGGGTTGGCGCGAGGCGCCTACAATTGCTGTGAAGGGGCCATAGCTCAGCTGGCAGAGCGCGGCGTTTGCAACGCCGAGGTCGCCGGTTCGATCCCGGCTGGCTCCACTGATGGGTCGCGGCTGAGGTCCGGTTCCGTATAGGACTCCGCATCGCGGATGCCGATGCGCTGTCCGTTCTGAGCTGGATGCAGCCGGAGAGTCAACGCACTGCGGCCAGTCCCTAACTCCCAGGAAGGGCAGTAGTAGCAGCGTTCAGTCGTGCAGTCGTAGGTGGCGATCCAATCGACCGTCTCTCGCGTGTAGCGCTTGGTTACCCGAACCTTCCCATTGGTGAGGGACTGAGAGCGGCATCGCACAACGACGATTCGTCCGTCCGAGCGCGTGTACTTGACCTGCACCCGGTGCAGCCGTCCCTCGTAGTCGGCGATCAGGTCGTAATCGCAGTCCTCGCCGAAGGGGATCGAGATGCGACAACCCCGACCGATGAGATCAGTGGCGACTTTCAGCTCCGCGAGATCGCCTTTCCGCTTCAGGGAAGCCACGCCCCGAGCGTATGAAGAAAAAGCGCACGTGTGGCGCACGAGAGTGCGCCAACTTCGTAACGCCTAGTCGTCGAAGTCGAAGTCCTTCGGGGGGCGCTGCTCGAACCAGAGCTCGTCGTCCTCCGGAGCGTCCTCGAGGAACTCGGGGGTGTCTTCGAGGACGTCCTCGTGGCCGGTGTCGGGGTCGAAGTCGGGGCGCGGCTGCTCGTCGTCCTCGTCGTGAGCGGCGACCGGCGGCGAAGGGACGGCGGCCGGAGGCGGCAGCTCTTCCTCGTCGGTGAGCGGCGCCTCGTCGGCGATGGGCGCCTCGAGGGCCTTGTCGAGCTCGTCGGAGAGGCGCTGCTCGCCCCAGAACTCCTCGTCCTCTTCCTCCTCGGCGAGCGGCTCGTCCGGAGCGCTGGTGCGGGTCGCGTGGATCTCGGTCGGGGGGTCGACGGGGGCGTCCTCGGTGCCCATCTCCGCCTCGACGTCGAAGAGTTCGGTGGGCTGTTCGGCGACCGCCTCGCGCTCGCCGGCCGGCGCGGCCTCGTCCTCCTCGGCGATCGGCGGCTCCTCGGCGGGCGCGGCCGCCTGCACAGGGTCCTCGGCGGGAACGATCGGCACTTCCTCGGGAGCGGCTTCGACCGCCTCGGCAGCCTCGATCTGGGGCGCCTCGCGCTCCTCGGCACCGTTGGCCGGCTGGGCTGCCTCCGGCGGGGGCGGCTCCTGCAGGTCGGCGATGTTGATCCGCCGTCCGCCCTCCTCGGCCGCGGCCCCCGCACCATCGCCGGGCTCCGCCGACATGAACTCCGTCGGCGCCTCGGCGAACGGATCGGGCTCTTCCGGCCGCCCAGGCGGGCCGAAGGCCTCGTCCTCGAGCCGTTTGAGCTCGACCTCATCCGCGCCATGGGCGCGCTTCAGTTCCAGGTGCTCACGGATTGCGTCGTCGAGGATGCTCATGCTCGTCCCTCAGCAGGCTTCCAAAGACTATGGGGTTATCCTGTCGCTTGCGCGGAAATGGGCTCAACTTCCCATCCCGGCACCCCAAGGGGCTATAGCTCAGCTGGCAGAGCGCCTGGATCGCACCCAGGAGGTCGGCGGTTCGAATCCGCCTAGCTCCATCGGAGGAAGTCCCTGCACGTGGGAACGTGTGATGGGCCACATCACAATTAACCGGCCTTGACTTCTCGCCCGAACTCAGGCACTTGTGCCTGAGTTTCGCGGATTACCGCCGATATACGCCGATTCCCGCCCGTTTTGAGCCGTCCTCTGAGCTACGCCTTTTAGGAGAACCGCAGCAGCTGGCTCTCGAAGATCTCGTCGACGAGGGCCGGGTCTCGCAACAAAAGACCTCGCTCGTCGAGGAAGCGCCGCTCGGCGCACCCTTCAGAGCCGAGCCAATCGAAACGGCTAAGCACGACCAGATCATTGTCGCGCGCGAGGACCGAAGGGCCGGGGCGCGCGAGTCGCTTGAGGCGGAAGTTCCCATAGTCGCGGTAGAAGCGCTCTAGCCGCACCCAGGCGCGATCCTGCAGTTCCTGGTCCGCCGGACTGCCGACGGGAGGACCGACCGCCATCGCGATCTGGATGCCTTCGTTCAGCCTGGCGCGCAGGAGGTCGAGAAACTCTCGGGAGATGACCTCGGCGGTGGCCCGGGGTGAGATCACCAAAATCCGCCGTCGCCGCTCGGAGAAGGTCTCGATGAGGAGTAACGGGGCTTCGAAAGGGGGCAATAGCTCAATCGCATCTCTGGCATTCGCGCCGCCCTTCTCTAACGGGCGGCCAAACACCTTCTCGAAGAGGCCCTCAGGATGTTCCATCGCAGCCGGCCGGACGCCAGAGCGGGTCGACAGACGAGCGGAGGTAAAAGCGTGATCGTGAGAGCCGGAGATCTCCCCATCGAGCACGATAGAAACCTGGACCTCGCCGGTGTCCGAGCGGTAGACGAGGAGCACAGCCGGGCGAAACGCGCGCGAGCGGCGATCGATCCGTCGCAACGCCAGGAGGTCAGCGCGGTATTGCTCGCCAGCAGGGTGCCGAAGCTCCTCCCGCTCGATGATCCGCGGATCAAGGTCGGCCAGCTCTGGAGGGGCCGCTTTCGCGGGAGGTATCTCAGGCAGTCCATCCTCGGCGGCTCGGCGGGCGTCGATCAGTGCTGCCGAGCGCGGAACGACGCTCCGAAGCAGGGCGTCGAAGCTCACTTCAAGGGCCTTCGTCGCCGGCTCGATCTCCCGTGCGTCGGCGAGTACCCGGCCTCCGTCCTCACTCAATGCCAGCGTTTTCCCGGCGGAGCCAGATGGCAGATAGCCCTTCCGCAGGAGCTCAGCGAGAAGGCCGTCGAAGAGAGGGCCGTCGAGACCGAGAAGTTCACGGAGCTCTTCGCGGTCACAGATCCCTCGTGCCACGCCCAGCATCACGATCTCCTCGATCGGCGGGATCGGCTTCCGCTCCAGCACCTGCGCACGTAACCGGACCCGGTAGTGGGGAAGGCCCACCTTGGCGAAAGCGACTAGTGGATAACCCGGGCGGGCATCGGCAAATCGAGCGGCGATCTCGGCGGCATTCATGACAACGGCGCCTCCAGCACCTGACACGCCTCGTCGGGCGCACGACGAATGTAGGAGAGCACCGAGTGAAACGGGTTATCGCCGGCGGCGGCGTCGACGAAGCTATCGTCGCCTACGATGATCAGCCCATCCCGCGCTCGCGAGAGGGCAACGTTCAGACGCGGGCGCTCGCGTAGGAAGCCAATCCGACCTTCGCGGTTCGATCGCGTTACCAAGAAGACAACGAGGTCGCACTCGCGTCCCTGGAAGGCATCGACGGTGCTGCACTCCCAACTGAGCTTGCTGAAGTTGGCGCCGTTGAGGATCCGTTCCGCACCGGCCACCTGGGGTGCATAGCCCGACAGGACCGCCACCTCGAGCGGTGTTCGTGCGGCGAGGTCAATCGTAGCCAGGATGCTGCGCGCGGCCCGCGACTCGAGGTCGTTTACCCAGCTGTTGCCAGAGGCCCGCTCGAAGCGCTTCTCCTCTGAGCTAGTCGAGTACCAGATCACAGGCGCAGGCATCACACCGACCAGATCGCGGCGCCTCTCGCGATCGGCGCTCTCGAGACGCCCCTCGTAGAAGCACTCGCTGATCAAGTCAGAGATCTCGGGCACCATCCGGTGCTGGCGGCGAAGCTCCGCCTTGCTCTCACGTGGCAGATCGTGCTCCCAGCGCGAAAAGAGCGTCTCGGTCACGTCCTCCTTGCGCAGGTTGTGCTCCGCGAGGGTCTCGGGGTCACGGAGCGCTTCATCAACGAAGGGTGGTAGCTGACGGTTGTCGCCGACCAGAACCCAGGAGGACGCGCGGGTCATCGGGATTAGCGCCTCCGGGGGCGTCGCCTGAGAGGCCTCATCGAGGACACAGAGGTCGAAGTCAATTGCTGCGGCCCCATCGATTCCGTCGTAGCCGACACAGGTCGCGGCGACGACCTGGGCGCGACTGAGCGCGGCCCCGCTGAATCCCGGCCCGCGACCGAAGCGGGCGTGCCACTCGCCAAGGAGCTCAGCCATTGCCTGACATCGCTCCACCGCCTCGGTGCGCATCGGGACGAGCGTGCGAGCCGCCTCCCGTAGGTCCGACGGACTGAGCCGACCAAGCTCGCTCCGCGAGGCGGCGCGCCTATCGACGAGCTTGTCGATCAGCTCGTCGCGACGTTCGCCGAGCTCACGTTCCTCCCAGCGGAGTTCATCGATCAATTCTCCGAGCGCGTCGATTTCCTCCATCGCCGTGGTCGTCCCTTTCTCCGCCACCTTCCGGCGCGCGGCCTGCTCCTCGCGGAGCGGCCCTAGCCGATCGGCTACGTCGATCAGTGACTCCCGGACCGCCGCCAACTCCTCCATCACGGCGGCGTTCATCACGTCCTTCTCGGAGATGCCCTGCTCCTTTGCCCAGCGGGCCAGGTATCGACGGCCGCGCCGTTCGACTCGATGGCGCCAACGCTTTAGCTGGTTGGCAAGAAGAAACTGGGCCGCGTCGGGGGCGACCCGGTCATCGTCGACATGACCTCCGCGGATGAGGAGCAGTTCGTTGTCGGCGGCGTAGAGGCGCCCCAGTACATTGTCAAGTGCGGCATGGGTCTTCGCCGACAGAAGAATTCGGTCCCCAGGTGAGCGACGCAGGTGCTGGAGGATCAACTCGGTGATTAGGGTCGTCTTGCCGGTTCCCGGCGGACCTTCGACGTGAAGGACGTCGCGGTTACCGAGCGCCCGGCGGACGATCTCCTTCTTTGCCTCGTCGACCTTGCCAAACCAGTCGGGCACATCAATTGCGATTGGTGGACGGGCCTCCTCGGGAGAAGTGATCAGCTCGCCGAGGTCGGAGCGGACACTCAACCCGTCCTCTATCGCGTCGAGTGCCGCATGCTGGCGGCGGATTGCAACCGTGGTGCCTCCCATGTCAGTGCGGATCTCGCCTTGCGGCGGTATAGCCGGGATTTCTCCGTCGGCAACCCGCATCAATGCCTGGCTGCCTTCGACGAGAATGATCTCGCCGCGCACGAGGCCGTCCTCGGTAGCGTCGACCACGGCCGGGCCGAGCAGCTCTACCGGCACATCACCTCGACACTTGAACCTGATTGCCCGTCCTTCGACCCGCCGCTCCCGGTACGGGTGGCGAATAGCGCGCTCGTACTCCACCGAGCGTTGCGCGCCGAGCAGGCGGCGCCAGCGTGCGACCAACGCCGGGGCGGTCCCGCGCCGTTCGGCGCGCTGGGCCGCCGCGTACTCCTCGACTACGCGTTCGAGCTCACGAACCCCCGAGTCGTCATCCTTCGGGGCGGGCCCAAAGCGCCAGACGAGGTCGAGCGGTGCCGAGCGTTCGCGCTCACGCTCAAGGTAAGAGGCGTTCATCGCCGTGGCCTTGATTACGGTCAGCCGGTTGCGCTCTTGGGGCAGGCTCGCATGGAGGCGGAGTGAACGAGTGAAAAGCAGGTAATGACCGTCGGTCGACTCGTCCCCGAAAGATTCGCTATTGGGAGGCCGGACCCCGACCGCTTCGGAGAGCTCCTCGCGGAGGAAACGCTCATGTGCGGCGGCCCCCCTCTGGTCAAATTCTTCCTCTAGATAGCGCCGGACTCCGCCCAGCAGTTGCAGGTGAAGAGTGGGCGCCGCGGAGCCGGCAACAGCCCGCCGACGGGCCAGAAGCAGCGCTTCGAGGTCGGCGAGTGCGACGTTGGCGTCAGCGGGGCGCTCCTCGGGGTTTTTGGCGACGCAGCGGGCAAGGAGGTCGGAAAAAACCTCGGGCGCCCGCAGCATTCCCTGGGCCTCCTCGAGCGCTTCGTAGGGATCGGCGAAACCGGCGTCGGGGTTCACCCCGGTGAGAAGGACCAGCGAGAGGGCGCCGAAGGCGTGGACGTCACGTGAATAGCGGTTGACCTCGTCCTCGGCCTCTTTCGGCGCGTAGGGATCCGACCGCCAACTTCGGACAGTGCGCCCCGGGGTTAGATCGGTAACGATCTTGGCGATCCCGAAATCGGTGATCTTCGGGACGCCTTCTGCGTCCAGTAGGACGTTGCCGGGCTTCAAGTCGCGATGGACTACCTGGGCCTCGTGGGCGTGCGCCAGCCCGCGCAGCACCGGCAAGCCGATGCGCTCCAGGTATTCCTCCCACTCCATTGGCTCGCCCATAAGCGAATCCAGATCCGCCGGCATCCACTCGAAGACCAGATAACGCTCATCACTATCGGGATCGCGGCCGGCGTCGAGCAACTTGACGATGTTGGGGTGACTGAGGCGCACCAGTGCCTTCGTTTCCCGTTCGAAGGCGATCGCTGCGGTCCGTTCGTCACCCGAGGTATTCACAACCTTGACCGCAACGATGCGGCTGTCGTCATCGAGGTCGGCGGCCCGGTAGACGCGTGCCATGCCGCCAGCCTTGGAGTCTGCCGGTAAGGCATAGCGGCCGTGGAGTAAGCGCTTCTCACCCATCGGTCCCCACCATATTTATTTCGGTATGGAGAGATGGGGAATCAGGCTCGTGACGAGACTGGCCGGTGCCCGTTGAACGGCCTATCTCGTCGTCCCGCGATTTCCACGGAGGCCGAACTAGCCAGATAACCTGAGTGAATGGAGTCAGGGGGCGAAGCGAGCCGCTTGGCGGCAGAGGCGCGCGCTCGGGTGTTGATCGATCAACAGCTCGACAAGGCCGGTTGGTCGGTGCAGGACAAGCAGGTTATGAACCTCTTTGCCTCCCAGGGCGTCGCTGTTCGAGAGGTGACTATGAAAGCCGGCCACGGGCGGGTGGACTACGTGCTCTACGTCGACCAGGCTGCCGTCGGGGTGATCGAGGCCAAACCGGAGGGGACGGCCCTGTCGGGCGTGGAGTGGCAGAGCGCGATGTACGCCGAGGGGCTGCCGCCGGAGGTTCACCTGGCGGCGCTCACGAAGGACGGGCGCCTCCCGTTTGTATTCGAGGCGAGCGGCACCGAGACCCACTTCACCAACGGCTTTGATCCGGAGCCTCGTGCGCGACGCATCTTCCACTTCCCACAACCGTCGACGCTGGCGAGCATCCTGAAGCGGAGGGACAACGAGTATCCAACCTGGCGAGGCAAGGTCGGCGCTCTGCCGCCACTGAACGAGAAACCGTTGCGCCCTGCGCAAATCGAGGCGATCAACGGTCTCGAGCTAAGCCTGGCTGAGCAACGCTACAACCGCAGTCTTGTCCAGATGGCCACCGGCGCGGGCAAGACCTACACCGCCGTGACGCTGTCTTACCGACTCCTCAAGCACGGCGGTTTCGATCGGATCCTCTTTCTCGTCGACCGCAACAACCTCGCCAAGCAGACGATGGCTGAGTTCGAGAACTACCAGACTCCGGACGACGGCCGGAAATTCACCGAGCTCTACAACGTCAACCGCCTGCGACGCGGTCCGATGCCCGACGCGACCAGCGTCGCGATCTCCACCATCCAGCGAGTCTTTAAGGCTCTGCGCAACGAGGAGGTCGACGACAGCGACGACCCAGGTTTGGACGGCTGGGTACCTGACACCCCGGTCACGGTTGCCTACAACGCGGACATCCCGCCCGAGACGTTCGACCTGGTCATCGTTGACGAGGCGCACCGCTCGATCTACGGCCAGTGGCGCGGCGTCCTGGAGTACTTCGACGCGCACATAGTCGGCCTGACGGCTACCCCGGGCAAGCAGACGTTCGGCTTCTTCAAGCAGAACCTCGTCTCTGAGTACACCTACCCGCAGTCGGTGGCCGACACCGTCAACGTCGATTTCGACATCTACCGGATCAAGACCCAGATCAGCGAGCAGGGATCGATCATCGAGGCGGGCACCGTCGTGCCCAAGGTCGACCGCCGTACGCGCGCCCAGCGCTACGAGGCACTCGACGAGGACCTGGAGTACCAGGCCCGTCAACTCGATCGGGCGGTCACCGCGACCGACCAGATCCGCACCGTGCTCCAAACGTTCCACGACCGACTGTTCACCGAGATCTTCCCCGGCCGCTCAGTCGTGCCGAAGACCCTGATCTTCGCCAAGGACGATGCCCATGCCGAGGAGATCGTTACCCAGGTGCGCGAGGTGTTCGGCAAGGGCAACGATTTCGCGGCGAAGATCACCTACAACGCGCGGGACGCTGAGCGCCAGCTTGCTGCGTTCCGAACGAGCGCCGCGCTGCGCATCGCGGTCAGTGTCGACATGATCGCTACCGGCACCGACGTCAAGCCGCTGGAGTGTGTCTTCTTCATGCGGGACGTCCGCTCCCCGCAGTACTTCGAGCAAATGAAGGGCCGCGGCGCTCGCACGATCCCCGACGCGGACTTCCAGGCCGTCACCCCGGATGCGACCGAGAAGACGCGCTTCGTGCTCGTCGATGCTGTCGGCGTCACGGAGCACGACTTCGTCGAGCCGCCCCTGAACCGTGTGAAGTCGATCAGTCTGGCCAAGCTGCTGGGGAAGACGGCGAACCTCACGATCACCGAGGACGAGACCGCGACTCTCGCTTCGCGCCTCGCGGCTTTGGAGGCGCAGCTCACCCCCGACGAGCGCGCCGAGTTGGACCAGGTCGCTGGCGGTTCGCTGCGGACCGTCGTGCGCCATCTCGTCGACGCGGTCGACGCCGATGCACAGGCGAAGGTTGTCGCAGGGGCCGACGATCCCGAGGCTGCTCGGCAGCAGCTCATCATCGACGCCGTCCGCCCGCTGGCCTCCAACCCCGATCTGCGCTCCCGCATCCTGGAGCTACGCCGCGCACACGATCGCGTCATTGACGAGGTCTCCGCCGATTCCCTCCTCGACGCCCATGGGGTCGTCGACACGAGCAAGGCGAAGGCGGTAGTCGAGTCATGGCGAGCCTACCTCGACGAGCATCGCTCTGAGATCACCGCGATCCAGCTGCTCGCCGAAGCGCGTGAGCGACGTGTCTCGTACGACGACATCAAGGAGCTGGCCGACCGGATCGCCAGGCCGCCTTATAACTGGACGCCCGACATCATTTGGAACGCCTACGTCGCCGTCGAGCTAGACGGGCAGGACCAAACCAGCGCGCATCGGACGCTCACCGATCTTGTGTCGCTCGTCCGCTTCGCGCTAGGCGAGGATGACCAGCTCGTCCCGTACGCCGACCGCGTGCGCGAACGCTACGCCGGTTGGTTGCTCCAGCAAGAGCAGGCCGGGGCGGCCTTCACCGATAAAGAGCGCTGGTGGCTCGACCGCATCGTCGAGGTCATCGCCACGTCCGCGGGCATCGCCCCCGTCGATCTCGACAACCCGCCGTTCACCGAGAACGGCGGTGCCGACGGCGCCATCCGTGACCTCGGCGACCGCGCGGCGATCCTCCTCGATGAACTGAACCAGGAGCTCACCGCGTGACTTGGCCGGTGGTCCCGCTCAACGATCTCCAGGCGGATGAACCGCGAGCGATTACGGATGGGCCGTTTGGATCAAATCTCGCGAGCCGGCACTACACCGACCACGGACCCCGCGTGGTTCGACTTCAGAACATCGGTGACGGCTCTTTCATTGACGAGAAGGCCCACATCTCACAGGAGCACTTCGAGTCTCTTCGTGCTCATGAGGTTCTTGCCGGCGACCTGCTCGTCGCGTCGTTGGGCGAAGTGCTCCCACGTGCTTGCCTCGCACCGCCAGCGCTCGGCCCTGCGATCGTTAAGGCGGACTGCATCCGGGTCCGTCTTCACCCCGACGTTGATCGCCGCTGGGTGATGTACGCGATGCAGCGTCCTGAAGTTCGTCGCTGGGCGGACAGTCATCGTCACGGCATGGGGCGGCCTCGACTCGGACTCAAAGTGATACGCCAAATCCCAGTGCCCCTCCCGCCGCTTGAAGAGCAACGGCGGATCGTCGAACTCCTCGAGGACCACCTCTCCCGCCTCGACGCTGCCAACGCCGGGCTCGCGAGCAGCATGCACCTGCTAGATGCTCTCAAGAGGAGCGTGCTCGCGGAACTGCACGATGGGGACCTGGTGCCGCTTGCCGAGCTTGCCTGGGACTCTGGTTACGGCACGTCGGAGAAGTGCGTCGTGGATGGCCCCGGTGTCCCCGTAGTCCGCATCCCGAACCTGGCTAATGGAATCGTTGACCTCTCGGACGAGAAGCGCGTCGCGGACGTCAACGCGGACGTGTCTAGCTCCATGCTTACCGCGGGTGATTTGCTAATCGTTCGTACCAACGGATCGGTTGACCTGATCGGCCGATCGGCTGTGGTGCAGGACGGCATCGACGCCGCGTTTGCCTCGTACCTGATCCGCTACCGGGTTCGTAAGGAGCGGGTCCGCCCGGCCTGGGTCCAAGCCATGCTCAGCACGCCGCAAGTGCGCTGCACGATCGAGCCACTGGCCGCGTCCAGTGCCGGCCAACACAACCTCAGTCTTGCGAAGCTCGATCCCCTGAAAATCCCTGTTCCGTCCTTGGAGCAGCAGGACACTGGCCTCGCTCGTCTACGCGAAGTCGATGGAAACGCCGCATCGCTTCGATCCGACATCGAACGCGCGCAGAGCCACTGCGCGGGACTACGCCGCTCCCTTTTCGCCGCAGCCTTCTCTGGCCAGCTCACCGCTGAGATGACAATCGCGTGAGAATGCGCCAGTGACCGAATCGCGCCGTCTTGTCGCCAAGCTCGTTTCCGGGAGCAACGTCCTTCGTGATTCGGGCGTCAACATGTTCGAATACACCGAGCAGCTCACGTTCCTGCTGTTCCTGAAGATGGCCGAAGAGCGGGCGACACGGCCGCTGAACCCGGAACGGGTTGTCCCCGAGAAGTACTCCTGGAGCCAACTGCTCGGGCTGTCGGGTGAGGAGCTCGAAGACACCTACAACCACATCCTGCGTGGCCTCGCCAAAGAGGCCGGCGTGCTCGGCACGATTTTCCGCGGCGCGCAGAACAAGATCACTAACCCGTCGCACTTGAAAACGCTCATCGTCGACTATCTCGACAATGAGAACTGGTCGGCGGCCGGGGCAGATATCAACGGTGATGCTTATGAGGAGTTACTGGAGCGCGGCGCCGGCGACACGAAGACGACTGCGGGGCAGTACTTCACGCCGCGCGCGCTCATAGAGGCGATCGTCGATGTCGTTCAACCGACGATCGCCGACCGCGTCATCGACCCTGCCTGCGGGTCCGGCGGGTTCCTGCTTGCCGCCTACACGCATGCCGCCAGCGATGCCGCCGCGCTGACGCCGCCTCAGCGCAAGCACCTACGCACGACTTTTGTCCACGGGGTCGATATCGGCGCCACCACCTCGCGCCTGGCGTCGATGAACCTGCTGCTGCATGGCATTGGGTCGATGACCGGCGATTCGCTCGTTAGCCATAGAGACGCACTGATCGCCGATTCCGGCGAACGGTGGAGCGTCGTCCTGACCAACCCACCGTTCGGACGGAAGTCGAGCACCGAGATTGGCAACGGGAGCGACGACGACACCGAGATCTTCCGTCAAGACTTCGTCGTCACGACGTCCAACAAGCAGCTGAACTTCCTGCAGCACATCATGACGATCCTCGACACCAACGGCCGGGCCGGGGTGGTGCTACCGGACAACGTGCTTTTCGAGGGTGGAGCCGGCGAGACGCTCCGTCGCAAGCTGTTGACCGCCTTCGACTTCCACACGCTGATGCGCCTGCCGACCGGCATCTTCTACAAACCCGGCGTGAAGGCCAACGTCTTGTTCTTCGACAAGAAGCCAGCCGCCGAGCAGCCGTGGACGCAGCGCCTCTGGGTCTACGACCTCCGGACCAACAAGCACTTCACGCTGAAGAAAAAACCCTTGCGCCGGGACGACCTCGACGATTTCGTCTCCTCCTACCTGCCGGACCGCCCCCGCGACGAGCGCACAGAGTCCGAGCGCTGGAAGCCATTCTCTTATGACGAGCTCATCGCTCGTGACAAGGTCAATCTCGACATCACTTGGCTTCGAGACGAGTCCCTCGAAGACGCCGACAACCTTCCAGCGCCCGACGTCATTGCCCGTGAGATCGTCGAAGATCTCACCGCCGCGCTCGCCGAGTTCGAGGCCGTCGCCTCAACGCTTGAGTCAAAGAGCGGCTGAGAGACCGGTTTAACCGCGATCTTCGAATTCAGGCACAAAAACGGATTTGTGCCTGAATCGCCGACAATCGCCGCATATCCCCGCGTAATCCGATTCCGTCCTGGCCAAAAAGTCACCTGGATGCCCGGAGATTTATCCTGCAAATCGGCAACTTAGGCCACAGCGCTCTGCCCTACGGCAGCCTAAATCGCACCCAGGAGGTCTGCGGTTCGAATCCGCCTAGCTCCGCTCCCGCCCTCGAGGAATCCCTGAATGGCGCGGGTTCGCCTCTCGGAGGCCCCAGCAATCAGCGCGGCCTTTGCAGGAGTGCCGCCCCAGCCGGCTAGGGATCGACTGGGTATGCAGCGGCGCTGTGGGCGCGATCGATTAGCTCGTCGCAGCAGCCGGAGATGGTGAAGCCGAAGCCCTCGGGGGACTGATCGACCTCGGTCACGACTGCGCTTTCCCCATGCTGGGTGCAGGTGACGCTCTCGATCTTTGCGGTCATCTGCTGGATGGCGAGCTGTCGGCCACCGCCGGCGATGACATCGAAGAACTCATCGCTGGTGACCGCGCGGCCCTCCAGCGCGTAGGTGACGGGGGTGCTCATGCTTTGCAGGGTGACAGGTGGTCGCCGTGGATGACTCGCTCTCGGCGATGGGCTAGTGTCGCCCGACACGGTTTCGCCGTGCCAAACAATTGAGGGGCGGTCCTTTGGATCCGGTCGGATATGAGCTTTGTACTCCCGAGGGCGGCAAGGGCGGTGGCGTTCGCGCGACTCGTGGATTCCAGGTTGGCGAGACCGTGATGATCGGTGAGCTCGAAGGCGAGGTCGAGCGCAACGACTCCCATGCGACTCAGATCAGCCTGACCAAATGGGCTCGGCACCGCGGTCTCGGCCCGATCGTCAACCATTCCTGCGATCCGAACTGCGGCGTCGAGGTAAACGAGACCGGTGCCTGTGACTTCATCGCCCGGGTACCGATCTCTGCCGGCGAGGAGATCACCTTCGACTACGCGATGCGCAACTACTCGATCGAGCATTTCCCAGGTGGATGCCTCTGCGGGGCTGGCAACTGTCGCGGCTCCGTGACCGGCTGGAAGGACCTTTCCGCCGAGCGCAAAGCTGACTACGAGGGCTCGGTCGCGCCCTACCTGCTGGAGATCGACCGCGAGCTGACCGCTAGCGCGGTCTAGAGCATCCCCGCCGACGCAGGGCAGACACGACCTACGGCAGTGACTGCGGCTGCTCGGCTTCGTCGAGTTGCTCTCGCGCGTAGCGGAAGGCGGTCCAGACTGCGGCGGCAACGGGGATCGAGAGCAGGGCGCCGAGGATGCCGGCGACTACGGTGCCGGCGGTGAGGACGAGGAGGATCGCCACCGGGTGCAGCCGGATCATCCTCCCGACCACGTTGGGATAGAGCAGGTCGCCCTCGATCTGCTGGATCGCGACGATCGCGCCGACGACCAGCGCCGCGTCGACGACGCCGTTGCTGATCAGGGCGACGAGGGCCGCGATCGCCCCGGAGACGACGGCGCCGACCAGCGGGATGAAGGCGCCGAAGAAGACGAGCACCATCAGCGGCACGACTAGGGGCACCCCGATCAGGACCAGGGCGATCCCGATCAGGACCGCGTCGACCACCGCGATCAGGGCGACGCCGCGCATGTAGCCGGCGGTCGCGGTCCAGACCTCGTGGCCGGCACCGTCGACCAGCTCGCGCCGCTGCCGCGGCACCAGCGAGAGGCCGAACTCCCACATCCGGCGGCCGTCGTGGACGAAGAAGAAGACGAGGACGACCATCAGCAGCAGCCCGGCGATCACCTCGGCCAGCAGCGAGGCGCCGGTGAGCACGCCCTTGCCGATTCCGCCGGAGTTCTTGCGCAGCGAGTCGAGCCCGTTCTGCACCGCTTCGTCGATCTGGTCGCGTTCGAGGTCGAATGGCCCCTGGACCAGCCAGCGCACGACCTCATTGACCGCTTCGTCCACCGAGCTTTCGAGTTCGCCGAACTGGTCGACGACGGCGGGGGCGATCAGCGCCACGATGCCGCCGAAGAGCGCCACCGCGGCCAGCATCACCAAGCCCGTCGCGAGCGCGCTCGGCCAGCCGTGGCGGCGCAGGAAGTCGGTCGGCGGGATCAGCAGCGTCGCCACCAGCAGCGAGGCCAGCACCGGCACCACCACGACCCGCAGCTCGCCGAGCACCCAGAGGCCACCGATGACCGCGACCGCGATCAGGAAGAGGTTCACGGCGACGCGGGTCGCCGGCCAAAGCACGCGGCTCACGCCGCGCTCCGCTTCGTGACCGGGCGCGATGGGGGCGGCACGACCGGGCCGAGGTCGCCGTCGGGAGCCTCGTCGAGGTCGACGATCACCGGGGCGTGGTCGCTGGGGGATTTGCCTTTGCGGGCCTGACGGTCGATCCAGGCGGCGCGGACCCGGGTGGCGACGGGGTCGGTGGCGAGGATGAGGTCGATCCGCATCCCCAGGTCACGGTGGAACATGCCGGCGCGGTAGTCCCAGTAGGTGAAGATCCGCTCGTCCGGCCAGCGGTCGCGGACCACGTCGCGGAGGCCGAGGGCCTGGAGCTCCGCCAGCGCCTTGCGCTCGGGCGCCGTCACGTGGGTCTGGCCGACGTAGGCGGCGGGGTCGAAGACGTCCTCGTCGGCGGGAGCGATGTTGACGTCGCCGCAGGCGACAGTCGCGTCCGGGCCGGCGGCGACGACGTCGCGGAGCGCGGCGAGCCACCGCAGCTTGTACTCGTAGTGGTCGGAATCCGGCTGGCGGCCGTTCGGCACATATATAGAGAGCACCCGGACGCCGCCACAGGTGGCCGCCACCGCGCGCGCCTCCGGGTGCGGGAACCCGGGAGCGCCGGCGAGCCCGGGCACGACGTCCTCCAGGCCGACGCGCGAGAGGATCGCGACGCCGTTCCAGGCCGCCTCGCCGTGGAGGGCGACCTCGTAGCCGCGGGCCGCCAGCTCGTCCTCGAGCAGCTCGCGGAAGGCGTCGTCGGCCAGCTTCGTCTCCTGCAAGCAGAGCACGTCGGGGGTGCGTTCGTCCAGCCAGGGCAGCAACCGCGGCAGCCGCTGCTTGACCGAGTTCACGTTCCAGGTCGCGATTCGCATCCGCCCCACGCTACCCGGGAGGCACCCCTCCTGTCGGCGGCGCGCCCCGGACAGCATCCGAGGCGCGCACCGAACTGCCTCAGTCGACTACCGGCCCTTTTTCCTGTGCTTCGACTTGCCCTTGCAGCTCGGCTTCACCTTCGGGTTCGTGGTGAAGCCCTTGCCGTTCTGTCCGGCGAACGAGACCCTTGCGCGGTTGACCGAACGGCAGATGCCCCTCGAGTTGACCACCAGGCCCTTTTTGCCGCCCCGCATGGTCAGGACGAACTGGGTGACCGGGGCATCCGGGACCTGCGCGAAGGTGGTCCGAAGGCGCCCTCTGACCGAATCGATCCGGCCGACCAGGTCGACGTCGAACTGACCGCCGAGGGCCGCGACCAGGTCGGGGAGCGGGTTGTTCGACGAGCGCAGGTAGACAGGGCCCTGCAGCGGCTCCCCCAGCAACGGGGTCTTCGCGACGGCGTACCCGTAAACCGACCCTTGCGGACAGTTGTCAGCGGCGAACTGAACCCGGGTGCAGACCGTGTCGATGTGCTCTTGGGCGAGGAACCCGGAGTGGGGCAGCGTGACGGAGACCCGCCCGATGTTCGCTTCTCCCTCCTTCGCTCGCAGTACCGCGCGCAGGGACGGGTACTGCCCCCGCTTGGTGCCGCCCCGCAGCCGCAGCGAGAGCCTCGGCTTGAACCGAAGGCGTTCGCAGTCGCCCACCTGGAAATGCTCGCTCAGAGGAGAGGTGGCTCCGCTCAACGCCAAGGCCGTGCCGGCAAACGCCTTCGGGTCGCAGTTGGTCGGGTTGAGCACGAACCGCTCCCTGTCCAGGTTGACCCGCACGTCCCGAAGCGCGAGGGGGATGCCATGGAGGATCGACGGCAGCGGATCGGTGACCGCGCGGACGTCCAGGGTGACCGGGTCGACCCGGAGAGTCGATCGCACGACCACGGCTCCGAGGTCGAACGGCCCCGCGATCGCCGGGGTGATCACGACCAGGCTCAGCGGCGCCCCCTTGTAGGGCCCGCCGAGGTATGCCTTGCCGCCGTCGATGAAGAGCGGGCTCGGACCGGCGCCCGCGGCAACGGTGACCGAACCGACCTGGCTCGCGGCGGGACAAGAGGGCAAAGCAAGCTCGATGGCTCCCGCGCCTTCGCCGCCCCGCGCGGATGCCGCGGCGATCTGTGCCTCAGAGCAGTAGGGGATCCCAGCCAGCTTTGCGAGCAGGCCGCGAGGAAGGTCGACCTCCAGGCTCTTCAGCTCCTGGCTTGCATCCGGGCGGCTGACCCGGAGCAGCATGGGGCTGTAGCTGCCGGCCAGAGGGTTCACGGTCCCGGCGCTGAGCTTCGGTTCGAAGCGGCCGGTAGGGCAAGGTCCGCCATTCGGGCCCTGATCGATCTTGAAATCGCTTACCGAGGTGACGGTCTCCGCCGCGGTGGGATTGTTCGGATCAGCCGCCGCCCATGAAGAGAAGGCCGCCGTGGCCTGGTAGGCGCCGCACTGGGACGGCGACTTCAGCGCCGCTCGCGGCCCGGAGAAGAACTCCAGGTCGAAGCTCGAGAACGGAAGCTGCGGGCTGTCGTCGACGACGGTCGTCAGCTGGCCCGAAGCCGGATCGGCCTCGACTTTTCCGGCCAGCTTGAGCACGACTCCCGACTCGGCGTCCTCGACCCCGATGTAGATCGCGAGAAGCGAATGGAACGGGTTGTCTCCCTGCGCCGCGGCATACACGCCGCCTTCGAGAGGATGGTCGACGAGGGGGGTGTCGATTCGGACGGATCCGATCTTCGAGGAGTTCGGGCAGTCGAGGGAACGTGGGCTGCCGAGGTCCGCCTGCGCGGTGGTGCAGCCCGTCAGCCCGGCCCCCGCCGAAGGATTCAGCGTGACTCCGGCCGGCAAGGTCACCCGTGCCCGCTTGAGGTACGCAGAGGCCCGGTCGTCGGGATCCTCGTTCTGGGGAATCTGCAACCTCACATGGAGACCCATCGGCGAGTTCGCTGCCGTGGTCTCGGGCTCGACGCTGACGGACGGGTCGAACGGCAGCCGCGAGCACCCCACGATTCCGGTCGGCGTCCCATCGAGCAGGTGGGAGACCGTCGTGGCTTCCTCGAAGACTCCGATGTTCTGCCAGGAATCGACTCGCAGGGTCGTCGTCAACGGCCCGGCGGAGCAGTTCGACGGGTTGGTCAAGAACGCTTTCGGCGCGGCGCCGCTCGGAGTGCCGCCGCCGGCACACTGGCCGCCGAGGCAGAACTGACCACGCTCGGGGTCGTGTGCCGGATCAGCCGGTACCCCCCAAAGCGTGATCCGGGCGGCGATGAAGGGCGTCGCCTGGGAGACCGGCAGCATCTCGACGCTGACGCCATAGTCCTCGCCCGTCCGAACCTTCGGGTGGAAGAAGAGCGGAATCCCGAACAGGTTGGCCGCAAACCGGGCCGGGGTCCCGGGGGAAGGAGAGACGTTGTAGAGGGGCAGCAGCGCGGTCGTCGGCTGGGCTCCACCGAGCGTGAAGTCGATTTCGGCGACCCCGATCTGGCTCTCGAGGGAACACTTCGGGATCGGCGGGTTTCCGGCGCTTTCCATCAGCTGGACCTCGGTGCACAGCGGTACGGCCGTCGGATTCCCGACCAGGCCCGCCGGCACCCGAACCTCGATGCCGTGCGGGTTCTCGTCCGGCATCACGTTTCCAGCCGAATCCGTGGTGCTGGAGAGAGAGAACTCGGTCGTATAGGAGAAGGGATGCGCGCCCGCTTCGAAGGAGGCGGAGCCATCCTGTTCTGCCAGGAAAGCGTCGAAGCTGGTAATCGAAAAGTCAGCGCTGGCGACGGGGGCAGCGGCAAGGCCAAGAAGCCCGGTGATGAACACCGCCGCGATCGCTCCCTTCTTTTTCATCCCGCGCAGGATCACTTCACACCTCCACGCTTCTTGCGGTGGCAGCGCTTCTTGCTCGCGGCGCTCTTGCCGGCGGCGCTCCGTTTTTTGTGACGCTTGCAGCGGTGCTTCCGCTTTTGTTGTCGATGCCGCCTGGTCGCCGGTCCGTAGAAACCGGCGCTTCCGGGGTTGATCGCATCGGGGGTGCCGGGCGATGCGGGGCGGCAGGCCTCGCCCGCGCAATCCGATGCGCCTTCCTGCAGGGCGAACCCTCCCCCGACGCGGGCGTCGTAGAGGTCGTTGATGCCATCCTGATCGGAAGGCGCCAGACGCTCCCTGGTCACGAAGAAGGCGTCATCGCCAGAGGGACTCGCGTCCTGGAACATGGCACCGCCGCCGGTCCCGCTGGAGATCAGGGAGACACGGCCGGCCTCGAACATGTACACGTCCCTCGTGCCATTGCTGTCGCGGGGGACCAGCGAGTCCCAGCTGTCGAAGAACAGCCTTTGTCCGTCATGGGTCAGGTTTCGGGGCATGTGGAATCCGTTGCCTAGCCGTCCCGTCACTCCCGAGATGCGGGAGTCGCCCTGTGGGGCCGAGCGGCTCGGGTTGCACGAGGCACACACGAGCCCGCCGGTCGCGCCGTTGTAGAGGAAGACCTCTTGATCGGGCTGTTCCGTGGCGGCGTCCCGATTGTCGAAGCCGGTTAGCCCCGCGATGGAGGTGAAGGCCAGGAACCGCCCGTCCGGCGTGGTCCGGGCAGACCAGGACTCCGCGGCCGCGGTCCAGTTTCCGCTGTCAAGGTTGGCGTCGAGAGTGGCGATGAATCGCACCGATCCCTCGTGCCATAGGTAGAGGTTCGCCTCCCCGCTGAGGGCGGAGCCACCGAGGTTTCCCGTTGCGACGAAGTAGACGTACGACAGATCTTCGGAGGCGGCCACCACGCCGAGGACGTTTGCCCCGGTTGCTTGGTCGGCTGGATTGTCGTCCACGGTCAGGTCCGACAAAGTTCCCGTAGAAGCGTCGTAAAGGTAGAGATCGCTGCCGGCATCGGTCGGTTCCCCGCTGCTGTTCCGGCCGGTGTTGGCGTCGTTGGTCAGCTCCGATGCGCTCGTGAAGAGAACGCGCGAGAGGTCGGGGTTGGCCTCCTGAAACTGAACCGGCTGCGCTCCGAGAGGATCCGCCCCACCGGGACCGGTTCCGTTGATTTTCTGAGTGGCGGAAACCTCGACCGTACAGGCCGACGTGACGCCGAGGCAGAAGCCACTCGGGTCTGCCGGCCCTTGCGGACGGTCGGCGTTGATCCTCAAGTAGAGGTTTCCGCCCGTGGTGAATAACGCCCGAGAACCGTCGTCGGAGACAATATGGTCGGCGTGCGCCTCGCTTATAGTGACCGAGTTGATCCGCGGAAGCTGTGCCCGTGGCGCCACAGAACCGTTGGGAAGTATCCCAACGAGATAGATCCTTCCATCGACGACGCCATAAACCTGAGGGTTCTGGTTCACATCTTCCGGCGGCGCGTCGGAGGTCTGCGGTTTAGTCGCCGAGTAGTACTGGTAACGGAAGTCCTCGGACGCCCCTCCATAGACGTACTCGGGCACCCGTTCGATTCCGGCCGGAGTCAGCAGTTCATAGGATGCCGGCTGGAGAGTCTGGACGTAGAGATTCGGAGTGAGGGGAAGGGCATCGGCCGTCAGGGGTGGGTTGGCGCTGCCGACGACAGCCTCTGAGAGTTGATCATCGAAGGCGTAGTAGCTCGGGTAGATGCCGCCCAGGGTCGCCGTCGGAGCCTGGGGAGGCGAGATCGACTGGTTCGTCCAGCCACCCTCCGTGCGGACCGCCCGGTTGACGCTGAAGAACGGCCCGGCGGTGGCGTTGGGGAGAGGGCCGGTGGTGTTGTAGACCACGGTGGAGCCCTCGACGTCCGCGATGCTGGCCGGCGGCTGGCCTCCGGACTCGAGCCCTCCCGGCCCGTAGTCCTTCGATGCCGGGCTCACCTGCTCATAGACCCGGCAGTTCGGCAATACCGCCGACAGGCCAACTCGAAAAGCGCCGTTTGGACATGAGGAGGCAGCCGTCAGGTCATAGGTTCTCAGCGTCCGCTCCGGACCCGTCGTCGTTCCCAGCGCATTGCTCGCCACGAGACGGAAGTAGTAGGTCGTTCCCGGCTGAAGCCCGGATATCGCCCGCTCGACCCGCACTTTCAGGAAGCCGTCGCCGACAGCGGCGTCCGGCACGGGCACGGAGACCGCGCTCGCGAAGCCGGTCGCCAGGAAAGTCGCCTCGTCGACGTACTCGAAGTGATAGGTGGTGGCGAGGCTGTTCGGGTTGACGCGCCCTTCAAGCGTCGCTTCGGTGGACGTGACCCCCGACGATCCGGTGCCGGAGATCGAGGGAGCGCCGGGCACGGGCGGCGAGTAGATCCTGACCGCGCCGGCTGGAGTGTCGCTGACGTAGACGGTGCCAGAGGAGTTCCTGACGGCCACCCCGCGCGACCCGGAAAGTCCTCCGCCTTCCGCGAAGTGTTCTTTCAGCGTTCCGGCGGCGTCGAAGACGGCGATTCGACTTTCCTCATCGATGTAGAGATCGCCAGAGACCGGGTCCACATATGCCGCTGCCGAGATGGCGGGGCTGCCTTCGTCTTCCACGACGATCCCGCTGAAGGAGGCATCCGCCGAGCCGCCGCTGCCCGGAAACAGGGAGAGAGGGTAGGCGGTAACCGGTCCCGAAGACCACGTGGCAGCATAGATGCGATCTGGCCCGGCAGCGATGTTGCAGGGTTGCGCGAGACCGGTGATGGCCGAGTCGAAATCTGCGTTGGTCGGAGGGTTGCCCGTAGGGATAAATTTGTAGATGGCGCCATTGCTGTAGTCGGCGACATAGACCGAGCCGACTGGGTCCACGGCTACCCCACATACATAACTAAAGGAGCCCCCACCAGGGGCCGTGATGCTGCCGAGGTAGTGACCGGTCGAATCGAAGACCGCGATCGATCCCGTGCCGTTGTTGACGTAGATGTTTCCTGCCGTGCCCCCGGCGGAGCCGGGCGGTGCCACGGCTATCTCGGTTTCGCTGATTCCTCCCGAGAAGGCGAACGGTCCGGCCGACGTGCCGGTCAGGCGGTTGCCGGTGACGTAGGTCTCCGCCGCGGTAAACGGCAGCGGGTCGCCATCTTCGTCGAAGCGGTCGATCGTGCCCGCTTCCCGGTTCAACACATAGACAGCGCCGGTTTCCTGATCCACGGCTAGCGCTTCTGGGCTGGCAAAAGAGCCGAAGCTGGACTGCAAGACAGGCTCCGCGAGCGCGCTCCCGGGGAGCAGCAACAGCATGGTAAGGGCCAAAGCGGCAGTCAGAAGTGCCGTAACACCCGTCTTCCCCTGCCACCGGCCGATCAAGCTGAAACCCATACTCCCCCCTCCATAGCTTTTCCCCAGGCTCCGATTCCCCAGGTCCGTTTCCCAACTCATCCCTTGAAGGACACAGAGGACATGCGACTGCCTTGTGCGAGGCTAGGGTTCGTCTGCATTCCTGTCAAGGAACTGCACGGGTATTCGCACTTCTTGTCACCCGTCTATGCTCAATTACTATCTTGGCCCGCGAGCCAACCCGCACCCTTCCGTCAGCCCAGATGATGCCGATGGCGAACGGGGCCGCGCTTGGTAACACGGCCCCGTTCGCTTGCCTAAATGACGAACAGCGGGTTCGGTTTGGTGATGGTGTATTTGGCAACTATGTGGGCGGTGCTGGGGCAACCGAAGTCACCCCCGGAGCGTGACGAGACCGAAGCCGGGGAGGTCGCCGTGGCCGGGCTTCCACCGACGACGTTCATCACCACGTCCCCTTTGTAGAGGCAGTGGTCCACCCCGAAGGAGGATGTACCCAGGCTCTCGCACAGGAATGTGATTTCGAATCCTGTGATCGTCAACCTCCCGTTGCCGTTGGAGCTGGCTCCCGCTGTGGTGATGTGAGCGGTCTGGGGTGAGTTGGTCACCTGGACCGTGCACAACCCTTTAGTGATGTCCTCTGTGCAATGGACAAAGGTCCATTTATCGATCGTCCCTGTCAGGGATGTCGGCGAGGCCGTCACCGAGGTGGTTTTACCGCTGAACGTCGATGTTGTGCATGTTACATTCGGGTTTTGAAGACCTCCTGTGGTCTCTATGTAAAAGTGAGACGTATGACCTTCGATCACCGTTCCCAACGGGTAGTTTTCGCCTGCCGGACACGGGGCGACGTTTTTTTTGCAGAGGGTCACTGCCGAGGCCGAACCAGCGCCGACCAGGGCGGTCAAGGCGAGTGCCGCAACGACGGCGAGGCCCAGCATCTTCATGTATCTCATCTCGGACTCCTTGCTCCCGGCTGAGAAGCCGGGCTAGGGTTACACCCGAAGTCCTAAGGCCTCACTCCGCCGGTCCCAAGCGGTGTCGAGCGCGGCCGGGTGACTTTCACTACTTACCCGGCCGGTCACCGTAGAGTTGACCCGCAAATACCGCCCGACGGGGATGTGGACGCGTACGGCTGCACGCGTAGCTCTCTGGTGCGCATGGACGCGAACTCAAGGTCGGCAAAAGGGAGCCGCGCCGGCTGACGGAACTCCCTTCTTGCTACCTGGGCCGTGGCTTAGATGACAAATAGCGGACTCGGTTTGGTGATGGTGTATTTGGCGGTCCAGTCGGCTTTGTTCGGGCATCCGAAGTCACCTCCGGACTTGGTGAGCGTCTGGTTGTTGGCGAGCGCTGAGGCAGGCGTCCCACCGGTGAGGCCCATGACCACTTCTCCTTTATAGCGGCAGTGGTCCACCCCGAAGGAGGATGTACCCATGGCGTGGCAGAGGAATGTGATTTCGAATCCTGTGAGCGTCAACGTCCCGTTGCCGCTGGAGCTGGCTCCCGCTGTGGTGATGTGCGCGGTGAGGGGCAGGTTGGCCACGACGGTTGAGCAGAACCCTGCCGCGACGCTGTCAATGCATCCCGTGAAAGTCAGTCTTTCGATCGACCCTGTCAGAGATGTCGGCGAGGCCGTCACCGAGGTGGTTTTGCCGCTGAACGTCGATGTTGCGCAAGTGATAACCGGATTGAAAAGGCCTTCTGTGGTTTCCAGGGTTACCGAAGAGGTATGACCTTCGATTACCGTTCCCAAGGCATAGGTTTCACCTGCCGGACACGGACTGACGGTTTTTTTGCAGAGGGTGGTTGCCGAGGCCGAACCAACACCGGCCAGGGCGGTCAGGGCGAGCGCCGCGACGACGGCGAGGCCCAGCATCTTCATGTATCTCATCTTCGTGACTCCCGGCTGAGAACCGCGGGCCCAAGTGATGGAGGGTGACGCAAAGGGGCCGCGCCGATGACGCGGCCCCTCGCTATCTCTGAACCTCGAGCTTTAGATAACGAAAAGCGGGTTCGGTTTAGTGATCGTGTATTTGCCGCTCCAGTGGGCGCTGGTGGGGCAGCCGAAGTCGCCTCCGTTCCGCCCAAGCGTCGAGCCCGGGGCAGTCGCGGTGGCCGGGGCACCCCCGACGACGTTCATTAGGACGTCTCCTTTATAGATGCAATGGTCCACCCCGAAGGAGGATGTCCCGAGGTTGTGGCAGAGGAATGTGCCTTCGGCGCCTGTGATCGTCAGCGTCCCGTTGCCGTTGGAGATGGCTCCCGCTGTGGTGATATGCGCGGTGAGGGGCAGGTTGATCACGCTGGCGGTGCAGCTCCCTTTCGTGATGTCCTCGGTGCAGCCCGTGAAGGTTACTTTGTCAATCGTCCCTGTCAGCGATGTGGGCGAGGCGGTCACCGAGGTGGTTTTGCCGCTGAAGGTCGATGTCGTGCAGGTTACGGTCGGGTTCTGGAGACCTCCTGTGGTTACCAAGGTAACCGGCGACGCATGACCTTCAATCACCGTTCCCAGGGCGTAGTTTTCGCCAGCCGGACACGGGGCGACGTTTTTTTTGCAGAGGGTGACTGCCGAGGCCGAACCGGCGCCGACCAGGGCGGTCAGGGCGAGCGCCGCGACGACGGCGAGGCCCAGCATCTTCATGTACTTCATTTACGACTCCTTGCTCCCGGCTCAGGGGCCGGGGTTTGGTTTGCGGAGACATTCCTAAGCGCTCGCCTGCTCGCGCTCAAGCAATTTTGAGCGCGCTCGAGTGACGCAGGCGGCTTGTAGCCACCGTCACATCTGGGAATGCACCGCAAATGCGGCGCGACATGTCTACGGGCGCGCGAAAATGCGCTCGCGAAACATTGGTGCGAGGCCGTTGTCTTGGCGCTCCATCGCAGCGCTAACGCTTGGTACCGCTCCCTGCCAGGCGTCAGCCCTCCCGCTCGATCGCTTCGGCGACCTCGACCCGGGAGGAGACGCTGAGCTTGAAGAAGACGTTGCGGAGGTGAGATTCGATCGTCTTCTCGCTGAGGAAGAGGGCGGCGGCGATCTGCTTGTTGGTCCTGCGGGCGGTGACGAGATCGGCGACTTCGCGCTCGCGCTTGGTCAGCGAGGCGAGGCCGTCGCCGTCGGCGGCGGGGCCGCGTGGCTCGACGCGGCCGCCGAGACGGCGCAGCTCCCGGCGCGCCTCTTCGCGCGGCCGGGCGGCGCCGCAGGCGTCGAGCTCGGCCTCCGCTTCCCGCAGCAGCTCCAGCGCCCGCTCGCGCTCCCCGGCGGCGGCGAGCGCCTGGCCGGCCAGCGCCCGTGAGCGCGCCGCCTCGGTCCGCGCCCCGGCCCCGGCGGCGCTCTCGGCTGAGCGCAGCGCCAGCGCGGCGGCCTCCGCGGCCTCGCCCTCGGCGAGCAGGACCGCGGCGCGCGCCCGCCAGCCCTGCGCCAGCGCCACCGGCAGGCCCTGCTCCTCGGCGGCGGCCTCGGCGCGGGCGGCGCACTCGCGCGCTCGCTCGAGTTCCCCCGCGGCGAGGCGGCCGCGGGTCAGGACCTCCTGGAACTGGGCCCGGTAGGCGGGCGGCAGCTTCGGCATCTCCCAGCCGCCGGCGGGGCCAACCAGCGAGTCGAGGTCTGAGTCCAGCTCCCCCGCCTCGACCAGCGCCGCGGCGAGCCCGCAGCTGCCGATCAGCCCGAAGACGCTCTCGTCCCTCCCCTCCAGCAGCGCCAGGCCCTCGCGCGCGGCCGGGATCAGAATCTCGAGGTCGCCGCTGACCAGGGCCGCGGCGCCGCGGCTGATCAGGGCAGCGGCGAGGACGAACTCGACGTTCATCAGCCGCGCCGCCTCGACCGCGCTCTCGCTCAGCTCCAGAGCGGCGTCCCGGTTGCCGAGCGGCGCCTCCGAGAGCGCCATGCCCTGCAGCAGGTAGGGCACGAACTGGCTCTGCCCGCTGGCCCGGGAGATCGCCAGGCCGCGGTCGAAGTGGGCGCGCGCCGTCGCGAAGCGCTCCAGGTAGAGCTGCGCCCAGCCGACCCGGCTCACCGCTTCCACCCGGTCGGCCAGATCGGCGTCGGAGAGCGCGGCGAGCAGCTCCTCGGCGCGGGCCAGGTGCGGCGCGGCCTCCTCCCCCCGGCCCAGCACGACCTCGGCGTGGCTCAGCATCGCCGAGGCCGCCAGCTCGAGGCCAGGGTCGCCCAGCCCGGCGGCGGTGGCGACCGCTTCCTGCGCGGTCTCGCGCATCCGCTCCAGGTCCTGGGTGAAGAAGGCGCCGGTGCCGAGGCTGAGCAGCACCTCGACCCGCTCCCGGTCGCACTCGGCGGGGAGCTCCGCCAGCGCCCGGTCGAGGCGCGCCCGTGCCTGTCCGTGGCGGCCGAGGGCGTCCTCGCTGAAGGCGCAGGCCGCGGTCAGCCGGACGCGGATCGCGACCTGCTCGGGCGGCAGCAGCTCCAGCGCCTCCAGCAGCGCCCGCAGGCACCGCTCGCGGTCGCCCACCGCCCGCAGCGCCTGCGCCTGCATGACCAGCACGCCCAGCCGCATCTGCCGGTCGTCCTCGGGGAGGAGGCGCAGCGCCGCCTCGAACCAGCGCGCGGCGGCGGCCGGGGCGCGGCCGGCGCTGGCCTGCCCGGCCTCGACCAGGACGGCGGCCGCCTCGACGTCGCCCCGCGCGGCGGAGTGCTCGACGTGATGGGCCCGCGCCGTCGCCGCGGCCCCGGTCGCGGCGAGGGCGGCGGCGGCACGGGCGTGCGCCCGCAGCCGCCAGCCGCCCTTCGTCGACTCGTAGACGGCGCGGCGAACCAGCGGGTGGCGGAAGGCGAACTGGCGGGGGACGTCGGTCGGCCTGACCAGGCCGCTCGGCAGCAGCTCGTCGAGCGCGTCCATGCCGGCGTCCTCGTCGAGCTCGGCGATCGCGAAGGCGAGCTCGGGGGGAAACGGGTCGCCCGCCACCGCGGCGGCCTCGAGCAGGGCGCGGGCGGCCGGGGGCAGCTCCTCCATCTCGGCGAGCAGGGCGGAGGCGACGAGGCCCGGGACCCCCGCCTCTCCCGCGAGCCGGTCGCCGCCGCTGCTGCGCGCCGGCAGCTCGGGGGCGCGGGCGAGCTGCAGCGCGTAGAGCGGGTTGCCGCCGGTCTCCTCGCGGATCGCCGCCAGCCGCTCCCCCTCCACCGCCCCGCCGAGCAGCTCGCGCATGCCCGCCTCCTCCAGGGGGCGGAGCTGCAGCCGCTGCACCGCGGGACC
>Ga0190273_10000079_pt1 | contig 53171 bp, 51 predicted proteins | sample Popmic504IS_FD_134513 | JGI IMG/M metagenome (GOLD analysis project Ga0190273, IMG submission 134513) | Populus adjacent soil microbial communities from riparian zone of Shoshone River, Wyoming, USA - 504 IS | ecosystem: Environmental > Terrestrial > Soil > Riparian zone > Trees stand | place...
CCGGCCGGGCTGGTCGAGGGCATGCTCGACCTGGTCGACCGCTCGATCGGCGAGCGGATCACCGTGCGCACCCATTTCCCCGCGGAGACGTGGAACGTCAGCGTCGACACCAACCAGCTCGAGAACGCCATCCTCAACCTCGCCGTCAACGCCCGCGATGCGATGGACGGCGAAGGCCAGCTGGCGATCAGGGTCGAGAATGTCACGCTCGCGCCCGGCGAGGTGGGTGAGCTCGGCGCCGGCGAGTTCGTCCGGATCAGCGTCTCCGACACCGGCTCGGGAATGCCGCCCGAAGTGCTGGAAAGGGTGTTCGAGCCCTTCTTCACGACCAAGCCGGTCGGCAAGGGCACCGGCCTCGGCCTCAGCCAGATTTTCGGCTTCGCCCGCGAATCGGGCGGCGACGTCCTCATCGATTCGACCGTCGGGACCGGCTCCACCGTCTCGCTCTATCTGCCGCGCTCGACCCAGGAGGTCGAGGCCGCGGCGGCCCCCGCCGGCGGCCCGGACGAGGCCGCGCCCGGCGCCGACGGGACCTCGATCCTCGTCGTCGAGGACGATCCCCGGGTCAGCCGCTCGACCGTGGGCGCGCTCGAGGAGCTGGGCTACCGGCCGATCGCCTGCGCCGGCGGCCGCGAGGCGCTGGAGATACTGGAGCGCGAGGGCGGCAGGATCGAGCTCGTCATCACCGACATCATGATGCCCGAGATGACCGGCCCGGAGCTGGTCCGCGAGGCCACCGCGCGCTGGCCGTCGACCGCCATCCTCTTCGTCACCGGCTATGTCGGCGAGGCGGGAAGCGCGGAATTGAGCGGCCACGACATCTTGAGGAAGCCGTTCACCGTCGCCGCCCTGGCGGGCGCCGTCGCCGGCGCGCTCGCCCGCCGGCCTAACGAATGGCCCCCCGCCTCAGCAGCCGCGGCAGCAGGCCGATAGCGGCGACGAGCGGCCAGCGCCGCTGCCAGGGCTTGATCTCGATCTTCGTCCCGGCATGGCGGTTGATCTTCCAGGCCAGGTAATCGATGCCGCCGGCATAGGTGCCGCTCGCCTTCATCAGCCGAAGCACGGTCAGCGCCTTGCCGGCCCGCCGCCGAGCCGCCCAGCGCCGCCTCGCGCGCTTGCGATCGCCCTCCGAAACGAACGCGGCGAGATCGAGGCCGGCCGCGGCGAGCGCGGGCCCGGTGAAGCGGCGGTAGCGCTCCGGCTCCGCCTCGACCACCGAGGCGGGCCGCCCCTGCCGCTCCGCCCGAAGCTCCGCCGAATAGGTCAGGGTGAAGGCGCACCGCCAGAGATCGAGCGGATCGCCCCCTTCCCACAGCGGCCGGGCCTCGCCGAGCAGGGTCGGCGCCGCCCGGGCCACCGCACCGACCGCCTTGGCGGCGGCGGCGGCATCGGCGCTCCACACCAGCCGCGAGGGCTGCGCGAACCGGGCCCAGACGGACACGGACAAGGGCGCCGGGCCGTTCAGCCGCTCGAAGTCCGCCTCGCTCAGCACCGCATATTTGGCGACGAGGCCGTCATGCTCGAACGGGAAGACGTTGGGCGGGATCAGCCGGTTGGCCGGCGCCCGCCAGCTCCGCCCGTAAGCGGCGCGATAGTCGGAGACGATCAGGTAGAAATCGAGCATCAGCCCGTCGAGCTCGCGCTGCCTCAGGCACGACCCGTAGAACAACACCGCCCGGGCCGCGCCGGGATATTGCGCCGCCACCGCCGCCGCCATCGCGCTCACGCGCGGGTCGACCGGCTCGGCCAGCTCGGCCGCGACGAGGCTAGGAAGCGGCACTTGCATCAAGCCTCATCCCTCCAGCCAATCCTCGCAGCGCAGCCCGTCAACCCGACGGAACTCGCCCAGATTTCCGGTGATCAGCGCCAGTCCGCGGCTGCGAGCATGACCGGCGATGAGCAGATCGTATGCACAGATTATCGCGCCTTTCCGCTCCAGGTCCGCGCGAATGTCGGCGGCGTGATCGGCGGCCGCGTCATCGAACGGCAGCACCTCCAGACGCGCGGCGAAATCCTCGACCGCCCGCCGGTTATCCACCGGTCGCGCCGACTTGGCCGCGCCGTGAAGCAGCTCGCTCAGCACGACGGTCGAGATGCAGAGCCCTTCGCTATTTTGGTTGAACCGTGTCCGCACGCTCGCCGGTCGGTCGCGCAGCACGCGCACGCACAGGTTCGTGTCGAGCATGTAGCGCAGCATCTAGAGCTTTTCCCGCGCCTCCGCCTCCGGCTGCCGGCGCTCTCCGAGGTCCGCCCCCGGCGCCTCGAAGAAATCGTCCCACGCGGCATCCGCCGGCAGGATGATCCGCGCTTTGCCGACTTTCCGGATCGCGACCTGCTTCACTTCATCCGGGAAAGCGAGATTTTTGGGCAGGCGCACAGCCTGGGAACGATTGGATTTGAAAAGAGAAGCGCGGGAAGGCATTGAAGGAGGCTAGGAATGAAGTAGGGATATGTCAACTGCATATCCCATTGGCCACTCGCTATCCCTCCGTCCGTGCCAGCAGGTCGAGCAACTCCTGCCGGCAGAATTTCGCCCAGGTGTGGGTGCCGTGGCCGCGGGTGTCGGAGGTCGCCCGGATCAGGATGTAGCGGACGGTCCTGAGCCGCCGGGCGGCGTCCTCGGCAATGCCGTACTCGGCCGGGTTGATGAAATCGTCGGCGCTGTTGACCCAGGTCATCGGCGCCCGGATCCGTTCCAGCCGCGGCCAGGGATTGTAGGTCCGCGACGCTTCCAGCTGGTAGATGAGGTCGTTGGCGTCGCGGGTGGGCAGGTCCTTCGCCACCCGGTCCAGGATATAGGCGTCCGCCGCCTCGCGGGTCGGATAGGCCTTCTGCAGGTAGAGCGGCGCGAAGCCGGCGATCTGGAGGAGGCTGACCGCGGTTCGAAGGCCCTGCACCGGCTGCGCGGAATAATCGCCGCCGGCCCAGGCGGGATCGTTCCTGATCCCTTCGATGGCAAGCTTGCGCCACATCCGGTTGTGGCCGGCAATCTCGGTCGGAAGGCAGGCCATCGGCATCGCCGCCCGGGCGAAATCCGGATGCGCCTCGGCCCAGACGAAGATGTGCATGCAGCCCATCGACGTCCCCATGATCAGCCTCAGCCGGGAGACTCCGAGCCCTTCGGCCAGCATCCGCCGCTGCGCCTCGACCATGTCGGAATAATCGTATTTCGGGAAACGCATGCGCATCCCGTCGCTCGGCTTGGACGACTTGCCGTGGCCGATGCCGTCGGGAAGGATGACGAAGTAGCGGCTGATGTCGAGCGGCTGGCCCGGACCGAACAGGTCGTTCGCGAATTGCGGCTGGAGGAACTGGCGCCCCGAGCCGCCGGTGCCGTGGAGCACCATCACCGCGTTGGTCACGGCGCCCTTCGCATCCCGCCGCGGTGTGCCCAGCGTCGCGTAATGGATCTGGAGCTGCGCCATCCGCTCGCCGCTGGCGAAGCGGAAATCGCGAAGGATCGCGTCGCCTTCCTTCAGCCGGGCGGCATAATCGGCCTGCGCCGTAGCGGCGCCTCCCCAGGCGAGCGCCAGCAGTCCCAGAACGAGCTTCAACATTGCCGTCTCCCTTGCGCGCGGGGCTTTACTCCCGGCCAGTGCCGATGCTCAATGGCGGCAACGCAATGGAGGGTTTTCAATGGAATATGTGGGTATTGGAATGCTTGCGCTCGGCATTCTCTGGGTCGCCGGCTTCGGCTGGGCCCATTTCCGGGCGGTCGGCAAGGCCAGGGCGGCCGAGACCTGGCCGACGGCGGCCGGGCGGGTGTTGTCGAGCGAGGTCGTCGAGGAGGAATCGACCGACCGGGAGGGCGGCACCAGCACCTGGTACAATCCCGTCGTCACCTATTCCTACGCCGCCGGCGGCCGCGAGCTGACCGGCCGCCGGCTGCGCTTCGGCAATTATCGCTTCGCCGGCCGCAAGAAAGCGGAAGCGGCGCTCGCGCCCTATCCCGTCGGGGCGAGCCCCGCCGTCCGCTACAATCCGCAAGACGCGCAGGAATGCGTGCTCGAGACGGCGAAGCCGGGGCCGATCTACCTGATCATGGCCCTGTTCGGCTTCCTGTTCATCGGCTTCGGGATTTTCTGGCTGACGAGCATGGGGTGAAAACTTGCCTCCCCATGCGGAGCATGGGGAGGGAGACCCCGTGAAACGTGGTGGAGGGGTAATTGCCGCGGATTCGAAGGATTGGCGCGACACGGCCAAGGCCTGCGCAGCCACCCCTCCACCAGGCTTCGCCTGGTCCCCCTCCCCATCTGGCGATGGGGAGGCAGCTTACTTCGGCCCCACCGGCTTCAGATCGGTCAGCGAAAGCCGCTCGAATCGGGCCGCCCAGGGCGAATCGGGCTGAAGCTCGGTCTCGAGATAAGCGGGCTTGAGGACCTCGGGCGGCCGCTCGGCCTGGTGCGAGGGGGCAAGCGATTCGATGTCGAACGCCTCGGCGAACCTGAGGCCGACCTGGCCGTCCTTCGACCAGCGCACCTCGGCGATCTGGAAGCCGGCTTCGCCCAGATCGAGCTCCACCTCCGAGCCGGGGCAGAGCTCGCGCCCGCTCTCGACCCGCGCGCCGCCGCCCGAGATATTGCGAAGCCGCACCGGGATCGAGATCCCGCTCCAGTAGAGCGTGCCCGCCCGGAGCAGCTTCTGGCGCGGTTCCCGGTCGGTGACGGAATGGAGTGCGGCCGGCTCGGGCTTTTCGGGCTGGAAGACGGGACCGCTGCTTCGATCCGAGGTCCACAGGATCGTCTCTTCGACGAATTCGAGGCCGATTCGGTTTTCGCGGACCCAGCGCACGATACACTTGGTGCGGTTCTGGCCGTCGAACAGCAGATCGATCTTCTCGCCGATCCGAGGCTCGATCTCGGAGCGGATCATGGCGCCGCGCGAGGAGACGTTGACCACCTCGACGTCCTGCCGGCGACGGCGGAAGACGATCGTCGTGCTCTCGACGATGCCGCGGAGGCGATCCTCGAGGCGCTGGTCGGTGACCCGGGCCTCCTGGCGCTTGATCGCGATCTTGGTGAGGCCGCTGGCGCTCGCCCCTTCGGCCTTGGTCTTGGCCTTGCGCGCAACGAGGGACGCCTGCCTGGCCTCCCCGGAAAGGATCGTTGAGCGGAGTTCGTGCATTTCGGCCCCCAGGATCGGCGTGTCAGGGGTCCCATCGCACAGAAATGATTACCGAATCGCTAGCCGAACCCGTTGAGGACGTTCGTTTATGCCAAGGCCGCAGCTCAATCTGTTCGAAGATCCGCCGCCCGGGACGCCGCCGGGCCTGGTCTATGAGCCCGGGTTCGTCGCCGCGGAGGAAGGGCGCGCGCTCGTCGGATGGATCGCCGCCCTCCCCTTCAAGCCGTTCGAGTTTCACGGTTTCACCGGCAACCGCCGAACCGTCTCGTTCGGCCTTCATTACGCTTTCGACGGCAGCGGGCTGAGGGAGGCCGAGCCGATCCCCGACTGGCTGCTGCCCGTGCGCGCCCGAGCCGCGGCTTTGGCGGGGCGCGACCCGGAGGCCTTCGTCCATGCGCTGGTGATCGAATATGCGCCGGGCGCCGGCATCGGCTGGCACCGCGACCGGCCGGTGTTCGGCGATGTCGTCGGAATCTCCCTGCTCGCGCCGGCGCCGCTGCGCTTCCGCCGCAAGGCCGGAGCCAAGTGGGAGCGCTTCACCCTCACCGCCGAGCCCCGCTCCGTCTATCTGCTGCGCGGCGAGGCGCGGTATGAATGGGAGCACAGCATCCCGCCATTGGAGAGCCTGCGCTATTCGGTGACGCTGAGGACCTTGGCATAAAAAATCCTCCCCGGCATTTGCCGGGGAGGGGGACCGGGCGAAGCTTGGTGGAGGGGTTCTACGGAGTCTGAGAAGACCCCTCCACCATGCTTCGCATGGTCCCCCTCCCCCGGAAAACCGGGGGAGGATTTTTCCCTCACGAATAGAAGATATGGAGCCCGATCTGGGTCTGCTTGGTGAGGCGCTTGCCCCATTTCGGCGAGACGTAGGTGGCGTGATACCAAAGGTCGCTGGAGGGCAGGTTGCCGGCCAGCTTCTGGCGGGCGATGCTGGCGATGGCGACCGCCTTCTTCCACGCCTCGGAGCCGCGGTCGGCGCTTGGGAAGCGGCCGCGCCGGATGAAGGAGAATTGCGCCTTCTGGGTGATGACGGCGCACAGATCGGTCGGGTAGCGGCCGGAGGCGGCGCGGTTCAGGACCACTTCGGCGACGGCGAGCTGACCCTCGATCGGCTCGCTCCGGGCTTCGAAATAGACGGCGTTGGCGAGGCACTCCATCTCGCGGTCGCCGGTCTGGGTGGCGGCATAAGCGAGGACGAGGTCGGCGAGCTGGGTCGCCACGGGCGCCGGGGCAGGGGTCTCGGGCTTCGGAGTCACCAAAGCGGTGACGTTGGCCCACATCTTGGAGAACAGGTTCGGATCGGTCATGGTCGACGGCTGCGGAGCCGTCTGGGAAGGCTGGGTCCTGACCACGGCCGGAGCCAGGGTCTCGCCGGCGGCGGCGGGGTCGGAGTAGCTGGCCCCCGCGACGAGCGCAAAGGCAGCCGCGGCGAAGCCCGCGGCGCGAACGATCCGGTTCATTCAATCTCTTTTTACATGCGGCCGGCTGATCCCCCGGGTGCGAGAACCGCACCCCCTGATCGCCCCCCGTCTCGAGCTCCCGCCGGCCGCTAATCGGCTGCGGCGGACCCGCTCTCGCTACTAAGCTAAGGGGCAGATGGTCGAAGCGGCGGCGCTGCGCAAGTCGCCGGCGGCGACGAAGCGATGAGTCGTGTGACTCAAGGGACACGTTGAAAAAAAATTCGCTCTATCTCGGAACCTTTGAAAAAAACCGCTTTTTTCAAGCACCTGGAAGGGCAGAATGGGTCGCCTCCGTAACGTTCGCCGCCTCGGCGGGATCGGCCGGACCCGGCCCCTCCCCGGCGATCACCTTGACGAAGGCGCTTTGCACCCAGCCCGAACCGCACGGACCCTCATAGTCCCGGCGCCGGGTCACCGGCTCCGAGACGCCGCAGCGTTCGGCGAGGGTGCCGCCTTCGTCGAAGACGATTCCGAACCATTTCTGGTCGAGGCTTCGCGAGCAGATGAAGAAGCGCGCGCCGGGAGCGACGCTGCCCGTCCCGCCGGCATTTTCGAAGGGGGCGGAGCGGACCGGAAGGGCTTCGCCGGGCTTCAGGTTGCGGCTGGTCCCGGCCTGGCCGCAGGCCCGGAAATTGGCTCCATATTCTCCGATCCGGACCGCCCGCGATCCGGGAGTCTCGACGGCTTCGGCAATGGTGTCGTTGTCCCGGGCCGTGCGGTCGGCGACCGTTGCGGGCTCGCCGCAGGCCGACAGGACCAGGCACAGGAGGAAGATGGGCTTTCGCATGCGGCTCCTTGTGGCGCGGCGCGCTCGAAAAATCTACGCTGGCGGCGGAGGAGCCGACCGATGGCCTATTGGCTGATGAAATCCGAGCCCGGCAGCTACGGCTGGGACCAGCTGGTCCGCGACGGCGGGACGGAATGGGACGGGGTCCGCAACAATGCCGCCCGGCTTCATCTGAAGGCGATGAAGGTCGGAGACGAGGCCTTCTTCTACCACAGCATGGAGGAGCGCGCGATCGTGGGGATCATGCGCGTCGCGCGCGAGGCCCGGCCGGACCCGAAGGATGAGGACTGGGTGTCGGTCGCGGTCGAGCCGGTCCGGCCGCTCGGTCCCGTCACCCTCAAGGCGATCAAGGCCGATTCCCGGCTTGCGGGCATGGAGCTGATCCGCCAGTCGCGGCTCTCGGTCGCCCCCGTGCGCGACGAGGAATGGGCGGCGATCCTCGAGCTGGCCGGAGAAGCAGCATGAGCCTGGCCCTCGCCGCCGCCCTGCTCGCCGCCCCGGCAGCCGAAACTCCGCGGGCGTTCGTCGAACGCCTCTACGCGGGCTATCGCGACGAAAATTACAGCCCCCTCACCCGCCCCGGGCGCGTCTTCGCCCCGCCGCTCGTCGCAGCCATCCGGGAGGACCAGCGGCTTTCGCGCGACGAAGTCGGCTACATGGACGCCGATCCCCTCTGCCAGTGCCAGGACCCGAGCGGGCTGAAACCGAAGATCGGCGAGGTTCGCCAGCCCACCCGTTCCAAAGCGACGGTCCACGTCCTGCTCGACTTCGGCCCCTCGGATCGCCGCGACCTCGGCCTGCAGCTGGTCCGCACCGCCGCCGGATGGAGAATCGCGGACATCGTCACCGCCGAGGAGCAAAGCCTGCTGGACTCGATCCGCCGCTTCAACCGCCGCCGCCGCTAGAGCGAACGTCCTTTCAGCACCGTTCCCCGGCGAAAGCCGGGGCCCAGCGGCTCACTCGGTGCGGCTGGATCCCGGCCTTCGCCGGGAAACACTCCGACCGGTGCGACGCCCCCTAAAGCACGAAGTCCGACGCCACCAACGGCTGCGTCCCCGAGACCAGGATCTGCAGGTCGGCGACGCCGTCGCCGTTGACGTCGCCGGAGATGACGGTCACCCCGCCCGACGTCTCGTAGCGCAACTGCCCGGCGACGTTGGAGAAGGCCGCCGTGCCGATGAAGGTGAAGGCCTGGTTGCTGCTGAGGTTGGAATTGGCGTCGATCGCGCTGAGCGAGATCTTGTCGTTCTGGCTCCGGCTGAAGTCCAGGATCTGGTCGCGCGAGGCCGCCGTGGAATCGGACACCAGATTGTAGGTGAACGTGTCCTTCCCGAGGCCGCCGGTCAGCCGGTCCGCGCCGGCGCCGCCGATGAGGACGTCGTTGCCCGCCTCGCCGTACAGATCGTCGTCGCCGGCCATGCCCTGGATAGTGTCGTGGCCGTCGCGGCCATATACGAGGTCCTCTTCGTTGGAGGTGCGCAGCGCGACGTTGGTGCTGGTCGCCGAGATCGAATCGCCGCCGGAGGTGCCGAGCACGTTGTTGCCGTCACGGACGTTGCCGATGGCAACGGCCAGCGCCTGGGTGTCGGCATACTGCCCGTCGCCGGCCTGGACGATCACGTTGTAGACGTTGTCGCCATTGGCGTCGCCCGGCAGCTCGAAGTCGGGCGCGGCGACGAATTGCAGCGCCCCGGTCTGCGGGTTGATGGTAAATCGGGCCGCATCGGCGCCGCCCACGATCGCATAGACGGCGGCGGTGCCGTCGGCGTCCTTCGCGTGGACGCCGGTGACGGCGAGCGAGTTTTCGTCGACCGTGAGTGCGGCGCTGTCGCCGCCCCCGTTGGACAGGATGACGACGCCTTCGTTGACGTTGCCGACGCTGACGGCGAGCGCCTGGGTGTCGGTGAAGGCGCCGTCGCTCGCCGAGACGACGAGGTCGTAGACGTTGTTGCCCCCGGCATCGGCCGGCGCCTCGAAATTCGGAGCGGCGACGAAGGCGAGAAGGCCCGTCGCCGCATCGATCGTAAACCGCGCCGCGTCGGCGCCCCCAGCGATCGCATAGGCGACGGCGCCGCCGTCGGCGTCGCTGGCCTTGACGATCGTCACCGCGATGCCGTTCTCGCCGACCGAAACGGCGGCGCCGGAGCCGCCGCCGTTCGAGGTGATGGTCACCGCCTCGTCGACGTTGGCGACGCTGACCGCGACCGCCTTGGTGGAGGTGAGGCGGCCGTCGGTCGCCGAAACCACGACGTCGTAGACATTGTCTCCGCCGGCGTCGGCCGGCGCCTCGAAGTTCATCGCATTGACGAAGCTCAGTTCGCCCGTCCGGGCGTCGATCGCGAAGAGCGCCGAGTCCGCGCCTCCCGCAACGGCATAGCGGACCTCGTCGCCGTCAATGTCGCGCGCAACGACGGTCATCACGGCGGTACCGTTCTCGGGGGCCGACACGGCCCCTGCGGAGACGATCTCCACCCCTTCGTTGACGTTGCCGACGAGGACCTGGACGGTCTGCCAGGTCCAGTACAGCCCGTCGCTCGCGGCGACCTGCACCGTGTAGAAATTGGCTCCGGCCGAATCCGCCGGGGCTTCGAAGTCGGGCGTGTCGACGAAGCTCAGGACCCCGGTCGCCGAATCGATGATGAACCGGCCGGCGTCGGGGCCGCCGACGATCGAATAGGCTGGGGCCAGGCCGTCAGGGTCCTGGCCGACGACGGTGGTGACATATCTCCCGCCCTCGAGCATCGAGATCGCGGCGCTGGTGCCGCCGCCGTTCGAGGTGATGACGATCGGCTCGTTCTCGTCGACGAGGGTGACCTTGAAGGTGCGGGCGCGGCTCCAGTCGCCGGCCGTGGCGGTGACCTCGACGTCGTAGACATTGTCGCCGTCGGCATCGCCGGGAGCCTCGAAGTCGAAGCCGTCGGGGCCGATGAGCGAGAAATCGCCGGTGACCGGGTCGATGGTGAAGAGCGCGCCGTCGGCGCCGCCGGTGACCGAATAGCTGATCGCCGGCCCGCCGTCGATGTCGTAGGCGTTGAGGATCCCGGCATAGGTCGAGTTCTCGCCGACCCAGATCTCGACGACGCCCTCCACATGGTTGAAGAAATCCGGATCCTCGTCGACGTCGGTGAGGGTGATCGAGAGATGCTGGTCGTCCGAGGAAGTGCCGTTGCTGGCCCGGACGGTCACTTCATAGACATTGTTGGAATCGGAGTCGCCGGTGCCCTCGAAATCGCTCGGGTAGACGAAGGCGAGCGCTCCGGTCGAGGAATTGATGCTGAAGTAGAGGATGTCCGCGCCGCCCACGAGCGAGTAGGTCACCGAGCCCGGGCCGGTCGCGGTTACGATCGTCACCGCGGGGACATTCTCCGGAAGGGACAGGGCGGCGACGTCGCCGCCGCCGTTCGAAGTGATGGTGACGTTCTCGTTCACGTCCCTGACCGTGATCGAATAGCCCTGAGTCGCGCTCAGCGCGCCCGAAGTGGCGACGACCGCGACCTGGTAGACATTGTCGGCGCCGCCGTCGGCGGGGCTCTCGAAGTCGGGTGCCTGCCTGAACCTGAGCGCGCCGCTGGCCGGGTCGATCTCGAACAGGGCCGAGTCGACGCCGCCCCCGATCGCGTAAGTGACGACCGCGCTCTTGTCCGGATCGCGCGCAAGCGCGGTTGCGACCGCGGCGACGTTTTCGTTCATCGTCAAGGAGACGTCGAGCGCGCCGCCGAAGGAATGGAAAACGGGCGCCTCGTCGACATTCTCGACCCGAACATGCAGATATTGCTCGTCGTAGGAGGAATAGCTGCTGGCGCGGACGACGACCTCGTAGAGGTTGCCGTGGCCCCCGGGGTTGCCGGGGCTCCGGTCTTCGAAATCGGGCGCGACGAGGAAGGAGAGAGCCCCCGTATAGACGTCGATCGTGAACCATGACGCGTCGCTGCCGCCGGCAATCTCATAATAGATCTGGCCGTCGCCGCTGGCCTCGACGACGGTTACCGCGGTGCCGTTCTCGAGCATTGTGACGTCGGCTGCGATGTTGCCGCCGTTCGAGGTGATGACGGTCTCCTCATACATGTCGTGGATCGCGACCGAGAAGGACTGGCTGGCGCTCAGCATCCCCGAATAGGCAGTGACCGTGAATTCGTAGACATTGTCGCCGTCGGCGTCGGCGGGAGCCTCGAAATCGGCCCCCTGAATGAGCTGGATCTCGCCGCTGTAGGGGTCGATCTCGAACAAGGCGGCATCGGCGCCGTCGAGCCCGTAGGTCATCCAGGAATACATGTCGGGATCGTTCGCCGCGACGTAGCCGACCCACCGCTCGTTTTCCGGCATCATCAACGCGACGTTGGGCTCGCCGCCATAGGAATAGAATATGGGCGCCTCGTCGACGTCGTCGACGAAGACGTACAATTCCTGGTCGTCGGACGACACGCCGTCGCTGGCGCGGACGATGACGTTGGCGGTGTAGTAGCCGGCGTTCCACGGGGGGATGGATTCGAAGTCGATCGGGAAAGCGAAGCTGAGCGCCCCCGTCTCCGGGTCGATGGTGAACAGGTTCGAATCATATCCGCCGACGATCTCGTAGGTGACGGGCCCCGCCGCGCCGCTGACCGTGACGACGGTGACCGCCGTGCTGTTCTCGGGCACGTGGAGCTCCGCATCGGCCCCGCCCCCGTCGGAGGTGATGGCGAAGCCCTGCGGCTCGCCGGCGTCGTCATCGACGTAGACGGCGATGTCCTGGCTGTCGCTCCTCGTGCCGTCGCTCGCCGTCACCTGGACGAAATAGATATTGTCGCCCCACATGTCGGCCGGCGCCTCATAGTCGGGAGCCGCCGTGAAGCTGAGCTCGCCGGTCTGGGCGTCGATCGTGAAGAAGGCCGCGTCTTCGCCGCCGGTGATCGAATAGGTGAGCGGAACGCCGTCATCGTCGAGCGCGCTGACGACGGTTACGGCGGTCTGGTTCTCGACGATCGAGATGTCCGCCCAATCCCAGCCGCCGTCCGACACGATCGTGATGTAATTGACGTGACGGACCGTGATGTAGATCTGCTGAGTGCCGCTGAGCTGGCCGTCGCTCGCGGCGACGGTCACGCTGTAGGAATTGTCGCCGCCTTCGACATGGTCGGGCGCATTGCGGAAGGCGAGCGCCCCCGTCAGGGCATTGATCGTGAACAGGCCGGCATCCTCCCCGCCGGCGATCGAATAGCGAAGGTTGTTCGGTTCGCCGTCGTCCGAGGCGACCACCGTCGCCACCGCCGTCACTCCTTCGTCGACCCAGAGGTTGCCGGTGCTGCCGTAAGGCGAGATGATGATCGGCCGGGCGTTCGGAAGCGGGGCCGCGAGCTCGGTCCCGAGGATCTGGGCGCGGATGGCATAGCCGCCCTGGTCGCCGCTCTCGCTCGTCCAGGTGGCGATGATCCGGCCGTCGGCGAGCGTGGCGATGTCGGGCAGGAACTGGGAGCCGCCGGCGAGCGTGTTGACCAGCATCTCGGCACCGACCTTGGCCCCGGCCGAGTCGAACGCCTGCGCCTTGATCGCGAAGCCGCTTCCGTCCTGGCTGCTGCTGTAATTGGTCCAGGCGACGAGGAACCCGCCGTCGGGAGTCCCCGTCACCTTGGCTTCGCGCTGGATGTCGGCGGCCTGGGTGTTGACGAGGAACTCCCCGCCCACCTTGACGCCCGAGGCGCTGAAGATCTGGCCCTTGACGGCGCCGCTGTTGCCGTCCTGCGCGGGATCGCGGGTCGCCCAGGTGATGACGAAGCCGCCGCCCGTCAGCGCCGTGATGCTGGGATCGTATTGCGCATCGACCTTCTGAGTGTTGACCAGGAACTCGGCGCCGACCCGGACTCCCGTAGCGCTGAAGATCTGCGCCTTGACCGCTTCGCCGCTGCCGTCGGCCGCGCCGTCGGTCGTCCGCCAGGTCGCGACGAAGCCGCCGTTGGCGAGGGCGACGAGGTCGGACGAATCCTGGGTGGAGGCGGTGCTGGCGTTGAGGGTGAATTCGGCGCCGGCTGGAAAGCCGGTCGAATCGTAGATTCGCGCCTTGACGTCGTTGCCGTTCCAATCGTCCCAGCTGACGACGAAGCCGCCGTTGGCGAGCGCGGTGACGGCGGGCGCGAACAGCGAGGTCGAGCCCGACGTATCGACCTGGAACTCGCCGCCGACGGGAGCGCCGTAGCGGTTGAAGATCCGCGCGCTGATGCCGTCGTTGCCGCCGCTCATCGGCGGAATGGGGTCGGTGACGCTGTTCGCCCAGGTGACCACGAAATTGCCGTTCTGGAGAGTCGCGACCGAAGCCGTGAACTGCGATCCGGAAGCCGCGCTGTTGACCAGGAACTCCGTGCCGACCTTGCTTCCCGCCGAGTCGAAAAGCTGCCCCTTGAGCGCGCTGCCGCTGCCGTCCTGGTTGCTGTCGAACGTGCCCCAGATGACGACGAAGCCGCCGTCGGCGAAAGTGGTGACGGTCGGCGCCGTCTGGCTGTCGGCAGTGAAGCTGTTGACCGCGAACTCGGTCCGCGTGCGGATATAAGACGGCATCGATTCCCCCCAAGATTGTCCGGCAACGTTAGGAAAGGCCGTCTTTACAATGCGTAAAGCCACGGCTTTTTTCTTCCGAAGGCGGTCCGACCCCCTACCGAGTCGCGGTTGATCGAGCTGTGATAGCCTGTCCTGTTCGCTGTTTGTCCTACAAAATGCGGACCGGCGCCGTCCTTCGTTTATCCCGCGCGAGGCCTTCCGCAACGGCTTTCCGCCTGTTACGCTCGCCTCTCGACACCACGGGAAGGGGGCCCCGATGTTCGCCTATTTCACCGAGACGCTGCCGCATTTCCTCGCTTATTTCGGCGCCGCCATCCTGCTCGCCGCCGCCTTTCTCGCCCTCTACGTGATGATCACTCCGCACCGTGAGTTCGATCTGATCAGGAACGGCAACAGCGCCGCCGCGCTTCAGCTCACCGGCACCTTCCTCGGCTTCTGCGTCCCCGTCGCGGTGGTCATCGGCCATTCGGTCGACATTCCCGACATGCTGCTCTGGGGCGCCGTCGCCGCGGTCGTTCAGCTTGCGGTCTTCTTCCTCATCTCCCGTCTGCTGTTCCGGACGATCTCGACCCGGATCGTGGAAGGGTGTGCCGCTTCGGGCATATTCGTCGGCGGAACCGGTCTCGGGATCGGAATCCTCCAGGCCGCCTGCATGGTTCCTTGAAAGCCGGAGTTCGACGGATGAGGAAGCAATTGACCATGACGACGGCGATGGCGGCGGCGCTGGTGGCGCTGCCCGCCTGCTCGTCCAACGACGGCTGGAACGAGGACGTGGTCGCCGACCGCGACACCGCCGTCTGCGTCGACAAGCAGGGCAGCCGGGTCGACGACGATCTGTGCAACGACAACCATCACCACAGCGGCGGCTCGAGCGCCTTCCTCTGGTATTATATCGGCCGCAACTCGGCCGTGCCTTATTATGGCGATTCGATCTACGACCGCCGCTTCGCCCGCCAGGGCCGGCAGGGCTCCTTCGCGCCCCAGCCCGGGGTCAGTTATGGGCGAGCGCCGGCCTCGACCAAGATGACCCGCTCGCAGGCGGTATCGCGCGGCGGCCTCGGGTCGAGCTCCCGGCGCTTCGGCGGCGGGCGATCCTGAACCCCGCATGGAGCGGCACAGCGTCGCGCCCCGCGAAGGCTGGCGGGCGACCGTCGAAGCGCAGGGGCTGATCTGGCACAGCGAGGCCGACCAGCCTTATTGGGACGAGAGCGCTTATTATTCCTTCACTCTGGCCGAGATCGAAACGATCGAGGCGGCGACCGAGACGGTCTACAACCTCTTCCTCGAGGCCGGCGAGGAGATCGCCAACGATCCGACCTTGATGGAATTGTTCGGAATCCCGGATTTCTGCCACCGCGCCATCAAGGCCGCGTGGAAGCAGGAGCCGCCGTCGCTCAACTACGGCCGCTTCGACTTCGGCTATAACGGCGGCGGCGAGCCCAAGCTGTTCGAGTTCAATTGCGATACGCCGACCTCGCTCCTCGAAGCGGCGGTGATCCAGTGGGAATGGAAGGAGGAGCTGTTCCCCGATCTCGACCAGTTCAACAGCCTTCACGAGAAATTGATCGCCCGCTGGGCGGAGCTTCGCCCGCGCCTCTTCGGCAAGCGCATCTGGTTCACCCACACCGCCGATCCCTCGCACGAGGACACGATCACCACCACCTACCTTCGCGACCTCGCCTCCCAGGCCGGGCTCGAGACCCACGCCGTCCTGATCGACGACATCGGCCTCGATTCGTCCGGCCGGATCCTCGACCATGAGGACAATCTGATCACCGCCCTCTTCAAGCTCTATCCCTGGGAATGGATCGTCAACGAGGCCTACGGGCCGGACGTCGTCCGCCACCTTCCCGAAACCGCCTGGCTCGAGCCGATCTGGAAGATGATCTGGAGCAACAAGGCGATCCTCCAGATCCTCTGGAACATGTTCCCCAATCATCCGAACCTGCTCGCCGCCTCGGTCCGGCCCGGCAAGATCGGGGACAGCTACGTCGCCAAGCCCTTCCTCGCCCGCGAAGGCTCGAACATCGAGGTGGTCGAGCAGGGCCGGACCGTCGCCCGCACCCAGGGCGAGTATGTCGAGGGCCTGACCATGTACCAGGAGCTCTATCCGCTTCGCGATTTCGGCGGCGGCTATCCCGTGCTCGGAAGCTGGGTGGTCGACGGCGAGGCGGCCGGGATGGGCATCAGGGAGGACGGGCTCATCACCGGCAATCGGGCGCGCTTCCTCCCGCATTTGATAAGGGGCTGATCATGAACAAATTGCGGGCGGCCACCGATACCCTGAAGGAGCTGGCCCTCCTCTACTTCCTCCTTCTGCTCGGCTGCACCTTCCTCTTCATGCTGCTCGAGCACCAGGACTTCGAGACCAGTCTCTACTGGGCGGGAACCACCGCCACGACCACGGGCTATGGCGACATCGCGCCCAAGACGGTCGGCGGCCACGTCCTCGCCTTCTTCCTGATGCACGTCTCGGTTTTCTGCGTCGCCCCGCTGATCGTCGTCCGGCTCGTCGACCGGCTGAACGAGAACAGGGACGCCTTCACCCATGAGGAGCAGACCAACATCGTCGAAGGCCTGGCCAGGATCGAGGCCGAGCTCAGGCAGATGCGCGGGGAGCCCGCGGGGGAGTAAGGCGGCCTAGACCGCCTGTTCCCGGGCCGCCCGTGCGAACAGCCAGGCCGAGAGCAGCCAGAGCGGTACGAACATCGCCGTCCCCATCAGGAAGCCGCGCACATCCGGGACCATCGTCACCGCGATCCCTCCGGCGAGGACCTGGGCGCCGGCGGTGACGGCCATGGTCCGGGCCATGCCCTCGGCCCGGAAGCGGACGATGATCGCTCCGCCCGAAGCGAGGGTGAGGACACCGAAGAAGACGAGGTTCACCGCGTTGTCCTCGTCGCCGATATAGCCGACCGCGCCGTTCACCACGAAGAGCAGGAAGGCCGTGCCGACGGCGACGATGGCGGCGGCCGAATAGGCCCAGCTGCGGGTCTTGCGCATCGCCAGCTCCCAGGCGCCGCAGGCGGCGAGAAGCATCAGGCCGACCAGGGTGAAGTCGGCCGAATCCCACGCCATCTCGTCGGTCAGCTGGGTCGCGACGGCGGGCGCAAGCATCAAGGCCGCGGCTCCGCCCCACACGGCGGCCCGCCAGCCTTGCCCGCTGCGGCCACCCATCCGTGCGTGCTCCATCATCTTTCCCACCTTCGTTCGGGGATGTCAGCCTGCCCTATGGCATGGCGACTTGCAGCCTCGATGCGGCGGGAAAGGAGAAATTGTGCAGAACCAATCGCTGGCGCCCGCCATCGCCGGCCTCTAGGCTGCGCCGAGCTCCGGGGGGAGAAGTCGATGCCGTACCGCCACGCCCATTGGTATCTGCTGCTTCTGTTTCCGCTCACCGGCCTCGCCTTCTGGCCCAATTATTTCTCGAAATTCTCCGCCTCGCCTTACGCCTTCCACGTCCACGGGATCACCGCGGCGCTGTGGATCGCGCTGCTCGCGGCGCAGAGCTGGACCATCCACCACCGCCGGGCCGCTCTCCACCGCGGCGTCGGAATGACGAGCCTCGCGCTGTTCCCCTTCTTCCTCGTCGGAGGCCTGCTCGTGCTCCGGACCATGGCCCACAAGGTCGGCACCCGCGAGGATCCCTTCTACGATCTCTTCGGCGCCCGCCTCGGGACGATGGACGCCTTGTCCTCGATCGCTTTGCCCTTCCTGTTCTACACGGCGATAAGGTGGCGCCGGAAGGTCCAGGTCCACGCCCGCTACATGCTCGCGCCCGTCCTGTTCCTGCTCGGCCCGATCCTGTCGCGCCTGATGCCGGCGCTTCCTCCGCTGGCGATCGCCGGGCCCGAGACCTTCTACCGCTTCGCCTACGGACTCCACCTCGCCAACGGAATCGCCGTCGCCGTCGCGGCCTTCCTCTATGTGAAGGCGCCCAGGCACGGCCGCCCCTTCCTCATCGTCGGCGGCCTCGTCCTCCTCCAGAGCCTGCTCTTCGAAACGCTCGGCCGGACCCGGGGCTGGGAGGCTCTCTACGCCTCGCTGGCCGAGGTTCCGGCCGCCCTCCTCGTCAGCCTCGGCCTCGCCGCGGGCATCCTCGCCGGAGCGGCGGGCTGGATCGGCGGCCAGCCGCCCGCGCGCCGGGAGGCGGCGGCTTGACCGACAGGGCCGTTCCCACCCTCCCGAGCCTCGATCTGGAGCGGACCCGCAAATTCTACCGCTATTTCGGCTTCGAGCCGGTCGGCGGCGAGCCCGGTCCGGACGACCATTGGATGCGGCTGAAGCGAGGCGAGGTCGAGATCGACTTCCGCATGAGCCCGGTCGACTATCGGAGCGACGAGCATATCCTGCACCAGAGCGTCTGCCTCATCCGGGTCGCCGACGTCGCCGCCTGGCACGAAATCTTCGCCAACACCCGGATGGGCTGGAAGTGGATCTTCCCCTCGCTCACCAAGCCCCGCACCGACCTCTGGGACGGCCTCCCCGCCTTCTGCCTCACCGACAAGGACGGCAATCTGATCTGGGTCGTGGAGAGCGAGCGGGAGGCGGCGGCGGACACCAGCTCGTCATCCCGGACTTGACCTCGTCATCCGCGGGAATGACGAAACGGCTCAGTCCGCCCCGCCCCGCGAGCCGCCCGGTCCCGCTTTCTCCCGCTTGCCCTTGCGCCGGCCTCCCGGCTCCGTCCGCCCCCGACCCTCGCTCCGGGTCCGCTCCTCGAACGCGATGAGCGCCGCCGGCCTCTCCGCCCCGGCGAGCTCCCATGGCGCCTCGCCCGGCACGAACGGCTCGAACGCCTCGGTCGCCGCCGCCGGCTCGAGCGCTCCGATCGCCACTGCCTGGACGAGGTCGGTGCGGACGAAGGGCGCTCCGGGATCGTCGGCCGCGGCCTCGGCCGCCGCATCGCCGCCCTTCTCATAGGCCGAGTCCGCCGCCCGAGCCCGCGCCGCGCAGGCCTCGAGCGCCGCGGCGATCGCCGCCTCCGCCTCGGCGTCGAGCCGCACCCCCTCGAAGCCGCCCAGCACCGCCGCCGCCTCGTCGCCGCGCGCGCCGCGCTCGTCGTCGTTGGCGGCCCGGCCCGAGCCCGAAGGGGAGCCCGCGATCACCGTCCGGACGGTGGTCGTGGCGACCTCCGCCGCCGCGGCGGCCTGTCCCGGGCCCGCCGAAGCATCGCCCGGGCCCGCGCTCGCCCGGGTCGAGAAATAGTTGATCGTCGTGCGCCTGCCGTTCGCGTCCTGGCCGTAGTGCCGGAGGCAGAACATCAGCAATTTGTCGTTATACTTGCGCCGGAACCCCATCAGCTTCCCGCCCGAAAATACCGGCACCAGCTCCCCCTCGATCGCCCGCTGGAAGGCGATGTCCTTCAGCTTCGGCACCGCCAGATCGAGCGCCGCCTCCCAGGCCCGCCGGAACCCCTCGGCCCCCGGCGCCCGCCTCAGCTCGTAGCAATTGGTCTGGGCGATATTGACCATCCGAGCCGCCCGCTCGACGCACCCCGTCACCGCCAGCGCCCCGATGAACGCCTTCTGCCGCTCGGGGGTCCAGCCGTTGTGCCGGTAGCGGCGGGGGACCGGGGCGAAGTCGAGCGCCGACTCCTGCTCAGGGCTCAGCGCGGGCACGAACTGGTCGGTCATGGCGAATCACCTCCTCGAATCGCGGCCAATCGACCAGTTTATGACTCGGAAGGGGGGCTGTAGGAAAGTACAAAGTTCGCCTTTTGTTCGCACAAGCGCCCGAGCGCAGCGACGCCGGCGTGAAACGCCGCCGGAGCAGCGCGAAGAGAGCGCGCGTGCCGGCCAGCCTGCGCCAACGGCGACAGGACTGACGTCACGGAATTCAGTTCCGTGACGGCTTCGCGCCTAGTCTTCAGGCGGTCAGCAGTGCCTCGATGCGCTCAAGTTCCTGCGCGAACTGGAAACAGAGCTGCGCCGCCTCGTCATCCGGCAGCCAATTTGCCATCTGGGGGAACACGACCTGATGATATCGGTGGGTCCGACGGTCCCACGGCGCCGCATCCCTGGCTGCTTTCGCCACCTCCAGCAGCGCGCGAAGCTCCTGGCGCACCTCCTCGAGATCCACGGCGGTGGGATCAGGCCGTGTGTCCTCGAGACCGAGTCCCAGCTGGCTAGGTCCGAAAAGTTCAGGTTCGTCGAGCATGGCGACGCTCATTCCAATCATGCTTGGCGCCTGGTGTCGCTACATTGCTGCCCATGCAACAGTCGCAATCCTGTCTATTAAGCGGCGCGCGTGACACGTTGTCTGGCGCTGCGACCGAGCCCCGTGCCGGGATGATCTGCATGGTCGTCGATCAATGCGAGGTAAGGCCGCGACACGGGCACCACCGGCTCTGCTTTCTCCCGGCGCTTGAGTCTGGGCGGAAGTAGCTTCGGAAGCTGAGCATAGGCGGGGCGCCGGAGCAATTGCACCGCAATCTCCCGAGCGAGCACCTCGGCAAGCAGCGAAGGTACCGCATTGCCGAGTTGCCGCTGGACCTCGTTCCTGCTCACCGGGAAATTGACATCGTCAGGAAACGTCTGAAGCCGTGCTAGCTCACGCGATGACAGCTTCCGATTCTTCCAGTGGAAAGGCCCGGTCGCCGATCCTGGTTGCGCCTGAATCGTCCACGAGGGACGATCCTTGGCCAGCTTGAGGAGGAAGTTCCAATAGCGAGTTCGCCATCCGAAAAGTGGGAGCCCCCCACCCCGCCGGGTGTGCCACAGGTAATTATGACCCTCGGGTATCGACGGGAGCAATTCTGCCCATTTGCCGCCCATCTCGAGACCGTCCTCATTAGGATAGGCAGGAAGGTCCCCGAGCGCATCCCAAGCAGTTCGATAGGGATGTTGACCGAGCCTCACTGCATCAGGCGAGCCAAAGCTTGGCTCGGGGAAGCTGAATTCCGCACCATCGCGGCTAGCGATAATGATTACTCGCTCACGCAGCTGCGGCACCCCATAGCCCGCTGCATTCAGGACCTTCCACCGGGGCTTATAGTTGAGCCCGGTTCGGCGGTTGATGGCTTCTACCCCCCTTAGTATGCGGTTGAGACCCTCGTCCTTGCCGCGGTAGGCGAGGCCATAGACATTCTCGAGCAGGAATGCCCTTGGCTGAGCCTCTTCTAGGATACGGAGGTACGCCGACAACGTATCCGCACGCTGATCGTCCAGACGCTTTGAGTCCCCCGTAGCCCAATATCCGGATTTGGAGAACGGTTGGCATGGAGGCCCGCCGATCAGCACATCAGGCTGGCTAGGCGCGAGGCCTGCAATTGCCAACAGGTCGGACGTGCGCACGTTGTGGATATCGTCTCCAATCACCTGCCAGGGCCGATTCGCACGAAGCGTGCGGCAGCACGCAGGGTCTATTTCCACTGCCGCCGCAGTGTGAAAGCCGGCGGCTTCGAACCCAAAATCGAGTCCCCCCGCGCCGGTGAAGAGGCTGATGACCTTCATGCAGTGATTCTTCTACAAAACTGGGTATTTGTGCAAACTCGTATTTAACCTAATTGTATTGTCAATACAAGAAATGAAAGTTCGTTTAAAAGAGCAGATGGACGCCTATCGTCGCCGGACAGGCGATCGTTTGACGTATGCGGAACTCGCATCCAGAACGGGCTTGTCGCGTGCGAGCTTGGAGTCGCTTGCTACCCGACCGGGATACAACGCTTCGCTGGGGACTATCGAGCGGATTTGCCTCGCGCTGGAGTGTCACCCGGGCGATCTGCTGGAAGTCGAATTGATACCGACAAAGGCGCAAGACAGAGGTGATATTCGGTGAATTATGCGCTTGCGAAGGGCATTTTGTTTGAGGAGGCCGCGAAAGCGGCTGGCGGCTACGTCGACCAGAGCTGGGCGAAGCCGATCGAGAACCTGTCCGAGGCAGCCGTAGGCAAGAGCCTTACCCATATCGCCTTCCTTGGAACAGCCATACTCGCAAAATGCGTTGAGCCTGGGGTCGACGTGTTCTCGGTCAAAAAGCGGGGAGGCTCGAACACTTATTCCGCTCGAGGGCTATGTCACAACGTCCTCGTACCAAACGCACCGGAACTCGACATCAACCTTGGAGTGACTGGCCGGGAGCCACTGAACAACCATCCATACGTCGGCATGGATCGCGTCACTCGCACCGCCAACGTAAGAAGCACGGCGCGAGCAGTCCTAGAAATGCTTTGCGACCTCCTCGACCGTTTGCAAGAGTCGTCTGAGGAGCAGGCGCGCCAAGCGCTACGAGCGTTTATTGAGGTTCGGCGGCGCTTGGGCACGCGGTACTCACGAACCGTTAGCGAACGTGTCGAGATTAGCATCGATGCTCTCATAGAGAGCATCACTAGTTTGGTTGGCTCCTCCTCGGAAGGCGGGCGTCGAGCACAAGCAGTCGTAGCTGCCTTAATGGATGTTTTCGCCGGGGTGGACCGAGTGGATGCCCGACGTATCAATGATCCGTCGCGAACCATTCCCGCCGATGTAAACGTGAGGCGCGCCGACCGTGAAGGGTGGGAACGCGTGTTCGAGGTTCGCGACAAGCCGGTTAGTCGAGAGGACCTTTATTTGCTTGTGAACAAGTGCCTTGGTGGACACGTCGATGAGGCTGTGATGGTCGCGATCGCACCCAGCCCTTCGATGAGCCTATTGGAGGAAGCTCGCGCGTGGGCCGTGGAGCGCGGGGTGACGCTCTCGGTTGTAGGCGATTGGCCAACGCTCGTGACACAGGCTCTGCATTGGGGGCCTCTACCGACTCTGGAAGGCGCATTCGCGCTGCCGGGCAGGGTGGAGCAGCGTCTCATTGAGCTTGAGGTCTCTGAGGAAGCTCTCGCGCTTTGGACCACTCTTATGGGGGATCCGGAGACCCACTGATAAACTCAGACAGCTGCTTGGAAACGGCCGTGCGATCTCTGGTCTCGCATTCCCAAATCACGAGCGTGGTCCAGCCGAGATCGGCAAGCTGCTGGCGCACATCAGCGTCGCGGGCGACATTTCGGGCTAGCTTCGGCAACCAATAATCTAGCCGACTTTTCGGCTGTCGTTTCAGCCGGCAACCCTCATGCTGATGCCAGAAGCAGCCGTGCACCATCACCACCTTGAGGTGACGAGGAAAGGTGAGATCCGGGGATCCTGGAAGATCGCGCCTGTGAAGTCGAAACCGGTATCCCAATGAGTGCGCGATGCGCCGCACGATCATTTCCGGTTTGGTGTCGTGCTTCCGGATGCGTCGCATGTGAGCACTGCGTTCCGCAGGTGTCAGCCGATCCGTAACCATGGAAGCTTGTTATGGACCAACGGACACATGCGCAAAATATTCAATGCGGCTACTCGCGGTGCTCTACATCAGCACCAGCCGCACCATCACCTCATCCTTCGCCTCCAACCCCTCCGCCCGGCAAATCGCCTTCTTGACCGGCAGGAACCACCCCCCGCCCTTCTGCGGAAACACCGAGGTCGACCAGCGGCTGCCTCCGATCGCCGCCTCGACCTTGACCGACCCGAACCCGCGCCGCCGGCCGAGCTCGAGCCTCCGCATCAGCTCATAGCCGCCGATCGCCTCGGCGGCCGCGCCCTCGATCATGACATAGCCGATGTCGCCATATTTCTCGGTGCGCCAGACGCTGAGCGGCGCGGTGAAGCTGACGGTCTCCGAGTCTCGTCCGGTCGGGTCCATGAAGGCAAAGTGCCGCACAGGAAAGGTGTCCGCAATTTTTTCGTCATCCCGGACTCGATCCGGGATCCACACCTTCGCGTCCTTCGCGTCCTTCGCGTGAGAAAAAAGATGGATTCCCGCTTTCCCGGGAATGCTGGCGACCAAGCCGCCGCCGTGTCCCGCGATTGCCGCTTCAGCGACGCCGGGCCCAGGCTCGCAGCCACGAAAGCACGCCCGGCTCGACCTCCGACCAGAGTTTCGATTGCCCGCAGGCATAGCGAACGTAGACGGCTCCACGCGCTTCGGCGCCCCGCCCGGGACGAGGCCGATGATAGTTGAAGAATAGGAGATATTCGCTGCCGAGGTCGACGTCGAAACGGCCGCTCGTAACCTCTTGGAAGAATTTGATCGAGGGGCCTGGCCGGCCCTTGAAGACATCCCGCACGCGCAGCCGGTTGACGAGCATGGGCGAATAATCTCCCCACCGCGCGCGGAACTGAGCCGAGAGTTCGTCATCGGTGACCCGCATTTCCGCGACCACGAGAGCGCGGACTACGAGGTCCGCCTCGCGATATTCCTGCTCGACGCTAGCACCCGAGCAGAGGGCGCCAGCCGGAGTGGCTCCGAGCATGAGCCAAGCGACGGCCATGGCTATCACGCGGCTTCGCATGCGCCCGAGCTTCGCACCGACGGAGACTTCCCGCGATTACCTCGTCATCCCGGACTTGATCCGGGATCCACCTCTTTGCGGCTTCGCGGCTTCGCGTGAAACCCCATTCCTCCGCGGCCTCCGCGCCTCCGCGTGAACCCACCCGCACCGTGCGGACGTCACGAACTGAATTCGTGACGTCAGTCCTGTCCGCTGTGCGGCAGGCTGGCCGGCGCAAGCCGTCTCTTCGCGCTGCTTCGGCAACGTTTCACGCCGGCGGCGCTGCGCTCGGCGGCTACGCGGCTTCAGCCTTCCGGCTTTGCCGCTTGCGCTCATGCGGATCCAGATGCCGCTTCCTCAGCCTGATCGCCCGCGGCGTAACCTCCACCAGCTCGTCCTCCTGGATATAGGCGATCGCCTGCTCCAGCGTCATCCGCCGCGGCGGCGTCAGCCTGATGCTCTCGTCCTTCGGGCCCGACGCCCGGAAGTTGGTGAGCTGCTTGGACTTGAGGGGATTGACCTCCAAGTCCTGGGGCTTGGCGTTCTCGCCGATGATCATGCCCTCGTAGAGCTTCTCGCCCGGCGAGATGAAGAGGACGCCGCGCTCCTCCAGCATGTTGAGGGCATAAGCGACGGCCTCGCCCTGCTCCATCGAGATCAGGACCCCGTTCTGGCGGCCGGTGATCGGGCCCTTGTAGGGGCCGTAGCGCTCGAACAGCCGGTTCATGATGCCGGTGCCGCGGGTGTCGGAAAGGAACTCGCCGTGATAGCCGATGAGGCCGCGGCTCGGCGCCGAGAAGGTAAGCCTCGTCTTGCCGCCGCCCGACGGGCGCATGTCCGTCATCTCGCCCTTCCTCTGCGCCATCTTCTCGACGACGGTGCCGGCATGCTCCTCGTCGACGTCGATGACGACCGTCTCATAGGGCTCCTCGCGGCCGCCGTTCGGGCCGTCGCGGAAGAGGACGCGCGGGCGGCTGATCGAGAGCTCGAAGCCCTCGCGCCGCATCGTCTCGATCAGCACCCCGAGCTGGAGCTCGCCTCGCCCGGCGACCTCGAAGGCGTCCTTCTCGGCGCTCTCGGTCAAGCGGATGGCGACGTTGGTCTCGGCCTCGCGCTCGAGCCGGTCGCGGATCACCCGGCTCTGCACCTTGTCGCCGTCGCGGCCGGCATAGGGGCTGTCGTTGACCGCGAAGCTCATCGCCAGGGTCGGCGGGTCGATCGGGCGGGCGGCGATGGCTCGGGTCACCGCCATCTCGGCGATGGTGTTGGAGACGGTGGCCCTGGTCAGCCCGGCGATGGCGACGATGTCGCCCGCCTGGGCGGTCTCGACCGCAACCCGCTCGAGGCCGCGATAGGCGAAGACCTTGGTCGCCCGGCCGGTCTCGACCTGGTTGTTATCGACGTCGAGCGCCTTGATCGGCATGTTGACCTCGAGCCGGCCGCTCTCGATCCGCCCGGTGAGGATCCGGCCGAGGAACGGGTCGCGGTCGAGAAGGACCCCGATCATCCGGAAGGGCCCTTCCGGATTGGCGTCGGGCGCGGGGATGTGGCCGACGATGGCGTCGAACAGCGGATCGAGGTTGCCCGAGCGGACGTCGTCGGAGAGGCCGGCATAGCCGGCCCGGCCCGAGGCGTAGAGGGTCGGGAAGTCGAGCTGCTCGTCGCTCGCCTCGAGCGTCAGGAACAATTCGAACACCTCGTCGAGCACTTCGGCGGGGCGGGCGTCCGGGCGGTCGATCTTGTTGACGACGACGATCGGCCTCAGGCCCAGGGCGAGCGCCTTGCCGGTGACGAACTTGGTCTGAGGCATCGGCCCCTCGGCCGCGTCGACGAGCAGGATCACGCCATCGACCATCGACAGGATGCGCTCGACCTCGGCCCCGAAATCGGCGTGGCCGGGCGTATCTACGATGTTGATATGGGTGCCCCGCCACTCGACCGAGGTGCATTTGGCGAGGATGGTGATCCCGCGCTCCTTTTCCAGGTCGTTCGAATCCATCGCGCGCTCTTCCACGCGCTGATTGTCGCGGAAGGTGCCGGACTGGCGGAACAGCTGGTCGACCAAAGTGGTCTTGCCGTGATCGACGTGCGCGATGATGGCCACATTGCGGAGGCTCATGAAATCTAATCTCTCGGGTGAAGGCAGGTTGGCGCGGCCATAAGCAGGACAATGCGGCGCGACAAGGGCAGGTTCCGGGATTCGTCTCCGCCAGCCGGTCTCGCGGTCATTCCGGCGAAGGCCGGAATCCATGAACACCGGCCTGCGGAACGTCCCGGCGGCCGTATTCATGGATGGCGGATCAAGTCCGGCATGACGATCCTCCCCCATCAACAGAAAATTAACCATGGCCTGCCAAACCCCTTCCAGGACCGAAGAAAGAGGGAGAGAGCGAAGGTGCAGGGGGTGAGTAAAAAGGCCCGGAGCGAAAGCCCGGTGGGCTTCGTGCCCCAGGCCGGCGCCGGCGAGATCGAGCTTACCATCGTCATTCCCTGCCTGAACGAGGCCGAGACCCTGGCCCAGGTGATCGACCGGGCCCGGCGCTTCCTCCACGCCTACGAAGTCTTCGGCGAGGTCGTCGTCGCCGACAACGGCTCGACCGACGGCTCCACCGCCATCGCCATCGGCGCCGGCGCCCGGGTCGTCCCGGTGCCCGAGCGCGGCTACGGCGCCGCCCTCCGCTCCGGCATCGAGGCCGCGCGCGGCACCTATGTCGCCATGGCCGATGCCGATTGCAGCTACGATTTCATGGACCTGATGCCCTTCCTCGACCGGCTCCGCTCGGGCACCGAGCTGGTCGTCGGCAACCGCTTCCTGGGCGGCATCGGCAAGGGCGCGATGCCGCCCCTCCACCGCTATCTCGGCAATCCGGTCCTCAGCCTCGCCGGGCGGATGTTCTTCTCGGCCCCGATCGGCGACTTCCATTGCGGCCTTCGCGCCTTTCGCCGCGATTCGATCCTCTCGCTCGGCCTCTCCTCGCCGGGGATGGAATATGCCTCGGAGATGATCGTCAAGGCGCAGCTCGCCGGGGTCTCGATGTCCGAAGTGCCGGCGACCCTGGCCAAGGACGGCCGCTCGCGCCCGCCCCATCTGCGCAGCTGGCGCGACGGCTGGCGCCACCTCAAATTCCTTCTGCTGTTCGCGCCGCGCTCGCTCTACCTCTATCCCGGGCTCGGCCTGTTCGCCCTGAGCTTCGCGATCTTCCTCGGCCTGCTTCCGGGCGACGTGACGGTGGGCAGCGTCCGCTTCGGGGTCCACAGCCTGCTCTTCGCCGGCGCCGGAATGCTGATCGGCGCCCAGATGATGAGCTTCGGACTCCTCGCCGGCCTGTTCGGGGTGCGCGAGCGCTACTGGTCCGCCGGCAAGGGCCTCGAGCGGGCCCGCGCCCTGCTCACCATCGACAAGGGCTCGCTGATCGGCGGCGCGATGATGCTCGCCGGCCTCGGCGGCGCCATCGTCGCTCTCTTCTCCTGGGCCGGAGCGGGCTTCAGCGACATGGATCCGGATATGCTGATGCGCCTGTCCATCCCCTCCGTCCTCTCCGCGGGCATCGGCCTGCAGCTCATGCTGACCTCGTTCCTGCTCGAGCTGCTCTCCCATCCCGCCCGCCATCCGCAAAGGTAAGCGCCATGAGCCTCTTTCAACTCATCCACCGGAAGGTGCACGGCAAGGCGGTGTTCGACCGACGGATCGAGGTGCTGACCCGCACCCTCGCCGATTTCATTCCCGCCAATGCCCGGGTGCTCGACATCGGCTGCGGCAGCGGCACGCTCGCCAAAAGGATCATGGCGCTTCGCCCGGACGTCAACATCGAGGGTATCGACGTCCTCGTCCGGCCCGGCACCGAAATCCCGGTCACCGAGTTCGACGGCGACACGATCCCCTGGCCCGACGGCCATTTCGACATCGCTTTGTTCGTCGACGTCCTCCACCACACCGAGGCGCCGGCCCGCCTGCTCGCCGAGGCGAAAAGGGTCTCCAAGGGCGGGATCGTCATCAAGGACCATTTCCGCGAAGGCGTCCTCGCCGACGCGACTTTGAGGTTCATGGACTGGGTCGGCAACGCCCAGCACGGAGTCGTCCTCCCCTACAATTACCTCTCCGATCCGGAATGGCGCTCGATCTGGTCGCGGCTCGGCCTCAAGGTCGAGCGGCTGACCGACAAGGTCGGCCTCTACCCGGCGCCGTTCAGCTGGCTGTTCGACCGCCGCCTGCACTTCGTCGCCCGCCTCGCCTAGCCCGCATGGCCAGCCTCGCCGACTCCCTGCCGCCCGCGCAAGCGAGGCCGCTCCGGCGCCTGCTTCGCCGCCCGAGCCTGTGCTTCTGGGTCGCCGGCCTGATCGTCTACGGCCTCGCCGCCTGGAATTTCGCGGGCGGCCATTTCCTCAACCAGACGTCGCGCGACCTTTGGCAGCATCTCGCCACCCTGCGCGAGCTGATCGCCAATCCCTTCCACCCCGCCAATCCGTTCGTGGCGACGGGCGAGGGTACCCGCCACTTCCATCCCTATTGGGTCGCGGTCGCTCTGGTCGCCCGAGCCTTCGGCTGGAATGCCTGGCAGGCCATCGCCTTCGCCGGCTTCGTCAGCGCCGGCACTCTGCTCGCGGGCATCTATGCCTTCGGCCGGGCTTTCTACCGGAGCCCGTGGGGGCCGCTCGCCTTGCTCGGCGCCATGGTCTTCGGCTGGTCGCTTCCGTTCAGCCACACCGGCTATCATTCGATCGGCACCCTGATCGAGGGCATCGCCTATCCCGCGCCCTTGTTGATCGGCCTGTCGCTGCTGCTCTGGGCCCTGGTCATCCGGGCGCTGGAACGGCCCGTCCTCGCCTGGGCGATCGTTCCGCTGGCCGCCTTCATGTTCGCGACCCACCAGCTCGGCGCCGGCATCGGCTTCCTGGCCGCGGGCTGCTTCATCCTGCTCTGGCCGGGCTCGAGCCTGAAGGCCAGGGCCGGCGCCGCCGCGGCGGTCGCCGCCGGAATCGCGCTGTCGATGGCCTGGCCCTATCACAATCCGTTCGAGGCGATCGCGCGCACCGGCGTCCCGACCTGGACCGGCGGCATCAACTTCTACCACCCGCTGTTGCTGATCGTCGCTTTCGTGCCCTCGCTGATCGGCCTGTGGGGGCTTCGCCACCGCCGCTTCGCCCGGACCGGCCTCCCCGTCCTGGCCGCCTTCGGGCTGTTCGCCGCCCTCTTCGCGCTGGGCTGGTTCGGGCTGCTCATCGCCACCCGCTTCGTCATGCCGGCCGTGCTGATGCTCCATATCGGCCTCGGGGCCTTGTTCCTGGCCTTTGTCGACGACTGGCGCGGCCTGCCGAGGCCCGCTCAGCTCGGCCTGTTCACATTCGCTTTATTCTGCGTCACCTTGTTCGCGACCATGACCATCGCCCAGCTCGGGGCCGAGCAGGAGAAATTTGCGAAGGACGGCAGCGCCTATGCCGCCGCTTTGACCCTCACCCGCGACATCCCCGACACCGAGCCGGTCGCCGCCTACGACGTCTTCGCCTGGCCGATCGTCGCCACCGGCCAGCGCGTCGTCTCGGTGCCGTGGCCCGAGCCGATGATCGACAGGCTCGCCGAGCGCCAGGCCGCCGCCGAGCGCCTGTTCGATCCGGCGCTGAGCCGCGACGAGCGCCTCCGCCTCGCCCGCCACTGGGGCGCGAGGACCCTGATCATGGACAAGAAAGGGCCGCTGCGGCGGAAAATGCCGAAGGGAATGCTGGAACGGCTCGAAGCGCAGTCGGTGCGCACGACCGAGGCCGGCCGCTTCATCCGCTTCGATCTGGAATGAATCACCGCAACACCCGCTCCAGCACCTCGATCCCGCGTGCAAGCGCCCTTTGCTCCGAATCGGCCAGCCGCCGGAGCCGGTCGCGAAGCGCCCGCACCCGCCGCTCGCGTCCGCCGTCGAGCCGCCGTTTCCCCTCCTCGGTCGCGGCGATCCGGACCTTGCGCCGGTTGGCGGGATCCGCCTCGCGAGTGGCCAGCCCGTCCTTGACCAGCGCCTCGACGATCCGCGACATGGTCGGCGCCTTCACCTCCTCGGCGGCGGCGAGCTCGGCCAGCGACATCGGTCCTCCGAACGCCAGCACCGCCAAGGCCGACAGCCGCGGCGGGCTGATTCCGTCGGGCCCGGGATCGCGCCGCGCGATGCGCAGCATCCGGGCCGAAGCGGCATGAAGCCCGCTCGCCATGGCGTGAAGCTGCTCGTCGTTCAGGTGCTCGGCTCCAAGGTTAGCTTAGCTAACTATTGTCTCTAGAGAACATTTAGCATGGCTTGAAAAGAAGCGGAAGCCGTCCCTGCGCTCGTGGCCTCAGGCCCGCACCCCTCCCCGTCCACGCACCAGCATCCAGAACAGGAAAAGAGCCAGCAAGGCCGACCAGCCGAGCCCCGGCGCCTTTTCCAGGGCGTCGCGCACCGGCGGCGCCTGGGCGATGAAGAGGAGGCTCCCCGCCACCGCCGCGAGCGCGAGCGCCTCGCCCGCGAGCTGGCGCACCAGCGCGGCCCGCCACCGCCGATACCGCTCCGCTTCGGCCACCGCCCGCTCCACCCGGACGACGAAGCCCCGGTCCGCCGCCCGCTCCGGCGGCGCCAGCGCCTCGCTCAGCAGCCGGTCGAGGGCGGTATCGTCCATGTCGTTCATGTCAGCTGCTCCCGGCATTTCTGCTTCGCCCGCCGGACCGCGCTTTTGAGCGTGCCGAGGGGGATCCGCAATATCTGGGCCGCCTCGCCATGCGACCAGCCATGCCCCTCGCACAGCACCAGCGCGGCCCGCTCGACCGGATCGAGCGCGGCCAGAGCGCGCGCCAGATCGAGCCGCTCGCCCGCCGTCGGCGCCTGCACCGTCTCGGCGAGCTCCGCCGCCACCGTGAGCTTGCGCCCTTCGCTCCGCTGCCGCCGCTTATGGTCGACGAAGAGCCGCCATCCGATCGCACAAAGCCAGGACGCGAATTGGGCCTCGCCGCGGAAGCCCGGAAGCGACCGCCAAGCCTTGAGGAACGTCTCCTGCGCCAGCTCATCCCCGAGGTCGGGCCCGGCGAGCTGGGAAAGGAAAGCGCGCAGCCTCTTCTCGTGACTCTCCACGAGCAGGCGGAAGGCCCCTCTGTCTCCTCCCGCCGCGCGACGGCAGAGGACGGCATCCGAGTCACGCTCCGGCAATGTCCGACTCGGCGGTCCGGCGCTGAAGGCGATGCCGGAGCAGCAGCGCCCCCCCAACCAGCCCCGGGAAGAGCGCTGCGCCGAGGCCGTAGCGAAGCCACTCCACCTCACCGACGATCAGCGAGAAGCCGGCCACCGCGATTCCGAGCGCGACCAGCACCAGTCCCGTCCGGTCGTCGCCCGCCGCTGACCCGCCGAGGTCGCCCCGCCCGATCCTGTCGACGAGCATTCCGGCATGCGGCGAATCCCTGCTGATCGCCTCCCGCAGGGCCCGGTGAAGCATCCACGCCTGGATAAAGCGCAGAAGGTAGACGAACGCACAAAGCAGGAAGAGCGCCACGCTCATCGAGACGATCATTTCCGTTATCGGCATTTCACAGCTCCTTGTCCCACGGGGCCAGCCCCCGGTTTCGAAGCTTAGACGGACGCCGCCGCCGCTTTGGATTTCGGCGCTGGAATTATTTCCTGCGCGGAGGCCCGCCGCACCCGGCCGCCTTGAACAGGCCGATCGGCATCCCTTCCGGCTCCGCTTTCTCGTCGCCGCCGGCGAGGTTGGTCGGACCATACCAGAGCGCCGGACCGAGGCCGCGGGCGAAGAGCAGCGAAGGAGCCTTGTCACGGGATTGGGGCGGCGCCTGGAACGCGGCAAGATCGGCGGCGAAGGCATCGAACGGAATGCCGAGCGGATCGACCGGCTGCATCTTCTCCGCCGCCTCGCGCTCTTCCTCGTCCGAGAGTCGGACGGACAGGCGCGGGTCGAGCTCGGGCATGAGATAGGTGCCGCCGTAGCCGTTGGGCGCGACGAAGGCGAACCAGTAGGTGCGCTTCGGGGTGTTCAGCCAGAGCACGAGATCGGAAACGGCGGAATCACGCCGGTCCTGCCGGGCGAAGCCGGCTGTAAACTTGGGGTCGCCGTGGAGCCGATAGACGGCCTTTTCGATCGGACAGGCGGGCGGCGCGGGCACGGCGGTTGCGAGAAGGAGGGCGGTGAGCATGAAGCGAGGTTAGCCCATTTAGACGAACACCGACCAGCCCGTCTTCTCGGCGAGCCTTTCCAGCGCCATCGCCCCTGCGAGCGACGTCCCCGCCGAGTTGAGCCCCGGCGACCAGGCGCAGGCGGCGCCGGTGCCGGGGACGATGGCGAGCACGCCGCCGCTCATCGCGCTCTTGCCTGGAAGGCCGACCCGGAAGGCGAAGTCGCCGCTATTGTCGTAATGGCCGGAGGTCAGCATCAGCGCGTTGATCCGGCGCGAGCGCGAGGCGATGGTGACCGCGTCGCCGGTGCGCGGGTCGACTCCGTCGAAAGCCAGGAACAGGGCGGCCGTGGCCAGCTGGCGGCAGCTCATCGCCACCGAGCATTGCCGGTAATAAGTCGAGAGCACCGCTTCCACCGGGTTGGAGAGGTTGCCGAAGGCGGCGATGAAGAAAGCGAGGCTCCGGTTGAACGCGCCCGCCCGCGATTCCGACATGGCGAGGCTTTCGTCGATCGCCACCGTCTCGCTTCCGCAGCGCTCGCGAAGGAAGCCGACGAACTCCCCCACCGCCGCATCGGCGCCTCCGGCCGCGGCCACCAGCTGGTCGCAGACGACCAGTGCGCCGGCGCTGGTCATCGGGTTGCGCGGCCGCCCCTTCTCCATCTCGAGCTGGAGGATCGAATTGGCCGGCGAGCCGGCCGGCTCGCGCCCGACATGGTTCCAGAGCGAGGCTTTGACGTGGTGCAAGGCGAGGCACAGGGCGAAGACGTAGGAGATGCTCTGGATCGAGAAGGGCTCGTCGGCGTCGCCGGCGACGAAGCTCGATCCGTCCTCGAGCACGAGCGCGAGGCCGAGCTTGTTCGGATCGGCCTGGGCAAGGGCCGGGATGTAGGAGGCTACCGTTCCCTGCCCCTTGTAGGCGGAGACGTCCGAGAGGACCTCGTCGATCAGAGCCTGATAGTCCATTAGCTTCTCCTGCTCCGCAGCTCTGTTCCCCGGCCAGGGCCGGGGTCCAGCGGCACGTACGTAGGGGACTGGATCCCGGCCTTCGCCGGGAAGCATGCGAGCGTCGTCGGCACTTTAGAGCTTCATCGGATAAACCGGCTGGATGTCGGTCGGGATATGCGCCGTCGTCGCAAGCACCGCCCGGGCCCGCTCGTCCAGCCGGGCGTAGCGGTCGAAGAAGGCCTTGGTGCCGGCATAATCGCCATTGCCCTGAAGCCTCACCAGCTCGGCCACCAGATCGCGAAGGCCCGCTTCCATGCGGTCGTAATCGACCCGGAAGCGGTCCGCGCCGTCGTCCCAGCGGAAGGCGCCCTTGTCCTTGAGATAGCTGTACTGCATCGCCGCGCCGCGGCCGTGAGCCTCGTCGGTGCCGAAGCGCACCGCCCGGAAGATCCCGGCGAAATAGGTTGCCAGAAGCTGCTCGCGCTCGGCGATCGGGAGCTCGCCGCGCTTCATCAGATAGAGGATGTTATGCACCCCCATCACGTCCGCCTTGGCTTCCTCGCTGGCGGAATAGACGTCCTTCAATTCGGCGTTGACCGTGGTCTGCCGCCCGCCGACGCTGATCGTTCCCGGCCCGAGGCTGTGCGACAGCTCGTGGAACAGGGTCTCGTTGGTCATATATTTCTTCGTCACCAGCCGCGCCTGCTCGGGGACCAGCACAAGCCCGGCCATCGGCGCCAGGATCCGGTCGTATTTGGCGCCGAGCACGTTCGCCAGGATCACCTTCTTCGCCCCTTTCGCCTCCCGCACGCGCTCGTCGTTGGGCAGGTTGAAGGCGATGGTCTGGACTCCCGGCACATTGTCGCCGCCGCCATGGACCTGGTCGGCGACGAGGATCGGCGAGGCGAACGGCCGGTTGAAATTCTTGTATTTGTCCTCGACCGGCAGGTTGCGCTCCATGTCGGGAAGCAGGGCCTTGTAGTGCGACAAAGCCGAGCTCTCGCTCGGGTCCTGCACGGTGACGAAGGCCTCGAACGCCGTCTTCGTCCCGTAGAGCGTGTCGGTATAGACCTCGTAGGGCCCGATCACGACCTCGATCGGGGTTCCGCTGACGTCCATCCAGGCGAGCTCGGATTCGTAATAATCGTTGGTCCGGAACGCCTTCGCCCGAAGGTTCAGGAATTTACGGAGCGAGGCGTTGCTGGTCCGAGCCGCCGCCCGTTCGAGAAGCTTCGCCGCCGGCTCCAGCCATTGCCGATATTCGACGCTGTAGGGGACCGCGACCAGCCGGTCGCCCTTCCGCTTGACCACCGTATAGCCGCTGGTCAGCGCCTCCTTCTCGCCGGGATGGGCGGCCAGGTAGGAGTCGAAATCCGCCTTGGTCAGGTCTCTGGGATAGAAGCCCGCGCCCGCCGGCATCGCCTCGCCGCCGTAGAAGGGATGGTTCTCGGCGAGCGTGTCCCAGGGCCCGAAATGAAGGTCGAACATGTCGAGCAGCGCCGCCTTCTGCGGGTGAGCGCTGCGTGCGATCTCCGCCCGGACGGTGGGGTTCTCGGTCGAGCGCTGGCGCAGGTAGATGGCGCTCATCTGCTCGGCCGCCTGGATCAGCAAATTCACCACCTCGCGCTCCTCGGCGTTGAGGAAGGCGGTGTTCGGAATCATCTGGATCCGGGCGATCTTGGCGCGCTGGGCGGCAAGGTCGTAGCCGTCGGACGCGGGCGCCGCCGCCGCGGGCGGCTCGGCCGGCCGGGTCGCGCAGGCGGCGGTGGCGAGAAGCAGGGCGGCGAGAGCGTAGTGACGCAACTTGTTTCTCCTTCGGCGCAGGCGATTGGAACGGCTGCGGCACGAGATACGTTCCGGGTGATGTGACCAGCAAAACGCAGCGTAACCGCGAAAGCCGCATCTTCCAGCTCGAGCCCAGCCGCAATTGCTGGCGGGTCGCCCGAGCCCATCGCGCCGCCCTGATCGTCGACGGCTGCGACTATTTCCGGCTCGTCCGCCAGGCGATGCTGAAGGCCGAGAAGCAGATCATGCTGATCGGCTGGGACCTCGACACGAGGATTCCGCTCGACGAGCCCGGCGGCAAGGGCGACCCGCCCAATTGCCTCGGCCCTTTCATCTCCTGGCTGGTCAAGCACCGCCCGGGGCTGAAGATCTACATGCTCGCCTGGAGCGGGATGGCCTACAGCGTGCTCGGGCGCGGGACGACCCTGGCGAGAATGGCCGCCTGGCGGGCCAGCCGCCAGATCCACTTCAAGCTCGATTCCGCCCATCCCCGCGAAGGCAGCCATCACCAGAAGATCGCGGTGATCGACGACGCCCTCGCCTTTTGCGGCGGCATCGACATCACCGCCGACCGCTGGGACACCCGCGCGCACCTGGACGACGATCCCGGCCGCCGCCGCCCGACCACCCGCCGCCGCTATCCGCCCTGGCACGACGCGACCATGGCGATGGACGGCGCCGCCGCGCTCGCGCTCGGCGAGCTCGCCCGGCTGCGTTGGGAAGCGGCCACCGAAGAGAGGCTGACCAGCTCGGGCGGCGGCGGCGACGCCTGGCCGGACGAGCTCGAGCCGGATTTCCATGACGTCGACATCGCCGTCGCCCGGACCCGGGCCGAGCATGGCCGCTGGACCCAGGTCCGCGAGATCGAGGCCCTGTTCGCCGACCTCGTCGCAAGCGCCCGCCGCCAGGTCTATATCGAGACCCAATATTTCGCCTCGCGGGTCGTCGCCGAGGCCGTCGGCCGCCGCCTCGCCGAGCCGGACGGCCCCGAATTCGTCGTCATCAACCCGAAGACCGGCGCCGGCTGGCTCGACGAATCGGTGATGGGGCCCGCCCGCGCCGAGCTGGTCAAGGCGCTCGAGCGCAAGGACCGCTACGGCCGTTTCCGGATCTACACGCCGGTGACCGAGGGCGGCGAGGACATCTACGTCCACGCCAAGATCATGGTCGTCGACGACGTCGTCATCCGGGTCGGCTCGGCCAATATCAACAACCGCTCGATGGGGCTCGACAGCGAGTGCGACGTGATGATCGACGCCCGCCTCCCCGGCAACGAATCGGCGGCACCGGCGATCAGGCGGCTTCGCGCCGATCTCATCGCCGAGCATCTCGGCATCGACCCCGCCGAGGTCGCCGCCGCCTTCGAGAAGTCGGGATCGCTGATCGCCACGATCGAGCGCCTGCGCGGCCGGGGCCGGACCCTCATCCCCTACCGCCCGCCCGAATTCAGCGCCGCCCTGACGGCGGTGGCGAAGAGCGAGTTCCTGGATCCGGAAGGGCCGGGCAACGCCTTCGAACCCCGGGCTCGCCACCAGCTGCTGTGGGGATTTAGGGGGCGGTAATCTCCGTCACCCCAGCGAAGGCTGGGGTCCCAGCGGGAGAAAGGCGCAGTGTTCTTCACCCGCTGGGATCCCGGCCTTCGCCGGGATGACGAGTCGGGCCTGCACCGCTACATCCACCCCATGCGGGGGCTGGACATCGGCATCGCCGGATGCGGGATCGGGGGCCTGGCCGCCGCCCTCCTGCTCGCCCGGGACGGCCATGACGTCACCCTCTACGAGCGTTTCGACGAGCCCCGCGCGGTCGGGTCGGGCCTGATCGTCCAACCGACCGGCCTCGCCGTGCTCGACCGCCTCGGGCTCGCTCCGGCGCTCGCCCGGGCCGCCGCGCCGATCGAGCGGCTGCTCGGCAGGGCGGAGCCGTCCGGGCGGGTCGTGCTCGACGTCCGCTACGAATGGCTTCGCCGGCCCGGCGCCCGCGGCTACGGAGTCCACCGCGCCGCCTTGTTCGACATCCTCCATCGCGCGGTGACGGCGCAGGCCGTGCCGATCCACACCGGCCGCACCGTCACCGGACGGGCGGGCGGCCGGCTGCTTTTCGCCGGCGGCGAGGCTTCGCCGCGCCACGATCTCGTCGTCGACGCCCTCGGCGCGGGCTCGCCGCTGGCGGGAGAGCCGGCGCGACCGCTGGCTTATGGCGCGCTCTGGGCGAGCCTCGACTGGGTGGACGGGTTCGACGGGGCCGCGCTCGAGCAGCGCTATCGGCGCGCCAACGCCATGACCGGAATACTCCCCGTCGGCCTCGCTCCCGGCGGCGGGGGCGGCCAGGCCGCCTTCTTCTGGTCGCTTCGCGGCGACCGTCTGGAGGCCTGGCGGACCGCCGGGCTCGACGCCTGGAAGGAGGAAGTCCGAGCGCTCTGGCCGGCCACCGCTCCCCTCCTCGACCAGATCGACGACCCGGACCGGCTCACCTTCGCCCGCTACGCCCACCGCACCCTCCGCGAGCCCGCCGGGCCGGGCCTCATCCACATCGGCGATTCCTGGCATTCGACCAGCCCGCAGCTCGGCCAGGGGGCGAACATGGCCCTGCTCGACTCCTGGGCCCTGGCCAAGGCTCTGAGGGAGGAAGACGGCCTCGACTCCGCGCTCCGCCGCGCCGTCGCCCTCCGCCGCTCCCACGTCCGGCTCTACCAGGCGCTCTCCGCCCTCTTCACCCCGGCCTATCAGTCCGACAGCCGGATCCTGCCCTGGATCCGCGACCGGATCGTCCCGCCTTTCGGCCGGCTGTGGCCGGCGACCCGGATCCAGGCGGAGATGGTCGCCGGCACCTTCGGCGGCCCGCTCGAGCGGCTCGGGCTGTGAACCCCGTCACCCCAGATGATCGGGTGGGCAGTGCCCCGCACTGCCCAGCCCTGCCCGGGGGGCAGGGCGGCCCGATCATGGCTGGGGTCCCGGCGGGTGAAGACCGCCGCGTCTTTCACTCGCTGGGATGCCAGCCTTCGCTGGCATGACGATCCAGTGCCGAATCGGCGCTATCCCCCGCCCGCATTGCCCCAAGCCCCGGACTATGCTCCCCTGCGCGTAGAACGACTCGGCCTTGAGGGGGGAGAGGCGGACGTGGCGACGACGGCAACTGGCAATCCCTGCGATTCGGCCGCCTCCGGTGAAGTGAAGGTGGTCGGCACCGAGCGGGTGCTGCTCGACGAATATTCGGGAATCTGGCCGAACGATCCCGACGCTCCGGCCGACGAGGCCGGCTATCGGCGGCGCGCCTTCGCCAACGGCCAGGCGGCGCTATGCCTGTCGGGAGGCGGCATCAGAAGCGCCGCCTTCGCCCTCGGCGTCCTCCAGGCGCTGAGCTCGAAGCATTTGCTTACCGGCTTCCACTATCTCTCAACGGTCTCGGGCGGCGGCTATATCGGCAGCTGGCTGCAGCGCTGGATCCACGAGGAGCCCGGCGGTGCCGAAGCGGTGATGGTCAAGCTCGGCGGAGTCACCGAGCCGGCCGAAGTCTCGGCGCTTCGCGAGAACAGCAACTTCATCACCCCCCGGGTCGGGGTCGGCTCCAACGACACCTGGACCGCGCTCTCCATCTCCGGCCGCAACATCGCTCTCAATTGGCTGCTGTTCGCGCCCCTTCTGATGTTCGTGACGGTCTTCCCGAACCTGTTCGCCGCAAGCGTCCTCTCGCTCCCCTACCGGACGACCCTTGTCCCCCAGCTTCCGCTCGCCCCGCTTCTGGTCAGCGCCGTCTTCGCCTGGGCCGCGGCCTGGCACGTCGTGCGCGAGCTGCCCAGCTATCGCGCCCAGACCAGCGTCAAGCCCAACAAGGCAGACGGCTGGCTCGGCTTGCGAATCGTTCTGCCGCTTGTCGCCTGGGCCATCGCCGGCACTCTAAGCATCGGCATCGACCTGTTCTCCGAGGAGCCCTATCTCGTCGCACCGGGCCTGGCGCTGGCGCTGACCTCGCTGGCCGCCTCGATCCTGGGATTGGTCGCCTCCGGGCTCACCCTGCCGGGAGCGCAGGAAGCGGACCGGTGGCACCCGCTGACCGGCTATCGCCAGACCTTCGCCAACGACCTGCCGCTGTGGATCGGCGCCCTCGTTATCGCCGCGGTCGTGACCCTGCTTGGCGCCGCACTCTTCCAGCGCTGGCTCGATCCCGAAATAGCCGCCATCCTGAAGGCTGCTCCGACGCTGCGCCCGGCGCTCGATCCGGAGCTTCCGCGGTACCTGGCGGCGGTGGTCCATTGGCACCAGACCCAGCGGGCGCTTTCGCCAATCGCGCTTTTGACCGTGCTCGGCCCGTTGTGGCTGATGGCGACGCAATTGCTCATCGCCATCGTCTTCGCCGGCTTCCGCAACGCCGCCGGCAAGACGGTCCGGCCGGATGCGGACCGGGAATGGCTCGCCCGGCTGTCGGCGGTGAAGATCAAGCCTATGCTGCTTTGGGCCATGGTCGGCTTCGCCGTCCTCATCCTCGACTGGGCGCTGCGCCGCTACATACCGGGCTATGACATGTCCCTGTCGGGAATGATCGCGGTAGTGACCGGTTTCACCGCGGTGGCCGGCGGCAAGAGCACCAAGAGCGGCAACAGCACGAGCACCGTCCAGGGCATCAGCGGCTTCATCCTCAAATATGTCCCGATGCAGGGCCTGATCGCGATCGGAACGGGCGTATTCATCCTGATGCTGTTCCTGATCCTCGGCCGGGTCGAGCAGAACGGCGCCGATTGGATCGCGGACGCGATAAAGGGCCTGCGCGCTCCGCCGTGGGTCGACCCGCACGTCGTCGCCCATTTCATCTTCCTCACCGGACTGCTCGTCGCCCTGTTCTTCCTCGGCCGCCGGATCCAGGTGAACCGCTTCTCGCTGAACGGGCTCTACCGCAACCGCCTTGCCCGGGCTTTTCTCGGCGGAGCCCGTCTGAAGCGCGAACCGGATCCGTTCACCGGCTTCGACGCAGGCGATAATGTTCGGATGCACAAGCTCGCCGCCAATTCCGGCGGCCGCGCGATCCTCTACCCGGTGATCAACGTCGCTCTCAACGTGACGGCGAGCGAGAAGCTTGCCTGGCAGGAGCGCAAGGCCGAGCCTTTCGTCTTCACCCCCCTCTACAGCGGCAGCGGCATGCTGAAGCCGCCCGAATGGCCGCCCGCCGGCGCCGCGGTCGATCTCAACGATCCGCCCGGCGCCTATGTCGCCTCCAATGTCTATGGCGGCAACGAGCCCGATCTCGCCATGGAGGGATGCGGGGTCAGCATCGCCACCGCGGTGTCGATCTCGGGCGCCGCCGCCAGCCCTAATATGGGCTATCATACCTCCGCCGCGACCGCCTTCCTGATGACCCTGTTCAACGTTCGCCTGGGCGCCTGGCTGCCCAATCCCGCCCAGGGCGAGAAGATGGGCGACGCGATCCGCGCTTCCGGCCCGAGCAACAGCCTGTTCGCGATCCTCCGGGAGCTGGGCGGGGCCACCGACGACCGCGGCAGGGACATCTATCTGTCCGACGGCGGCCATTTCGAGAATCTGGGCCTCTACGAGATGATCCGCCGCCGCTGCCGCTACATCATCGTCAGCGACGCCGGCGCCGACCCCGAATGCGCGTTCAGCGATCTCGGCGGCGCGGTGCGCAAGGTGAAGATCGACCTCGACGTCGACATCAGCTTCGACGAGATCGACATTTACGCGCGCGACCCGGAAAACCGGAGGAAGGAGCGCCAGCGCGCCTTCGCCCTAGGGACCATCGAATATCCCGAGAACCGCACCGCCGGCTCCGAACCGGACTCATCGGACGCGCGCGCGCTTCGCACCGGGCGGCTGCTCTACATCAAGCCGAGCTATTTCGGGCAGCTTCCGGTCGACGTGAGATCCTATGCCGAGGTCAGCAAGACCTTCCCCCACGAATCCACCGCCGACCAGTTCTTCTCGGAATCGCAGTTCGAAAGCTATCGCCGCCTCGGCTATTTCTTCACCTCGGGGCTCGGCGGCGACTTCGACGCCCGCGACCATGCGGACAACCCGGTCGGGCGCTTCTTCGCCGCGGTCGAGGCGGAGCTTGATGGCGTCCGGGAGGCCGAGGAGGCGGAGGACAGCCTGGTTCGGAAGGCGGTGCGGGCGATGAAGCGCCGGGTCGGCGTCAAGCGCAAGGATGAATAGAACCCCTCTCCCGTCGGACGCGGGAGAGGGGTTCAGGGAGACGATTCCAGGCCAGGCTACAAATCGGCCGGAAGGCTGTTATCGGCGACGATGCGGGTCAACCCGGCGTCGCCGGAGGAGGCCCCGCTGCCCATTCCGAAATGGGCGAAGCTCCTCCACAAGGCCGGCCTCACCGCCCAGTGGGTAGTCGGTGTGAGAAGGCCGCCGTCGCGCAGATCGTCCAGCGCCCGGAGGATCGCATCGCGCGCGTCGAGGAAGCTGGGATTGGCCGGAGTCAACTTCAGTCCGTCGGCGACGAGAGCCCAGGCAATCCGGTAGGATTCCTCGCTGTTGTCGATAGCCGCCTCGATCCGGCGCCGAGCCATCATCAGCGCCGCGCACCAGACCTCGCCGACGTCGTGCTCGTCCGCCATCGTGTTCAGGTCGCCATAGCCCAGCGGGTAATTGTCGTCATAGGGCGCGGTGCGGATACCGGCGGCGTCGCTGACCACCCAGTCTCCGACGACCACCCTTTCCGGCAGCCCTTGGCGCGCACGGAAGAAATTCTGGACGGTGAGGGCGAAAAAGTCGCTCCACCCCTCACCCATCCCCCGGCTCTGCGGCTCGTCCAGCGCATGGCCCTGCATGAGCCCGCCGACCAGGCGGTTGGTGAGCCCGTGCGCATATTCGTGGAAGACGACGTCGGCGTCGAAGGCGGTGTGCCGCTGCCCCTGGACGAGCCCCATGTTCATCACCGGTGGCCGCCCGTCGGGCGGCGTCGCCATGTTCGCCGTGCCGGTGACCCGGCCGCTATGCGCCCGCGCCAGCACAGGATCGTTGGCGAGGCCGGCATGGGTGAAATTGACCTGCTGGAAATTGCCGGACGCCTCGTCGAATCCGACCATGTACAGGAAATCGTGCATGTAGTTGCAGAAGTAGAAGATGTTGAGCAGCTTCTGATCGTCGCCAAAGGGGTCGGCGGGATCGAATTCCACCGGGTTGGTGCCGGGGGTTCCGCTCAACGTGGTGGTCGAGAAGTTCAATGTCGCCCGGGTCGAGTTGCCCATCGCGGCGGCGGCGCTCACCCAGTCGGCGGGAAAGCCGGGGAGCGGGTTCGAGAGCACGACCGCATAATCGGTCACCGGGCGCGGGAAGTCGACCCTCTGCCGCGGACCGGCGGCCGGGCTGAACTCGTAGACATTGCCGTGGGCCCGCGCCCGATGGAGGCTGCTTTTGCAATAGAGTATCTCCGCCGCGGGATCGTCGGCGGCGACGATCATCACATATTGGTCCTCGTAATTCGGGAAGGTCAGCACGACGTGCCAACCGAGGCGTGGGCCGTCGGGGCGGTCGAAAATCAGCAGATAAGCCGGAATCGGGTTCTCGAATGGCCCCTTCTCGAACACCGTCGGGCGGGACGGCAGTGGGAAGGAGGCGAGCGCCGCCGGGGCGAAATCTCCGCCCACGCTGATGGTCGCGGCCGTCGCCACCTGACCGAATGCGTCAGGCTCCTCCTCACCGCCGCCCGTCTCGGCGAGATAGCGAGCCGCCGCAACCACCGCCGCCGCCCCGCTGACCTTAGGCTCGAGGTCGAGCCCCACCGGGTTCGCGGCCGCGAGGCCGAGCGCGTCCCTCGGCTCGCCGTCGATTCCCAAGCGCACCGTCTGCGCCATCTGGAAGATCGTCAGGCCACGATATTGCTGGTGGAGGTGGACCGACGCGGCGCCGGAGCTCGTGCGTTGCACTACCGGGTCGGGGAAATAGCCGCTGGCCTCGCCGGCGGCGAAGCCGAAGCCGCCGGCCGCCGGCTCGAGGAACGCCAGCGCGCGGTCGACGCTCGAAGCCTGCCCGCCGTCGCCTGACATGCCAAGCGCTGCGTTATCGCTCGCGGTGGACCGGAGGCCCTCCACAGCGACGGTCTTCCTCGTATCGAGCTCCCGCTGACCCATGCGATATCTCCCGGCGATTGTCCAAGCCGGTCCGTCATGCACGGATCTTTGCCGTCTCGCCGTGACGCGCGTCACGCCGTCGGGAAGAGATGTTCGGATGGACGCCCTAGGCCGGCGACGCCTCGCCGCCCGCCGCGTCGCCGGCAACCGAATCCTGGAAGAAGGGGTCGACCTCGCCCTTCAATTTGATTGTCATCGGCTGGCCGAAGCGGTCCATGCTCCGCCCCGCGGCGACCCGGATCCAACCCTCCGACACGCTATATTCCTCGACGTCGGTGCGCTCCTTGCCCTTGAAGCGGATGCCGACTCCGCGGCGAAGAAGCTCGCCGTCGAAGAAGGGGCTGCGCGGGTTGAGCGAGAGTCGGTCGGGGGGCGTGTCGGCCATATTCGTGTCTCTTCATTCCGTGGAGGTCTTGAATGGTCTGGGTGAATCGCATTTCCGTTCGCCCTGAGCCTGTCGAAGGGCTTTCCTTGTTTTCGGGCCGAAAGGAAAGGGCTTCGACAGGCTCAGCCCGAACGGATCTCTAATCGTTCGCCAACCATCAAGGAACCGACTCTAGCGCAATTTGCTGATCTTCAGCCCGTCCTGTTTCGCGCGCTCCTTCACCGACTCCTCGGTTCGGGTCAATGCCTTGGCGACCGCCTTCAGCGACATGCCCTTGCCGGCGAGCAGGTGGAGTTTCTGGATCTCCTCCTGCTTCCAGGGCTGGCGGTGGCGCGCGAAGGGCTCGGCCATCAGCCGTTCGAAAGCCCGCCGCCGCCCTTGGTCGAGGGATTGGCGGCGATGGTCTTCTTGACCTCCTTCTTGGGCTTCCTGGCTTCCTTGTTGCTCTTCTTCTGACCCTTGGCCATGTCCGTCTCCTCTCAACCGTCGTGCATTCGCGGCCTCATACGTCATTCCCGCGAAAGCGGGAATCCATGAACGCGGCCGCGTGAAACCTGGCTGCGCGGTGTTCATGGATCCCGGATCAAGTCCGGGATGACGGCTACCCGCCCTTCTTCGCCCTGATATAGGCCTCCACCTGCTGCTCCAATATGTCGAGCGGCAGGGCGCCGTTCTCGATCACCGCGGCGTGGAAATCGCGGATGTCGAAGCGCTCGCCCAATTCCCTTTTCGCCCGCTCGCGAAGCTCGAGGATCTTCAGTTGGCCGATCTTGTAGCTCGTCGCCTGGCCCGGATTGTTGATGTAGCGCTCGACCTCCTTGACGATGTCGCGCTCGGACAGGAGCGAATTGTCCTGGAAATATCTGATCGCCTGCTCGCGGGTCCAACGCTTCGAGTGGAGGCCCGTGTCGGTGACCAGCCGGACCGCCCGCCAAAGCTCCAGCGAAAGGTGCCCGAACAGCGAATAGGGGTCCTTGTAGAAGCCCATCTCCCGTCCCAGCCGCTCGGCATAGAGGCCCCAGCCCTCGCTATAGGCGCCGTAGCCGCCGAAGCGGCGGAACTTGGGCACGCGCTCGAGCTCCTGCTGGAGCGCGATCTGGAAATGGTGGCCGGGCGCGCCCTCATGATAGGCGATGCCCTCGATCTGGGGCTTGAGCACCTGGTTCATGTCGGCCAGGTTGACGTAAAAGATGCCCGGCCTCGAGCCGTCGGGCGAAGGCCGGTTGTAGAAGGCCACCGACGCCGTCTCCTGCCGCCAGGTCTCGACCGCGCGCACCTCGAGCGGCGCCCTGGGCAGCCGGCTGAACCATTTCGGCGCCTCGGCCATCACCTGCGCGATGAAGGCGTTGGCGTCGGCGAGATAGGTGCGCCGGCCCTCGTCGGTGTTCGGATATTTGAACTGCCTGCCCGTCTTGATGTGCTGGAAGAATGACTGGAGCGTGCCCTTGAAGCCGACCTGGGCCTTGATCGCCTCCATCTCGCGTTGGATCCGGGCCACTTCGTCGAGCCCGATCTGGTGGATCCGGTCGGCGGAGAGATCGGTCGTGGTCTGGGCGCGAAGCCGCGAGGCGTAATATTCGCCGCCGTTGGGGAGGCTCCAGGCGCCGCTGTTGCCAGTCGCCTTGGGCTCGATCGCGTCCAGAGTCGCGAGCATGTCGCCGACCGCGCGCCGGAACGGGCCGGAGAGCGCCGCCGAGGCGTCGGCGATCAGCCGCGCCTTGACGTCGGCGGGGGCGTCGAGCGCGTCCACCTTCTTCCGGAAGTCCGCGAGCAACGGCGAATCCGCGCCGGCGCCGAACGGCGCCCCGGCGATCGCCCGCTTCGCATCGGCGCGCACCGGTGCGAAGTTGAATTTCGGCGGCACGATCCCCTGCCCTGCTTGCCTCCGAGCCTCGGCATCGATCTCCCGCATCGCCCGTTCGGTGTCGCGGATCCGGGCGATATAGGCCTCGGCGTCGGCGACATTGTCGACCCGATGCTGGTTGATCAGGAAGACCGGGAAATCGCCCGCCGGGCTGCCGTTGGTCGACATCGGAAAGCCATAGTCGCGCCAGCGGAAATTCTCGGCGGAGCGCTTCGCATTATAGTCGAACAGGCGGTAGTTGAGCTGGCCGGCCGGGCTCAGCCTGGAATAGTTGAACCGCGCCTTCATGTCGGCCAGCTGCTTCTGAAGCAGCGCCTGGTCCCGCTCAGCCTGGGCGTCGGTATAATCGTCGAGCCTGTCGTAGCCCGTCTTGCTGCCGAGCGAGGTCAGGGTCTCCGGGCTCGACTCGTTCCGCTCGTCGAACGCCGCGTCGAGAAAGGCGAGGAGACGCGCGTCCTCGGCGGCGGGGTCGGCAACGGGACCGACGAGCGGCGGAAGGCCGGGGGACATATCCTGCACCGGTTGCGAGTAGGAGCTCGCGCAGGCGCCGGTGAGAAGGAGGGCGAGGAGCGGGAGGGGGTGTTTCATGGGACGGGCTCTAGCGCTTCGCTGCCCCTTTGTCCTCCCCATGCGAAGCATGGGGAGGGGGACCACACGAAGTGTGGTGGAGGGGTAAATGGCGAGGGGTGAGAGGATCACGCGGGAACCACCACCTCCGAGCCAGCTACCCCTCCACCATGCTTCGCATGGTCCCCCTCCCCATCTGGCGATGGGGAGGACTAATCACCCGCCTCCTTGGCCCAGCGCCGCGCGAGCGGGTGAAGCTCGGCATAAGCCTGCCAGGTGAACTCCGCCCAGGCCCGCACCGCCTCCCGCCACGGCCCCGGCTCGTCGATCCTCTCGACGTCGCCGAGCGTGATCTCCCCTCGCGTCTCGGGAAGCGGCGGCTTGTCGAGCTCACGGGGTCCATCGAGCCAATCCCTCAACGCAGGCGCGCCGGACGCCGCCGAAATCCCCTCCTCCAATATCTGCCCCAGACCGACGAGATGCGCCGCCAGCGATTTGGCCGAACGGCAATAACGCTCGGGATGCTGCAGCGAGTAGGTATCTACGAACATCCGGTGGACCGCGAAGAAGGCGGGCTCCTCATAGTCGCGCGCGAGCAGCTCCTCGTAGCGCGCCTGGCAGCCCTCCGTCCCGCCCTCGGCAAGCCGGCCGCAGCCGCCGCAGCGTTCGTCCGTCACCTTCGATCTCCCGCCAGCCAGCACGGGTCCCATTGCGGCTCCGGTCCGAAGCGCGCCACGAGGAAATCGACCAGCGCCCGCACCCGGGCCGTGGTCGCCCGCCCCGGCGGCATCACCGCGTGCAGAGCGCCCTCCTCCAGCGGATAGTCGCGCAACAAAGGCTCCAGGGTGCCGCGTTCGAAGCCGGGCGCGGCGATGAAGCTCGGCAGGATGCAGATGCCGAGCCCGGCCTCCGCCGCCGCCCGAAGCATCTCGCCATTGTCCGCCCTCAGCCTCGGCCGGCCTCGGACATATTCCCACTCGCCGCCGACCCGGAAGCGCCACTGCTCGTTGGCGTAGAGGAGGATGTCGTGATCGGCGAGATCGCGCGGCCGCTGGGGCCGCCCCCGGGCCTCCAGATAGGCCAGGCTCGCCACCGGCACCTTCCTGACCGGAGCGATCCGCCGGGCGATCAGAGCGCTGTCCTGGAGCGAGCCGATCCGAACCGCCAGATCGAAGCCGCCCGCGGCGAGGTCGACCGGCCGGTCGTCGAACGAGATGTCGAGCTCCACCCGGGGATGCGCCTTCGCGAACTCGGCCAGCGCCGGCGCGAGATGCTCGACCCCGAATGACAAGGGCGCCGACAGCCGCACCGGCCCGGCCACCTGGGTCACCGCCTGCGCCACCACCTCCTCCGCCGCCTCGAGATCGGCGAGGATGTTCGAGGCGCGCTCGAAATAGGCCTGGCCGACCTCGGTCGGCTGCGCGCCCTGCGCCGTCCGGGTCAGGAGCCGCGCCCCCAATTGCTCCTCGAGCCGAGCCACCCGCCGGCTGAGGATCGACTTCGACATGCCCATCCGCTCCCCGGCGCGGCTGAACGCGCCCGTCTCCACCACCCGGACGAAGGCGAGGACGTCGAGCAGGTCGGTCGATGAGCGTTCCATAGCCGGCTTCCTTTGCACCATTATGGAGCGGACGGCGCTTTGCAGGAAGCGCCGACAGGTCCAGCATAGCCGGCGCGTCCGCGAGCCGCGGCCGCTGGGAGGCGAATCGTTATGGGACAATGCAAATCCGTCGCGCGATTGAGCGCGACCGGGGCAGCCATCGCGCTGGCCTTACCGCTCCTCGTCTGCGCGCTGCCCGCGGCAGCTCAGCCAACGCCGGCCGGGCCGCCGCCGCCGCCGCCGCTCCCTTCTTCCTACGAATATGCGGTGAAATTCGTCTGCGGCCGCGGACCCTCGCCGGCCGGCCCGGTGGCCCCCGGCTTCTATTTCACCGTCGTAAACGTCCACAATCCCGTCGCCGACTCGAAATTCAGGCGCAAGGTCGCCATTGCCTTTCCCGCCGCGGCGGGGCCGATCACTCCGTTCGCGACGATGGCGCTCAAGAGCGATGGCGCGATGGATATCGACTGCAAGAACATCCTCGACCAGTTCGGCGTGCCGACCGCGTTCGCGACCGGCTTCCTGGTCATCCAGAGTCCCCAGCCGCTCGACGTGGTCGCCGTCTATACCGCCGCCGCGGTCAACGGCCAGGTCGCCGCCCTCCACACCGAGCGTGTGCCGCCACGGTCGGCGCCGATGATCTGGCCGCCGCTTTAGCCGAGAACATCTCGTGCGTTGCGGTTTTCGCAACATCGGGGTGCACGATGCCCTGGTACCCGCAACGCCGCGTCGCGCCTATATCCCCTCCACAAGCTCAGTGGAGGAAGAAATGACCAACGTTCTCATCGTCGACAGCGCCGCCACCGGCGACGCCTCCGTCACCCGCCGGCTGACCGGCGAGCTCGAGGCGATCCTTCGCGGCCGCGGCCCGGTCCGGATCGTCCGTCGCGACGTCGGCACCCGGACCATCCCGCATCTCACCGCCGAGACCACGCCCGCGATCCGCGGCGGCGAGGCCGAGACCGACGCCGCCCGCGACGCCCTCGCGCTTTCCGACGCGCTGATCGCGGAGCTGAAGGCGGCCGACCTCGTCGTCATCGGCGCTCCGATGTACAATTTCGGGATCGCCTCGACGCTCAAGGCCTGGTTCGACCACGTCCTTCGCGCCGGGATCACCTTCCGCTATTCGGAAGCCGGACCGGAAGGGCTGCTCAAGGGCAAGAAGACGATCGTCATCGAGAGCCGCGCCGGCCTCTACAGCGAGGGACCGTCGGCGCCGATGGACAGCCAGGAGCCGCATCTGCGCACCCTGCTCGCCTTCATGGGGCTGGACGACATGACCTTCGTCCGGGTCGAGAAGCTGGCCTTCGGTCCCGACCAGGCGTCGGCCTCGATCGCCGAAGCGCTCGACCGGCTCCGCGGCGTCGCCGCCGAGGAATTGCCGCTGGCGGCCTAGCGCCGCCGCGCATCCCGTCCGTCCGCCGCAGCCCCCTCCTGGCGGCGGGCGGACGGGTCACCGTATTCGCGCCAAGGGAGACTGGAAATGAAGCTCTACTACGCCCCCGCCGCCTGCTCGCAGGCCCCCCACATCGTCGCCCGGGAAGCCGGCCTCGACATCGAGCTCGCCAAGGTCAACTTCCCCGACAAGGTCACCGACGACGGCGAGAAGCTGACCGACGTCAACCCGAAGGGCGCGGTTCCGGCGCTCAGGCTCGACGACGGCGAAATGCTCACCGAAAATGCGGTGATCCTTCAATATCTCGCCGACCGGGCGCCCAATTCGGAGCTTGCCGTCCCCGCGTCCGGAATCGCGCGCTACCGGCTGCTCGAAGGCCTCAACTTCATCGCCACCGAGCTCCACAAGGGCTTCGGCCCGCTGTGGAATCCGGCCACCCCGGAGGATTTCAGGCAGGCGACCCGCGAGGCGCTTGGCAAGAAGTTCGACTATCTCCAGGAGAAGATCGGCGAGGGTCCCTGGATCCTCGGCGACCGCTTCTCGATCCTCGACGCCTACGCCTTCGCGGTTCTGAACTGGACGAAGCTCCATTCGATCGACATCGCCCGCTGGCCCGGCCTCGCCGCCTATCTCGAACGGGTGGCGAGCCGCCCGGCGGTGCGGGAGACGCTTCGGGCCGAGGGGCTGACCAACTAATCCTCCCCATCGCCAGATGGGGAGGGGGACCATGCGAAGCATGGTGAAGGGGTAGACGGCGCGGACGTTGCGGGTTCGTGCGCGAACCTCCGCTTCCGAGCCACTTACCCCTCCACCACACTACGTGTGGTCCCCCTCCCCACGCGCTTCGCGCGCAGGGAGGATGAAAGAGCGCCGCCCCGACCTTATTTCTTCGCCAGGAGACCAACAATGATCGACATCCGCCCCTTCGCCACCCTCGGCCACGCCGACCACGGCTGGCTCAACGCCCGCCACCATTTCTCCTTCGCCGATTATTACGATCCGAAGCGCACCGAATGGGGCGCGATCCGGGTGTGGAACGACGACGAGATCGCCGCCCGCTCGGGCTTCCCGCCCCATCCCCATTCGGACATGGAGATCATCACCTACGTCCGCGAAGGCGCCATCACCCACCAGGATTCGATGGGCAACAAGGGCCGCACCGGCGCCGGCGACGTCCAAGTGATGTCGGCCGGAACCGGAGTCCGCCACGCCGAATATAATCTCGAGGACGAGAAGACGACCCTGTTCCAGATCTGGGTCCAGACCGACCGGCCCGGCGCCGAGCCGGGCTGGGGCGCGAGGCGCTTCCCGAAGGACGGCCGCGCCGGCGGCTTCGTCACCCTGGCGAGCGGCTTCGCGGACGACGAGGAGGCCCTCAGGATCAACGCGGCCGCCCGGGTCCTCGGAGCGACCCTGAAGGCGGGCGAGACCGCCGAGCTGAGCCTGGACCCGGCCCGGCATGTCTATCTCGTCGCCGTCGGCGGAGCGATCGAGGTGAACGGCCGCCGAGCCGAGCCGAGGGACGGGGTCGCTGTGACCGGCGAGGAGAGGCTGACGATCATCGCTCTGGACGACGACGCCGAGATCGTCCTCGTCGACGCCCGCTAAGGAATTCCTCCCCCCGGCCTGCGGGGGAAGGAATCAGGCCGTACCGACGAAGCCGGCGCCCTCCCCTTCCCGCCCGGCCCTGGCTCTCCTCGAGCGGATCAGCGGTCGGCGACGGAGCGGCCGAACCCGCTTATGTTGACAATGGTCGAGGTCACCCGCCCGAACCCGTCATAGCTGTTGCCGACGCTCTGGCCGGTGCCGGTGAACCAGGCCAGGGTCTGGAGCCCGCGAAGGTCGTAGACGTAGCGGACGTTGGCGAGGTTGCCCGGCGTCTCCTTGAATGACCATCCGCCCCAGGGCGTCGTAGGTGTAGGTCAGCACCTGGCCGTCGCGCTTCCTGAGCTGCACGCGGTTGCCGGCGGGGTCGTAGAGATATTGCTCGTAATCTTGCTGGTCGGCGACCCCCGGCGTCGTCTTGGACGGGAACACCCAGCGCTGCTGGCGGCCGAACCCGTTGTAGCGCATCTCGGCCTTATAGCCGCGGGCGTCGGTATCTGATCGCTCATCCGACCTGAGACGTCCTAGTGTGAAGGTTTTTTGAAGGGCCTTATCAAGTTCCAAAATTCTATGATGGAACATTCTTCCTTTGCTGGACAGCGAGTCCAAATCATCAGATAGCGCGGCATTCGCTCATCAGCAGTAAGGACAACATTCTTTGGCTCACCCCGGTCAAACTTTAATGCAATTGAACCGTTCCCTCTAAGCATTTCAAGAGTTTCGCGGCCATCTGCGTGAAGTCGCCGAACCGACTTTCCATGAAACTGAGGGTTATCTCCTTCGTAAATCTGATATGTCAGATCTTCAACTTTTACATTGTATAAGTTAAAGTCTTCAACTGGCGTGGACTTCCGTGCTATTATTGGCTTCTGTGCTTCTATACAGAAGGAGTCTCCACAATAAGAGTGGGATGTCGCCGACGAACACTGCCAAGTGGCAAGAAGTATGGGAAAAAGAAAAAGCATCTTCATTGGGGTTTTTCCGGGAATGGTCCGAAGGGGCATCCCTTCCAACGGCAAACGTCTTCAGGGGTATCTATATTTAACCGTGCTGACCTTCCATTTGGCTCGCCCCCACCACTCCCTCCCGCTCCGGGGAGCATATCGTTGATAGTGTCCTCTCGAGGCTTCTGGCCATGTGTACCCATAATGCTTGTTTCATATCCCTCAAGCGCTTCTCCTGTCGACAGATCGTACCTATCCTTAAGGCCCGCCAAGTGTCCCGCAAAATGCGCGGATGTCCAAGCAGGTCTCTTATCTCCAAGCGACACCCATCGATTAGCTGTTGTCAGCTCCCGTTGATTACCTTTATATATTTGAACAAAGTTCAACATTGGGTTATAATGGTATCTATCTGGCATGGGAACAGTGCCGGCTTTAAAGGTTAATGTTCTAACTTCTGTTCTAACATTATATTTGCCGAACTTACCGGTCCAATATCCTCTAATCCCATTAGCTATTTTAGTTCGTGCAGCAGTCGTATTCCCGTCTCCGTAAAAGGCAATGTAGAAGGTTAAGCCAATATTATTGCCATTTTTCCTTATATATACGGCCTTTCCTGTAGGGTCGGTATTGCCGATGGGATCATTGCCAGCGTACGAGTAAAGGTTATTCTGATCTTCATATCCGACTGGATCGACCTGTAGGAACCTGCCAAGCGTGGACGAGTAGAAGCGGGCTTTGTAATAATAAAGGCCAAGCTCGGACAGCCACGCTTGGCCGGTGTACTGGAACCGCCCGACATTGCCTGCGCCCGGTATGCCATATTCGTCATAGGTGTTGATCCAGAGCGGCGTGGCTCCGGGCCCGGCCGTGGCGGTGATCGAGCCTTGATGATTGGCGTGCGGAAACCGTGGCTGGTCAAACCCGGCACCCTCATACCAGAACAGCGGATCGTCATCGGCGTCGCCATGATGTAGCGCCTCAGCAACGCGCCCGAGCCGCTATACTCCGCGACCAGCTCGTCGCCGTCGTGCAGGAACTGCGTCACCCCCGCGCCGCTCGAGATCTGGAACAGCCGCCCCAGCGGATCGTAGCTTAGAGTCGCGCTTCCGTTCGGCCCCGACGCGGTGATCAGCCGGTTCTCGGCGTCGTAGGTGTAGGTCCTCGTTCCGTCGGAGAGCAGGTTGCCGTTGGCGTCGTAGCTGAACGTGGCCGTGGGGGTGCCGTCGCTGACCGTGCCGCTGTACTGGTTAAGTCCGTTGGCCGGGGCGTAGCCGCGGCTGTACGCGTCCTTCACCTTCCAGGCGTAGTCGTCGTTGGTGCGGGTCTCGCCGACGAGCTGGCTCGCCGGGTTGTAGAGGAAGTCGGAGCGGGTGTTGCCGACGCCCGCGCCGAACCCGTCCTCGAGGCTCGCGAGCCGGCCGGCGCCGTCATAACCGTAGGCGGTGACGTTGCCGAACCGGCGCGCGAAGTAGGAGAGTTGGCTCGCCGGATTGTAGGCTAACGCGACCATGATCGTGGAGGTCGAGCCGAGCTGGCCCCGGTAGATTTCGGTGGCCCGCCCGAGCCCGTCGCGCTTCGTCCAGAATCTCTGATTGTCCGGGAACGCGACCTCGGTCTCGCGGCCCTCGCCGTCATATTGGTGCGACACGGTGCGGCTGAACCCGCCCATGTTGACG
>Ga0190273_10000080_pt1 | contig 52961 bp, 35 predicted proteins | sample Popmic504IS_FD_134513 | JGI IMG/M metagenome (GOLD analysis project Ga0190273, IMG submission 134513) | Populus adjacent soil microbial communities from riparian zone of Shoshone River, Wyoming, USA - 504 IS | ecosystem: Environmental > Terrestrial > Soil > Riparian zone > Trees stand | place...
CAAGACCGGCACCCTGTCGGGCTATACCGGCGACGTCGGATTCCTGACCGCTCCGAGCGGACGCCGGATCGCGGTCGCCTTCTTCGCTCGGGGCGGTTCGAACCGGCCGGCCGTGATCGCCACCGCCGCACGCGCGATTTACGACGCCCTCGCTGCGGAGCCCCTCGAATCGATCTCGGCCCTGACGGGCGGGAGTGAGGCCGCGGGACATTATTCGGCAAGGCGTTGAGCGTCCGTCATCCGGACTTGATCCGCCGGGATGACGTTGCGGATAGCTGTCTTAGGCCGTGAGCTCGCGGGCTCGCGCCGGCAGCTCTAGCCCGGCCCGACACTCCCCGCCCGATTGCAGCGCCTTGCGCTGGAACGCCTCCGCCAGCGCCAGTCGCCGCGCTCTCGCCTCCGGAGTCACCGCGCGCTCGAGCGCGCGCAGCTCCTCGACGGCACGACGAGCATAATATCTCTCGTTCGATTCCATGCACCGCTCCCCCGCGATTCGCATTGACTAACATGAATCAATTACGAGTCCGAATCGACTTGCCGCAAGCCGAGCACGGACTGGACAGCCCCTATCCACGACGGGCAGGGAGTGGCCCATGGCAAGGCTCGTTTTCCCGGTCGCGATGGTTTTTTTGGCGGCGGTCGTTCTCGCCGCCCTCCTGATCGGCGGGCCGCAAAGCCAGGTCGACCCGGCCGTGCTGGAGGCCTTCATCAATCCCCCGCTGGTGCCGGCCGCGCGCCTGCTCACGCACTTGGGCGACGTCACCACGATGCTTGCGGCCGCCCTTCTCGCCGCCGGCTTGCTGCTTCTGCAAGGCCACCGCCGCCGAGCCATCCTGCTCCTCGTCATCATCGCCTCGGAGCGCCTGCTCGTCGAAGCGATGAAGAACCTCTTCGATCGCGCCCGTCCCGATCCCCTCGGCCATCAGGTCGCCGTTCACAACCTCGCCTTTCCCAGCGGCCATTCGGCCAATGCGATGGCGGGCTGGCTCGCCATCGCCCTGCTGGCGACGAGCCCGCGGCTTCGGCTGCCCGCCATCGCCTTCGCCCTCACCCTCGCCTTCGTCACCGGCTTTTGCCGGCTCGTCCTGCAGGTCCACTGGCCGACCGACGTCGCCGGCGGCTGGGCGTTCGGCGCTGCCTGGACGCTGCTTCTCGTCCGGCTGTTCGGAACCGCGCCTCCGGCGAAGCCGTCATTGCGAGGAGCATAGCGACGAGGCAATCCAGCAACGGCGCTTGAACCGCTGGATTGCTTCGCTTCGCTCGCAATGACGGCCGTCAGGCTTTCCTGAACACCGCGGTGATGTTGTTCGCCGGCATTTCATGGACCTGGTCCAGGCGGAGACCGTTGGCCGCGGCTTTCGCCGCGACCGCCTCCAGGTCGCGAAGCCCCCATTTCGGATCGCGGCTCTTCAGCGAGCGGTCGAACGCCTCGTTGCTGGGCGCCGTCGCCACCCCGGCCCGCCGATAAGGTCCGTAGAGCACCAGCGGCCCGCCCGGCGGGAGCAGCCGCCCCGCCCCCCGCAACAGCCCCTCGGTGGCCGCCCACGGGCTGATGTGGACCATGTTGACGCACAGGATCGCCTCCGCCGAGTCGACCGGCCAAACCTCGGTCGAAGCGTCGAGCCTTACGGGCTCGAGCAGATTGGCCAGCCCCGCGTCTTCCCGCCAGGCCCGGATCGAGGCGAGCGAGTCCGGATCCGGATCGCTCGGCCGCCAGCGAAGCGCCGGGAAGAGGGCGGCGAACCAGGCCGAATGCTCCCCAGTCCCGCTCGCCACCTCCAGGATCGTGCCGCTTTCGGGCAGCACCTCGCGCAGCACCGCCGCGATCGGCGAGCGGTTGCGCTCCGCGGCTGGAGCATATCGCTTCATCTTTTTTCCTTTGCCTCACCGGTTTCGGCCGTGCAATTCCGATCCGGGGACGAAAAAGGGGAATCGGGGGATGAGTCATCTGTTGAAGCTCGTGCTGGCGCTCGCCGGCCTTTGTATCGCCGTGCCCGCAGCGGCGCAGCAGCCCGCCGCGGACCAGAAGGCGCGCGAGAAGCAGCTGGTCGCCATCCTCGATTCGCTTCATCCCGTGAGCGGCGACGTTTCCGTGCCGCAGGCGTCGGCGGTGCTCCATCTCGGCAAGGACTATTATTATCTGCCGGCCGCGGAAGCGAAGCGGGTGCTCGTCGAGGGCTGGGGCAATCCTCCCGAGACGGCCGAGGGCGTGCTCGGCCTGGTCTTCCCGGCCGGCAAGACCTTTCTCGACGACGTCTGGGGGGCGGTGATCAGCTACGAGCCGACCGGCTACGTCACCGACAAGGACGCGGCGTCGACCGATTATGACGACCTGATCAGGGAGATGAGGGAGGGCACCGAAGCGGTCAACGAGGAGCGGACCCGGCAGGGCTATCCCGCCCAGCACCTCGTCGGCTGGGCCCAGGCTCCGACCTACGACCCGCGCAGCCACTCTTTGGTCTGGGCGAAGAACGTCCAGTTCGAGGGCCAGACCGACAACACGCTGAGCTACGACGTTCGAATGCTCGGCCGCCAGGGCGTCCTCAGCCTCAACATGATCACCGGCATGTCGAAGCTCGCGGAGACCCGGCAGGCGGCGGCGAAATTCGCCGGCGCGGCGGAATTCCAGCCGGGCAGCCGCTATGCCGACTATCAGCCGGGCACCGACAAGAAAGCGGATTACGGCCTCGCCGGCCTGGTCGCCGCCGGCGCCGGAGTGGCGGTGGCGAAGAAGGTCGGCCTGATCGGAATCATCCTCGCCTTCGGCAAGAAGTTCCTGATCCTCATCCTCGCCTTCGGCGCCGGCATCGTCGCCTGGGTCCGGCGCAAGTTCGGCGGCGGCGAGCCGGAAGTGGAGTACGAGCCCGCGGCGTACGAAAGCTGGGAAGAGCCCCGGACGGAAGCGCCGGCCGATCCCGCGGCGCCTTCCGAAGCGGACCAGCCCCGGCCTTCTTAAATCCTCCCCGAGATTTCTCGGGGAGGGGGACCATGCGAAGCATGGTGGAGGGGCCTTACGGAGTCCGAAGAACCCCTCCACCGCGCTCCGCGCGGTCCCCCTCCCCCGGAAACCCGGGGGAGGATTTTAGTTATTCCGCCGCTTCCGCCTGCTCCCGTTCCTTCCACACCAGCACCGGCTTCCTCGCTGCCGCGGTCTCGTCGAGACGCCGCCGCGGGGCGTGGACGGGGGCCGCCTTCAGGCTCTGGTCGCCGGCCTTCGCGCGCTCGGCCACCGAGCGCATCGCGCCGATGAACTGGTCGAGCGCCGCCTTCGATTCGGTCTCGGTCGGCTCGATCAGCATGGCGCCGTGGACGACCAGTGGGAAATACATGGTCATCGGGTGGAAGCCCTCGTCGATCAGGCCCTTGGCGAGGTCGAGCGTGGTGAGTCCGCCGGCGAAGCCTTTGTCGCTGAACAGGGCTTCGTGCATGCACGGGCCGCTATGGCCGAACGGCGCGTCGAGCAGGTCGTCGAGGCGCCTCAGGACGTAATTGGCGTTGAGCACGGCGTCCTCCGAGACCTGCCTCAGGCCGTCGGCGCCGTGGCTCATGATATAGGCCAGCGCCCTCGTGAACATGCCCATCTGGCCGTGGAAGGCGACCATCCGGCCGAAGCTGGAGCCGTGATGCTCGCCGGCGGTCTCTTCCTCGACGAGCGCATAATCGTCGCCCTGCTTCTCGACGAACGGCAAGGGCGCGAACGGGGTGAGCGCCTCCGAGAAGACCACCGGACCCGATCCCGGCCCGCCGCCGCCGTGCGGGGTCGAGAAAGTCTTGTGGAGGTTGATGTGCATGGCGTCGATGCCGAGGTCGCCCGGCCGGACCCGGCCGACGATGGCGTTGAAATTGGCGCCGTCGCAATAGACGAGGCCGCCCGCCTCGTGGACGGCCCGGCTGATCTCGACCATGTCCGGCTCGAACAGGCCGCAGGTGTTCGGATTGGTGATCATCACCGCCGCCACGTCCGGCCCGAGCCGGGCCTTCAGGGCGTCGAGATCGACCCGGCCGCGCGCCGTGGCGGGGATGTTCTCGACCCGATAGCCGGCGAAGGCGGCGGTGGCGGGGTTGGTGCCGTGGGCGCTCTCCGGAACGAGGATGACCTCGCGCGCGTCGCCCCGGGCCTCGAGCGCGGAGCGGATCGCGAGCAGGCCGCACAATTCGCCATGGGCGCCCGCCTTGGGGCTCATCGCGACGCTGTGCATTCCGGTGAGCTCGACCAGCCAGCCGGCGAGCCGGTGGATCAGCTCGAGGGCGCCCTGGACGGTGTCTGCCGGCTGCAGCGGGTGGATGTCGGCGAAGCCCGGCATCCGCGCCACTTTCTCGTTGAGCCTGGGATTGTGCTTCATCGTGCACGAGCCGAGCGGGAACAGGCCGAGGTCGATGGCGTAATTCTGCCGGCTCAGGCGGGTGTAGTGGCGCACCGCCTCGGGCTCGGACAGGCCGGCGAGGCCGATCGCCCGGTTGCGCTCGAGCCCGCCCAATCTGCTCCCCGGCGAAGGCCGGGGGCCAGTATCGGCGCCCGGCTGGGCCCCGGCCTTGGGTCCCATCAAAGTAATACTTTGATGGGGTCCCTTCGCCGGGGAACCAGGATCCTCGAAGTCGACTCCGGTCGTCTCGGTGTCGCCGATCTCGAACAGCAAGGCCTCTTCCAGCATCAGCGCGCGGTTGCCGGTGTAGGTGCCGCCGGACATTGCTCCGGCCTCGGGCGCGGTCGGGCGCCAGCCGCTCTGGTTGATCGTCATGCCAGCACCTCCTCGAGCGCCGTCGCCAGCGCCTCGACATCCTCGTCGGTCACCGTTTCGGTCACCGCCACGACCAGTCCGTTCTGCAGGCCCGTCGCCTCCGGATAGAGCCGGCCGAGCGAGACTCCGCCAAGCACGCCCTTGTCCACCATCGCGCGCACCGCGGGACGCGCTTCCTTCGGAAGCTTCAGGGTGAATTCGTTGAAGAAGCTGTGGTTGACCAGAGTCACGCCCGCCACCTTCGCCAGCCGCTCGGCCGCGGCAACGGCCCTGGCGTGGTTGAGCATCGCAAGCTGCCGAAGCCCCTTCTCGCCGAGCAGGGTCATGTGCGCTGTCCAGGCGAGCGCGCAAAGCACCGAGCTGGTGCAGATGTTCGACGTCGCCTTCTCGCGGCGGATATGCTGCTCGCGGGTCGACAGGGTCAGGACAAAGCCGCGCTTGCCCTCCGCATCGACGGTCTGGCCGGTGAGACGGCCCGGCATCTGCCGAACCAGCGTCTCGGAGCAGGCGAACAGGCCGACATAGGGCCCGCCGAATTGCAGCCCGACGCCGATCGACTGGCCTTCGCCGACGACGATGTCCGCGCCCATCTCGCCCGGTGAGCGGATCGCGCCCAGCGCCACCGGCTCGGTGACGACCGCGATCAGCAGCGCCTTCTTCGCGTGGCACGCCTCGGCGAGCGCGCCGAGGTCGCCGATCCGGCCGAGGATGTCGGGATATTGGACGACCACGCAGGACGTGTCGTCGTCGATCGCCTCGATGAGGCTCGGCGTGTCCGTCTCGGCGGTGAGCTCCGGCACGCGCGTGTCGAGGACGTCGCCGGTGAAGCGGGCCATCGTCCTCGCCACCGAGACGTAATGCGGGTGAAGGCCGCCGGAGAGGATCGCCTTGCCGCGCCGGGTGATCCGCCGCGCCATCCCGATCGCTTCCCAGCAGGCGGTCGAGCCGTCGTACATCGAGGCGTTGGCGACGTCGCAGCCGTAGAGCCGGGCGACCTGGGTCTGGAACTCGAACAAAGCCTGCAACGTGCCCTGGGCGATCTCCGGCTGGTAGGGCGTGTAGCTGGTCAGGAACTCGCCGCGCTGGATGAGATGATCGACCGAGGCCGGGATGTGGTGCCGGTAGGCGCCGCAGCCGAGGAAGAAGGGCACGTCGCCGGCGACGAGGTTCCGGCGCGAAAGGCGGGCGAGCTCGCGCTCCACCGCCATCTCGCTGAGATGGTCGGGAAGGCCGCGGATCTTGTCGCGCAGCCGCGCGGCCTCGGGCACGTCGACGAAAAGCTCGTCGATCGAGGCGGCGCCGACGGCGCTGAGCATTTCCTGCCGGTCGGCCTCGGCGAGGGGGAGGTAACGCATATTCTTACTCCGTTATTCCGCCGGCTTGCGCATGGTGAAGCGCAGCCGCACATAATCGGCGACCCAGCTTCCGTCGGGCTGCTGGAGTTGCGGCCGAACCCGAGCCTCGACCGCGGCCGCGACCTCGTCCCGGTCCCCCGCGGCCACTCCGGCGAGGTCGAGCATTCCGGCCCTGAAGGTCTTCACCCAGCCGGCAACCCCGCCCTGCGGAAGCGGAGTCGGCCGAGGGATGAGCTGGGCCTGGATCGGGGTAAAGCCGGCGCAGGCGTAGAGCCGGACGAACTCCTCGCAGGCCGGATACCATTGCGGATCCTCGGCCGGAACGTCGTAGCCGCGGCCGCTGAGCTCCTCGCGAAGGCCGCCGCGCAAGGTGGCGATATTGCCCTCCCCGCCCATCTCGCCCGCGAAGCGCCCGCCGGGCTTGAGCACCGAGTACACGCCCGAGGCGACGGCGTCGGGATCGAGCATCCAGTGCAAGGCGGCGTTCGAGAAGGCCGCGTCGAACTGGCCGAAGCGGGCCGCCTGGCCTTCGAGATCGAGCGCCTGGGCGTCGGCGACGAAGGCGTCGACTCCGCGCGAGCGGGCCGCTTCGACCATCGCCTCGGAAGCGTCGAGGCCGATCACCCGAGCCCCGGAGTCCATGATCCTATGGGTCAGCACGCCGTCCCCGCAGCCGAGGTCGAGGATCAGCTCGCCCGGCTGCGGCGCCAGCAGCTCGACCGCCGCGGCGCCGAGCGCCGGAACGAAGGCGGCATTGGTCGCATAGTCGTTCGGCGACCATTGGGAGGAGGGATTGAGGCTCACTGGTTGTCCGTGAAGGCTTTGTACGCCTCGGCGTCCATCAGGCCGTCGAGCTGGGACGGGTCGGCGAGGCGAAGCCGGAAGAACCAGCCCTCGCCCTCCGGATCGCTGTTGACCAGCGAAGGATCGTCGCCGAGCGCCGGATTGGGCTCGGTGACCTCGCCGTCGACCGGCGCGAAGACGTCGGAGGCCGCCTTGACCGATTCGACCACGGCCGCCTCGCCGCCCTTGGTCACCTTCCGGCCGGCTTCGGGCAGCTCGACGAAGACGATGTCGCCGAGCTGGCCCTGGGCGAAATCGGTGATCCCGACGATCGCTTCATCGCCTTCGACCCGGATCCACTCATGCTCCTCGGTATAATAGACGGTCATCAGGCGGCTCCCTTGCGGTGATATTTGTGGGGGACGAAGGGCATGGGGGCCACTTTCGCCTGGAAGATCTTGCCGCGCTGGACGACGCGGATGCCGGCGCTGGGCTCGGCCGACGCGGCGGGGACATAGGCCATGGCGATCGGCGCCTCGAGCATCGGCGAGAAGCCGCCGCTGGTCACCTTGCCGACCTCGTCGCCGTCGGAGTCGACGATCGCGGCGCCCTCGCGGACCGGCTGCCGGCCCTCGACGGCGAGCCCCACCCGGCGGCGCACCGGGCCCTCCTCGATCTCGCGGACGATACGGTGCCAGCCGGCGAAGCCGCCTTCGGCGCGGCGGCGCTTGGAGATCGCGAAGCCGAGATCGGCCTCGATCGGGGTCGTGTCGGTGTCGAGATCGTGGCCGTAGAGCGGCAGCCCCGCCTCGAGCCGGAGCGAATCCCGCGCACCGAGCCCGATCGGCCTCACTTCCTCCTGGCCGGCGAGCAGCTCGGCGACGGACGCGGCGCGGTCGGCCGGAATCGAGATCTCGAAGCCGTCCTCGCCGGTATAGCCCGAGCGGCTGATCCAGGCCGTGACGCCGGCCAGGGTGAAGGCGCCGCCGGTCATGAAGCCGAGCTGCTCGATGCCGGGCGCGAGCCGGGCGAGCACGCCTACCGCCTTGGGCCCCTGGAGGGCGAGCAGGGCCTGCTCCTTCATATGGTCGAGAACGACTCCCCGCGGCAGCCGCTCCCTCAGATAGGCGATGTCGCCCTCCTTGGTGGCGCCGTTGACGACGACGTAGAAATGGTCGCCGCGCCGGGTCGCCATGAGATCGTCGACGATCCCGCCCTCGTCGTTGAGCAGGAGCGAATAGCGCAGCCGGCCTTCCTTGAGGATGGCGAGGTCGGCGGGGAGAACGCTCTCAAGCCCCTTCTCCGCCTCGGGCCCGGCGACGACGAGCTGGCCCATATGGCTGACGTCGAACAGGCCCGCGGACGAGCGGGTCCAGCGATGCTCGGCGATGATCCCTTCATATTGGATCGGCATCGAATAGCCGGCGAACCCGACCATCCGGGCGCCGTTCGCGCGGTGCCAGCCATCGAGGGGAAGGGTGAGTTCGGGGGAATCGCTCATCGGTCCAGTCTCCAGGGCGCCGCTCCAACGCCCGGGACCGGACGATCGTCGCAAGCAACCCCCTCTGTCACTGGACCTGAGAGCTTTCCCCACCGTCGCGCAAGGCTATGGCGGGTTACCCCTTCGGTGGTCCTGCGAAGCCTTGGCGAAGCAGGACGCTTTCCAGAGTGCCTTTGCGCGCGCGGTCCCTTGTGCCTGAGAGATTCCGGGGCGGTTGCTCCTTCGGCGGCTTCGGGCCTCGCAGCCCTCCACACTCTCCCGCGCGCACCCCGGCTTGGCGGCCGGCGGCAAGGGCGCTGTGGAGAGTCGCAGGCGGCAAGTCAACGCACTCAATTTCCTCTCCCGCTTTCCGCGGGAGAGGGGGGACCCAAGCCGAAGGCTTGGGGGGTGAGGGTCTTGCTGAGTCCGGTGTACAGACCCTCACCTCCCAAGCTTCGCTTGGGCCCCTCCTCTCCCGTAAGGACGGGAGAGGGGATGACGCGGTTCGCCAAAACCGTGACGGTATACCGCGCCCTTCGAGTGATTGAGCGCACGCCCTTCCGCATCGCGGCAACCAATCCTCTTCTACGTTATGCCTTTGCGCCTTCGTGCCTTCTCTCGAAACAGGGTGCCGAGACGCTCGGCCCGCAGGCGGCAAAGCCCGCCAGAGTGCACGGCGCGGGTGTGTTCCGACGCATCCAGCGTTCGAGCGCGGGGGAAAAAAGTGACAGTGTACAATTTCCGGGGCCTGAGGACGGGCGGTGCCTGGCACGTAGGATTTTTCCACGTAGGATTGCGCGAGATGGGCAGTGGCTGAGATGGGCGGTGCCGGGCACGTCGGATTTTCCTTGGTGCCAGGCACCTATTCCCCCCGAGCTTGTCTCGGGAGGGGACCGCGATGCGAGCCCACTCGGCCGGGGACGCGAAAACCGACGGCCTGCCCCGGCTGGTCCTCACCGCCCAAGCCCCCCCACCCATAACAACAAGACGAGGAAGGCGATTCCGCCGGCAATCCAAAGCATCGACTCGAATCGATACCGCTCTTGCTCTTTGCGCCATGCCTCCTCTCGTCGGGCGGCTTCGGCGCCCTCTGCAACTCGCTTGGGCATTATCCCCGGGTAAATGTCGATTATCCATTTGGCGAGCCTCTCCTGAAGCAACTCGAAAATCTGCTCCTCGCTCAGCGGCTCGAACCTTCCCGTAAGCGAGTAGCTGAACCAGTGGCCTGTAAAAGCGTTGTGAGTGACCCGGTCGTGGAGCAGTTTTAGATGAGGGGCGTTACGATGCATCTCCTCGCTTCGCAGACTGAACGTGTTGTAGAGCTGATCGTCTTCAGGGGCGAAAAAGTCTCGTGAGCCTCTCACCATCCCGTCAAGAACCTCCGGCGGCTCCAGCTCCTTGAGTTCCGGTCGTTGTTGCCACAGCCGCAGCAGGCGCGCCTGCATTCGGTTTAAGCCTTCGATGGATCTCTGCCGCGCGACCACGTTCCGCTCCTCGATGCTCCGCGTCTCCCGCGTGAGCTTCGCCAACCGAGCGTGAAAATCCTCCGACATCGTGGCCCGCCTCCCGTCACGGCCGGAATAATGGAACTCGTGACAGTATACATTATCCGCACTTCGTCCGGCGCGTTAGGTAACAGTCACCGTGTGTGGCCATCCAGCGCTTTTCTCCTGGGACGGGCGGTGCCTGGCACGTAGGATTTCTCCTACGTAGATGGGCGGTGCCTGGCACGTCGGATTTTTCCTTGGTGCCAGGCACCTATTTCCCCAGCCGCCCTTGCCGCCAAGCGGTATTCCATTCCTTCCCTACCTTGTCCCTTCGCGCCTTCGTGCCTTCTCTCAAAACCGGGTGCCGAGGCGCTCGGCAGAAAGCCGGCAAAGCCCGGCCGAGTGCAAGGCGCAGGTGAGCTCCGATGCCCCCAGCGCCTTTCGTTCGAGCGACGTGCCGGTTTTTTTGGAGAGAAGGCACGGGTCACTGCGTGCCAGGCACGTAGCTGGCACGTAGCTGGCACCGTACTCCCCCCGGGGAGGATCCAGACGAGCGCCGAGTGGGCGGGAGATGGCGGTCCCTCGACGGTCTTGCCGCACCTTCGCCAACCATCAAAGGTCCTCGAATTGCTTCAGGACCTGTACCGGCGCGAAGGGCTCGGGCCACAGGACGATTTGGTATCGATCCTCGCCGTCCAGCCCATCGTCGCTCAAGCTGTTCAGTCCTCCGAAATAGGCTCTCACGCGGTAGGTTCCGGGCACGATCGGCAGGACGTCGACCGATCCACCCGTGCATTCGTGAATTTCCAGGCGACCGGACGGCAATTCGATGCTCGCCTCCGCTATGTGATCCCAAGTTTCGGGCACGAGAGCCGGAGGAGCGTCGGTCACCTCGACCTCAACCGGAACGGTCATGTTACGAATCGGCTGGATCACCACTACGAACGGAGCGGCCTTGATCCGGCGATATGTATCCTCTTCCGTATATTCGGTCGGGGCTTCGGGGCGCTCGCCTTCGTCCCAAAGATAGAACTGAAAATAATCGGCGAAGACATCGTAGCGCTTCTTGACCGCCTTCAGCATCGCCGCATCTTGAGCCGATTGACCGCCTTGCTTGCCGGCATCCCGTTTGAGCCAGTCGAACATTACGTCCTCTCCTCAACTTCGAGATAAGCTCTACCAGCCCCGCGAATCTCCGCAACGGGTTCTCCGCTCATCGGGGGACGGGCGGTGCCTGGCCCGTAGGATTTTTCCACGTAGGATTGCGCGAGATGGGCAGTGCCTGGCAGGTGAGATGGGCGGTGCCTGGCACGTCGGATTTTTCCTTGGTACCAGGCACCTATTCCCACACTCTCTCCCCTCTCCCGCTTTTCGCGGGAGAGGGGGGACCCAAGCCGAAAGGTTGGGGAGTGAGGGCCTTTCTGAGTCCGGCAAAGACCCTCTCCTCTCACCCGCTACGCGGCTGGGCTCCTCCTCTCCCGCGAAAAGCGGGAGAGGAGCTGGACGCGATTGACCCTAATTGCCTCTGTGCCAGGCACGTACCTGCCACCGATTTTCCGGACCGGTAGTCACCACCATCGATAAAATCGACTTATCGCGAGACCATGCCTAGCCTGATCTATTGCACAGCCGAGGCTGTAGGCTCAATGTCGGCTGCTAAGGGTTCGGACAGCAGGGTGGGCACGATGGACCAGCGCGAATGGAATTTTAGGTTCGCAAGTATTAGTGCTGTTGTAGGAGTGTTACTAGGCTTAGCCACCATGTGGCTTGCCTCAATTCTGGGTGATAATTCTCCCAAGCTTGATGCAATTACCGGACTCCTAACCGGACTTTCCGGTATAATTATATCCATGCAGATCCTGCAAGGCCGGGAGCTATCTAGTATTGAGCAGCTTGCAAACGATGCCATTAACGTCGGCAAGAGAGCGTCGAACATTGGGTCCACAAACTCTACGTTAACGCGAAAGACACAACGTGTTCAGAGCCTGCCTCCGATTATAGCAGATACGGCGCTTCGTGCCCTAAAAGAGGCGATAAATGGGATTGATGTTGAGTACGACAACCATTCGACTTACATAAAAGGGCGCCGACTTGCACTCCACTGCTACGCCCACTTCTGGTCATTGATCGTGGCAGAGCAGGAGCGGTCCAGGAAGCCGATGATTGCAAGGCTAACCCATTCTAGTGACGTGGGATTGTTCTATGATAACTACGCCCGGAGCTTGAAAGGCCTGCATTCGGCATTTACAATTCGAGGGTCCATCTTTCGTATTTTGGTAGACATTGAGGCACCAGATCAAATTCGTATACAGCGCTATCTTAATGCCATTAGTGACATGAATGGTATAGACTGCGTATATATCAACGTATCTGAGAATTCATACTTACTTGGAGATAATAACACTTTGGAGTATTGTCTTGTCGAAGGAAAAACGAACTATTGTTCGGAATGGAGACTGAAAGACTCGAAAGACGTGAAAGCTCATGTGGTAACAACCGATATGCAAAGATATAATCAGTATTTAAGTTCGTGGGCTGGGCTAATAGGATTTATACGATCACACGATTTCGATCAAGCTGGAGTGGATAAAAGCTGCCGCAAGAAATTGATTGATTTGAAGATGAGCTTTATTGATAAGTATGACCTAATGACGTCATAGCGACCTGTTCGCCAAATCCGCATAGCGCGGGTCTCTCTAGCGCAGTCGCTTGGCCCCAGCGCGCGACGGAGGACGTTCGTAATCCAGCTCGAAAGTTTATGCCCGCAACCTCTTGGCGATTTGTTCCGCATTGAATCGCAGCTCCAGACCCAGAATGCCATGGTCTCGCGCAGCTCCCCTCGGTGCCTCCCAAGCCCCAGCTCCCGAAAATTGAAGTAGAAATTCCGGAAATGTCCTGATCTAACCCAATTCTGGAACATAATGGCAACGTCTTTGCCCGGGCCTCGACCGACGAGCGGGCCTGCCCCTCCCCTCGCACCGCCGGCGACTCGGGCGCACAGCCTCCCGACGACCCGCGTTTCGCCACCCAGGCCGAGGCCGAGGCCTGGTGGGCCGGAGTGACCCACGGCCTGCGCTGCGCGACCGGCGAGAACCGGCGCGGCGACGACGAGCCCCCGGCGCCGCGCGGCGCCCAAGAGGAAGCGGCGGAAGTCCTCGATCCCTCCGGCCGCCGACTCCGAGTGGACGGCTGGCTCCCGTGGAAGAAAGCCCGCTTCCTGCTCGTCCTCGTCGCCGGCGGGGTCGTCGCCGATGCCTGCCGGGCGGTGGGGATGAGCGTCGCCAGCGCCTATGCGCTGAAGAACCGTCGCTCGGGCCGGGCGTTCGGGAAGATGTGGGACGCGATCCTGGTCCACCGCGCCCGCGGCCGGCTCGCCGACAACAATCTGTCGCGGGCGATGAACGGCTTCGTCGAGCAGGTCCTCAAGGACGGAATCGTCGTCGCCGAGCGCCGGCGCTTCGACAACCGCCTGTCCATGGCCATGCTCACCCGCCTCGACCGGCTGGCCGAGAGCAAGAGCGGCGACGAGGCGGAGCTGCTCCGCGCCCTGTCCGAGGATTTCGAGGATTATCTGGACGTCGTCGAATCGGGCGGCGACGAGGAGGCCTTTCTCGAGGCGCGAAGGCCGGAGCCGGAGGCCGCCGGCGGGACTCCGTCGGACGACGCGGGCGCATGCCCGCGGCTGGACGGGCCGGCCGTCCCGGAACCGCGCGACTGGAGCTTGGTGGATCCGCTCGAGATCCCGGTCGACGGCCTCGATCCCGACCGGATGTTCAAATGGAGCGCCGACGAGCGGCGTCGGGCCGAGTTCAGCCGCTATCTCGACTGGCTCGACCGGGTCGTCGCCGGAGACGCGGAGATCCCGCGCGGGCCCGACTGCCCCGCCGCCTTCGACCGCTACCGCCGCGAGATCATGGCCGTCAGTGCGGCCGGCGCTGAGGCGCGGGGACACGCCATCATATCCTCCCCGAGCTTGCTCGGGGAGGGGGACCATGCGGAGCATGGTGGAGGGGTAGCTGGCGGGGTCGATGGAGGTTCAAGCGCGAACCCCCGGAGCCCGGCGTCTTCTACCCCTCCACCGGCCTTCGGCCGGTCCCCCTCCCCATCGCTTCGCGACAGGGAGGATGAGAGCGCATGGCAACCCTCAACTTCTTCAACTTCACCTGCGCCACCGGACGCTGCCGGCGGTGGGGAGAGCTGAAATGGCGCGTCCGCCGCTAGCGCGTCGCGTTATAGGCCAGCTGCTCCTGGGTGAGCTGGAAGCCGACGAGCATCTCGAAGGTCGCCTTGCGCACCGCCTCGCGGACGGCCGGATCGGCCAGCGGATCGATCGCCGCCGAGGGGTCCCCGGGCTTGCGGCGCCGGGTGATCTGCTCGCGGACCTCGGCCGGAAGGGTCACCGCCGCGCGGGTCACCGAGCCGGTCGCCGAGCCCGAGCTGCTCGCCCTCAATGCACCGTCGGCGAACCTCAGGACGACCCGGGTCACGCTCTTCGACTGGACCTGGGTCCCGCCCTGAACCGCGACCACGAAATAGGGCAGGACGACGTCGCGGGCGCCACGGCCGTTGCGGCGCTGGGCCTGGATGTCGAAGGTCAGGCGGGTGACGATGTTCTCGCCGCTCTCGTCGCAGGTCGAGCGCAGATTGGTGATGTTGGCGACGACGTCGATCGCGCTGGCGTCGCGGCTCCCCTCCGGGTTGAACAAGGTGATGTCGCCGGTCGCGGCCGGGATCGCCACCGCCGGGCAGGCGGAGCGGGTGGCGGTGATGCCGGTGTCGGTGATCTGGCCGTTCGGGGTCGAGCAGCCGGCGACGGCTAGGGGAATAAGCGCGGCGAGGGCCGCCTTGGACTTGAACACTGGGTGGGAATCCTCACCTTTTGAAGATGGCCGGATCATAGGAACCGGGTTACGCCGAAGCAAGCGATCCAGTAGAGCACTCGTCAAATGGCCGCCAAGCCCCCCCTCACCCTGCTGATCGCCGCTCCGCGCGGCTTCTGCGCCGGAGTCGACCGGGCGATCCGGATCGTCGAGCTGGCGCTCGAGCGCTACGGAGCGCCGGTCTATGTCCGCCACGAGATCGTCCACAACAAGTTCGTCGTCGACAGCCTCAAGGCCAAGGGCGCGGTGTTCGTGCCGGAGCTGGACCAGGTGCCGGACGGCGTCCCGGTGGTCTTCTCGGCGCACGGCGTGCCCAAGGCCGTCCCCGCCAAAGCGGAGGAGCGCGGCCTCGATTTTCTCGACGCCACCTGCCCGCTCGTCTCGAAGGTCCACCGCCAGGCCGAGCGGCTGGTCGAGAACGACCGCCACATCCTCTTCATCGGCCATGCCGGCCATCCCGAGGTGATCGGGACGTTCGGCCAGGTGCCGGAAGGGCGGATGACCCTGATCGAGAGCGTCGGGGATGCGGCAAGGGTCGCCCCGGCCGATCCCCAAAGCCTCGCCTACCTCACCCAGACCACCCTCTCGGTCGACGACACCGCCGAGATCGTCGCCATGCTCGAGCGCCGCTTCCCGGGGATCAGGGGCCCCAAGGGCGAGGACATTTGCTACGCCACGTCGAACCGCCAGGCGGCGGTCAAGGACATCGCCCGGGCCTGCCAGGCGATGCTGGTCATCGGATCGCCCAAGAGCTCCAATTCGGTGAGGCTGGTCGAGGTCGCCGAGCGCGAGGGCACGCGCGCCCGGCTGATCGGCCGCGCCGAAGAGATCGATCTCGCCTGGCTGGCCGGAGTGACGACCCTCGGAATCACCGCCGGCGCCTCGGCCCCCGAGACCCTGGTGCGCGAGGTGGTCGACTTCCTCGGCGGGCATTACGAGGTCGTCGAGATCGAAGGCGAAGGCGTGCCCGAGCGGATGGTGTTCAAGCTTCCCCGGGGGCTAGAGGCCGCTTGACCCTCCTCCCGGTCGAGATCTTCACGGACGGCGCCTGCAAGGGCAATCCGGGGCCCGGCGGCTGGGGCGCGGTGATCCGTTCGGGCGCCCACGAGAAGGAGATCAGCGGCGGCGAGCCCTTGACCACCAACAACCGCATGGAGCTCCTCGCCGCGATCCGGGCGCTCGAGGCGCTGAAGCGCCCCTGCGAGGTCGCGCTCTACACCGACAGCATCTACGTGCGCGACGGCATCACCAAATGGATCCACGGCTGGCGCCGCAACGGCTGGAAGACCGCGGACAGGAAGCCGGTCAAGAATGCCGAGCTGTGGCAGGAGCTGCTCGACGCGGCGGCGCCGCACAAGGTAGATTGGCGCTGGGTCAAGGGCCACGCCGGCCACCCCGAGAACGAGCGGGCGGACAAGCTTGCGTGCGACGCGGCGACGGGATTCGCGAAACGGCGAGGCTGAACCCCCGCCGCAGGTCGAGCGCCCGGCATTCCTCAGCCCTCGCTCCCCTCCCCGTCCGGCTTTTCCATCGCGGCCGCGGCGGCCAGGACGGCGGCCCTGAGCTTCTCGCCGGTGTCGGCGTCGACGGTCTGAACGGTGCGCTCGCCGGTCGCCGGATCGGTGCGGTGGAACTTGAACTCCTGGCCCGCCAGGGGCCCGGCGACGAGGTCGGCCATCATGATCTCGCGATGCCGGTTCTCGGCATTGGCGAAGGGGGCGATGAGGTCGACCAGCCAGATCGTGCTGCCGCTTTTCCATTCCTCCAGGGTCAGCCGGTTCTCCGGCTCGATCATGCCGCGGTGAAGCTTGAGAACGGCCTTGGGCCCGCATTTGGCCCACAAAGCGAGCCCGACCGGCTTCTCGCCCTCGCGGAAGATGTAGAATTGCTCATGGATGAGGGCCGGCATCGCCAGCCATTCCAGCGCCTCCAGGGGCAGCGACTTGTGGAGGAGCGACTGGGTCATCAGCCACGCCATCTCGCCCAACAGGTGGCTGACGGTAGGGGCGGCGCCGGGCGCGGCGCCGGCGCCGTTCGACTCAATGCTCAACTCTCTCTCCGATCATGCAGCGAAATAATCGTAGCGAGGTTGTGCGCCGCCGTCGCGCTTCCAATCGATCTCGCCGGTGCGGGCGCCGAAGCTCGCCATATCCTGGACGATCTGCGCAAGCCGGGCGTCGGCCAGGGAATCGACCGGCAGGGCCGCGGCCTCCTCAGCCGCCGCCGCTCCCATCGCCCCGATTCCACCGTCGACGAGGTCGAACGGGTTGCGGCCCTGGCGCGCCATGACGAACGGCGAGGAGTCCCTTCCGTCCAGACCGGCCCGAAGCGCGCTGAGTTGAGCGACAAGCCCGTCGATTCCACCCTTCCCGGCTTTCGCCCCGTCAGGCCTGAAGGCCAAAGCCGCGGCTCCGAGAGATCCGGTGGAACCGTCCGCGCGGGTGAAGGTCGACATCGCCACGACCATGTTCTGGCCGATCTCGACCTTGCCGGTCGACTGCTGGGCGGTGAGGCTGATCGAGGTGATGCCATGCTCCGCCAGCGAGGCCAGCTCGCCGGCCTCAGCCACTCCGTTGCCGTTGCGATCGCGCCAGACCTTGACCTCGGCGAAGCGGTCGTCGCCCGAGTCGAGCTTTCCGTCGTGCTTCGAATCGAGGGTCGCGAGCGCCTCGAGGCCGCTTCGAGCATCCGGCTTCAGCCCCAGCAGGCTGAGCTCGGCCGCGGCGATCCGGCCGTCGCCGTTGAGATCGACGACGAGGAAGCCATCGTCCTTGCCGATCCAGCCGGTGTCGTCGGCAATGCCATTGCCGTCCATGTCGAAGCGGGCTTCCGACTTCTTGCGCCGCTTCAGCTCGATTCCGTCTCCGTCCAGATCGAGGACGAGGGGCGCCAGAAGTCCCACCCGGCGGTCGCCGAACGAAAGGATGGCGGCGGCGCCGACGCCTTCCGAGCGCGGCTCGATCCCGCCTGAACGGTCGCGGGCGATCGCCAGGCCCTTGTCGGCGGCAAGCAGCTGGAACCGGCCGCTCGGCCCGACGAGCGTCCGGCGCTCGACCGCGAAGGCGGGGGGCGCGACCGGAGCGTTGGCGATCTCGTCGGACGCCGGCGGAGCGGTGCCGGAGGGCGTGCCGGGAGCCGCGGCCTGCGGAGCGCTCGGCTGCTCCGCCGGGGCCGCGGGCGGAGACGCCGGCGGCGGCGGGGGCTCGGCCGGTGAGACCGACTGGGCCGGCGGCGGTGCGGTCGGCTGAGTCACTGGCGCCGGCGGCGCCGCGGAAGGCGGCAAGGTGCTGATCGCCGTCAGGCCTGCGCGGTCGAGACCGGAAAGCTCGTCGAGCTCGGCCCGGTTGTTGTGGTTCGAGTCCGTCCACAGCCGAAGATCGAAATAACGCGCGTCGGCGGCGGTGATCACGCCGTCGCCATTGCTGTCGAAGCCGGCGAGGGACAGGTTCGACCCGATGATCTCGGCCGCCGGATCGATCGCGCCGTTGCCGTCCAGGTCGATCGCCAGCGAAGAACCGGTTGGAACCGACGTCGCGGCTTTCAGCGGAGCACCGGTCTCCCATCGAAGGGCGACGTCGCCGAGCTGCCCGGTCGCGCCGCCAGCATAAGTGAAGGTGGCGGTGCCGAGCAGGACCTGATTGGCCGTGTCAACCGCGGCGGCGGTGTTGACGGTCCTGGCGAGGCCGATTCTTGAGACGCCCGCCTCGGCGAGCGACTTCAGCTCGGCTGGATCGCTGATTCCATCCTGATTCGAATCCTGCCAGACGAGGAATGAACCGAACTTCGCATCGGCCGAGTCCAGAACTCCGTCCTGATTGCTGTCGTAAGCAGCCAAACCTTCGAGATCGCTCTGAGCGCCCGGGCGGTCGCTCATGAAAGACAGTTCGGAGCCGCGGTCGATCTTGCCGTCGGCGTTGCGGTCCAGCGCCAGGAAGGCGTCACCCGCGGCGATCCAGCCTACCCGATCCTTGGCGCCGTCGCCGTCGACGTCGAACGAAACGGTGATGTTGCCGGCGAATTTCCCGTCACCGTTGAGGTCCAGAACGACGGGTGGGAGCTCCTGGAGGAATTCGCTGGCCCAGGCGGTTCCGCCCCACCTATAGCCGGTTGCCACCCATTCCACGGGGTTGTTGCCTTCCACGTGATTGGCCAACATGGAATCGAGGCCGTCCCCGAAGACTCCGTTACCGTTCACATCGCGCCAGATGCGAGTGCACCTTTGAGACGGATATCCCGTCACGCCGCCGTAGAATCCGTAGCCGGGAGCGAATCCCGTCGAATAATCCAGCCAAAGATAGGAAAGGTCCTCGCTTCCGTCGTAGATCTGGAAAATCTCGGGGACGTCCGTGATGCTCAGACTGAGCACCTGATCGACATAGCGCCCGCTATTCGAGCTCTGCGCCGCCCTGATGGTGAGATTGACGGTGACGGGCGCGTCGACCGCGAGCGAGGTGCCGCCGCCTATGGCTTCGAAATCGATTCCGTTGATCGCCTTGATGTAACCGTTGGCATCGATCGTGAAGGTGGAATTCACATTGCCCGACACGATCGAATAGGTGAGCGCGTCGCCGTCGACATCGCTGGCCAGCGCACGCGAAAAGGCTATCCCGCTTCCGGGGACGATCACATTCTCCGCTATCGTCGTCGAGAAGCCGTTCTGCGCCACGAAGCCGCCGGCCGACGGCAAATTGTCGTCGACGTTGATGATATTGACCGTCGCGGTGACCCCGCCGGCGCTGCGCTGGCCGTTCGCCCAGCCATAGACGGCGACGCTCGTGCTGGTCTGGGTCTCGTAATTGAAAGGAGAATTGACGGAGAGCTGGTTGCCGTTGACGATCGACAGGGCGCCGGAAACCGTGCTTCCGTCGGCGAAGACGTAGCTGACCGCATCGCCGTCCGGGTCGGCTCCTCCCGAGAAGGTGATCCCGACCAGGCCGGTCGCGTTCTCCGCGATGCTCCCGGCGCCGGGCTGCGAAGGGCCGCTCGGCGCTTCGTTGACGTTGAGCAGGGTGATCCGACCCGTCCGCGACGTCGAGATTCCCGTCGCCGTGGTCGCTACCACCGAGACGTCGGCATAGCCGGCGGCGAAGGCCGAATGCCGGTTCTCATTGTCTTGGGCGTAGTTGAGAGACAGGACGCCCGCAGCCGTCACGCTGAACAGGCCGCCGGGATTGCCGCCCTGGGCCAAGGCGTAAGTGATCGCCTCCCCTTCGGGGTCGACCGAACCGCCGACCGTCAGCAGGGCTCCGGAGACGTTCTCATAGACGTTGGCCGAGAAGGCGTTCGGGACGCTGGGGTTTTCCTGGACCGCGATGACGTTGACCGTGAAGTCCTTATAGGCGGGGGTCGTGCCGGCACCGTTATTGTCGACGACCTTGAACTGCAGGTTGTGCGTGCGGTTCGCCGGATTGTCGTAATCGAGAACGGTGCCTACCGTCGTCCACAATTCCACGACGTTGGAGGCAAGGGTGACCAGCCGGAACTTGCTGGTGTCGCCGCTGTTGATCGTGATCGCGTGCGAAGCCACTCCGAAGGCAGTGGAATTATCCAGGTCGCTGCTCGTGATCGTCGCGATATAGATCGAGTCGGGCCAGGCCTCGGAGACGAATATACTGCCCGTCGTACCGCCGACGAAGGTGGGTGCCTCATTGACGTCGGTGATGGCGATTTTCAGATCGTTGTTCTGGAGCGAGGTGTTGACCCCATCGGAGACGGTGACGTTGATCGTGACCAGGCCATTGGCCGTCGATTCATATTGCACGGTCTGGCCCGCCGCCACCGAGATCACGCCGGTGGTGGGGTTGATCGAGAACCAGTTGTTGGGATTGCCGGTAAGGGCGTAGGTCAGCGAGGTGCCGGCATCCGGATCGGTCGCGCTGAGCGTGATCCCGACCGTACCGGAGGTCGCATTGTCGTTTATCACGCCGACCGTGCCGGAGGGCCCCTGCCCTCCCGTCGAGTCGACGTCCTGCAGGTTGGTCGGCGCCTCGTTGACGTTGGTGGAGGTGATCTGGACGCCGGTGCGGGTATAGCTCAATCCGCCCTGGTCGGTGACCCTGATGTCGACGACCGCCGGCCCGTTCTCGTAATTGAGCGAGATTCCGGAGGCGAGCCAGAGTTGTGAGCCGACCCGCACGAACTTCGCCGCGTCCGCACCGCCGACGATGTCGTAGGTGAAGGTCTGGCCGGCATCCTCGTCGGTGGCGGAGAGATTGGCCACCTGAACGCCGGCAACGTTTTCGTTGAAGGCCACCGGAGTGACGGTGATCGCCGTCGGAGCTTCGTTGACGTTGGTCGAGGTGACCTGGACGCCGGTGCGCGTGAAGAACAGCCCTCCCTGGTCGGTGACCCTGATGTCGACGGTCGCAGGCGCGCTCTCATAGTTGAGCGAGATTCCGGCGGCGAGCCGGAGCTGGGCGCCGACGATCACGAACTTCGCGGCGTCCGCGCCGCCAACGATCGAATAAGCGAAGGTCTGGCTGGAATCCGGGTCCGTGGCCGCGAGATTGGCCACCGTCGCTCCGGCGACGTTCTCGTTGAAGGCGACCGGGGTGACGGTGATCGCCGTCGGCAGTTCGTTGACGTTGATGAAGGTGACCGCCCGGGTCCAGGCGGCGCTGGTCAACACGCCGTCGGTGGCGGCGACGCTGACGTTGAGCGTGGCCTTGTTGATGGCTTCGTAATTGAGGTTGGCGACCGTCCAGAGCTCGTTGCCGTTGAGGATCTGGAAATAGGATGCATCGACGCCTTGCAGGACCAGGGTCGGAGTGGTTCCGTCGGGGTCGCCGCGGGTCAGGGTGGCGATCTTGACGGCGACGCTGTTCTCGCTGAAGCTCGAGGTTCCGTCGATAGACACGGTCGGAACGTTGGGAGTGGCCTGCACGGTGACGGCCAGGTTCGAGCCGAGCTGCTCTGCCGAATAGACGTAGCTTCCCGCATTGCCGTCGCGCGAACGACCGCGCAGGCGAAGAGTCATGTCCGTCCCGGAGCCGGCGACCGGGGTCAGGCTGAGCGCTGCGAGATTCCACAAGGTAACGTTGGCGGAGGTATTGCCGGCGCTAGCCGTAAAGCTGTTCGCTCCGGACGTCACCACGGTGCCGACCGTAAGCCCGTCGAGGTAGAGATAGTCGACCGTCTCGGAATTGGTGTCGATGACGCCGGCCGAAAGCCCGCCGAGCGCCAGGGCGCTGCCGGCGTTGACGGAGTAGGAGGTGGTCGTGGCCCCAAGGGTGAGGCCGTCGGCGACCGCGTTGACGGTGATTGGAATGGTAATCCAGCTCGAGGCCAGGCCCGTCGGGTCGATCGCTCGCACCTGCAGGCTGCCCGAGCCGTGAAGGTCCGGATTGGTCCTGATCGTGACCGTCCGAGTGGTCTCGTTCGGCGAGGCGAGGTCCGTCCCGGGGACGAGCGTCTTGAGCACTCCGCCGGTGATGGCCTCGATCGTGACTCCAACCGGCGCCGAATCGTCGTTCACCGTGAAGCTCAAGGTAACCGAGCTCGACAGATTGCTTCCCGTATGCTCGGCCAGCGAGGAGGCATTGCCGGCGACGGCCGTGATCGTCGGCGACTGATTGAATCCCCAGATGTTATCGATCTGCGCCTTGGTCGTCGTGCTGAGCGAAGAGAAGCTCGCCGGCTCGGTCACGCCCGACATGATCGCCAGCAAGGCGCTCACGTTCAAGGGATCGTTCACATTCCTGTTTCCGGCGGCGATGCCGTCGACATAGAAGCCTTCCGCCGGCGTCCAGTCGTTGTTGGTGGCGTTGACGAACCAGTCCTTGATGGTCGTTACGGTGGCGTTGATTCCGGTCTCGCCCAGGATCTTGACGATCAGGTCCTTGGTCCCCGCCGCCTTGCTGAACCAGAGGTCGCTGTACGCGACGGTTCCGGTGTACGAGACGGAGTCGTGCGAGCTGTCGGTGTCGAAATTGTAGATGGCGTCCTGGCCGCCGCTACGCTGGATCACATAATGGTCCGCGCCGCCGCCGCCGGCCATGGTATCGTTGCCAGCGCCGCCCTCCAGGTAATCGCCCGCCTCGCCGGCATCGAGCACGTCGTTGCCATCGTCACCGTAGAGATGATCGACCGCGCCGTCGCCGAACAGGCGGTCGTCGCCTCCGTTGCCGTGGAGAGTGTCGACCCCGGCCTCGCCGAAAATCCAATCGTCGTCGAGGCCGCCGTTGATCGTGTCGTCTCCGGCCCCGCCGTAGATCACGTCGTTTCCGATTCCGCCGTTGACGGAGGTGTTCGCCGCCGAACCGCGCAGGAGGTCGGCATAGCCGGACCCTTCCAGATTCTCGAAGCCCGAAATGACGTCCCCGGCGGCATGGCCGCCGCTCGCCGTGTTGGCGGCAATGTCGACGGCGACGCCGTTGATCGTCCGGGCCTCTGCGGCCTTGATCGTAACTCCGTTCACGATCACCGCGCCGATCGAGCCCGTCTGGAAAACGGTGCCGATCGTCGAGGAGACGTAGCTCAGCCAGTCGCCGCCCACGGTGCCGATCAGCACATGATTGCCGCCGGTCAGGACGTCGGCGCTGGCTCCGCCTTCGATCGTATCGTTTCCGTCGCCGCCGTCGATCTGATTGGCGACAGCCGTTCCAGTGATGGTATCGACGAAGGCGGTGCCGACCACATTCTCGACGTTGGTGAGGTTGGCCAGCAGGATGATCTGCCCGCTCAGGCCGGAAGCGAAAGTAACGGTGTCGTTGCCAAAGCCGCCGTCGATCGAGTCCTCGCCGACGCTGGTGACAATGATCGTATCGTTGCCGTCTCCGCCCAGGATGACGTCGGCGCCGCCACGTCCTACAAGAGTGTCGTCGCCTTCCCTCCCGTCGAGCGTGTTGACGTTGGCGTCGCCGTACAGGAAGTCGCCCATTTGGGTGCCGACGACGTCCTCGACCGAAATGAAGGTATCGCCGAGGGCGCCGCCCGCATTGAGGGAGTGAGTGACGAGGTCGACCGTGACGCTCGTCGTGGCGAGCGTCGAAGCGTCCAGGTGATAATAATAAGCTGTGTCCTGGCCGGCTCCGCCGTCCAGCTCATCGATCCCCGCGCCTCCGGCCAGCCATTCGTTGCCGGCCTCGCCGTGGAGGAAGTCGTTGCCGTCACCGCCGCCGATCATATCGTTGCCGTCGCCACCATAGATGATGTCGATGCCGCCGCCGCCTTCGAGCAGATTGATCGCGCTCGAGCCGATGATCGTATCGGCGTAGCTCGAACCGGTGAGGTCTTCGATGCTGACCAAAATGTCGCCCTGGGCGTGGCCGCCCGAGGCCGTGCCCGTCGCGAGGTTGACGGTCACCCCCGCGTTCGATGCCGAATAGAGGACCCGGTCGGTGCCCAGGCCCCCGTCGATCGTTTCGGACCGGAAAGTGGCCGTCAGCCAGTCCGCCGCGGCGGTCCCGACGATCGGCGCTCCAGGGCCCTGGATGACGGTCAGGGTGAAGTCGGCCGCGACCGACGACGTTCCGTCGGACGCCGTGACTCGGACGACGGCATTGCTGCCGATGGCAGCGCCGAGCGACGTGTAGGAGAAGATCTTGGTGGAGGCGTTGAACGCCAGCCAGGACGGGAGCGATGCGCCGCTGCTCAGCGCCGCTGTGAAGACGAGGCCCTTGTAGGAATCCTGGGCATTGCCGTCCGAGTCGGTGAAGGCGGTGGTCGGAATCGTGTAGCTGAAATTGGAATTGTCGAAGAACGACTGGTTCGCCAGGCCCGGCGATCCCGTCGCCGGCGGAGCCGAAGTGGCGGCTACCACGGCGTCCGAGAACTGAAGGAATTCGACGGTGGAAAAAGTGTCGATGTCCCCGCCGCTGTGGGTGACCGTATGGTTGACGAAGTCGATCACATAGGCGGACCGAAGCCCGGTGAAATAAATCGTGTCGCTGCCGGCGCCGCCGTCGATCAGGTCGCTGCCCGCGCCTCCATAAAGGCTGTCGTCCCCGTCGTTGCCGAAAAGCTGGTCGTCGCCGTCCTCACCCTGGAGGATGTCGTTTCCGGCCGCGCCGCCGAAACGGTTGTTGGCGGCATCGCCGCGCAAGGTGTCGGCGTAATCGGTACCGCCGATCTGCTCGATGGAGAAGAAGACGTCGCCGGCGGCGAAGCCCATATTGTTGGACAGCGTCGTGAGGTCGACCGTCACCCCTTCGGTGGCCAGGGTTACGGCTTCGACCAGCCACCGATAGTTCACGAAATCGTTGCCGTCGCCGCCATAGAGGCGATCGGCGCCGGCGCCGCCGAGCAGTCTGTCGTCCCCGGCTCCGCCGTCGAGCGTGTCGTTGCCGTCGCCGCCCGACAGGCTGTCGACGCCGAGCCCGCCGTTGAGGATATTGCTGAACTCGTTGCCGACGATCTTGTCGCCAAGGTCGGTGCCGATGACGTTCTCGATCGAGACGGTGTCGACGGCGAGGTTCAGGATCGCGCCATAGGCACTTGCGCCGATTCCAAGCGTCGCATCGCCGCCTAGACGAAGCTCGTCCACCCCGGCTCCGCCGTCGACGATGTCCTCAACGGCGCCGGTTGCGGTCGTCCGGGCATATATCGTGTCGGAGCCGAGGCCGCCGCGCAGGGTATCGATACCGGCGCCGCCTTCGATGAGATCGGATTCGGCTCCGCCGTCGATCACGTCATTGCCGTCGCCGCCGCGAAGGTCGTCCTGGCCGAGCGAGCCCGTCAGAGCGTCGGCATAGGCCGAACCCTTCAGCATCTCGATCGCGAACAGCTGATCGCCCTCGGCATGGCCCCCCGCGCCCGTGCCCGCCGCCAGGTCGACGGTGACCGCGCTCGTCGAGAGCGAATAATCCGCAAGGTCGGTCCCCGCTTCGCCGTAAAGCGTGTCTGCTCCGTCGGACCCGACCAGCGTGTCGTTGCCATCATTGCCCGTTATCGTCTCGGCCCGGAACGTTCCCGCCAAGGTATCCGCCCCGGTCGTGCCGGCGATGTTCGCGCCCCCGGCCTGGTTGATGGTCAGGAGGAAATTGTCGGAGATCGAGGCTCCCGAATCGGTGCCCGTGACCTTGACCTCGAGGATCGTGCCGGCGGCCGACAGCGGCGGCGTTCCAGTGAACGTCCGGGTCGACGGATTGAAGCTGAGCCATGAAGGCAGGGCGCTGCCGTCGGCAAGCGTCGCCGCCAACGTCATTGCGTCGATGGTGTTGCCGTTGCCGGAAATGTCCAGGTCGATGAACGAGGTTACCGGGATCACATAGCTGTAGGCGGCGCCATCGTCGACGGACTGGTCGACCATCTTGGGCTCGCCGAGGATCGGCGCATTGTTGGTGTTGACGCCGAGGCTGATGGTCACGTCGGCGAACTGGGCGATGTGAATATTGTTGAGCCGGTCGGCGCCGTCGCCCGTCCGGGCGCCGATTCCGGTCACGGTCGACATCACTCCGCTCACGATCAGATATTCTTCGAACTTGCCGGCGAAGACCGCCGTATTGGTACCGCCGCCGCCCTGGAGATAATCGCTTCCCGCTGCACCGGTCAGGACGTCGTCGCCCAGTCCGCCGTACAGTGCGTCATCGCCGCCGCCGCCGGTCAGCGCATTGGCGCCATCGTCGCCGGTCAGCATGTCGTTGAATTGCGAGCCGACGAGGTTTTCGACCTGGTAGAACCAGTCGGACTGGGCGTCGCCTTGGGAAGCGCGGACGGTCGGGGCCGTCGTGCCGTTGGCCGAGCTGTTTATCTTGAGATCCGCCTTCACGCCGTTGATCGAGATTCCGCTGGTGGCGTCGGTGGTCGCGGTTGCGGCGACCGTCATCGTCACATAGCTGGCGGTGTCGACGCCGTTGCCGCCCTGCAGGCTGTCGGGGCCACCGCCGCCGATCAGAGTGTCGTTGCCGTCCCCGCCGTAGATGGAGTCGGTGCCCGTCCCGCCGTCCAGGACGTTGTCGACGGACGAGCCGTAGATCGTCTCGTTTCCCGCGGCGCCGATGTAATTCTCGAAATTGGCGATCGTATCGACGCTCAAGCCGGAATATTGGGTGGTGCCGGTCGTGCTGAGGGTGACGGTCCCCGCGCCGCCGCCTTGGTCCGAGACGTCCAAAGTGTCGATCCCGTCACCCCCATCGAGGGTGTCGTTGCCGTTGCCGCCTCGAATCACGTCGTTGCCGAGACCGCCGTTGACGATGTCATCGCCGTTCCATCCGACGATCGAGTCGTCCCCGACGCTGCCGGCGATCGTATCCACATAGCCCGATCCGCTGATCTGGGAGAGGCCCTCCAGGACGATATTGCCGAAATCGATCGTCGTGCTGGTGAAGAAGCTGACGACGACGCCGGTCTTGCCGTTCGCGTTGATCTTCTCGATCCCGGTCGGAGCCGAATTGAGGCCGATCGTCGCATTGTCGACGTCGGCGATGATGGTGTCGAACCCCGCGCCGCCGTTGATGGTGTCGTAGCCCGAGTCCAGCCCGACGTGGAACTCGTCGTTGAAGATCGTGCCGGTCAGGGTGTCGCTGCCGGAGAGCGAATAGAATTTGGCGCCTCCGACCAGGAGCGGATCGGCGACGATCGTCTCGCTGGCGAGCGTCCCGTTATAGATGGCCCGGTCGGAATAGTCCGCATTGACCTGCCAGGTCGCGGCCACCGCATCGGTGAAGGCCTGGGTCGGAGCGGCCGGCCAGGCGGCGGGCACCGTCGGGCTGGCGACCGCCATCGCGGCGACCAGCGCCTGGACGTCGCTTCGTGCCATTATCTTGTCCGAGGTGACGATCCGCCGCGCCTGGTTGGCCGCCGCCGAGAACCAGTTCTTGACGAGGACGACCGAACCGAGGCCGATGGCGGTGATCTCGAGATCGGTTCCGACCTGGCGCAGCCACAATTGATCATGGCCGATCTTGTCGAAGAGCAGCTCGTCCTGTCCGCCACCGATGGTGACGCTGTCGTTGCCGCTTCCTTGGGCGAAGAGATATTGGTCGTTGCCGGCGCCCCCGTCGAGCGTGTCGTTGCCGGCGCCGCCCTCGAGAAGGTCGTTCCCGGCGCCTCCGTAGAGCCCGGCCAGGCCCGTCGCGCCGGCAGCGCCGGCGACGACCGTGAACGTGGAGATATCGTCTCCGTCTCCACCGATGAGGACGTCGTCGCCGGCGCCGCCGTCCAGTCGGTCCTGCCCGTCGCCGCCGATCAGATGGTCGCCCGCACCGGTCGAGCGCCGGAGAACGAGGTTGTCGAGGACCGAGCCCGCGCCGTCGGCGACGCCGAGCCCGCGGAATTCGAGCTTGTTGACGCCTTCGATAGCGGTCAGGCTCGTCGAGGAGGCCGCGGTCATCGCGGTGGTGCCGCTGGCGATGGTCTTCACGACCGTGCCGTTCCACAGCACCTCGACTCCGCCGCTGGCGCCGGCGATCTTGAAGGCGTGACTGAACGTCAGGGTCAGTATCTCGCCGGCATCGAGGTTGGCGATGGTTTGCGAAACGGTGTTGGCCGCGCCGTTGTCGAGATGAAGGGCGCGCGTGCCGGTCAGGCCGGTAACGCCCGACGCGGAGGTGACGAGCTGCGCCGGGTTGGCCGACGTGGACGTCCAGGAAGGCAGATCGGTCGTCGTGAGACCGTAGGCTGTCGCCACATCGTTGGCGGCATCGCCGGAATCCTCGAAGCTGGGGTTGCCGAGCAAATTGCCGCCGGCCGCCGTTCCGGCCGTATTGTCCCCGTAGAGGATGTCGTTGCCGTCGCCGCCGGCCAGAAGATCGCGATCGCCGCCTCCGGTCAGCAGATCGTCGCCCGAGCCGCCGTCGAGATTGTCGTCGCCCACGCCCTCGGTCAGCGTGTCGTTGCCTTCGTCGCCGATCAAGACGTCGGCGCCCATCGCATAGGCTACATCGGTCGCGGATCCCGCATCGCCCGTGATCGTGTCGTTGCCGCGATTGCCCTTGAGGACGTTTTCGGAATCGTTGCCAATGATCGTGTCCTTGAACTGCGAGCCCAGGACCCTTTCGATTCCGGTATAGGTGTCGCTCTGGGCCTCGGTGCCGGTGCCGGTGCCGGTACCGCCGACCAGGCTGACGGTGACTCCGATCGTCCGGTCGGCCGTGGTTCCGTCCGAGCCGATGTAACTGACGGTGTCGAGGCCAAGGCCGCCCTGAAGCGCATCCCCGCCCAGTCCGCCGACCAGCATGTCGTCGCCGTCGCCGCCCTGCAGCGTGTTGTTGCCGGCGCCCCCAAGCAGGGTATCGTTGCCATAGAGGCCCGCGAGCGTGGTGGCATTGCTGACGATGAAATCGTCGACCGGCGCGGCCGAGGTGTCCGTCGACGAAGCCAGCAATACGCCGCTGGAGTCGAACTTGAGGCCGGCCAGGTTCACCGACGAACCGTCCGAAAATTGCAGGGTCTCGATCGCGCTGTTGACGTCGGTCGAGGCGCCGTTGCGGAAATTCTGGATGATGATCTTGCCGCCGGCGATGGTCGTCGTTCCGGCAGTCGTCGTGTTGAGCGTTATCTCGAGATTGTTTCCGACCAGCGCGAAGCCAAGATCGGTGAGCCCGATCGTCAGGTCGGCCGTCGGAGCCGCGCCCGACGCCGTCGAGTCTTCGAGCAGGATGGTATCGCTGCCCCCCGGCGCGGCCTGCACCAGCGAGACGTTCTGGCCGGCGCCCGTAGGCGCATAACCGTTAGCCCAGGCCGCAGGATCGAAGCCGGTCGGCACCTGACCGCCGTCGAGTCCGTCCCCGATGAGGCTGTCATATTCCTTCCGATAGACGATCTCGCCGCTCGCGGCATGAGTGACGATCCGCTCGAACTGGTTGTTCAAACCGACACGATCGACCATCCGCACCGTCGCGACGTAACCGGACTGGAGGACGCCCGAAGCGTCGACGACGACGGTCTCGCCCGAGCCGGCCGCGTCGAAGATCGTATCGACCCCGTCGCCGCGCACGAACGTGTAGGTGTCGTCGCCGCCGCCGGCCTGCAGCAAATCGTTCCCTTGGCCGCCTTGCAGGTCGTTCTCGGAAAAGTTGCCGACGAGCGTGTCGGCCAAGGCCGAGCCCTGCAGGCCTTCGATTCCGTCGTAGCTGTCGCCGGCGGCATCGCCGGTGTTCGACGCCGGGTTGGCGAGCGAGGCCGTAACAGCCGTGTCGTAGGCGGCTATGTCCGTCCCGTCGCCGCCGACCAGGATGTCGGCACCCGCTCCGCCGGTCAGCTTGTCATTGTCCATGCCGCCCAGCAAGACGTCCGCGCCGGCCCCGCCGGCCAGGCTGTCCTGGCCGCTGTTGCCGCTGAGGATGTCATCGAGCGCGCCGCCGGTGATCGTGTCGTCGCCGCCGCCACCGGTGATCCAGCTCTTGCCGGAGCCGGCGGTCAGAATGTCGTTGCCGTCGGTGCCGCCCTTCAATTCGGTGGCGACGGTGTCGATCGCGCCGGTGTTGAAGAAGCTGAACTTCTCGATCGACCCCTTGGCTGCGGGATTGCTCACCCATTCCTTGAGGACGATCTGGTCGGTGAGGCCGGCGAAGGTGCCTGCGTGAGCGCCCGAGCCCTCGATGCCCATGATCAGATCGCGGCCATTGACGGCGGTCTGGAACTGGACGTCGTTGATATCGATGCCGATTCCGAACTCCAGCACGTCGGTGCCGCTGTTGACGGTGATCGCATTGGCATTGGCGGGCTTGTGGATATCGAGGATTCCCGACTCGATGCTGTAGCGGCTCCGAACCGACCAGATTCCGGTCGACGCATCGAACAGGGTCTGGTCGATCACCCCGTTGGTCTTGTGGACCATCGAGCCGTCGAGAAGGACGCCGTAGCCGGTCCCGGAGCCGTCGATCACCGGGCCGTTGCCGGACACCCAGATCGTCACCCATTCGTTGCTGAGCTCGTCGATGACCGTGTCACGCCCGTCGCCGCGCGTGAACTTGAACACGTCGCCGCCGGCCCCGCCGATGAGCTCGTCGTCGCCGACGCCGCCCGCGAGCACGTCGTTGCCGGAGTCGCCATGGACCGAGTCGGCGCCGCGCCCGCCACTGACCATGTCGATGCCGCTGCCGCCCATCAGCACATCGTCGCCGTCGGTGCCGACGACGATGTCGTTGCCGGTGTCGCCCGAGACCGAGTCGTTGCCGAGGCCGCCATTGCCGTAATCGTTGCCGGACAGGAGATAGACGAGATCGTTGCCCGCGCCGGCATGGACGAAATCGTTGCCCTGGGTCCCGATGATGGTCTCCGACGCGTCGGTGCCGAGGATGAAGGTGTCGAAATCGGCGATTCGTATCTCGTTGCCGTCCGCGAAGCGCAGGGTCTCGATCTTGTTGAAGCTGTTGAACCAGTCCTTCAGGATGACTCGGTCGCCCGCGAACACGCCTTCGGGCCAGAGCTCGATGATGAGATCCTTGGCATCGGCCGACTTGAGGATCTTGACGTCCTCGATGGTGATGCCAGTACCGAGCACGAGCGAATCCTCGCCGCCGGCCGCGGCCCCGCTGGGAGTCACCTGGACCCCGCCGCCATGCCAATTGTCGAGCCCGCGCCCAGTCTTGAACAAGGAGCCGATCAGAGCCTCGGCGACCCGAGCCGCGATTTCGGGCGTGGTCAGCTTGTTATAGGCCTGGGTGACGACGGCCTGGACGGTCAGCCCGCTCTCATCGCGAACCACGTCGGCATGGGCGATGTCGGTGCTCCCGACGTCGCCGATGCGGAAGATATATTGGTCGTCGCCGCGCCCGCCGCGCATGATGTCGCCATAGCCTGCGCCGGCGTCGAGGAAATCGGCGCCGTCGCCGCCCTCGAGGGTATCGGTCCCCTCCCCGCCCTCGAGCCAGTCGGAGCCTTCGCGGCCGACCAGCAAATCGTCGCCCGCTCCGCCGTAGAGGTAGTTGCCGTCGCCGCCCAACGTGCCCGAATTCGTCGAACCGGCGTTGAGAATGTCGTTGCCCAGGCCGCCGAGCAGCCAGTCGTCGAGCCGTCCGCCGTAGAGCGTGTCGTTACCGTCGCCACCGAATATATTGTCGCCGAGATCCGAGGCGTGGACAATGTCGTTGCCCTCGCCGGCATCGACCGTCGCCGCGACGTTGATCGTGAGCTCCAGGCGGTCCGCGGTCGCGAAGGTGAGGCTTGCCGCCGCGCCCGAGCGCGAGCGGGCGATCGAGAAGACGGCCTGGCCGCTGCCCTCGTCGACCGTGACGCTGTCGATCCAGGCCAGCGGCAAGATCCCGGTCGAGGCATCGACGATCGTCCCGATTCCGGCGGCCGCGACCACGCCCGCGGCGTCCGCTGAATTGGCGATCAGGCCCGCTCCGGCGGTGACCGTCGCGGTGAGCGTGAAGCGCTCATCGCCCTCCACGTTGGTCGGCTTGCCCTGAGCATCGGTGCCGTTGTCGGTAAGGACGGCGATGCGAACGAATTGCTGAGTCTGCCCGGCCGCGAAGCTGAGCGAGGTGGCCGCCGTCCAGCCCGTAAGCCCGTCTGCGGATATTTCGATCCCGGCGCCATGATCGATGCCGGCCGTGGCGCTGCCCGAAGTGGTGGCGAGCGAAGCGGTCACGGTACCGGATGCGGCCTTGGACAGCGTTACCCGGAACACCGCATAGCCGTCGCTCTCGAGCGCGAAGCTTCGACCGACCGTCAGCGTCGGCGTGGCGGCCGTGCCGTCGATGACGACGCCCTCCGCTGTTCCCCCGACAATGGAAACGCCGGTGGCGTCGGACAATTGGCCGAGGAATTTCTCCGCCGCTTCAACCAGACCGTCGGCCGCGATCGCGACGGTGACGCTCTTGCGCAGCTCCGCGGCGGCGAACGAAACAGACGTGGCCGCATGGACGGTGAAGTCCGATCCCGAGACAGCGATGTCGCCGTTCGCGTGCCCGTTGACGACATAGCCGATCTGATTGGCTAGCTTGCCCGAGCGAAGGTCGATGATCTGGTCGCCGGCGAAGGATTCGATCGTCGTGAGCTCTTCCGCGGCGACCGAGTCCTCGAACGTGAAATTGCCGACTGCGATCTTGCGGGAAACGGAACCGGCGCCATTTCCCTGGAAGGCGAAATACACGTCGGACGCGATGGCGCCGGCTTCATCCAGGACGCTGCCGAAACCGCCAAACCAGTCGGACCGGTGACGCTTGTTGATACCGAGGTCGTACGCGGCCGCCAAGGCGACGGCGGTCTCGGCGGCAAAGACGCTGTCTGACTCAGCGCGTATGAGAGCCGATACAACGTCCTTCTTGTCGATAAAGCTCCGATATTTCTGCCCTACCACGACGTTACCGAGCAGCTGGTTCAAATCGAAGTTTTGCGCGCCGTTGGCGATTTCAATCGAGCGATACACGGCTCGCTTGATGTAGATATCTCCGCCCACCATCGCGAAATCGGAGTCCGCCAGCGCCTGGAATACGCCATAGGACATCAGCTTGGACCCGGCGTCCTTGCCTTTGAAGGTTTGCGAGATCGCGTCCTTGTCCTTGGTCGAATAGGAGCGGTAGACGAAGTTGGCGCCGCGCATTCCATAATTGCCGGCCTGGACCTTGGACATGTCTTCCACGCGTCCGCCGGTCGCATCCAGCACGCCGTTCAAGGTTTCCGCGACGGTATTGGCGACGGCCTTGGCGGCATCCTTCGATCCGCCGTGCTTGGAATAGACATTGGCGACGACGAAGCGCCCCTCCTGCTCGTTCCAGACGGTGTCCGCGCCCGAAGCCGGCGTGCCGCCGAATACGGAACCGATCATCCCTCCGAGCAGATAACCCAGGAAAGCCCCGACCAGGGCGCCGGCGGGGCCGGCGAACATTCCGAGGGCGGCAAAGGTGCCTGCGAATGCGCCGCCGCCCGTAACCAGCGCCACCGCGCCGAGCGCGCCCAACGAAGACCCCAGCGCCGATCCGATCTGGCCGCCAATCGTGTTGAACGACATGACCTGCTGGGCGAGCTTCGTGCCCAGGTAGGTAGCGGCGGCGGTCAGCACGAGTTGCGGCCCGACGTTCGTGAATATCTGGGTCAGCTTCTCGATTTGGCCGCCGCCCTCGAGCGCTACCATGAACGGCTTACCGAGGTTGGCCAGGTTGTTTACGATCTGGCCGATGACGGCGCCGGCCGTGGTATTTGCGAGCTCACCGGCGAAACCATCGAGCCCGACGGCCTTGACGAGCTCGGCGGTCAGGAAGGAAGAGATTGCTCCGAGGCCGGCCGACTTCAGATTGGCAAAGAATTCAATGTCGATATTGCCGACGATGCCGGCGGGACCTGATTGGGCGACGGCTCTGGCCGCATGCCCGTTCGTGTCGAAGAACGCCAGATTGAGAGCGTCGCCCAGGTTCGATCCTATGGTCTTCAGAGCGGCCGAGGCGACGACCTGCCCCAATACGTTGCCTTTGACCAAAGTGCTTCCGAGGATTTCGCCCAGCTTCTCGCCGGCATCGACGAAGTCGAAACCCACTGGAGAGTTGATGACTCTGACGGACGTCGGCGTGTGCGTGCCGTAAGTGACCTCGAGTTTTCTATTTTTGTCCGTGAGCACGCTCTCGCTATGGCGAACGCCATTTATTACAATATCGGTCGTAGTCTGGCTCACGCCGGGGGCAATGTCGTATATCGTGACAGTTTCGCCAGCGTCATTGACGTACTTTATCGGCAAGGTCGCGAGATAGGTTTCCTGCTGCTCCGGGGTCAGTTTATTGAAGTTTACTTTTTCACTAGCAGAATTGATCACGCCAGTGCGCATATCGGAGATAGATTTGGCAGTCACATCCATCGGCAAGAGCGGCATATCGTAATCGGCCAAAGACGTCCCGGGCTTCCCGTTCTTCAGGATCAGGAGGCCCCCGGTCGCCAGGGTGGCAAGCTGTGACGGAGTGTAGGGCTCCGCGGCGGGGCCACCGCCGAAGGGGCCGCTGCCCAGCCCTTCCAGCGCCTTCGCCATCTTGAAGGCGTTGAAATGATACTCGAGTTTGAAGTAGGGCAGGTAGTTGACGCCCCACCTGTATCCAAAGACCATCTCAGCAAAAAGCTGAGGTGTCAGCATCCCGTTGAAATATTGCTGCGCGGCGTTGAAGCCGACGCCGTAGCTTAGCGGTTCGTCGATGGCCGGGTTGGATTTCCAGCCGTCGACCATGGCCTGCACGGCCGCATCGTTTATGAGGTTCGTATTATTGTTGGTGGCGAATTTGTGCTTGGCGCCGTTGCCGGTCACGACCCAATCCAGGATGTGGCCGAGACCCTCATGGGCAAGGATATTGATGAAAGTGCCTCGGGCCAAAGCCTGATCGGCGGGAGCGAGGCCCGCCACCATATCGCCGAGCGGCGTAATGGACAGGAATCTGTCGCCGTCGTCGCCTATCTCGGTTTTAGCGGCATTAAGCAGCTCGTTATAAGCCACCCCGCCGGAATTGCTGCTGTTCGCGGTGAGCTGATTTCGAACGTCGAAAGTTCCGGGACGGGCCATGCTCGGCACCTTGGCGCCCGGTATTTGCAAGCCTGCCAGCACATAGAGCGTGTCGCCGGTGAAACGGGCATTCGAATCCAGGCCGCCGAAGCCCATTCGGATCAGGTCGAATTCCCCGACGGTGTTGGACCCGAGGAAGATCTGGTCAAAAAATGCTTTGGTAATCGGGTCCTGGGTGATCAAAATGAGCTTGGGAAGAACGACAGTCGTGCCATTCGAAAGTTTGATGCTTATTCCGGTATAGTTATAGGTAGGGAGCGATGTGACGTTGTTAGCGGCGAGCGCTCGAACGTAATTGGCCAGAACGGGGTTGGACGGTAACTTTGCACCGGACTTGATCGCATCGCCCGCCTCCAGGATCTGCTTGAGATCCATCTTTCCTGGCTTGGCCGCCGGCGGGGGATTGGCCATCAGTTTTCCTCCACGTAGAGAAGATTGTTAATGACATAATCGAGCACGTCCTCCGCCGTGGCGGGACCGCCGAGATGTCTCTGAAATTCAAAATCGAAACGGTCGGACAGGATGATATCCATGATATCGGTCCGGATGTGGGACCCCAGCTCGAACGGCCGCCCCTTCCAGCGCTTCCGTCTCCGCTCGATCTCGTTCATCTTGGCGTCGGAGAGGCGCGCCACTTTCGAGGATATGAATCCCTGGCAATATCCCAGCAGAAAGCGATCCGAGCGGGACCGGCAGGCCGAGATGAAGGACCTGGCCTCGTTCCGCCTGCCGGGGATCACCGTCTCGAAGGCGTAGCGGGCCCTGGCCGTCGTCCGTCGTGAAAGCGGGCTCGGGGCGTTCGCGCCCGAATGCAGGGAAAAACGGGCGTCGGGCGAATAATAAGCCGCGCCAGCGGTCGTAAAAGGGGCACCGAGGGTCAACAGCACGGCAAAGGCCGCGCGCGACTTACGAATCAGCTTCCCCCCATGGCCCACGCATAACTTTCTGTTTTTCCTGCCGAATAAACGCCCGGCAGAGGAGGGAACCACACCTCCAAAACCAAGGCTGCGCTTTTAGAGGGACCAGGGCAAGCAGATTTCTAATATTGGAAATAATTGTAGGAAAACTATTCTTCCGAAAGCTCGAAATATTTCGGTTTCGCCCTGCAACCCGTCGAGCTCAAAACAATTATTTCCTTTTCATGTGGGGAACTTGCGACCGTAGATTCGTCAGGCATTGGGCGCTATGGGGCGTTCGATTCGGCCGAGGAATAGAAGAGTGCCGGAACGATTGTCACGAATGACGAAAAAGAAGGGCCGGTCGACTTCGAACAGGCGGGGCATGCTGACGATTTCGGCGAGGCCGGCCGTGACGGCGGCGGCCTCGGTCCCTTTCTCGTCCACACGCAAATAGGTCTGGTGGAGAACGTCGCTGAGGTACAGGCGGGCGTCGGCCATGCCGCCGAGCTGGGCCATCTGGGTGAAGGCGCGCCGAATCCCGAGCGCCTGAAGCTGGGGCACGAGCGAGGCCCTCGTGTCGAGCTCGAGCTTTGGGACGACCAGGCTCAGGTCGTGGCGCTCGCTCGCCATCAGCCGATCGATCCAGCCGCTCAGGGCCTTGCCCTCCAGCTGCCGCTCGAATGCCTTCAGGCCGACGCTTTCCTTCGGCACGAAGAGGAGCATCGAAAGCTCCTCACCCTTATAAGGCATCTCCACCGCCTCGAAGGACGGGTTCTCGAGGAGCCTGAAATGGCCGCGCTGGCGCATCATCGGGACCGATACGGTCGTGCCGCCGCCGAGCTTGAAGGGCCGCGGCCGGGTCTGGGCGGCCTGGAAGGGGTGCAGCCAGTCCGCCTTGAAATAGACGGCGTTGGTCAGCACCAGCCGGGTGCGGTCGTTGATATTCTCGGGCCGGAGGATCGACTTGATCCGGCCGGCCGTCTTCTCCTCCGCCCAGCGGTTCACCGTCGCGATCGCCCGGTCCGGAGCGCCGGTGAAATCCACGGCCTGGGCGCCGCCGCCATAATGGCGCCGGACCTGGTCGAGATAGGCCGGCTTCAGCGGGAAGGTTTGCTGGACCCACAGCGCGTTGGCGATGTCGAGCCGGCGCCCTTCCGCCGCGATGGGCAGTCGCCGGAGCAAGTCCGCCATGCCCTCGTTCGCGCCCGCCGCGGGATAGCGGAGCGCCTGCGCCATCTCCGCCGCGGTTTCGCCCTCCGCGCCCGCATAGACCATGCCGAGCGCCATCGACACGCTGGCCGGCGACAGGAAGAGGTTGCCGGGCTCAGCGGCGAGCCGGCGGTAGAGCTCGACTCCGAATTCCGTCTGGCCCGCCGTGACGCTCGCCGGCGCCGACAGCCGGGCCGGCGGCAGGGCGGGCCGGTCCTGCTTGGGCGGCGGCGCTTGAGGCTCGGGCTGCGGCGACGCACAGGATGCACAGGATATGGCCAGCAGCATGCTCGCCAGAATCACGGATCGAAGAGGCACAGCGATCTCCTGCCCAGCTAAGCGGGCGGTGCGGATGTTACACTATATCCAATGAGCGCTCAATGTCGGCCAGTGGCGGTACTTGACGCTGTTCTCGATGATTGCTCACCTCGGCCTCGGGAGGCGGACGGCGATGTGGCTTCACTATCTAAAGATGTGCTTCAGGGCGATGGCGACGCAGCGGTTCCTCTCCGCCATCAACCTCGCCGGGCTGGCCGCCGGCCTCGCCTCGGTGATCCTGATCTTCGTCCATGTCAGCTCGGAATTGAGCTACGACAGCTGGCTGGAACGGCCCGAGCGGCTCTATCGGATCGATACCGTGGAGACGGTGCCGGGGCAGGAACCCAATGAGATTGCCCTCGCCCCCGGCCCGATGCGCGAGGCGCTGCTGAAGGACTTCCCGCAGATCGAGGAGGTGACCCGGGCCTATTCCGCGCCCCTCACGGTCAGGCGCGACGGCCAGCCCTTCAGCGAGGACGTGCTCGTCGTCGATCCGAACTTCATCAGCCTCCTCGGACTGCCGCTTCGGGACGGCGCGGCGGACCGGGCGCTGAGCAGCCCGACCAGCGTCGTCCTGAGCGAGGACGCCGCTCGCAAATATCTCGGCAGTGCCGACGCGGTCGGCCGCCGGTTGGTCGTCCTCGCCCCGGAGCCGCGCGATTTCGTCGTCAGCGCCGTCTTCAAGACGATCCCGCACAACAGCCATTTGAAGTTCGACATGGTCATTCCCCACGCCGGCTATTTTCCGCTCGCGGGCAAAGAGACAAGCGCCATCCCGGACAATTGGGGGGGCGCCTATTTCCATACCTACGCCCGGCTGAAGCCGGGCGCCGACCTCGCGGCGATCGAGCGAGGCCTCCCGGCTTTCGTCGACCGAAGCCTTCCCCAGTGGCTCACCGGGCTTTTGAAAACGGCGCCTCACGATTTCTACAGATTCCGCTTCATTCCCATTCGCGACGTCCATTTCGACGGGGCCCCGATCGGCGCGATGAAGCCGCCGGCGAGCCGAACTACGATTTTCGCTCTGTCGCTTGTGGCGCTGCTCATCCTGCTCATCGCCGCGATCAATTTCGCCAATCTGTCGGCCGCGCGCTCGACGCTCCGGGCCCGCGAGGTCGCCCTGCGCAAGACCTTGGGCGCCAGGCGCCGGCAGATCCTGACCCAGTTCCTCGTCGAGGCCGTGGTACTGACCGCTCTTGCCGCGCTTCTCGGCGTCGCCGCCGCCGAGATCGCCTTACCCTGGCTGAGCGGTCTGCTCGGCCTCGAGCGTGGCGCCGCCCTTCCCGACGATCCGGAGCTTTGGGCCCTGCTCGGCTCGGCAGTCCTCGTCACCGCGCTCGGCTCCGGCCTCTATCCGTCCATCGCCGCCGCGCGCGTCCGGCCCGCCTCGGTTTTCAATCGCGGCGGGGCGCAAATGGCCGGAGGAGGACTGAGGAGCGGGCTCGTCGTCCTCCAGTTCGCAATCTCGATCGCGCTGATCTCGACGACGACGGTGATCGTCCTGCAGACCCGCTTCGCGCGCGACGCCGATCTCGGCTTCGACCGGAGCGACATGCTGATCGTTCGGGCGCCCGCGGGCGCCGGCGGCACGGCGCTCGCCGCCGCCTTCCGGGACGAGGTCGCCCGCCATCCGGACGTCGCCGCCGCCGCCTTGTCGTCGGCGGTGCCTTTCGAAACTTCGGAGGACAATGTCTCGATCGACCGCCCCGGTTCGGTCAAACCGGTCCAGCTCGGCTACCACAAGGTCGATTCCGACTTTTTCCGTACTTACCGGGTCAGGCCGCTCGCCGGCCGCACCGGGACGATGCGCCGGGCCGGCACGGCGGGCGACGAATTGGCTCTCCCAGCGGTGATCAACAGAGCCGCGCTAGGCTCCCTCGGCTTCGAAAGCGCCGCGGCGGCGGTGGGCGAAGTCCTCCGCAGCGGCGACAAATCCTATGCCCTCGTCGGCGTGGTGCCGGATCTCCACTTCCGTTCCCTCCATCGGCCGGTGCGGCCGGAAATCTACAGTCTCGACGACAGGCCGGGCATCGCCGTCTCGATCCGCTACCGCACCGCGGACGTCCGGAGCTTCCTCGCCGCGGTCGATGCGATGTGGAGCCGGCGCGTTCCCGGGCACGCGGTCGAACGCGAATTCCTCGACGAGTCGTTCGAGGCGCTTTACGCGCGCGAACGGGTACAGGCGGCCTTGCTCGGTCTCTTCTCCACGATCGCCATCACCCTCTCCTGCCTCGGGCTCATCGCCATGGCCGCCTTCACCGTCCAGCGGCGGACCCGGGAAATCGCGCTGCGCAAGGTCCTTGGCGCTCGGTCGCGGGACATTTTCCGGCTTCTGCTGTGGCAGTTCCTCAAGCCCGTCGCAGCCGCCAACCTGATCGCCTGGCCGGTAGCCTTCCTGGTCGCGCGCGAATGGCTCAGCCGGTTCGCCTATCGGATCGAAATGCCCGTCTCGGCCTTCCTGCTGGCCAGCCTTGCCGCGGCCCTCGTCGCCGCGGCGGCCATTGCCCTGCACACGTTCAAGGTCGCCCGGGCGAACCCGATCGGGGCCCTCAAATATGAGTGAGGGCCTGGACGGAGCCTAGCGGAAGCGGTCCGGCGCATAAGGCTCCGGATCCAGCGTTGGAAGGCGCTGGAGCAGCAGGTCGGCAGCGAGCTTCGCCGCCGCCGGAGCGGTCTGGATCCCGAAGCCGCCCTGGCCGGCGCACCAGAAGAAAGCCGGCGCCGCGGGATCGAAGCCGTAGACCGGGCGGCGGTCGGGGGCGAAGCTGCGCAGGCCCGCCCAGCTCCGCTCGACCCGCTCCACTTTCCAGTCGACCACCCCTTCCAGCCGGTCGATGGCGACGGCGACGTCCAGCTCCTCGGGAGCGCAGTCGCAGGGATCACAGGGAGTCTCGTCATGAGGGCTGAGCCACAGCCGTCCCCCCGCCTCGGGCTTGAAGTAGAAGCGCCCCAAGGCGTCGATCACCAGCGGCAGGTCGGCCGGCGCGGACGGATCGATCCTCAGTTGGGAGAGGGTGCGCCGGTAGGGCTGAAGGCCGACCGGCGGGGCCCCGGCCAGGGCCGCGACCCGGTCCGCCCAGGCCCCGGCGGCGTTGGCGATCATCCGCACCCGGAAGGCGCCAGCCCTGGTCTCGACCGTCCAGCCGGCGCCATCCCGGCTGAGCGCGCCGACCTCGGCGCCGGTCACCAGCCGGACACCGTGGCGGCGGGCCCGGGCCAGATAGAATGCATGCAGGGCGGCGACGTCGATGTCGGCGCAGCTCGGTTCGAACAGTCCCGCCACCCAGCCGGGGCGAAGGCCGGGCAGCCGAGATTGGACGTCCCTTTGGTCGAGCCGCTCGAATCCGACCCGGTCCCCGAATTCCGTCTCGAGAGCGGCAAGAGCGGCGAGTCCCTCCCCGTCAGCGATGTGGAGCGCCCCGCGTCGATCGAGAAAGCCGTGCTCCGCCAGGAAAGGCCCCGAGGCGGTGGTCAGCGGCTGGACGTAGGGCCCGCCATAGCTTTCCGCCCAGAAAGCGGCGGAGCGGCCGGTCGAATGGTAGCCGGGCTGGTCCTCGGCTTCGAGGAGCAGGACCGAAGCCCGCCCGGCGACCTCGGCGGCGAGGCTCGCCCCGGCCATTCCCGCGCCGATGACGGCGATGTCGGCATCGAAGCTCATCGAGCGGCGTTGCGGTCGAGGAAGGCGTCGATCGCGGCCAGGGCCTCGATCCGGACCGGATCGGCTTCGCGCAATATCTCGTGCGCGGCATCGTCGAACATGAGCAGCTCGCCCTTCGGAAGCTGCGAGGCGGCGCGGCGGATCGCGGCGGGGCTGACGAGCCGGTCGCGGTCGGTTCCGATCAGAAGCACTGGGGTCTCGATCCCGGCCAGCTTCGCCGGCCCCAGCGCGGCGCAAGACGCGAAAGCGGCCTTGAGCCAGCCCCAGCTCGGCGCTCCGAGGTTGAAGCCGGGCTGCTTCTCCCACCACCAGAGCTCGTCCGAATAACGGTCGCGGCTGGTGGTGAGGTTCGCCTGACGCATCGAGCCCGCGGGCGGCGCACGCAACGGCTGCTGCCAGGCGGGCTGGCCGCCCCAGCCGAACATGGACGCGGTCGAGGCCAGCCACTGGGCTGCGAAAGGCGGCATCGGCCCGCTGTTGATCATCAGCATCGGAGCGACCAGCACGGCGGCGTCGATCGGCGGGTGGCGGTCGGCGAGGGTGCGCAGAAGGACGTGCCCGCCCATCGAATGGGCGACGACGGCATGGGGTCCCGGAGTCGCCGCCTTCCAGGTCCCGATCAGGCCGGCCAGGTCCCCGACCAGGGTCTCGAAGCTGTCGAGATGGCCGGCGGGCCGGTCGCCCTGCGAAGCGCCCTGCCCCCGCCAGTCGAAGGCGGTGACGTTCCAGCCGCGGCGATGCCAGTGATCGTGCGCCTCGAGATATTTCTCGATGAAATCGCCGCGGCCGCCCGCGAAGAGGAGGCTGCCGCGCGTCGCCGCCCCCTCCTTCTGCCGCCGCTCCAGCGTCCGGTGGATCCAGCCGTCCGCCGCACTCCAGTCGCCGAAGCGGGCGTCGGCGGGAATGGATCGGCGATCGAACGCATGGCTGGCCATGGCGCCGGTTACGGTTTCGAAAGCTGTTCCGTCTAGTGCCTGGTCCCCATGCAAGGGGCTCTTTCCTGGTTTTTCATCGCTTTGCTCGCCGCGGCCATGTTTTGGGCGGCGGTTCTCGACTGGCGGAGCCGGACGATCCCCAACTGGCTGAACGCAACGATCGCGCTGCTGGCGATACCCTTCTGGTGGAGCATCGGCCTCGGCCTTTGGCCGGGCGTCGCCCTCCAGATCGGGTTGGCGGCGGCGGTGTTCGGGCTGTTCGCGATCGCTTTCCGGATGGGTGCGATGGGCGGCGGCGACGTCAAGATGGCGGCGGCGATCGCTTTGTGGCTTCCGTTCGCGGGGATCGTGAAGCTGCTCGCGGTCATGTCGATCGCGGGCGGGGTCCTGACCGTGGCGATGCTGGCCGCGCACCGGATGGCGAAAGCCGCCGGTCAACCCGAAATTCCGTACGGCATCGCCATCGCATTTGGCGGTTTTTGGCTGATTGGCGAACGGATTCTTAACCAATTTGTCTGACATGGGAGCCTGCAATTTGAAGCGGGCGAGGAGGCGACTGGCGTCATGGATGTGAAAAAGCTCGTGCTGCTGATCGGAGCGCTGATCGTGGCGGCCGTCACCGCGGTGACCGCCAAGAACATGTTCAGCGGGGCCGGCGCGCCCAGCGCCTCGGCCACGCCCGCGGTTCCGGCCGGCCCGGAAGTGCTGGTCGCGACCCGCTCGCTCCCCGTCGGCACCATCATCGACGCCGAGGCCTTGCGCTTCCAGCGCTGGCCCGAAGGCCTCGTCCAGCCCGCTTACTACATCAAGGGCAAGCCCGGCGTGCGCCCGGCCGACCTGGTCGGAACCGTGGTCCGCAACGAGGTCACTGCCGGCCAGCCCTTCACCCAGGGCAGCCTGATCAAGCCGGGCGAACGCGGCTTCCTCGCCGCGGCGCTCGGGCCGGGGATGCGCGCGGTCACCGTCGCCGTCTCCGCGACCAGCGGCGTGGCCGGCTTCGTCTTCCCGGGCGACCGGGTCGACATCGTCCTCACCCAGGACGTCGCCGGCGGCGGCGACGGAGTCCCGCTCAAGGTTTCCGAGACGGTGATGCGCAACGTCCGCGTGCTCGCTACCGATCAGCGCATGGACGCGAAAGGCGAGGACGGCAAAGCGGTCGTCCAGCGCTTCTCGATGGTCACGCTCGAGGCGACCCCGAAGATCGCGGAGAAGATCGCGGTCGCCCAGAGGATCGGCGACCTGTCGCTGTCGCTCCGCTCCCTCGCCGACAATTCGGCCGAGCTCGAGCGGGCCATCGCCTCGGGCGAGGTGAAGGTGCCGCAGACCGACGATCCCAAAGCGGAACGCCGGATGCTGCTCGCCGTCGCCAATCAGCCGGCCGACGGCGGTTCCACCTATACCACCGGATCGGATGTCTCGCGCTTCCAGCGCAGCACCGTCCCCGGCGCCGGCAAGGGCAAGAGCGATCCTGGCGACAAGATCGCCGATGCGATCACGGCGATGGCCTACGCCGCCTCGGGCAAACCGGCTCCGGGCGCCGCCGCTACCACTCCCACGGGTCCCAGCGTTCGGGTCTCCCGCGGCAATGCTGTCACCATCGTTCCGGTCGGAGCCAAATAAGATGACAAAGCTGAACATGATGCGCCGAGCGACGGTCAGTACCGCGATCTTCGCGGTCCTCGCCGCCAGCGTCACCACGGTGGTGCCCAGCCAGGCCCTCGCCGCCCCGCCCCCCGCGGGGACCTACCGGCCCTCCAACAAGGTGCTGCTGTCGGTCGGCGAAGGCGAAGTCGTCTCGCTTCCGAGGAGCGTGGCCGACGTCTGGACGTCGAACCCCGGAGTGGCCGACGTCAACGTCACCAGCCCGCGCCAGCTCGGCCTGTTCGGCAAGGGCGAGGGCGAGGCCACGGTGATCGCCACCGCGGCCGACGGCTCGGTCGTCTGGGGAGCGCATGTCCGGGTCAGCCAGAACATCAGCTCGGTCGACCAGATGCTGCGGGCGGCGATGCCCGACTCCGACATCTCGGTCACCCATGTCGGTCAGCTCGCGGTGCTGAACGGCACCGTCTCCTCGCCCGCCGAAAGCGCTCAGGTCGAGACGCTCGTCAAGGTCATGCTGAACCCCGGCATCGACGTGACCGCGCCCGGCGCCATGCTGAAGGTGCTCACGGTCAACCGCCTCAAGACGGCGACTCCGCTGCAGGTGATGCTCCAAGTCCGGATCGCCGAGGTGAGCCGCTCGCTCGCCCGCGACATCGGAGTCAATCTGGCCTCGGCCGACATGACCAGCGGCTTCAAGTTCGGCCTCGGCCAAGGCCGCTCCATCAGCCCGCTGTGGACCCCCGGCGGCCCGATCGGCACAGGAACCGAATCGAGCGGTGGAATCAGCGCGGTGGTTCCAGGCGCCGTCGGCTCCACCCTCTTCGGCGCCGGCAAACTGCTCGGCGTCGACATCCTCGGAGCGCTCGACCTCGCCGAAACCGACGGCAAGGTGCACACGCTCGCCGAGCCGAACCTGGTCGCCCTCTCGGGCGAGACCGCCAGCTTCCTCGCCGGCGGCGAGTTCCCGATCCCGTCGTCGAACGGAATCAACGGCACGGCGATCGAGTTCAAGCAATATGGAGTCAGCCTCGCCTTCACGCCCTATGTGCTCGAAGGCGGCCGGATCTCGATGCGGGTGCGCCCCGAAGTGTCGGAGCTTTCCGACGAGGGCGCGATCCAGATCAACGGCTTCCGCGTTCCCTCGCTGACCACGCGCCGGGTCGAGACCACGGTCGAGCTCGGCTCAGGCCAGAGCTTCATGATCGGCGGCCTTCTTCGCAACTCCAGCAGCAACAGCATCGAGAAAGCGCCAGTCCTCGGCAACCTGCCGATCATCGGCGCCCTGTTCCGCTCGACCAGCTTCCGCCGCGGCGAAACCGAGCTGGTGATCGTGGTGACGCCCTATCTGGTGAAACCGGTCAATGCGAGCCAGATCGCGCTCCCGACCGACGGTTTCCGGAGCTCCACCACGGCGGAGCGGGTGATGCTCGGCACCAGCGAATATAACAAGCCCGTCCCCCGTCCGGGGCCGACCATGGCCGAACCGCGTACGGCGAGCCCGGGCATGGGCGGAGTGGCGAGCGCGCCCGCGCGGCAGCTGCCGGCGCCGGCCCAGCCACGCCAAGCCGAGGCCAAGGCAACTCGGCCGCAATCCGCTTCCGCCACTCCCGGCTTCAGCTTCTGACCGATCGAAAGGACGTGATCATGGCACGCACCAAGTCTCTCGCCGCCGTCGTCGCGATCGGCGCCGCTCTGGCCCTCCCCTCCGCCGCCGGCGCGAGGAAGCCGCCTCGGGAAGCGCATGACGCGAGACGGGGCCTCGATTCGCTCAACCAGCCGGTCGTCCAGCGCACCGACTATCTGCTCGACCTCGCCGACAATGGCGGCCTCAGCGACGCCGACATCGGCCGGCTCAATTCCTGGTTCGAATCGCTCGGCCTGGGATATGGCGACCATGTCTTCGTCGACCACGGCACCAGCGCGGGCCGGCACGACGTCGCCAACGTCGCGGGCGCCTACGGGCTGTTCGTAAGCCCCGGCGCTCCGATCCTGGAAGGCGACGTGCCGATGGGCGCGGTCCGGGTGATCGTCAGCCGAACCATGGCGAGCGTTCCAAACTGCCCCAATTACGACAGGGAGCGCGGGCCGAGCTCGACCTCGTCCAACTATGGCTGCGCGGTCAACTCCAACCTCGCCGCGATGATCGCCGATCCGAACGATCTGGTCCTCGGTCAGCACGGCAGCGTCATCACCGACGCCCACACCTCGTCGAAGGCGATCCGCTTCTACCGGCAGACCCAGCCGACCGGGACCAAGGGCCTCACCGACGTCAGCACCACCAGGGGTAATTAGAATGAACGCGCCATTCAACGCATCCCGCGCCGCAGCGCTTCGCGATCCCTTCAGTGCCTTCGTCTGCGACGACGCCACCGCCGAGATGCTTCGGCCGATCGCGGTCGAGCATGGCTGGGCCCCGGAGAAGGTCAACAAGGGCGGGCTTCGCAACGCCGTCCAGACCCTGTCGGTCTCGGCCAGCCCGGCGATCCTGTTCGTCGACCTGTCGGAATCGGGCGATCCGCTCAACGACATCAACGCTCTGGCAGAGGTCTGCGAGCCCGGAACGGTGGTGATCGCCGCCGGCCAGGTCAACGACGTTCGCCTGTACCGCGACCTCGTCGCCTCGGGCCTTCAGGACTATCTGCTCAAGCCGTTCACGCCCGACCAGCTGCGCGACAGCTTCGCCAATGCCCAGATGACGATTTCCGGACCCCGGGTGAACGAGGCGGCGAGCGAGAAGCCGCACGTCATGGCGGCGGTGATCGGAGTGCGCGGCGGAGTCGGCGCCTCCACCCTCGCCACCTCGCTGGCCTGGCTGCTGGGCGACAAAGCCGGCCGCTCGACGGCCTTGCTCGACCTCGACATCCATTTCGGAACGGGCGCCCTGGCGCTCGACCTCGAGCCCGGCCGTGGCCTCACCGACGCGATTGAGAATCCGAGCCGGATCGACGGCCTGTTCATCGAGCGGGCGATGGTCCGGGCGAACGAGAAGCTCTGCGTCCTTTCCGCCGAAGCTCCGCTCAACCAGCCGCTGCTCAACGACGGCACCGCCTTCTTCCAGCTCCAGGAAGAGCTTCGCAACGCCTTCGAGAGCACGGTGCTCGACTTGCCGCGCTCGATGCTGATCCAGCACCCGCACCTCGTCCAGGATCTCCACGTCGCCATCGTCACGGTCGAGTTCACCCTCGCCGCGACCCGCGACGCGATCCGGGTGCTGAGCTGGCTCAAGGCCAATGCGCCCCAGGCCAAGGTGCTTGTCGTCGCCAACCGGGTTCCGGCCGGCGCGCAGGAGATCAGCCGCAAGGATTTCGAGCAGTCGATCGAGCGTTCGGTCGACATCGTCATCCCGTTCGAGCCGAAGGCGGCGGCGCAGGCGGCCAAGCTCGGCCAGCCCTTCGCCAAGGTGGCGACCTCGTCCAAGGTCCAGGGCCCGCTCTCGCAGCTGGTCATCCTGACCACTTCGACGGTCGAGGGCAGCGAAGGCGGCACCGAAAAGGCTCCGAGGGACGGGGCCAAGTCGCTGCTCGACAAGCTCAACCTCAAGGGCCTGGTCGCGAAGAAGCCGAAGCCGGCGACGGCATGAATGGGCGCCGGCGGATGAGCCGGCGCGTGGAATAGGAGCAGCATGTGCTGAGCTTTCCGATCCTGATGCTTGGCGGCGGCGTGCTGGTCGTGCTCGCGCTGATCCTGTTCGCCATGGGCGGGCCCAACGTCTCGAAGGCGCAGAACCGGCGCCTCGAGAGCGTTCGCGAGCGTCACAGCAAATCCAACGAGGTCGCCGCGCAGGCCCAGCTCAAGCGCATCCTGCAGAGCCGCACCCAGACCAAGATGGACGGCCTCGCGCAGCGCCTGATCCCCAATCCCGCTTTGTTCCGCCGTCGGCTGCAGCAGACCGGACGGACCTGGACCCTGGCCCAATACGGCCTCGTCTCGCTCGGCATCACCGTCGTCATCAGCCTGCTCATCGCCCTCAAGGGCCTGCCGCTGATCCTCGCCATCGCCGTCGGCCTGTTCGCGGGCATCGGCCTTCCGCACTGGGTCATCGGCAAGATGATCAAGCGGCGGGTCGGCAAGTTCACCGCCCGTTTCCCCGACGCCATCGAGCTGATGGTGCGCGGCCTTCGCTCGGGCCTTCCCATCTCGGAGACTCTCGGGATCGTCGCCGACGAGCTTCCAGGAGCGATCGGCGACGAGTTCCGCACCGTCTCCGACAAGATGAAGATCGGCCGCACGATGGAGGCGGCCCTCCAGGACGTCGCCGACCGGCTCGGGACTCCCGAATTCCAGTTCTTCGTCATCACCCTCGCCATCCAGCGCGAGACCGGCGGCAACCTCGCCGAGACCCTCGCCAACCTCGCCGACGTGCTGAGGAAGCGGGCTCAGATGAAGCTCAAGATCAAGGCGATGTCGTCCGAATCCAAGGCTTCGGCCTGGATCGTCGGCTCCCTGCCCTTCATCGTCTTCCTGCTGATCTGGTTCATCAACGGCAAATACATGCAGACCTTCTTCGTCGACGAGCGGCTGATGATCGCTGGCGCCGGCGGGCTGGTCTGGATGGGGATCGGCGTGTTCATCATGGCCAAGATGGTCGACTTCGAGATCTAGGGACGGCTTAGAATGACAGTACCTCCTGCATCCGGACCGACCGTCATGGGGATCGACGTCGTGATGGTGGCCACCTTCATGGCCGCCGTCGCCACCTTCGCCGTGCTCGTCGCCATCTACGCCGCCACCACGGTCAAGGACCCGATGGCGAAAAGAGTGAAGGCGCTCAACGAGCGGCGCGAGCAATTGAAGGCCGGAATCGTCGCCTCGACCTCGAAGCGGCGGCGCAACATCACCAACAAGAACGAGGTCGCCGACAAGGTCAGGAGCGTGCTCGGCTCCTTGAAGATGCTCCAGGCGGAGCAGGTCGAGAAGGCGCAGAAGAAGCTGATGCAGGCCGGCATCCGCTCCAAGGACCTCGCCTTCGTCGTCATCTTCGCGCGACTGGTGCTCCCGATCGTCATCGGCTCGACCGTGATCGTCGGAGTCTATGTCCTCGACTGGTTCCCCGAATGGGGCCCGATCAAGCGCTACGGCCTCGTCGCCTTCTCGCTGATCGGAAGCTACAAGGCGCCGGACCTGTGGCTCAAGAACAAGATCAGCAAACGCTCCAACGCGGTGCGCAAGGGCCTTCCCGACGCTCTCGACCTGCTCGTCATCTGCGCCGAGGCCGGGCTCACCGTAGATGCCGCCTTCAACCGGGTCGCCCGCGAGCTCGGCAAGGCCTATCCCGAGCTGGGCGACGAATTCGCCTTGACCTCGATCGAGCTGGGCTTCCTCACCGACCGCCGCTCGGCCTTCGAGAATCTCGCCAACCGGATCGACCTCGAGGCGGTGCGCGGAGTCGTCACGACGATGATCCAGACCGAGAAATACGGCACCCCGCTGGCCAGCGCCCTTCGAGTCCTCGCCGCCGAGTTCCGCAACGAGCGGATGATGCGCGCCGAGGAGAAAGCGGCGCGCCTGCCCGCGATCATGACGGTGCCGCTGATCCTGTTCATCCTGCCGGTGCTGTTCATCGTCATCCTCGGCCCGGCGAGCTGCTCGATCTCGGACAATTTGTTCAAGAGCTAGCTGCGTCCCGGCGAAGGCCGGGACCCAGGCCCTAAAGGCCCACGCCCCTGGACCCCGGCCTTCGCCGGGGAACGGGGCCCGTCGGAACCTTCCACGGCGCCCGCCATTGATACGCCGCCGCAACAAGCGACGGAGTTCCTATCGTGACACTCTTCACCCCCGACCAGTGGCTCATCGTCGCCCTCGTCTTCGTGCTCGGCCTGGTGCTCGGCATGGCGCTGATGGCCGGCGGCAAATGGAAGCGCCGCTACCGCGAGGAGCGCGCCCGCGCCGACGCGGCCGAGGCGGAGAACCGGCGGCTCCAGAAGGACGCCGGCGAGATGGACACCCTTCGCCACGCCGCGGCGCGCGACGAAGCCCGGCGGCGGACGGACGAACCGGGGCCGCTTTAGGGAGCGCGCCGGCAACGTCCCTGCGTCACCCTGAACTTGTTTCAGGGTCCAGAGGCGAGCCATGCAGGCGTCGGTGAATTCCCGCTCACTCTTGGAGCAGCGCCACCCTGGATCCTGAAACGCGTTCAGGATGACGATCGCGCCGTTCAGCCGTGCGTCATCGGCGAGGCTCTTCTCTCGCCCGACACTGGAGGGGAACCGGCATGAAGCTCGTAACGATCGTCGCCCTGGCCCTTCTGGCGACGGGCACGACCCGAGCGGAGCCCCCCTCGAAGCCACGGATCTTCTGCGCCGAGCTTCGCCGCGTGGTGCACGTGGCCGAACTCGGCGGCGACTTCTCCTACCTCGAGCGAAGCCGGGCCGCGCCGCCGAAGCTCGGCTTCATCAACTGCGAGGCGGCCGGCGAGAAGAAGCAATATTGGTCGTGCGGCCAGAGCCTAGCGCCCGATGAGTTGAACCGCGACAATCTGGCGGCCCAAGTCGCCGAGTGTCTCCCGGAGGCGGTGCGCGAAGCCGACGGCCTCCTTCGCGACTCCGAGTTCACCCTGCCCTACGCCCGGATCCACATCGGCGAGCTGGGCGGACCGGGCGCGCATGACGGGCGGATCGTCCTATTGGTGGTGGAAGCGGTTCGGCCTTCGCCGCAGCCGCTACCCGTCACGATCAAATGACGCGCCGGAGGCCGATGCTCGCCGCAACGGCGGCGGCCGCGCTGATCGCGGTTCCCGCGGCCTGGTATTACGGCTCGCCCTGGTGGACCCTGTGGCGGGTGCGCGAGGCGGCGCGGGCGAAGGATTGGGCAAGGCTGGACGGCTATGTCGATCTCGGCTCGATCGCCGCGGACTCCAAGGCGCGGCACCTCGCCACCCGGCGATCCCTGGTCGCGAGCATACCGGCCGACGATCCGGGCCTCCGCCGCCTCCTGGCGATGATCGACCGCAGCATCGCCGATCCCAGGGTGATGGATTTCCGGCCGTGGCTGGCCTCGATCCCGATCCGCTTCGCCGGGTCCGGCGGAGGCGCCGGCGATTCCGGCTACCGACCCTTTGTCGTCCACCGCGGCCTCGACGCGTTCGAGGTGAGGCAGGAAGGCGCCGACGCGGAGCTCGGACCGATGCTCACCTTCCACCGCCATGGTCTCGGCTGGAAGCTGTCGGGCGTTCGCTGGGGCCAGCAATAGGCCGGCGCGCTAGTCGAGCTTGCGGATGGTCGAGACGAGGGTGGCGGCCTTGAAGCCGAACTTCTTGAAGACCATCCGGTTGGACGCGGTCCGGCCGCCCGGGTGCAAGGTGATCCACTGCTCGACCTGGGCGCTGGCCTCCTTCGCCTGATATTTGAGGTGGAGGACGTTGCCCCGGATGTCGCCGGTGACCGGCCCGACGGCGTCGGAGATGGTTCCGGTGACCCGGTTCGGCCCGGAGCGGACCAGCCGCCAGCTGCGGCGGCGGGCGGGCTTGCCCTCCTCATAGACCATCTGGTCGAGGATCAGCGCTCCGGACCGGTCGAGCCGCCCCCGGCTGACGTCGCGGACCTTGTGCGTGCCGGCCATGATCATCTGCACGGTGCCGGCGCCTTCGGTCCGGCCGACGAAGAATTGCTCGGGGGCCGTGGCGGGCGGGGCCGCGGCGAGGAGGAGGAGGGTGGCAAGGATCATCCTTGCCGACTACCGGAATAGTCGCGGCGGCGATAGCTCCCCGCAGCCCTCCCGTCATCCCGGGCTTGAACCCGGGATCCATGAACGCTGCTGGACGAAAACTAGCGCCTCGGTGTTCATGGATCCGGCTTTCGCCGGAATGACGAGTCTCACCAGACCCGCACCCGCTCCGCGGGCGGAAGGTACATCTTGTCGCCCGGCTTGACGTTGAACGCCTTGTACCAGGGGTCGAAGTTCCTGAGGATCGCGTTGACCCGGGCGAAGCCGGGCGAATGGGGGTCGGTCTCCATCAGCTGGCGCAGGAACGGGTCGCGATAGATGGTCCGGTAATGCTGGGCGTAGGAGAGGAAGAAGCGCTGGTCGCCGGTGAAGCCGTCGATGACCGGCGCCTCCTTGCCCTTGAGCGAGAGCCGATAGGCCTTGTAGGCCATCGAGATGCCGCCGAGATCGCCCAGGTTCTCGCCCAGCGTCAGCTTGCCGTTGAGGCAGGCCTTGCCGCCGTCGAGCGGGCAGATCTTGTCGTACTGCGCCGCCAGCCGCTCGGTCAGGGTCTTGAAGGTGGCGGCGTCTTGCGGAGTCCACCAGTTCCTCAGCGCGCCGCTGCCGTCGTAGCGCGAGCCTTCGTCGTCGAAGCCGTGGCCGATCTCGTGGCCGATGGTGGCGCCGATCGCGCCGTAATTGACGGCCGGGTCGGCGGCCGGGTTGAAGTTGGGCGGCTGCAGGTAGGCGGCCGGATAGGCCATGTCGTTGGCGGTCGCCATGTAATAAGCGTTGACCGTCTGCGGGGTGAGCAGCCACTTGCTGCGATCTACCGGTTTCCTCAGGTCGGAAAGGTCCTTGGCCCACTGCCAGTCGGCGGCGGCGAGCCGGTTGCCGATCGGATCGTCGGGAGCGACGACGAGCCCGTCATAGGTCTCGAACTTGTCGGGATAGCCGATCTTGACGCTCAGGGCATCGAGCTTGGCCTTGGCCGCGGCCCGGGTCGCCGGGGTCATCCAGGCCAGGCTCCTCAGATTGTCGGTCATCGCCGCCCGCAAATTGCCGACCAGCTCTTCCATGGCCGCCTTGCTCGACGGCGGGAAGTGGCGCTCGACATAGACCTTGCCGATCGCCTCGCCGAGGCTGCCCTCGACCTCGGCGACCCCGCGCTGCCAGCGGTCGCGCTGGCGCTCGCGGCCCTGGAGATACTGGCCGTAGAAAGCGAAATTGGCGTCGTCGATGTCGCTCGGCAGGAGGGCGGCGTTGCCCGACAGGATCTTGGCCGTCATCCACGCCTTCCAGGTATCGAGCGGGGTCGCCATGACCAGCTTCATCAGCGCCGGGATGCCGGTGCCGAGCTTGGCCAGCTGAGCGGGGGTCAGGCCCTGGGCGGCGATCTGGGCCTGGGTCGGCGGGATTTCGGAGACGTTGAAGCGGTCGGTCGGGAGGAGACCTCGGCCGGCCAGGTAGCGCTCCATCGGGAAGGGCCGGGCGAGCCCGGCGAACTCGGCATAGCTCATCCGGTGGGTGGTGAGCTCGGGGTTGCGCGACAGCGCCCGGTCCCAGTTCGCCGCCGCCATCTTCTTCTCGAGCGCGTAGAGGCTCTCCGC
>Ga0190273_10000081_pt1 | contig 52202 bp, 47 predicted proteins | sample Popmic504IS_FD_134513 | JGI IMG/M metagenome (GOLD analysis project Ga0190273, IMG submission 134513) | Populus adjacent soil microbial communities from riparian zone of Shoshone River, Wyoming, USA - 504 IS | ecosystem: Environmental > Terrestrial > Soil > Riparian zone > Trees stand | place...
CACCCTCAGCCCCGACGAACAGGAAGTCGTCGACATCAGCCTCGATCACGAGCTCGAGCAGCACCAGGCCAGGGAAGCCGACCGCCGCGACCGCTTCTTCGGCTTCGCCGGCGACGGGATTTCCATCCCCGGGGAAGCCGAACCTTCAGAAGGTTCCGAACCTTCCGGGGAGGAAGACAGCGGCAAAGGCCCGATCGAATACAAGTCGATGCATCCCCCTACCCCGTCATTCCGGCGAAAGCCGGAATCCATGAACACCAAGGTTCGAGGTATCGATCGGCCGTGTTCATGGATCCCGGATCAAGGGCCCCCATCAAAGTACCACTTTGATGGGAACCCTGTCCGGGATGACGAGGTGGAGCTCGCGCCGCCCGCGTCCATGGATTCCGGGCCGGATCGACGATTCCAGCCGCCCCCCACATCCAAACCGCTCTCCCGCGGCATCCTTGCTGATGAACCACCGGGAGCTCTAGCGTGAAACACATCCCCAGGCGGCAAGGCCCGCTCCGCATCTTCGACGAGGACAAGGATCGCCTCGTCATCCTCTTCCTCGCCAAGCACGCCCTTTCGGGCGGCGTTCCGGACGCTCAGGACGGGACCCACGCCGTCTATCATCACGAGCTTCTGGAGACGCTCAGGATGGCGGGCCTGTTCGTCTCCGCCGCCAACAATTACGATTCGATCTGGGAGCGCCCCAACGCGGATTTCGTCGTCCCACTGCTCAACCGCGGCGGCTTCCTGAATAGCGAGATGCTTGCGCCGCTCCTCCTCACCCGCCACGGCCTGCCCTTCCTCGGCGCCGCGCCGATGCTTCGCGGCCTTTCCGACGACAAGCATCTGATGAAGACCGCCGCCCGGCTGCGCGGAGTGCCCGTCACCGACTGGGCGATCGTCCGCCGCGGCCAGGGCAAGGTCGAGCCGCCCGCCTTCCGCTGGGAGCGGCTGGTGGTGAAGCCCAATGCCAGCTCCGCCTCCTGGGGAGTGAGGATCCTCGACGACTGGGCCGAGGCCAAGGCCCATGCCGAGCATATCCTCGCTTCCGGCCACGACGTCATCATCGAGCCCTATGCGCCGCTGATCGACATCGCCGTCCCGGTGGTCGGCGCCGACGGCCCCTGGCTGCTTCCGCCGATGGGCTATTTCCCCGACGTTCCGGGAATGCCGCGAAGCTACGAGGAGAAGCGCGGCCTCGTCGAGACCGGCGACGAGGACCCGCTCCGGATCGTCGACGACCCCGCTCTGGCCGAGCGCCTCAACCAATCGGTGCGCGCCCTTCTGCCGGAGCTGTGGCCGTTCGACTACGGCCGCTTCGAGTTCCGCTACGATCCCGCCACCGACGAGATCCGCTTCATGGAGGTCAACCTCTCCTGCAATCTGTGGTCGAAGAAAACCATCTCGCGCTCCGCCCGGACGCTCGGGGTCAGCCACGCCCGGCTGGTCGAGACCATCCTCGCCCACAGCCTGCTCCGCCAGGGCGTGGTGAAGGACGTGGTGAGGCTCTATTGATGGTCGGTCGCGCCCCCTTGCTTCCCGGCGAAGGCCGGGATCCAGCCCCACCGAACGGCGACCGGGGCCCCGGCCTTCGCCGGGGAACAGGAAAAATTCGCTGTCCCGCGGCCTCCGCCTCATCCAAAATACGCCCCGGCGGCATCCTCACCGATGCCGGGCAGACGCGGGGAGAGACGGCAAGTGGATCAGCAACTGTTACTGGCCTTCATGGCGGCGGGCCTGTTCATCGCCGCCTTCCACTTCATGCGGCTTCGCCACGACAATCAGGACCAGAAGACCCTGCAGGAGGCGATAAGGGCGGATTCCCCGATCGCCGCCGAGCTGTTCGAGCAATTGCGGGACCGGCCGCGGCGGCGAAGCCAGACCACCGGCATCGTCCTGGTCGCGATCGCCGCGGCGATCCTCGGCTCGGGGCTCATCCAGGGCGGCGAGCAGAACATCAGGAGCGCCGGCTCGGCGGCCCTGTTCCCGGCGCTGATCGGGATCGTCATCTACTGGCGCTCGATCGTCAAAAGGCCGGGTGGCTGAGCTGTCCCAGCCGGCGGACGAGGCGCTCGCCGCCGCCGCCGCGCGCGGCGAGGCCGCCGCGTTCGAGCAGCTCGTCCGCCGCCACGAGCGCGTCGTGAGAGGCTTCCTCGCCCGCCTCGCCGGAGCGAACCGCGCCGACGACCTCGCCCAGGAGACCTTCCTCACCGCCTGGACCCACGCGGCTGCCTTCACCGGCGAGGGCCGCTACAAGGGCTGGCTGATGCGCATCGCCTGGCGCACCTTCCTGATGGACGCGCGCGGCCGAGGCCGCCGCCTTCCCGAGCATAAGGGAATGGGCGAGCTGCCCGAGCAGGTCGACCGGAGCGACGCCGAGCGCGACCTCATCGTCGAGGATGCGCTCGGTCGGCTCAAGGAGGAGGATCGGGCGGCCGTCGTCCTGTGCCTGGTCCTCGGCCACTCGCACAGCGAAGCCGCGCAGATCCTCGAAATGCCGCTCGGCACCTTGAAGACCCGGGTCGCCCGGGGCAGCGCCAAGCTGATCGAGCTCTTGGGAGACGATGATGACCCCGACGCCTGACCGGCTCGCCCGCCTCGCCCGCCGCCTCGCCCTTCCCGAGCGCGGGCCGGACGAAGCCTTCGTCACCCGGGTCCGGCTCGCCCGCGAGGCCGCCGACCTCGCCCGCGAGGCCGCCCGAAGCCGCCGCGAGCAGCTGCTCGTCGAGATCGGCGGCGGCGGCGCCTTGCTCTTCGCCGCCCACCAGCTCAGCCAGATCGGCGAGCAGGCCGCCAACCTCCTCGCCCCCGCCGCCACCGGCCTCGGCGGTCTCGCCCTGTTCGGCCTGGCCGCGGCGATGATGCTCTCCACCCTCGCCGGCGAACGCGAAGGCCTGGCCTAGCTGGCCGGCACGTTATGTTCTTTTTTTGTTTCGATCCGAAAGCCCGCTTACAGCTCTTATCTAATTGAGATATCATCGAAAGTCGGCCTCCCCGAAGGGCGACAGGTCGGACTCCGAGTTCATATGTCAAAAATGTATTCCCTTTTTGTTCTCTTTGTGTTCTAAATCCGGACGAGGCCGACTCGCGGCCCGCCCGGAGAAAACGAGCCATGAGACGCTTGCCAGTCGAATCGCTCCCAGCGTCCCATCCAGCGGACGCCTCCGGCTCATCTGCCCCCGGGATAGGAGGGAAGAGCCTGAAGACAATTTGATCCGATACAGTAGGCAATGACGCGTCCGCTTCCGGTCTCGTCCGAACCGGCGACCACCAAATCTACGCGCTGGCCGATAAAACGCTCCGCGCGCGTAACCATTTAGGTGAATCTTGCGCCAAAGCTCGGAGGAGAGACGATGTTCTTTTGGTTCGGCAGTTACTGTGATGTCCACAGGAAGCTCTGAGCGCATAGTTCAAATCGCTTAGCCACCTGCGTTCAGTGCGGTTCGCGGCGTCACTGTCCTGCATCCAAACGACGACCAGTAAGACTCTGCCAGTTTGCTAACTCCTCTGCCGGCCCGGCTCGAACAGCTAGGCGAAGCAGTGAGACGAGTCAGCGGACTTGCCGAGTGGCAAGCATCGGCGTAGTCCCGTTTCGCGCTCTAATCTTGATCGTGATGAGCGCCCGCACTCGCGGTGAACACAGGCACCGGCTTCGGTCGGGTGGCCTGCGGAATACAAGACCTTCGGGGAACACGCAGGGCGCGGTTCCCTGTGTTCACGCGCGATCAACCGCCCGGCTTGTCGGGCGCAGCGGTGACGCAGGGGAAGCCGTATGGAAGACGAGGCTGAAGAGCCCACCGCCAAAACGAGATTCGCCGGACCGACTCGAGCCGAGATCTGGCTCGTCGGGGCGGCCTGGGCATTGTTCGTTTTCACGCTCGTGGCGGGATTCCGGTTCTGGTCCGGCCCGTCCCAATAGCTGCGTCTCCCCCGCCCATGATCAGAATGGCTTCCTCTGAGAGGCGGGGGCGGGGGCCGGAGCGAAGGACCACGGGCGTTCCGGCCCCCATAATCTCGCTGGCCTCGCGGCTTCTGCTCCTGTCGCGATGGAGCCGCCGGACCGGCCTGAGGATCGTGATCGCGAGGCCTTGCGCGAGCAAGCGCTCGAGCCTTCGCAACGGCGGTCCGGATGTCGTTTACCCCATAAGCAGTAAACACCCGCTCTCGTAAACTGTATCTTGGCGAGCCGCCTCCGGAGTCAACTTATCGCCCATAAGCGGTAAATTCGTGAGGCGTTTGCCTCATAAGCAGTAATTATGCGAGCTCGCGCAGCTCGGCTGACGGACCGTACAGGCCCTCAAGGACGCTGACTGCGTCCGCGATGTAGTAGCCTACACGCCTCAGCGGCACCCCCCGATGGTGCTGGGTGATCCACCCTTTTCGGACGCGGCTGTCAGCATCGAGGTCAAGTGTAAAGCTTGGCCAGAGCCGGCGTAGCAATTGGATCGATTGCTGGCGCATGAGAATTGGTTGGTCACGCTTGATCCGATCCAGGCGCCGACGCAGCTTGCGCCGCTGCTTCTCCTCTTGCGAAAGTAGGGGCGGCTTCTGCATGCCCTCTGCCACTCTAAGGGCCAACTGCTCTTCGTCGGCCGTACGCGGCTCCTGGCCCAGTCCGCGATCTGCATACCTCTGCCGCCAGCTCAACGGGAAAGCCTTTCTCATGCCTTTGCGATAGGCGTGCTCTCGCTTCAGCCAATTCCGGAAAGGCGCCTCGATGGCATCTACACGGCCTCCATCGATCGACGGGATCGGCGAGAAGAGGAGAAGCCCGACACGAGTTCCGAACAGACGCTTGACCCGATGTTTCGAAGAGAAGGCCGGATTTCGCCCCAGTATCTTGGCAAACATATCGTCCAGAGTGTCAGGCCATCCCGACAAAACCTTCGCGACGAGGTGAAGCTGATCGGCATAGTCGGCGATCGAACGGCCCTGATCAACGAGCCTGCTGGGCTTCACACGGTCCGTTGGAGCGGGAAGGTCTAAATCGGGAGGGGTGCCCGCCAGAACGCTTAGTCGATCAAGGACGGAGCAAACCTCGTTCGCAGGCATGTCGCCGAAGCATCCCGTCAGATCTGTTGGAACGATGCCTTTCAAAGCGCTCGACGACATGGTGCATCCGAAGCGCTTGGCCAGGGCGGCGCTGATCTCCACCGCGCCTCGTGGCGCTGGGAGGGCAGCAACCTCCGTCATCTGTCTACCGCAACCGCATCCCCAGCTGTCGGAGTTGCGACGGTATTCGAAGTCCTGTTGGCAGGAGTCACATTGATCGACGAGCAATGTCGCGTGCGTTGCACAGGCGGGGGCTGTGTAGACAGACCAAAATTCCCGCAGGATGCGTTGCTCTGGCCGCGGCTCCTCCGCGAGGCAGAGCGGGCAAAACCGCATCTTGTCGACGACGACGTGCCTCGTTTCCAACGGCTGTCCGAGCAGCTCGAGACGGTTGCGAACTGGACCTTCGTCAGGGTCGCGCCGCCTCATCCTCAGCAGATCGGCTACCGGCAGGCCAGCATGGGCCGCGAGCTTCTCCCATTTCGCAGTCTCGCTGGTGGGACCGAAGTTCCACATACCAATCGCTCGCCCGAAAGCCCGGGCGCTGTCATGATGGCAGCAAGCGGCAAAGCGGCGAAAATAGCCGTGCGCGTTCTCGCCGTACACCGGCAGCGGCACACAGCTGAAAGGAACGATCATCAGCCGGAAGAGAACAGCTTGTTGAGGTCGAACGGGTTACCCTTGACCTCGGGGTTCTTCGGGATGCGGTGATAACCGGCAGCCAGATCGTCCCATATCAGACATTGAGCCCGATTTTGAATTGCCCGGGCGACCGCGATGCGCAGGATCGTACGGAGTGGCCGGAGATATCCCATTGTGCACAGGAAGAGGTTCTGGGCTGTCTCCTTCTCAGCCAGCCCCGAGCGCTCGTTGAAGGGTAACGCCTTGTCGATTTCAGCGAGCAGTGCGCACCATGCATTTTTGCTGGGAGTATCATCCCAGTTATAAGCCGTGATGACGGTAGGCTCCTCAGTGAGATCATGTAGTTGGTCGTCCGCCTCGATGATGGTCGTCGTCTCGGGTAGGCCTGCCAGAACGAACGGAATGCCTGTTTCTTTGACGATATCCTTCAGCCAGTTTGCGACCTCGCTCTTCCCCTGCTCACCTTCCTCGCGCACGTTCTGGAACTCGTCGGCAATCACCATTTCGGTCCGAAAAGTCTTTAGGTCCGCCTTGATGTTCCGCGTCAGGGACATGCGGGTACCTCGGGTCGAATGATCGCCGCTGATTGCCCGAGTGAATTCCTCGGCTGCACCTTTGAGCTTGGGGCTGGGCGGGAACGACACGTAGATGACTGGCTTGGTGCGGATGAGGACGTTGTCCTCGATGATCTCGACCGGCGGATTGTCGGCGGCATAGTTCTTGAGGAACGAACTTTTTCCAACGCCCTTCATGCCGACGACGACGAGGCAGTTGGCCTCGGCTCCCTCGCTTGCACCCTCGCGCAACTGCTTCATGTTCGCGAGGAATTCGTCCGTGAAGCCTCGAGGGACGAAAATCTCATTGGCGACACGCCGCCGCTCCTTGTCCGGGACCGTGTTCCAGTCCTTCTTAGGTTTTGTCACGGCCGGGGTGCCTCCTCGCTATAATAATCGATGTCATCGTCGTTGAGTTTGCTGGATCCGGTAGACGCACCGGGGCTGCTGGGGACCTTCACGTTCCTGCTGCGACCGCAGGCCGGACGCGATCCGCCGCCAGCATTTTTGCGCCTGCTGCTGTTGTTCCTCTTGCGTTTACCGGCGCTATGGGCGGCTGCGGTCCCGGCAGTTGCCTGGCCTTCCTCGTCCATTTGTCGCTGCCGGACGTCCTCGAAGCTGCCCACCGGCGTCGTCCTGATGCAGTCGCCGAAGGGAGCGATGCCGCCTATTTGTCGGATCCGAGCGATCATCTGGCGACCCCGAATCTTGGTCGATTCCGGCATATCTCTATCCAGGTCGGCCGCCAGCTTCGCCTTGGCCTCCTCGAGTTCAGCGATGTTCACTTCGCCGTCGTTTCTGGCTTTCACTACCGCCTTGATGGAGTCGTGAGCCCAGACAGAGAGGCCGGTGGCGTAGGCCCGGGAACGCGGTTCCACCTTGACCCTAACGTGGTTCTCGCCGTGTTTGATATGCGGAAGATAGACCTGGATGGCACCAAGGTCAGAAGGGTCGTAGCGGAACGTGACCTCGATCTTGCCAGAGGCGTTCTTGGAAAGCCTGCAGAACTCCGGGTCCGTCAGATACGCGTTGAGCTCGGACGACTGATAGAACAGGTCCTTGAACCTGATGCCGTCGCGCCTGAGTATGCGAGTCTCGATCCTCCCGAACAGAGGGATGAGCTCGCGCGCGTTTTCGACTTGGGCCGGCGGGTATTTGAGGATCTTCTCGTTCCAGAGCCTCCGAGGCACGTCCTGGATACCGTGGTGCTTGCGAGCCATGAAGACGTCGATGATCCATGCATGGATCTTCGCCAGCAACTCCTCGAAGGTGATGACAGCGTTCTTCTTCGGGTCGTAATCCTCGCGCTTCAAGATGTTGCTGAAGGTCGTTCCGCGCTGCTCGGCGAGAAGGGTGCGGTTTAAAGTGCCGAGGAAGCTCTCAACGCCTCCCTTCAGGCGCCCTTTCCTGCCAGCCTTAGCGTCGACGACCTTTATCGGGAGCGACGGCGCCAGAGCCTTGATGTCGTGGCCAAGGTTCTCCGGGGCGCGATCGACCGACAAGCGCCGCGGTCGGCCGCAAACATTCCAGGATCCCTTGATGTCCCAGATGCCCGCCGCTTTGTAGATCTCGACGTAGCCTTTCGGAAACATGCCGTTCCGCAGCAGCTGCAGGATCGTGTGCGCGCTGGGCGGGTCGAAGCCGACGTGCACGCCCCAAGGTGCTCCTGTGCACCGATCAACTCCGAATGCGACAATGGCGCGACCCATGGGTGCGCCGGTCATCCCATCCATTACGAACAGATCGCTCTTCGTGTGGTCCGCCTCGACATCGTCGAGCGGCGCCTCAGGCCGCTCGCGCCGCGTAACCGGCCCGAGCGCCTGATACTTCTGATCGGAACCGTACCGGCGTTCGAGTACGTAGTCCCGGCCTAGCTTGCGGATCGCAGTCTGAATCGCCTTGTTGCCGGGAGCATCGAGCTGGTCCTTCGGCTGCCGTTGGCGGTTCACCAGGCGTACGCGTGTGCGGATAGAGCTGGCTAAGGTGTCGAAGGAGCGGCGTTCCAGGGTGAGGTATACTCGTTCAATCTCCTCGCTGATGATCTTACTGACCTCGAAGCAGATGCGCGGATCGCGGTTACCCTTGAAGCCATGTTGTGCGATGAGGTCAGCAGCGGTGATGTCCTCTTCCTTCCGGCCAGCCGCCGCAGCTCGCCGCTTCGCGCGCTTCACCCAGCGCTTGACGAGATAGGGCTGCGGAGGGCTTGGATCGGCGATGTGCGCTGCCACGCGGGCTATGGCCGCAGCGAAATCTTCGTGTGAGGGCCGGTAGCTTAACCTGCGCGCGAAGATTTCTTTGGTATAGGCAACGCCCCTTTCCGCGTCCTCGACGTCGGGCTGCGGGAACATCGCAAGATCGGCAGCCGCTGAGGCGTATTCCTCGTCCTTCTCGTTCGTTTCACCTCGCAGAATGCTGGCAGCCCCGGTGCAGATCAGGTTGCCAAGCTCGGCGTCCGTGACGCTGAGCAGCTCGTTCGTGCGAGGATTCAGGAAATCCAGCGTGCTGCCCCGCCGCCGCTCCATGAGCCAGTCGCCCGCCTTGTAGCGCAGGCGGTCATCGACGGTGATGTCATAGCGCGGAGACACCACGGCTTCCGTTTCCGCGACGATGGTGCTGAGAGCATTCACGCGGCGGCCCTCATGCGAAGCCCCATGTAGACGGCGACTGGGGCGCCGGCGGTGGCCGGCAAACTGAGCTGGGGAGAGGCAAAAGGCAGAATGCGCTGACGCGGCGGGCCCGACTTGTCAGTCCAGATCATGCTATTTTCGGTGAGCGGTAACGTGGGGTCGTAGTCCACCACGCCATCGCAAATCATGGACAGAAGGTTTTCCCACGAGCCGCTGTCGCAGGCTCTCACATCTCCACGGCGGGTCGCCTCGATGATGTCGGCCGCGGGACGCGGTATCTCCTCGAGTAACTCACGGGTGCGCATGCGGAGGTCAACTGACGTTGCGTCCGCCAGACATCTCCAGAGCATGTCCGTGTTCCCGCGCAGCGGTTCCTGAAGGAGCATGCTGTTCAGCGTGACGCTGTACCGCCAGCCCTCATGACGCTCGACCTCCTTGCCGATCTCGACGAGCTCGCTTCTGAGGCCGGGATCCGCGTAGTCATCCTCGTGTTTGGTTTCATGGATTTCAGCGCCAGCGGCAGTGAGGACGGCAAAGTCGGGCACTCGCAGCGACATCCGTCCCCCGATTGGCACCCTGAGACGGCAGGGTTGGGCTCGCACCAATTTCACCGTCGTGTCCAACTGAGCGACAATGATAAATCGCTCCTCGATTGAGGACTCGCTGACCCTCATACCGAGGGGCTTGGTGCAATAGACGATCTGGGTGTTCCGCCGCCGCGAACGGGTGTGGACCCGGCGAACAGGGGTATCGCTGATCTTGATCCCAAGCGGCCAGTCGACTTGCAAACGTCATCTCCCTTCTGCGTTTCAGCTAATGACAAAACGTGATTTAAGGCAGATAAGGTTACAACATAGGATGTCAACTCATACGGAGATAAGATTACAATATGCCCGTTGATCCGGAGAGGGTTAGACTTATTCTCGAACGAGCTTGGCCCGATGGCATCCCGGATGAAGAGCGGGCGCTTTTCGACTCGCTCCCGGATGAGCGTGCCCAACGCGTTCTCAGGCGCCTGGAGGCGATTCTATCAGTTGCGGCCGGCGAGCCGGTTGGTGTGGCGGCGGCGTCGCTGGGGGTCGACCGCCCGGCATTCTTCCGCCTGCGCCGCGCATGGTCGCAAGGTCGCTCGCTTCGAACGATTACCCCTTTCGCTGGGCGTGCCCCTCGGCGGCTTGGGCCGTCAACGGGCGATCACAGCGGACTGGTCGAGCAGGTGATCCGCGCATCCTCACCAAACGCATCAGCCCGCGCCATGGCGGACGAGGTTGTGAAACAGGCCGGTGGAAGCATCTCCTTGGACGCGTCGCTTGGCATGGTGCGTGCCGCGAGAATGCGGTTGTCAGCCGATCCGGATTATCTTCGCGATCGACTTGGCCGGGTTCTGCTTGTGGACGTTTGTGCCGTATCTCTAGTTGTTTACGACGACGGGGGGAGAATTCGGCCAATGGCTGTGGCGGTGGTCCTGGATCGAGCCTCGCGGCTCATCCTTGGCCATTCGGCTTGTGTCGCTACGGCAGCGGTGGAAGGTCAGATGAAGGCAGTTCAGGCGACGGCGGTCATACGTTCTAAATCGGACAACCGGCCGACCCTGAAGTCTCCGCATCTCGAGGTGGTGATCGGATATGGACCGGACGGGGCCGTTGAGGACCTTGCCGCCGCGGCCCGTTTGGTTGGCGCCGATGTTATCGAGAAAGGTGATCGTCGGTGCGGGAGCCGGCTACTTTCCTTGATCGGACATCGGTTATCTCGGCTTCGGCTGCGACCTCGAGCAACGAATCCCTCCTCCATCTGGGCTGAGAGCACGGCCGGCTTGAGCTTCGCTCCGATGGATCAGGTCCGCGCCAATGCGCTGATCAACGAAGCCGTGCGGGATCACAATCGAGCACGCCTCATCGGGCTCGCCGGCAACGATGGAAGCGACGACGGCAACCTGGTCGAGCGCTACCTCGAAAAATTTGTGCAGCTTACGAACGCAACCGACGGAGTCGCTTTGCTGAGCCAAGGTTGCGCGACACTGCGCTCAGCTTTTCAGGAGTAGCCGCTACGATTTGTTCGGCTGGCAGCTGGACCGAGAGCTCAGCGCCGCCGCCCTGAGATGCTCGAGGACGTCATGATCTTGCTTGAGCTCGCCCGCGATCGGTGGCGGCATCCAGAGTTCCCGCAGGTAGAGCTCGGCCGCCTCGAGTGTAAGCAGAGCGCCACCCTTAGGTATGGTTGCTAGTCTTGCCTCCGGTGGTCTTGTGGTGAGGCGAAGCCGAAGCCAGACGCCCTTATGCCTGTCACCGAACAGTGCCGTCGCCAGGTTCAACCGACCTGGGCTTAGGCGGCGAGAGGAGCGGATGTCGAAAGGCAGCTCTGAGAGAAGGACTTCAAGGCGCTCCCAATCTTCCCCAGAGAAAACTTCGAACGCCAGGACGGGGCGGCTCCCCTGCCCTGTTGGGAAGCCACCCCTGAAGGCTTCCACAACCGCGAGCCCAACTGACGCGGCCTCCAGCCCTGAGACCGCCAGCACAACGCCCCGCACCTCGTGTGCGCCGACATCGATAACGAGCGTGGCGATGGGCATGACTGCACCCCCGGAACCGTCGTCGACAGGGAGCCCGACTGTGCAGTGCTCGACCACGAAGTCGGCGCCAATGGCGTACGAGTTCGGGGGGATGCGATGCTCGAGCCTCCGCTTCAGGTTGCTGCGGACAGCGTCCAGGCTTGGCATAGCCACCTTGCGTCCGGCTGCGATCGCCAACGCCCGCTCCCCAAGGCGGGTCAAGCTTGCACCGGGAAGCTGCTGTACCGCTAGGTCGAGGATTTCGTGCTGCTGGATGGTGAGATGGTCTCGGCGCTTTCGTGGAGCACCGGATCCCGCGAGAGCCTCGGGGCGCCCAAGTTCCCGCCAGGCCCGGGCCAGCTTGTGAAGCGAGTGGATGGAGATGCCAAGTTGGGCGGCTTCACGTTCCCCGACCGCCCGCCGCGGATCATCGAGGTAACGCTTTACGGCGGCGATCCGGTGACGGACCTCCCTGCGCTTGTGCAGTGGCACGAGCGACAGATTCTCGTCGTCGAAGGTCATAACAACCTCCTTCCTTGATGATGTCTAGGAACGTGAAATGTGAAGTGGGGACGAGCCAACCCCGCAAACAAATGGCTGTTATGACCCCGCCTCTGCTAAACAATACCTTCTGTCAGCAGAATGTGCAGTTGGCTCTATTTCCGCCTTGGAAACTATGTCGGTTTTCTGCGGATTTTGACGCACAAAGTCGGCGAGTCAGACAAGAGACGCCCGCAATCTCCACGGAAAGTCTTTCGTCTTTGTTTGTGGTCCACCCCGCTTGTGGTTATAATTCATCAGACTACACCGCGTGACTGACAATTGGGGGCGGACCGAGACGGAGCACAGAACATGAGGAAGTTCCCTAAACCTGCGCTGGGCGATGTTTTTGATGCAATTGACTTTCTGGCTGATACGGATCGAAAAGACCCGCAAACGCAGCTATTGCGATGGGCAGCTATGGCAGGTGATCGACCAGTGACAGCAGCCTTCCAGGTCTGCACCGCTCCGCCAAGCCTCTCATGGATGGGGGGCGAGCGTTTTCACTGAGGCGGCAAGCTCGCTCAACCTCACCGCGAGTTGACGCCCTTCGGTCGGCCCGCCCTTGTGTACGATGCCGAAGACCTCACCCGCATCGTTCAAAATGGGACCGCCCGACATGCCCGGCGTCAGCTGCTGTGTGACCTCAATCAGTTGGACACCGGACCTCGCCGTGAGCGAACTTACCTTCCCAGGGCGGATATTTATCCGTTCTCCGAGACCCCAGTCGGGGAAGCCCACAGCCGTCACCGTGTCGGCCACAGCGGCAGGCACGGGCGCAGGCTCGAGTTCATGATACTCAATCGCGGGTATCAAGCTTGAATCGAGCACCGCCACATCGCGATCCTTGTCGTAGTGCAGCACCTTGGCCAGGAATTTGGTCGTGTGCCTCGAGGGGTGGAGCACTTCCACCTCGGCAACGTCTTTGACGCGATGGGCCGCGGTGATGAAGCCGACCCCTTTGAGGAAGAAGGCCGTGCCGTATTGGTCTGGATGCTCGACGACCCAGACCGAACGCTCGCGACGCTCCGCGTCCGTAGGGGTCAGCTTGATCGGCTTTGCGGGGAAGCTCTTGTTGTAGCGCTGGGCCAAGGAGCGCACGACGGGGTCGGTCTGGCCCTTCAGGTGCGCTACGTAGGCGAGCTTGCCCCGCAGATGGGCGGCGAGGCTGCCCTTGCCGCCGTTGGAGGAATACTTCGCCTCGGCATTGGTCAGGCCCAGCTTCTCAACCGAATGCAGCATCGCCCGGATGCGCCGGACGTAGCGGCGGTCGACGTTAAGGCCGGCGTTGATCTTCACGCCCGTAACGATTCGTCGTGAATTGCGGTCGGCGTAGTGCGCCTTATCGGGGTGGACCACGAAACCATTGTTGGTGATCGCAGCACGCAGCTCCCGCGCCAGCAACTCAGGGGAGAACCGGCCGACTGCCGGAATGAGCCCTTCGAACAGCGGAGTCGGCGGTTGGTAGCTGGAGAAGGTGATGTCGTCAGCGTAGCGGGTGTAGATCGCGCGTGATGCCTTGGCGATAATCAGGAGGTCTGTGTCGAGGCGGTAGCAGATCATGTTCGACAGGACCGGGCTCGTGGGGGCTCCTTGCGGAAGCTGGCTCATGTGACAGCACAGTCGAGCGACAATTTCCGACACTCGATCGTTGAGCCCAATCGCCTTGAGGAGCCCCACGACCCGCTTTTCGGTGATCGTCGGAAAGAAGTCTTTGAGGTCGAGATTGACGACCACGCGTCGCCGGCAGTGAGCTTCAGCGTTGGTCTTAACCGAACGTGCTGCCACGAAGCCGTGGACCGGATTGCGCACGCGGTAGAGCTGGTCCAGCAGGGGCGCGAGCTTCTGCTGGATGGTCTTCAGCCGCTTGTCGGGTGCGGTGATGGTGCGGACCTTTCCCGAACCCTTCGCGATATTGAACTGCGAGTACATGCGGCCGCGATACCACCAGATCTTTTTTAGCTCGGCGGGGCTCATTTTGAGATGGGTGAGCAGCGCAGATTCGTCGGCGAGTTGGGGCGGGATCTGGATAGGGAACCGCTTGCCGAAGGCGCGACGGGTGGATTGCACGAGGTCTCCCTTCCAATCCCGCGGAGGTTGCCCAAAGGCATACGCGAGCACGATGTGTGGAGACGTTCGCTCTTAAGCCGCAGTTGCACAGCCCGTATGCGAAGGAAGACCCCGTGCCGTTGAGTTTATCAGCAGTCACTCAGTTGATCTAGCGGGCGATCGACAAGCGGCCATTGAGGAGCGAGAATCTATGCGAAGACGCTAGCGCGGGTGATCAAGCGTATGCCCGCTATCAGAACGGGGACATATCAATCCCGCTTCTTCATGTAGGGTGGGGGGAGGTGAGTGCGCATGAATGGGGATGTTGATGAAGTATGCTCCTTGGCTGGCCCGTCGCCGTCCCAGCCCAGGAAGGTAGCTGAGGTGCGAGTGCCCCTCCCCCTCCCGGTAAGCTCCTTCTTTTTAAGACTCTGTTCCGACTGAGGCTCCCCACACGCTGAACGCTTGTGGCGCCGCTGTGGCGCTTTAGGGGAATCGCCTGGAATGATCGGGCACTGGATTGTTCTCTTGGCTCCGGTAAAGCGTCTTCATCCTAGCCGTTGCTTGCCGCGCTTGGCCGAGAAGTGCTCGGAGGATTCGCAACGCGATCCACAAGCAGGGCACCACGACAACCGCGATGACCAGCAAGGCGAGTGCCGGATATGCAACCGCCAAATAGGAAACCGGCAACGCTACGGCGTTTTCAACGGTGCTGGCGACTGGATGAAGAACGCCGCCTGATCCGGTGCTGGCGGCAAGCCTGACCTTACTTCGCGTAGCCTGCAACCCTAAGGCGGCAGGAAGCCCCCCGAATATAACGACGGCAATCGCGACCAGGTGGAGCGTCGAACCGTGATCGAGCTTGTTCGTAAGCCAAAGACCGATGATCACGCCCGCGAGCGGTTTGGCAAACAGCCCAATTGCATCGAGGAGATGCCCGAACGGGGGCAGTTTGTCGGCCAAAATATGAATTATATACAGCGTGCCGACGATACCGATGAACATTGGGTCGGCGAACCCCGCAAACTCCGGGCGTGTCAGCAGCGGATCGTCGATCCAACCCATCCGCAAACCGACGCCGAGGATCAGCAGCGGCGCAAACGGGTCGAGGGTCAGCGCCAGGGGAATGGCAATGAGCCTTGCGGCAAATGTGAGGTCGGTCAATTCCATCGGGCGATTCCCTTTGTCCAGCGCGGGAGTTGGCAGAGCGGCTAGGGATGACCGCGACTTGGTGCGATCGCATCGCGGACACGCTCCATCGCCGCCTCCTCGACCGTTGCGCGCAGCGCGATCCGACGCTGGATCCGGTCGGCGGCGGCTTGGCGCGCGCTTTCCGTTTTAAGCTCGGATGCGTCAGCGATGGACTGCTCAAGCGCCCGGTCGAAAGCAGCGCCGGAGCGGTAGATTTCGCCATCAACCGTGGTCGCCGCTCCAATACCGCGGGCAGCGATTTCTTCAGCAGTCTGCAACTTTGCTGATTTGACGTAGACTTCCGTCATCGCTTTAACCTGCTCTGTTTGTGCTGCGTAAAATTCGGTGGCGGCCGCGACGACGCCGTTCAGCCGCGCTTCGACCAGCCGTACTTCGGCGTGGCGTTTTGCCTTCCGGATGGGCGAAGGCAGCAGGGCATCGACGACGCGCTGGCCGATGGTTTCTGGCGCAGATTCCGCGAGCAGGTCATCGGTATGCCGCCGGATGTCGATCGCAAGCCGCGACACGTCGGCGCGCGCGGCGTGGGTGCGAGCCGTGAGGCTGCTAGAAGTGGTGGCGGGTCCAACGCCAAGGTCGGCTTCGATCGCGGTGCGGGTGGTGTCTTCGGTCATGACTCTTCCTCCTGGTTGATCTCAATGAAATGGGGCATCGGGGTCGCGTAGGTTTTGGGCGGCGTCGCGGACGGTCTGGTCCATTGCCCTGAAGGCACTCGCCTTTCGCAACTCGTTGTCGACGAGCTCGTCGTCGGCCGCGCGTCGTCTTTCTCGAGCGCTTGCCACGACGTCGTCGTGCAGCCACTCGTCGAACACACTTGCGGCCGCCGCCCGGGCAACGCGTACAGACCGCTCGACGATTTCTCGTTCCAGATCGACGCGCGCCTGTCGTGCCTTCTTGGACGACAGTGCAGTGCTTGTCGCTTCCACGACCAGCGTCTCGTAGGCCGTGAGCACAGCGGCGTTCAGCATCGTCTCTTGGTCGACTATCCGCGCTATTTGACCGGTGGCCTTAAGACCCTCCGCACGCCAAGCCGCTGACTTGCTGTCTTGGATGGATTTATAGGCGGCGTCGTAAGGTCCGAAGGGAGCGGTCAATTTCGTTACCAAAGGCGCGAGTTCGATGAATAGGCTTAGCAAAGTGATGATCCAGCCGGTCAGCTTGACCTCAAGACCTTGGACAGGATTGGCCCGAAGTTCGGCGAGTGCTGCGCGGCGGGAGAGGAAATCGTCTGCGCGCGACGTCGTTTGCTTGAACGAGCCGAGCTCTCGGTCACGATCCGCTTTTAGCTTGGTCAAACGCCGATCGATCTCCACAACTTGCGCGGTAACACGCATGGTTGCGGCTCGGGCGTTCCCGGCAAGCTGATCAGCGCGCTGCTTCTTGATGATATAGATAGTATCCGCACCGCGCTTGCGTGACCCGCACGTTCCGTCCGCCTCACACGCGGCCGCAGCCGAGGCGCGGTCAGCTTCTGCTATCCTGGCGCTAGCTTGTTCTAGTAGGCGCTGGCGCTCTTTCTCGAGGCCGGGAATATCGCCATAGCGGGCATTCAACCGCGCCTGTTGTGCGGCAATGTCCCGCTCTTGATTGACGGCAACTTGCACGTCGAGCTTGCCCTTGAACAGCACAAGTTCGGCAGTTTGCGAGACACACAGGGCGATGAGGACGGCACCGAAAATGCGAAGGCAAATGGCCCATGCCGACATGCTGAGCTGCCCCGACTCAAGCTTGTAGATTGCGAGTAGAAGCAGGCGGTCTAGCACGAGGATCAAGCCCCCCCACAGCAACCCCCCCGCGATGTAAATCGGCGCGCCATGGCCGGGCGCGACACTGGCAAGCGTCCCGGTACCGCTGATTGCCGCCACGGCCGTAGTCGCGAGGATTGCGCAGCCGGCGGCGGTGTATCGGGGTCGCTCCAGCCAGCAGCTTTCGTCTTGCAAGAGTTGCGGATGCGCCCCGCCCATCCACCAAAGAGCGGTGCGCATCCGATCGGCAGCACTGGTCCTGGAGGTGCTCATGCCGCAACTCGCGACCAGGTCGGACCAGACGGACGGCGGCTGAGCGCAAAGTTAGAAAGTTTGCAGCGATTGTTCGTCTTACGCGTGAAGAAGCGGTCAATGAATGAAATGCCGGCGACGCCAACAGCATTGCGCAGCTTGTCGCTTAGGCAATGCCGGCTGGCGACGAGATGCACCTTGAGTCCGTAGGCCTTCTTGAGTTGAGCGAGAAGCGGAGCGTAGCCACCGTCGCCGGACGCGAGCGTCAGGATACGTACCCCCGCTTCCACCATGCGGACGATCTCTGCCTTGACCAGATCGTCGCAATTCTCCCGCGCAGAAATGCAGCGAAAGCCGAATCCTTCCAGTACGACCTGCTCCATCGGATTCAGGTAATTCGAGCATACGATTGAATGGGAAGGGTTCAGGTGGCGTTCGGTACGCAGGAAGTTCACAAAACTCAGTAGGTCAAGCGTGCGACGCTGGCCGCACATGTTGATGTTGTCGGCGTCGGCGATAAAGCCGTGGATTACTGGATTGATCATGCTGCCCTCTCCTTCGAGTTGCAGCAGACCAAATATCCGCGGTTCGGTCGGAGCGCGAACGCGCCAAAGCGAACTTTAACTGTGTATTAACGTCGTCGAATTGCGCGAGCGGGCATCACCGTTGGATTTCACGGTGCGTGGCCAAAGGCCGGGACGTCAGGACGCCGACTGATGCTGGTCGGCTCGAGCTAGAACGAACAGCATGCAGTTATAATCTTGCCGCCAGTCACTTAACTCTCTCTGAACGCGATAGCCTGCCGCATCCATGAGTGAACGGATCAGCGACAGATCCCCAGACTCTGAGAAGCCGAACACGATTTTGCCATGCTCAAGCAGGTGATCACCGACGTCGCGAAAAAACGCCTTTATGCCGCAATAATCTTCGTCGGCAGCCCCCCTTTCCAGGACGTCGCTGGGGCGAGAGCCGTGGTAAGGCGCATTCCAAGTCACCACATCAAACTTGCCGCGGATAGCGTTGAACCCGTCGGACAATATCGCCTCTGCATGATCGAGGCGATGCCGACGAAAGTTTTGCCTGGTATTTTCTACCGCGTCTGGATTGACGTCGCTTGCTACCACTCTCGACGCTCCGCGCAGCCCGGCATAGACGGAGATCACTCCGGTGCCGCTGCCGATTTCGAGAAAGCTCAGGCCGCGAACGTCAGGAAAATTCTCTAGGTAGAAGGCACTCGACCAATCGTAGCGCGGGCTCCAGACGTTTGGCAGAACCAGGATACTGAGGCCGGCAACGTTAGTTTCGTAAGGTTCGTCGTGCGCTCGCATGTGATCGAGCGCGGCCGGGGTCGTCGCGTGCAGGCGGTAGTGGGAGCCGTCGGTCATCTGAACTCACCTTCCGATCGGGCCTGGAAGTAATGCTCGTCGAGATCTTTGGGGATGCGCAGGGCTTCGCGTTCCGGGACGCGCTCCAACCAGGCCGAGACCAGTCGGACCTGAACCTTCGGATCAAGCATGACGCCCCTTGGATCGCTTCCGACGAGCGAGCGGGCCTGCAGGAGACCGTGGAAACACAGCTGGCGGGTCAGGTCTATTTCATCCGCCGTTTCCCACTCCTGCTGACGATCGAAGTTGATCGGGTAGCCGCCATTCAACAGCACAACAGTCGACTGGCCGATTGTGCCGGTCGCCGGGCCGAATGCGCATGACGCGCCCAAAAACCGACCGATTGAAGCAAACTCGGTGTTACTTGACGAGCAGCTCGCAAAAACAACCGAAGGCGCGAGACTGCATAGTGAGACGCCGGCCAAACAATCGCGGCCGGTCGCTCCAAGGATCAGGTTTGAGGTTGCGAGTAGTTCATCAAGCGGGCGAGAAAGCTCTGCCAATGTGCCTGATAGCGGTCTGATGTCGTGGACCGCCACGGGAAGGCCGAGGGCGCGTAGCTGCAGGGCCAGTTCTGATCCTACGGCTCCCGAGCCTATGATGCCGACGGAGGCTTTGGCGAGTAGCTCCAAGCTATCGAGCTTGCGCAGGATGCCGCGACCGACAATCTGGCTTTCGAATATAAGCTTCGCCGCGGATCGGCAGACCAGGACCGTAGGATACTTCCAAGGGCTACGCATGCCCGCGGTCGTTTGCTCTACACCGGCCATGCCGGACGCGAAGGAAGCTGGGACGCGATCATGAAGTCTGCCACCCTCATCAAGGATCAGCGACGCTCCCTGTAGAGTCTGGATCGGTACGTCATCAGGACTGCTGTAGAGACGGCTAACGCCGCCAGCTTCAAGGTCTGCAATGGTGGCCGGAATGGTCGAATAAGGCTTCCCGGCCACGACGATGTCTCGGTCGTCGAGCGCTTGCTGGACCCGCTTGAGGAGCGGGGCGACCGACGGCAACAGGTGCTGGACGCAAACAAGGTGGTTAGGTTTGGCCATACGCCTACGAGTCGCCCACTCTCGTGTAAACGAGCTGGAGGTCGTAGTCGTCGTTAAAGTCTCTCTTCAGTTCGACGGAAAGCGCCAGCGAATATGGACGCCGTCTGAGCCGCCTAACGACATTGTCGACCTCGTCCTGCTTCTCGTGGAAGAAAATAATCCGCTCGGCAACGTCCTTCCAAAACTGCGTTTTGCTGCCGCGTTCGACGCACGCGGTGCCAACCATCTTGGGCTGGGAAAGCGCTTCCGCGCCGAGCCCTTCGAAGAACCGTGCTTTCGCGTTAGCTTCATCAAATAAGGAAACGTAGTTGCACATCAGAAAGTTCGCCAGACCCAGTGGAAAGTAGAAGCTCGGCATAAGCTTCTTGACGTCTCTCGAGATCCTAACCGGAAGCATCAGCTTGCCGAACGGAGAGATCTGGGTGAGGTCATAGTGTTCCGCCAACCTCGAGCTCGCCGCATACACCGGCTCGTCGCGGATGGGACGGTTGATGGCATCGTAGAGGCTGTCGATAAATATATCGACGATATCGCGGTAATTGACGCGTGAGTCATATTGCGCCTTTCCGCGAGCGCGCGCAACGCGCTGGACCTCCGCCTGCAGCGCTGCTTCCTTCTCCGCATCCGAACCGTACGTCTTGTGGGTAACGGCCTTGCTTTCCTTGGTCGTCGTTAGCCGCGAGTTATCGCCCAGACGCTCCGTCTGCTGCTTGGCGATCTGGTGGAAGCGAAATCTCTCCTGAATATTATATGAGTTCGCACACAGCCTGTAGGTGTAGGCCTTCTTCCACCCCGCTTTCATAATTTCGCTAAAAAGTGCTTTCCTCTGATCGTCGTCCAATTCATCCAGTACAAACTCTGCAACCTTCACGGTGGCATTTTTATTTCTCAGCAGGTTCTTCAAGGCGTGGTGAGGGGCATAGTCCCGCCTTTGGTTGCGCTTAAAAGCGTCTAGGACGAAGTGCTCCTTATCGATCCCGGCCCGGTCGGCGTAGAACAGCGCCGAGCGACCTCCATAGGCAATCCCCCACTCCTCTCCCAGTTCGAGCTGTTTTCCCTCGAATACCGCCTGATCAATCAATTCAAAGTCCCCGAAAATGTCCCCTGGTTCGAAGAGCTTGATCGGGCGATAGGCGTAACGGGACTTCGACTCGCACTCGACGAAATGCTCCTCGTAAACTTCGATAAAGCCACTGATCAGGATAGAGATGCTCGCCCGAGCGTCAGTCCCCACAGCTTTGAATGGGTTCTCCGAGTATCCCCAAGGAAACTCTCGCAAGATTAACTCCCGGCCTTTGAGAAATGGCACGAGCCACGGCCGTTCCCCGCTGATCAGATCCTGGACGAGTTTATCCTCGTCGTACTGCATCCTTTTTTGATCCACGCCGTCGCCCCCGGTCAGAGCGTCACTGGTTGCAGGTGGTCGAACAGCCGCGAGTGGGATATTCGCAAGCCCCCGAAATGTCCGAGCAGCCTGCAGATGGACGCCGCCTCTCGCCGATCCTGCCCGAGGGTGGGTTCGTCCGCAATGAGGAAGTGGATGCCCCGATAGAGGGCCGCACCAAGCGCCAGCCGCTTGCGAAGTACGAATGGCAGGTCGAGCGGATGGTCTCCCGATGCCTTCGAACCGAGCCCAAGGTCTCTCGCCGCCGATGCGGGATCGTTCGCATCCTTTAGTTGAGCGCGGACGGTCCTCGCGAACAGTTGATAGGTTGGATTCTGGAAGTGAAAGCTGACGTGGCGGCCAGGCGTTCGCCAAGGTTCCACGCGTTGGCCGTTCACCCTGATCTCGCCGCCCTGCGGTTTCAACAGACCACTCAGGAGTTTTGACAGTGTCGTTTTGCCGGCGCCGTTCGGGCCTCGAAGATGGTGTGATTGCCCCGCCTCGAACGTCAGGTTAAGCCCGTCAAAGATCAACCGGTTGGCCGTGTAACCAAACGTAAGATCGACAAGCTCGATCTCGACTGGTTCCGGCGCGAGCCCTTGCGGAAGTTTGGAGACGATGTGGGGAGCCTCCTCCTCCGAAACGATCCGCTCGACCGGACCGGTATGCCACTCGTCGAGCCGATTATCGGCGATAATTGCGACGCCGTCGCGCTGTTGCAGCCACTCAAATAACGAACTCCGCGTGTCTGATGCGAGCTGCTCCAGGGCGCAATCGATCGCGAGATGCTTCGGCCGGCAGAGCGAAGCCGCGACAATGGCGACGACAACCTGTTCTCCGCCAGAAAGCGTGAATGGGTTCTGCTTCAGCACGCGCTGTAGCCCAAGCGCCTCAAGTGCCTGTCGGCCATGCTCGAGCGACTCTTCGTCCTTTGCGGCAAGCTGGAATTCCGCCTCCACGGTCGGGGCGAGTCCCGAAAGCGACATCGCTGGGTCCGGTCCCACATAGGCATTCCCGGTCGGCACGACTTCGGCCGATGGGTCATTTGGAAGCCCAACCAAGTCTCGCAGCCGCGCCGAACGGCCGGAGAAGTTCCTCCCTGACAGGACAATTAGATCCATAGCGCCAACCCGATGCCAAGGACCGAAACAATTAACACGCCAAGGCTGAGTGGTGTCGATCGCAGCCTAGCCGACGAGAGGCTGTAGTCCGAGGCTAGCAGATCACGGTGTGACCACAGCTCTGCTCGCCCCAACGAGGCTTCAAGCAGGGATGCCACCAATGGAACGATCATGGAGGGGAGCGCGCGAGCTCCGCTTAACCCGGACGTGGGCAGTCCCTGCGCCCTCCGGGCATCGACGATGGCACCGATTCGACGCCGGATCTCGGGCAGAAACAGGATTGGCGTTATGAATAACAGGCTGACCCACCGCGGCAGCCGGACGTCCTCAAAGAAAGCGCGCAGGTGCAACGGCTCCTGGACCAACGGCATAATCATCCATTGAACGCCTGCCCCGACGATGCATATCCTGATCCAAAGTCGGACTGCTCGTTCCGCGCCTTGGAGACCACCAGGATTAATCGCCCAGCCCCAGATAAGCAGCAGGGCTGCGAGCAGGGGCAGTGTCGAAGCGAGGAAAAGCGCGTGCACACGCATCTGGCGAGCTGCGATCAAGCCGGCAAGCGCGAACGCATATATGAGCGCAGTGGCGGCTAGCTCTTGGAGCCAGAATGCCGCTGCGCCCAAGGCGCAGGGGACGAACAATCGGACACCGGAATGGATGCTCAGCACGGGGGCAGAAGCGAATTGCGCTCTAGAACCGGATTACGGAACCGCTCCAACACGCTGCGGGGCAAAGACTTGAGGACAAAGAATGCGGCAAGAAGCTGGAGCAGCTTGTCGATAGGCTCGCTTGCAGCGCCGCTGAGAAAGACCGCTTTCCATATCTGTTGGCCGGTGCCCACAAGCGCAGCAGTAATAAGATCGCGACCGCTCCCTGCCACCCCTCCGAAGACGTACACAATGACTGGCGCGGAAACGATGCCGGTGATTACGCCAAGCACAATTCCCGCAGGCACGAGCCGAGCGAGGGACCGGAATATCGCGAGATACTTGGCAGCCATATACACGACCAAGCCGATGACCGCCTGTGTGCCAATGAACCACACGTAAACGGGGTTGATGATGGCGGCGGCGACCAGGAAACTGAATATCCCGACCAAGATTGCGGAACGCGGCCCTAGCAAGACCGCGGCAAGCACGGTGCCAATCGAGTCGAGGAAGATTGGGAGTTTCAGGACGTGCACAAGGCCGCCCAGGGCGACGTTGAACGCGATAAGCATGCCCATCAGAGCGATCTGTCGGTTAGAAAAGGTCACGGCCATCTCCTTTGCGATCCGATTACGGGATGGACGCCAGTGGCGCAGCCGCCGAGCGCGAAAACTCCAACCGTGAAAATTCACGACCTTTATCTTGGCCAGTGCAATGAGCAATCTGTTAGTGCGCCGAGGGGGAGACCCATGCAATTCCTGCTCAACACTTGGTATGCTGTGGCTTGGAAGGAGCAGCTGGCCAACCGTCCCCTGGGACGGACGGTCGCGAGCCAACACCTTCTCCTTTATCGCCGAAAGGATGGTTCGCCGGCCGCGTTGGCCGACACGTGCCCACATCGCTTCGCGCCGCTTAGCGCTGGCAGGCTCGAGAACGACATCATCGAATGCCCTTACCACGGCCTCAAATTCGACTCTGCGGGCAGGTGCGTTTTCAATCCCCACGGCGCCATAACGCCAAGAATGGCGATTCGCAGCTACCCGGTTATTGAACGACACGGCATCATATGGGCTTGGATGGGCGACACCGAGCTAGCAGACGAAACCTGCGTTCCGGACTTGGGTTTCATGGACGAATCGTCAACCTTCAAAACGGTCCATAACTATTTCGGTGTTGTTAGTTATCGCTTCGATATTCTGATCGATAACCTATTGGATCTCTCCCATGAAGATTTTCTTCACCGCGGCAGCTTCTCGGGAGGGGTCGGCGAACCTGCCGAACTAAGAGTTCGAGAGGAAGGGCGTATGGTCGTCATCGAACGGCTAACGCGAAACATGCCAAAACGCCCGCGCTACGAGTACATTGGAGAGCGGGTGGACGTTAAGTACACGATCCGTTGGTGGCCAAGCCAAGTCGTCGCCTTCGAGCGCATCTACTCCAGCAGCGACGACCCCAACGGCCCGAGTTTCACGGCCCGGTTCTGCCATTTGGCTACCCCGGCGGCACTTGGCGCCACCCACTATTTCCACGCGGTAACGCGAGCGGACAATCTTGCCGATACCGCCGTCGATGCTCGCATATCGGAGATTGCTGGAAGTGTTATCCTTGGCGAAGACGGGCCAATGTTAGAAGCGATCGATAGCCGAATGGCGGGTGCCGACCTGATGAAGCTTCGACCGGTGATTCTGCCCACGGACCTCGGCGCCATGCGAGTCCGAAAAATAATGCGTAGGCTTCTTGCCCGCGAAGCGTGAAAGCGATCTTGCAAGAGCGTTAGCACGTGGCGGCCACTGGCATTGGTCCACTTCAAACGCGACGCTTCGCCCGCGCCATAAGCGCGCGGTAGTTTAAGCTTCGATAGCAACTGCTCACCGGATGTGAGCCGCCAGCCAGTGCATGTAACGCTAGGTTACATTGACTTGACACGTGTAACCTAGCGTGACACTCGTTGGGTTAAACCTGACAAAACGATTTATCCGCAATTTGCAACGAGGTGACGAGATGCCAATGACGGGCTTGGAAATGAGAGAACTGAGAAAGACGACCGGTCTGACGCAGGAGCATTTTGCAGATGCGATTGGTCTATCCCGAAAGTCGGTCAACGAGGCTGAGGCTCTCGGAGACCAACCTATAGGGAGGCGGACGGAGTCGGCCGTACGGGCGATTACTCTTGTGGCGAAGGCCAGGTCTCGCCTTATGGAGATCGCCGACCAACATCGGGCTGCGGGAGACGACGCCGAAGCCGAGTTGTACAGGTACGCAGCGAACCTTCTGCGGGGCAGTTTTGCGACCGATGAGGATACAATCTTCAATCTCGCGAAAAGCGCAGCGCAGTTGCGCCGGGAACTTTGATCGGTGTCTCACCGCGGCAAGTTCCCTGACCGCTCGAGGATCAGGCTAGAGCCTCGTCTTCTCCAGAGCGTTCACTACCGCACGGCGCGGCACCAGCGACGCCGCGTTCGTTGCGAATGCGTAACGCATAGGGATCAAGGGCGCTTTTCGGTCAGGATGGGCGCGACTGTTCTTTTCTATTTAAAAGTATGATCCGATCTGAGACCAGCCTCTAGGCGGCATTCTGTTCTTTCCGTTGAGCGCGGATCAGGTGATCGCGGTGCGCTTTCAGAACCAACGCGCCGCCTACCTTCCAGCCAATAAACGTGAAGATCGCGAACGCGAACATGAGCCACATTAAGTCAAGTTCAGACCGGGCTGTTGTGAGTTCACGCTGGAAGAATGCGAAAGTGTAGCAAGCTCCAACGTACCCGGCGATGGCTCCACGAGCGATGCCCGGCGGCACGGAACGGATCAGCATGCCACCTAGTCTCAAGACGGCCCACACTGCCGCCCCGGTAAGGACAATCACGATCGCTGGATGCAAGTTGGTCACACCTGTGAGGATAGCCAGCTTGTACAAAACGTAGGCGGGAAAGAAGGCTGGTATGAGCACAAGCGCAGCTGCAAACAGCAGAAGGCCAAGGCCGCCCGCGGTGCTGGAGACTTGCTGATCCGGATCACGGGTCATTCGATTCGCTCCTGCAGGACGTCAATCGGCCTCAGTCGCTGGTCCAGCGGACCGCAGGCTTGCCATTGCGCATCTTGAAGAGCGCGGAGCTCGACTCGGGGCAGGTGAAAGCCACGGCAGTCCGATCGGTTCGGTCAGGTTCGATGTAGCAGCTGCCTGTCCAGGGTCGCTTGAAGCTGGCGATTGTCAGCGGTCGCCGTTTCGGCTTGCCGGTGAACTCTACGACTAGGGCGCTGACGCCGCGGCCATCGACCATCCGCACCAAGTCCACCGTGCCGTTTCGGTCGTAGTCGACGCGGGCAGTAAAGGTGCACTTGTTGTAATCGGCCTTGTCGCATCGTGCCGCCGGAACCGGGCGCAGCCTGTCCCTGACGAGATCAGGGGTGCCGGCTTGATAGGGGGACTCCCAAGTGCTCGCGGGGGAGTTGGCGACAGCGAACTGCGGCCAGAAAAGAGCGATCAGCGGTAGCCATCGGAGGCGCCATCTGGATCGGGCTAGGCTTTGATCGCCATGTGCATGTGATTTCCAGCCCCTGTTTTTGGCCACGCGCGGTCTCCTCTAACGCCAGCCAGGCAGCCGGCGGCATCTCCCCAAAAAGGGGCGAATGGGGAAAGGAGCTTTTATGTGACGCGCCCGACCCCGTGCTCAGCACCGCCACCCGGGAGCCGGGCGGTTTGAACACGTGCGAGCACGGATGCAGCACGCCCCACGTATTCGCCGTGAGGCTGTTGTATTTCGTGGGCCGCCCGACATGAGCGGACCGTGCTCGGCACGCGTGGTGCACCGGCGAAGCTGTTCAAGACTCCGGCGGCGAGGAGGAAACTACGCTGATGTTCCCGCCTCGGCAAGCGAGACGACGTCACTTTCGCTCTCAGCGTGCTGAGACTGCGTTGGCGGCTAAACGCTGTCGCCGACGGCTACATCCCCCCGGGACCGTTGAGGCAGAGCGGGGAAGCAACCCCCCTGCTTCCGGCCCGTTCCTGGAACATACCGCAGCGAGGCACGGCGCTACTGCTCTGCGCACCCCTGACGGAGTGGGAGCAAGCGGCATCTGACGAATTGCGGCGGCGAAAGGCTTTGCAGGAGTTTGTCCGGCATCAATGCCTCAAGGACGGCTGATCCTCCCTGCACCCCTTGTAACTTGAAGGCGACCCGGCCATCAAACCCGCTCGCTCAAACCTTCGCGTCTAACCTCTCGCGGCAGGTCCCTTCCACTAGCCGCTGCAGAAGGGCGACTCGCTCGGTGAGCCAGGTCAGCTCCCGCTCGGAGATCTTGTAGTGGGGCGAGTAGCGGGCGTTCACATAGGCTTGCCGCAGCAGCTCGAAGCCACGGCGCTCGAACTTGCCTTTCCGCGGCCAGGCTTCGATCAGCGCGGGGGCGATCTGCTCGGCTTGGGATCGGAGGAAATTCAGCTTGTGCGACTTCGGGCTGTAGAGCGTTAGCACCAGCAGGAGGCAGTGGTACAAGCGCTCCGCCGTTTGGTGGAGGTCGAAGGCAGCCTCCTTCCAATAGCCCTTGCCGGCGGCGGTGCGCGCTAGATCGAAGCGTCTGTCGGCGCTCGGGAACCACTCGTTGAAGTAGTGCTCCGCCTCGGCGCGCGCCTGTTCCTCCGGCAACTTGCGGGGCGTGGAGAATGAAAAGCCCTTCGCCTCGTAGAGCGCCACTCCATGCTCAACGATGTCGATAAAGAACGGCCGGCCGCGCTCGAGCTGCTGATTTACGTCGGAAAGCGAGTGAACAATGAAATTAACTGGCGCGCTCAGGCTCTTCGAGATTGACGTCTCGCGGAGCAGGCGATCGTCAGCCAGGGACCAGAAGTCCACCACGTCCGTCAGCCGCTCGTCGCTGACGACGACGAGGATGTCGTAATCAGACCTGTAGCCGCCGACAGGATCGTCCACCCAGCCGCCACGAGCATAGGAGCCGTACAGGACCACCTTGAGGATCCGGCCGCCCTTTTTCCATTGCTGGCTCGCCCGCGCCGTAACCGCCTCGAACTCCTCGAAGAGGATCCGCACCACCAAGGCGAGCTCTCGCTGTTTGCCTTCCGGCAGATGATCCAGATCTGTTTTCATTTGCCCCATGTCGCCGCGCCAACGTGCAATGCCAAGCGCATTGCACCGACGGGCACCTCTAGATGATCTTGATGCCTCTCCGGAAGGTATCGCAGCCTCTGTTGCCGACTTCTCCCTCCTCGCTGGACAGGGGCGGGGTCAGGGCTCCCCAATGAATTCCGACCCGATGGCGGCCGCGTCGGTCCAGGCCTCGGCCTAATAGCGTCTGCAGGCTGGCCCCGTTTTCTAATCGGGTCGTTTCGGGAGCCGCTTTGTCTTCCCTCTGGAGTTACCATAGTCAGGGTGGGCCCTGCCGGCGCAGCCACGCCTCCGCGTGCTCTTTGGTGAAGAAAAGCCGAGCGACGCCCTCAGTAGAATCAATATCTATCTTCGCGACCACCCCCTTTAACGTCAGGCCGGATCCTTCCGCTTCAAAACGGCGAGTGGCCGACACCGCACTGGACAGCGCGGCCAGCACTTTCGCGCCCGTAAGCAGATCGCCAAGCTTTCGATGATGGTGCTCGCATAACAGAAGCAGGTTTCGAGCACCAAGGATGACGTTGGTCTGGAGATGGTCGACATGATGAGCTTCGAGTAGTGTAGCCCGGTAGGCGGCCTCCGCCACATAGCTGCCAGGGGGAGCGGCCTGGGCAGGCTGGTATGTGCCCAGACAGGCTTGGCAATGATGGGCATAATGACGCTCGCGAAGAGCAGCCTTCTCGTCGGCCTCTTGAAGGGTGTCCCTAGCCGACGGCGACTTGGGAAGTGGTGAACGAGAGGGGCGCGGGCGGAACGGTCGTTTCGGCCCCTTGGGATCGATGCCTGACTTGCTGAATGGGCTGGGGTCCGGGAGCCGGTCGATCGCATCGCGGGGATTGTGGCCCGGCCGCAGATCTGCCGCCCCAGGACTGGAAGGTTCCTGCGGATCGTCGCCGTCCTGTTCCGCAGGCCCGCGCGTGCCTGAAAACTTGAAATCGTAATTCCCGCTCTCGGCCGCCTGTTGGACGGCTGCACCCGACAAGGATGTGGTGCGATGAAGGATCAGCTGGGCAACCGCTTCGTAGAGTCCACGTATCGGATCTACCCCCTCGGCTATGAAGAGTTTTCCTTGCCTTAGGTCCGCCGCCCCGCGGACCGGAACGTCATACGGGGAACGGCGCAATCGATATCGCACCTTGAGGGAGCGGACGATGCAGACCTCGGCGACGCCGCTTAGTAGATGACGCCAGTTCTGGCGAAGGTCCTCCGCCGGAACCTCGTATTGCTGTAGGTTCTTCGGCAGGGCTTCGGAAATCCGGCCTTTGTAAAGGCGCCGGACGAAGCTCAGAAGCTCGGTATCCGCCCTCGGCGATCCGATCGCCTCGACCGCCACCGGCGGCCCCGCAGCATCGCGGAGGCCGCGAATGTCAGGGTCTTGCCGCAACCCCTGGAGGATGCTGCCTGCAACCCCTTCGATCTGAACGATGATGAAGCCTAGCTTCGCGTCGCGCTCGCGCACCAGGTGCCATAGCGCGGGCTCGTCCGGGAGAAGGATCGTGTTTTTCGCCCGCGACAGCTCGCCCCTCGACACCAGCCGGGCGCCGATAGGCCCATATTCGACGGGGAGGCATCGGATCGATGCGCAATCGGGCCGACGCCACCATGAGAGTGGGCCCCGGCCGGCATCAATCCAGTGGCGTAAGACCTGCCGCAGGTTTTCATATTGCACACTCGCCGACTGGCTCCCGAGCCATGAGAAGAACTCCCGAGACAAACGCGCGGTCAGTTCCGGAGGCGCGACGCCGGCCTTAAGAAGCAAGTCCGTCCGTCGCGGTGTCGGCTCCTCCGGAAGAAACTCCTTACGCCAGTTCCCCCAGAGATCCCGTTCCACCACTCTGCCGCTCCGAAGCTTGAGCGCGAGCGGCGGGACTACTCCACCTGCGGTAGGAATGACGGCTTCGGACGACAGAGTGTCGAGGCTCGCGCTCTTCCGGTAGGCGGCAAGCCGATCATAGAGAAGCCGGCCAGGTTGGGGATCGCCCTTCAACGCTCTCAGGATCGCATCATGCGAAGGCGCCTGACGGCCCTCGAACAATTGGTACAGCCGCGTTCTTCCCGGAGGAAGGAGGTCCGATTCGAGCAGCGAGCACCGCTTCACCGGCTCGGTCTCAAGGTGAAGGTCGGCAACCGCAATCAGGTCGCCGGCTCGGGAAGCGGTCACATGAGGCCCGAGTGCGCGGAGCGCGGATGGTCCCAGATCCTTGTCGGAGAGGAGCGCGCTCAAGTCGTCGTCAAGCTTCAGGGTTTCCGAAATCCGCGCATCGTCCGGAGCCTCCTCGACCCGTTTCCTCCGATCGGCATACCAGGCCGACAACTCACCCTCGCTCGGCCGCCGCGACAGGCGAAGGCTGGCGCGGGAGCCCGTCTTGAACCCCTGAAAGGCTCGCAACGACTCGCTCGGCGTCGATACGTTGCCAGCCAGAAGCCGGTGGGTGCGGAGGGTTCGAAGAACGCAAATGCCCGCCAGGGGCCTGTGTCCGCCGCCTTCGATCGGCCAAACCGGCTGCCGCGCAAGTTCGGCCCAGGTCCGTGCGTCCAGATCGTCCCAATTGCGCTTCAGCCAGGAGTAGAAGCGATCGCGCTGCTCTTCGGAGGCGGTCGTAAAATCCGCTCCACTCAGATGCTCGTCTAGATCGAAACGCTTCAGCCGCGTCGATCCGGATCGAAGCAGCAAGCATGGATTGAGTTCCGCGCGGATCACCGGAGGAGGTGGCGCGCCCGGCACGTCCGGTACTTCGTCCTTCAGCCGCCGGCCTTCCGACCAGGCAATCCACTGTCCTGCTCGCGTCGGCAGTCGACCTTCCTCGAACAGCCGCTTCTGAAGCGGAGGCGCGAGCGTCCCGTCGGCCGCGAGGCGCCCGAGCAGGACAAGGACCTCTTTGAACCGCGACACGGGCCGCCCGCCGGACGAACTTTCGATCACCTGGCTGACGATGTCGGCGGGCCGGACCCACCTCAGGCGGTATCGTCCCTCGACCGATGCGGCGCGGGCCAAGGCCTGGACAAGAAAAGGCGGTGTCCTGGCGGAGAGCCTTGCCGCTGTCTTCGGAGCGAACGGGAAGAGCCGCGGGTCGATTGTTTCGCGGCCCGCGGGGCCCGAAGCGGCGACAGCGACGTCGCCACGCTTTTTCAGCCGACCGAGCCGCAAATCGCCGCGGGCTCCTTCAACGGCCACCGACCCTTCGCGCAAAGCTCGAGCACATAGTTCGGTTTCCCGCTCGAGCTCATTCGTCGCCTTGTCGCGGAGAAGCCGCAAAGCTGACGCTCCTTCCCGGTCCACCAGGGCGGGGAGAACCTGTTCGAGGACCGCCTCGTCTGCCTTGCGGAGAAGCAATTCGTTGTCGGGATGCCCACGCGCCGGCGCGTAGCGCGTGTCCTCCGACTCGAAAGGTGCGGACAGGCTGAAGCCGAAGCGGCTTCGACTGGCGTCGATCGCTGGATAGGCGATGGGATAGCGAAGGATTCCGGCACCCGCGATGGACCTGCCCCTCTTGTCGACCGGCCAGGAGATTTCCCCAACCACCCAGCCGTCCCGGACGAAAAAGTCCGGAGTTCTGCCGTCCCAATCGTCGCGTTGCGCCACCCGGAACGGCCGGACCCGCTCCCGGAATACGACCTCTCCGCTGCTGCTGACGACACAGGTCCGCTCGAACATCCCATTGCGAAGCGGCCCGGCTCTAAAGTCGAGCCGGACTTCTTCCTCCGACCAACAGAGCGTCAGCGTCCAGGAATCGCGAATGCCCGGGCACATCGCTCCGATGAATCGCGCGGGAGCCATCGCCAAGGCCTGGCGGAAGTGCTGCTCGACCGCTGCCGGGTCGGGCGCGCCGAGCATGAGGGTTTCCAGCCGAAGCGGCTTATTGCGAAGCGGGAGCCTGATCCTGGTCCCGACAGGCGGCGATTCGGCTGCTGTCTCCAATGGCCAACAGCCGGGATCGATCTCTGTGTCTGTCGCCTCGGGACCCCAGAGCGTCAGCCTCGCACGAATGCCCGCCGATTCGACGATAATGTCGTCTGCAATCCGGAACCCCGTCCTCAGGCCGTGATTCTTGGCCCCGATCCCCCCGACCTTGCGCGGCACGTTGCGGCCGCCCGCGCCGACCACGGTTCGAAGGCGGCGCCAGCCCAGTTCGCCAACCGGCTCGCCATTGCCCTCGCACTGGAAAGCGGTTGGTGAGAATCGGAATGTCGTTTGAGTGGAGCCCGCATCCAGCTCGTTCTGAATGAACTCGACGAACACGTCGGCATCGACGCTCTTCTTGAGAAACTCGGCCACGACGCCGGGAACATAGGCTTCCCGGCTGAATCCCTCTGCGCCGACTCTACCGTCCATCAATAACGCCTCATGCCGACCACGGGGGGACCACCTAACGAGCAACAAGCGCCAAACAATAAGGAAAAGGACGACGGCGGGATGCGATGAGGGAACAACAAAGTGACTATGGGTCGGCGGGGAAGCTGAAGTCTGGCTATCGGCGCGCAGCTTCCTTTCAACTCCGACCGTCTTCAGAAAGCCGTGGAAAAGCAGCGACCGTCCGGTTTACGCTGAAGACCGTCCGCCCCAGCGGACCTTGCAAGGATTGCGCTGTGGCACGGGCCCTTCGAAGTGACATGAAGACAGGACCCGGATCCCGGCGGGGCGGCGGCCCGAGGCTTGATTCGGACGAATGGGCCGTCCTTCTCGACATCTATCTTCGGAATCGAGGCACGCCGGTCGGGGTCAGTCACCCCGAGCTCCGGGACGCCTCGAAGCATCTTTCAATACGCGCGCAGGAACGCGGCCAGGCAAGGGAAGGCGCCGTCTTGAGATCGTCTCACGGCCTGGCACGCCGCCTCACCGTCCTTCGAGCCATCGAACGCGGCGACGCCGCGAGGGCGCCAAGGGAAGCGCGCCTTACCTGGGACCGTTTCGCAAAGGATCCCGAGGCCTGCGCCGCCGCGGCGGCGGCCATCAGGCAAGGACTGCCGGAGGCCCAGGGTGAGAGGAACCGTCCCTCCCGGGGTCCAGCGCCATTCGTCGGGCAATATATGGTCGAACAGGTCGATGGCGCCGCGAATGTCTACGTGATGGCTCTGGGCGGCTCGCTTGTGACGGGCCAGGGCCGCGGGGCGGGCAAGCCCTATCTCAAGATCGGGAGGTCAACGGATTCCCGCCGCCGCGAAGACGAGCTGAACCAGGCCTTTCCTCCCGGCCTGGGACTGCGTTGGAAATGCCTATTCACCCGGACCTTCTCGTCCGGTCAGGCGGCCCATGAGGTCGAACAATCGGTTTTGACGGTACTGGCCGGCCGTGGCGCCTGCATCGGGGGGAATTCCTCCGCTGCACTCCCAGCGAAGTCTCCCGACTGATCAGGGCCGAGGCGAGACGATTGGGGCACAAATGCTTACCTGCCGCAGCCGGCGATGCTAGAGAGGGAGAACAAGGGGCGAGCCGAGTACCAGAATGACAGCTTCGAACAGGACCAATGACCTGCTCGCGCGGGTGGCAGAGGAAGTCGGCCTTCCGCGCCAGTTGCTGGCCGATCTTGCGGCTCTGGAAGACAGCTTCCCCGATATGAACGTCCGCGGCGCCAAGCCGGAGCTTGGAAGGCGGATCGCCGAGCTTCTGGACGCTGCAGTGGCAGAGGAAGCCTCGCGGTGAAATTCATCTCGCTGAAGGTCGAAAATCTCTTCGCCTACAATGGTCCGAGCGAGGTCGACCTCTCGAAGACGAACGCGCAGCGAAACATCGTCGTCGTCTCGGGTCGAAACGGAGCGGGCAAGACGAGCCTGCTCAATGCCGTCAAATTGCTCTTCCTCGGTCCCAACAACGAGACCCTCCGACGCGTCGGTTTCGGAAACGCGACCCTCAACGCGAAGCAGTATGTGCTTGGTCAGCCCGGGCGCTGGTATGGAGTCTTGAACGCGGCGGCCCGCGCATCGGTCGGCTACGTCTCGCTCGAATGGTCCGACCGCGGACAAACCTTCAGGGCTCGGAGGACGTTTCGCTCGCTGAAGAACGGAACCGACTGGGAAGAAGACTTTTCGGTTACGGTCGATGGCACGCCACTCGCGCCAAAGGCTGCCGACGCGACGATGCATCAGCTGGTACCTCAGGAGGTCATTCCCTTCTTCTTCTTCGACGGGGAGCAGATTCAGGCGCTTGCCGATGCGGAGATCGGTCGCGAGCAGACGGAGATCGAGCGCCTGCTCGGCCTGTCGTTCATGGTCCATATGATCGAGCGCATCGACCTCTATGCCAAGGAGAAGGCGCGGGCCGGACTCCCCGACGAGGTTCGAGTGCGAGTCGTCGCTGCGGAGAACGCGGCCCGTGAGGCGAATGCCCGCGCCGAGGCTCATGGGCGCTCGCGAGTACAGGAGGAGGAGGGCCGGATCGACCTCGAGCGTATGCGCGACCGATTGCGCGACGATCGCGACCGCCTGCGCAGCGGGACCCTCTCGGAGAGCGAGAAGCGTCGAATCGAGGCGCGCCTCTCCGTTCTGGAAGGCGAAAAGGAGGAGCTTGCCCTTCGTATCGCCGAGGATCTCCCGAAGGAGGTTCCCTTCCTCACGAACGAGAGATTGTCCGGGGACGCCTTCCGGCTCCTCGACGACCATTTCGGACGCGCAACAGACAATAGCGTTGCCGGGCGGCTCCACCGCGACTTGCCCAAGGATGTCGCGGCGGGCCTCGCCAAGCTCGATCCGCCAGTGAAGCTTGCGCAAGACCAGCGGGCTGGGCTCGATATCGTGGTCCGCTCGTCGCTCGAGCGCCATGGCGTGATTGTCGCTCCGGCAAACCCTCTGCTCCAGTCGCTTAGCCCCAAGCGGGCCGCCATCCTGCGTGACCAGTTTCTCGTCTGGTCGCAGCGTGGCGCAATCCTCCTTCGGGATCATCGCGAGCAGCTGACACGAATGCGCCGGATCAATTCCGAGTTGCGCAAGCTCAACCAGGAGCTGGACGAGGCCGAGCTCACCACCGACGAGGCCAAGGCCCAATATCAGGAGCTGACGGACGAACTGACCCGGGTCGATGCCGAGCTTGAGGCGGCCATCAGCCGAATCGCCGAGCATCGGATCGAAGAGCAGCGCGCACTGCGCGAAGCGGCGGAGCAGGAAGATCGGGCCGCAGATCTCGAGGCGGAGCATCGGGACGTCGCCCGCCAGAACGACGCCTACAAGCTCGCCATTCGAGCCAAGCGCGCGCTCGAGCGTTATCGCGAGCTTCGAAAGGCGGAGGTCCGAGCCGCGATCGAGCGCCGTCTCAACGAACGCGTGGCCATATTGCTGGCCCCGAGCGAACTTATTCGCTCGGTCCGCCTCGACGACGATTTCGTCATGTCCTATTTCGACGAGCGCAAAAACGAGGTCGCCCGGCACAGCATTTCGGCCGGGATGCGGCAGCTTCTCGCAATGGCCATGCTCTGGGCGCTCAAGGACGAGGCGCAACGGCCACTTCCCGTCATCGTCGACACCCCGCTGGGGCGGATCGACCGAACGAACCGCTTGCTTCTGATGCGGGAGTATTTCCCGCAGGCCGGCAACCCCCTCATTCTCCTGCCGACCGATTCCGAACTCGGCCCGGGAGGCTTTGAGGAACTCGCCGACCATATCGCTGTCCGCTACCGGATCGAGAATGAGGGAGGCGACAGTGCTCGCATCGTCGAGGAACCGCTGCGAGGCGCGAGCCAATGAAGGACAGTCTCTATTTCACCGCCGAGGAGCGGCTCTTCTTCGAACGAGTGATCGACGACGGGCTTCTCCAGCGCAACCGTCGCGGAGTCTATTGGTGGGTGGTACGGCTCGCCATCGCCCAGTCGCTCCGGATTGAGGACGATCCGGATGAGCGTTACCGCGCCGTGGGCGGGCGCGAGCGTAGCGAGCTTCATCTCGAGCAGATTACGGGCCGCGCCAAATCCCCCGATTATGACGATGCGATGATCATGATGCTGTCACTTCGGCATGGCACCGATCTGTTCGACGACCATGATCTTTATGTCGACTGGCTCCAGCGGCACGCCCGCCGCGGGCTCCAGGCGCTCGAGGATTCGTGGAGACCGGGAACGTCCTTCCACGATCTGCTTCTCGACGGCCTCTACCACGGTGCCGCCGAGTCGGCGGCCGACGGCGACGCAATGTCGGAAACCATCGACTTCGCGGGCCTGCAGCGCGGCCTCCATCAAATCTCCGTAAAGGCGAGCCTGTCCGGCGACCCGCTGGAGGGACCGCGGCTCACGCGCTTCACCCTGACCTTGGGGGGCGTGGAGGATTATGACCGACTCCGCCGCGGGCTGGAGGATCTCGCTTTCGCCATCGGCCTGGGTTCCGGGCGGATCGCGGTCGAGCGCGGGCGCGGGGAGCGACGCGTAATCCTCGACGTTCCACGTCCGCTCGCGACCTGGCGCGACGTTCCCTGGCGAACCGTCCGCCCGGTCCTCGAAGATGCTCGAGGAGCCCTGCCCGTCTGCCCAGGCGTGGACGTCGTGGGCGATCCCGTCGTCTTCGACCTTGCCGAGGCGCCTCATTTGTTCGTCGCCGGCGCCACCGGAAGCGGCAAGTCGGTCTGCGTCAATGCAATCCTCCTGTCGCTGCTTCGACAGACCCGTCCCCCTGCTCTCGTCATGATCGACCCGAAGGGCGTGGATTTCGCTGATTACGATGGCTGCCGGCTTCTCAGGGGAAAGCAGGTCATCACGGATATGTCCGTCGCGGTCACGGCGCTTCGCGAACTTACCGAGGAAATGGACGCGCGCCAGGAAATCCTCCGCGATAAGGGAGCCCGCAACATCGCTGAGGCCCAAAGCGCCGGCGCCGATCTCGAGCGGATCGTCGTCGTCGTCGATGAGCTTGCCGATCTGCTCATCACTCGCACGGGAGCGGAGGAGCCACTTGTGCGACTGGCCCAGAAGGCAAGGGCAGTGGGTATACATCTGCTGCTGGCCACTCAGCGGCCGGAGGCAGCGACCTTTCCGGGACTGCTCAGGGCCAACATCCCAAGCCGGATCGCCCTAACCGTCCAAAAGGCGTCCGACAGCCGGATCATCTTGGACGAATCGGGAGCTGAGGATCTGATGATGAAAGGCGACATGTTGATCAAGCTGGCCGGTCGCGAGGCGATCCGGGCGCATGGTGCCCGCGTTGAGCGAAGCGATATCCTTGCGGCGGTCTCGGCGGTAAACGGCCGATGAGCAGGGTCCTTCGCCCTACCCGTTTCTCGCTCGTCGGCCTTACGCTTCTCGACGTTGGCCCGCTTCGCGGCACCACCGAGATCGCCTTCCGCGACGCACGCGGCCAGCCAACCAATCTTTTCCTAGTCATGGGACCCAACGGGGCAGGCAAGACGACGGTGCTGGATACTATCTACGCCGGCATGTCCCTTCTGTCCGACCGCGTTCACGAGCAATACGGGTTGGAGGCGTTGGACGACGGCGACGGCGGATTTCAGCTTGATGCGCTGGTCCAGCTAGACGACGGGGCTCGCTCCTATCTTCGACTGCTGTCGATCGTTGCGGGCGGGCCAGGTCTCCTGAAGACTTGGAAGTCGGATGAGCTAGAAGCGCTCGCAGTCGAGAAGCAATTGGTCCTGCGCTTCGGTCGCCGCTCGACGTCAGCGTCAGTAGAGCTGCTTCCCGGCTCTGATTTGGAAGCTGGCGGCTTTCTCGATGCGATTACCGAGCGACTGGGCGAGCAGGCTGCATCGCTCTTCGGAACCTCGATGAGCCTTCCGACGGTTCTCTACTTCCCTTCGGATCGTGGGATTAAGCGCCCCCCGTCCGAAGCACGAAATATCGTGCGGCCCGAGATGCTGGGGTATTCTCCGGCGCGGCGGTTCGACGCGGACGGACTTACCTGGGCAGATTCAATCGAAAATTTGCTAGTCTGGTTTACCTGGCTTGCCGACGAGCGCGACCAGGTTTGTCGAGACTTGGTCAGGGATCTCGTCTTCAAGGGGCATAAGCGGCTCGGCCCAATTGACCGGCAAAATCTGACGGTACCGGTCGAGACTGAGAGCGGAAGCCATCGGCTTGATCAGCTGAGCAGCGGCGAACGCCAGCTCGTACAGCTGATCATTCGCATCGCCGCGCACATGACGAGTTCGACAATCGTTCTTATCGATGAGACGGAGCAGCACCTTCACACGGTGATGCGCCGCCGGTTGATCAACATCCTCAAGGACTGGGCTCGCGACAACGAGGGCATCAGCTTCATCATGACGTCCCACCAAGCCGATTCCATGCGCTTGCTCGCGCCGCGCCGAGTCGAGGAAGGGCTGGCCAAGAGCGGCTGCTTGGTGAAGCCGCGCTTCTTCCCGCCGAATGTCTAACGTCGTCTCCTTCGAGGCCTTCGAAGATGAGCGCGAGATCGATGTCTATCAGACCGGTCTCCCGCGGGTCGTGCTCGAGGGGCAGGACGACGTCCGGCTTTTCCGCACCTATTGGTTTCCTCATATGCTCGACAGCTTCGAGTTCGTCGAAGCGGGGGACATCGTCCAGGGCGGCGGCTGCACCGCGCTTCGCAGCGCGGTACTCCAGAGCCGTCAGGACAATATTCCTGCATTCGGATTTGCCGACAGAGACCGTATATTCCGCCTTCAAGAGTGGGAACTGCTCTTCATGACCGACGATGACGCGTTCAAAGCGGCCACGCTGAACGACGACTTCTATGTCACGCTTCGCTGGGAGGTTGAGGCATATCTGCTCGAACCGGACCTTCTTCCTTCCTGGGTCAGGAGCTACCGAAAGCCGCCGGGCAGCCCCGCGCAATGCGCGGCGGCGGTCGCGCAGGCCGTGGAGGAATGCGAGCATCTCTTGCGGACCCACGGGTTCTTCGCCGCAGCCCACACTTGCGGCATCGCAACGGAACCACAGCATTTCAGCGACAAAAAATGTGCGGATCTAGCCGATGCCTGTGCGACGGCGCTTGAGATGCTTCCGGAGGGTGCCGAGACCGCGCAGGCGGTCGATCCGCTGGTAGAAGCGGTCCTCGAAGCGGCTCCTCTCGGAAGTGAGGCACGGCTCCGCTCCCTACTTCGCTTCGTCGACACGAAGCGACTCCTCTACCGGCTGGAACGGCGATATCGCGCCAAGCCCGATGTCCGCTGGTTTTTGGCCGAGCTCATGCTCCAAGGCGACAGGCGGCCTGCCGAGATCGAGGTCCGGCTTGTGGAATTGCGGGATCAGCTTGCCGCCTGAGTCGTCTTGGACCGCCGCCGGTTCGCCTGTTGGACGAGGCGAGCGACGAAAGCGTCGAACTCGCCTCCGCTCGACTTCCAGTCGTCCCACAACAGATAAATGCCGCGGTGCCAGTGAGCGCCAACCAGATTCTGGAAGTCCTTCCGGGGTACCGCCGTCGCGCCTGCATGTTCGAGCAGAAGCGTCAGCCAGGTCGCCAGCTCGACGCCGTGCCCAAAAAGCTGCTCGCCCTTTATCTGGCGGCCGAGGCCGAGAGTGTTCAGCTCGAGAGTCGGTGCCGAAGTAAGGGCTAGACTCCTTCCAAGCGCCAGGCGCGCCGGACCATAGCGGTGAGGCAGGCCCAGCAAGGACTGAAACCGTGTATTAAGCTCGTCGGCTGCCCGGCTAGTGCGGAAGTCGCCGCGCGCGAGATCGACGATGGTCGCCGACATTAGACGGCTCCTTCGGCCGGCTCGGCTTGGGACACCGCTTCGGGCCGCCGGCCGATGGAGATCGTGCCGGTCAGCCGATCGCCGAGTATCTCGATCTCGTGCGGGCCGAGCTCGGCCGGGTGAGTGAGGAGGATCAACTGCCCACCGCGGCGGGAGAAATGTTCGAGGACGTTCCTTCTGTGGACCGGGTCGAGGCGTGCCAACGGCGTGTCCATGATGATCGGGAAGCGTCCGGCGAGATCGGCGAGCGCGGACACGATCGAGAGAGCGAAGATCTGGTGCTCGCCGGCGCTGGCGTCTTGTTCTCTGATATCGGCGCCATCTCCCGCCAGAAGCTCCACGGCGCCGTCGAGGCGAATCCTAACCCGCTCCACGACGGATTTATGAGCCATCGCGCGATAGGCGCCGGTGACTGTTCGCGACAGTTCGTCCAGATTGGCCGGGAGCGCCGCCTCAATCAGCCGGTCGGCGATCTCCGCATAGAGATCCGCACGGCGCGCGCGGGCCAGGATGGGGGCGGCATCCGCCGCAGCCGTCAGAATTAGATCAGCCTCGGCGTGCTTGTCGCTTAGCCGAGCCCTGAGACTCTCCAGGGTTGCCACTCTCAAACGGTGCTCGGCCTCTGCGGACGCGATCTGTTCCTGGATCGCATTGAGTTTGTTGGCGAGCGCCTGGGATTCTCCATCGAGCCCCCTTTGACGCGCGATTTCGCGCTCGATCGTCTCGATGCGCAGGTCGGCGGCGGCCACGGCCCGCGCCAGGTCCGCGATGGACTCGGATTTAACCGAAGACAGGCGCTCGAGATGCTGCGCGACGCTGCGACGGTCGGTCTCCCCAAGATGGGAGAAGCGGACGTCCGACGCGCAGTCCGCCGGGCGTTCGGACCAGACCTTTTCCCAAGCCTCGCCAAGCGATGCTACGAGTTCGTCACTCAGGACACCGTTTGATTGGCGGAGAATCTCTAGATATTCGGTGAATTTGCTGCGACTGGCCGCGCTCGCGCTCTCCCACCGTTCAGCACGATCTTCGGCCGCTATTCTCTCGATCGCCCGTCGCCGAAGGGCGCCCCCGGACAGCGCCAAAGCGAGCTCGCCGCTGAGCAGGTGCCGCAATTCGTCCTGCTGACTTTCTCTGGAGCGAAGAACGCTTTCACGCTCCTCAAACAACGCCTTGAACGATGCATAGCTGTCGCCATGCAGCGATCCGATCCGTCGAACGATTGAGTCGCGCTCCGACCGCAACGGCTGGAGCGCGTCAACTAGGGCGTCGACTTCGGCAATCGTCTGTCTCTCAGTTTCTTCGAGGCCAGCAAGTTCCTCGGCAAGGGCAGTCGTGATCCCGTCGATTGCCTGCGGTATCTGCTTGCGCCTTTCCCGCGCGTAATCACGAAGGTTCGTGGCCATTCCCTTGAGAGTGGGAGCCCCAAGGACCGCCTCCACCGCCGCTTGCACCTGCTCGTCCAGGCCTTTCCCGGCCATCTGGTCAAGATGCTCCCCGTCCAGCAGGAAAAATGGGGCGAGATTGCGCGGCAGCAGCTCGCGCGTGACGAAATCTCTCACGAAGCTCGCGGTCTCGGGCTCATCCGGCAGCTCAACGAGATCTTGTTCCGGCCCGGCCAGAATCCTGACCTCTTCGTCCCGCGGCCGGTGGCGGCCGGATGCATTGAAATGCCAAATCCGCTCCAGCGCGATCGTGGAACCCCCGTCAGCGAATTCGAGGACGATCGAGATCCTCTCTGGTCGTCCCCGACACTCGATGCTCAGCCCGCGCTCAAGAAACTCGTCATAGGAAGCCTCGCGCCTTCCATTGTCCGCCGCTCGGGCGAGGAGCGGGAGGCCGCTCCGGCCGTAGAGGCAAAGCTGGATCGCCTCGAGCAGGCTTGTCTTGCCGGCACCGTTATAGCCTTCCAGGATAACGACGTTTCGGGTGGCCTCGCCCGGGGGAATGCGCAGCCTAGTGCGCCGATACCCTTTCCAGTTGCGCAACAGGATGGACCGCAATTGCACCGATCAGACTCCGGCGCGGTCGAGGATGGAATCGAACTCCTGAAAGAGGCCCCGGCGGCTCAGCTTGCCCGCGTGGCGCTCTATCGCGTCCAGAAGTGCCTCCAGCACTTCGGGCACAAGCTCGCGCTCGGCGGCCAGCTCGACCAGGGCGCGGCGTCCCGCCTCTGATCTCAGGATTGGGATTGGCATGACGCAGTCACCTTGCCGCGGCGGCCCGCCCCATCGCCGAGGCGGCATCCTCTGCCCAGATTGATCGGATCGTTTCGATCTCGGGGTCGGTTATCAGCTCCTGACCTACCTTTTCCTGCACACTCAATAATTCGTCTAGTATCTCGAGCCGGGCTGCCAAGGTGAAAGGACCCGGTATTAGAGACCCGTCGGCAAGGTGAGTCGTCCGGCCGGACCGGCGAGTCGCCGTCCGGCGCTTTGGATCGCTTCGGATCTCCGCCAGCCAATCGCGAAAATCCATCAGCGGTTCAAGATTTTCGTGCCCCGCCTCGATGAACCCCGCCATGCTTCGGTCCTTCACGACGACAGTACAGGTCCAGCAACCGAACCGGGACGAGCTCGTCCCACAGGAGGGGGCATCGTCCTTAGTCAGAACCAGCGGGCAGTCGCCCCCCTGACCGTCCTTGTAGAGCGTGACGAGCTCCCGATGGCTGCCGCCCCATGGCGGGCGGCGCTGGAGAAGAGTCTGCCAGACCTCGTCGGTCGTGAAATTGACGACTGGCCGATAGACCTTGCATCCTTGAAGGTCGTTATGGTCGTTCAGGCGCTGCCCGTTCGAATATTTGTTCACGTTCACTGCGCGGGTAGCCGACTCCTCCTTGCGCACCCCCAGAAGCAGGATGACCTCGCCATTCTCCGCTACCTTCGTCCTGATATAGTGAGAGGTCGGCTGTATCTTCATCCGGTCGGTGCACCAGCGGAAGGTGCGGCTCGGCGATGGATAGCCCCGGCCGATAAGATTCACCCAGAATGTCTGGTCGGCCTTGGGCCGCGTCGTGACCACCTCGACCGGCAGCCGTAGCGCCCGAACCGCGCCTGATATCCTAGCGAGCGTGCGGGCCACGTGCTGGGCGACCACGGGCGCTTCCACCAGTGTATCGTTTGACACGACATGAACGTGGCGCCGGCGATCGCTGAGCGGGAGCTCGAGCAGCATCTCCATGACCAGCTGCAGGACGAGGGTGCTGTCCTTTCCTCCCGAGAAACCGACGATCCAGGGCGTGTCATGGTCGGCGAGATACTCCTCGCGAAGATCGTCCTTCGCCGCCTCGAGCTTGTCCTCGAGCTCGTCGACTAAGGCCAAGTCTCCCGATTCAGCCGAATTCATGAAAGCGCTCCTCCAACCGCCGCTGCGCCATAGCTGACGGACCGAAGCCGCGCCACCGCTCGGGCGATGAGGCGAGCAGCGGCGATTACCTCCGCCTCGCTGGTCGGCCGTCCGAACCCGATACGAACTGCCTCCTCGGCCCTAGTTGGACCTCCGCCAAGGGCCTGCACGACATGACTGGCCTCAAGGCTCTGTGCCGTGCAGGCTGAGCCCGAAGCGATGGAAACCCTTCCGCGAAGGCTCATCAGTAGGGCCTCGGCATCCACGCCTGGGAAGGAGAGATTTAGGTTTCCGGGCAGGCGGCTGTCCATCGAGCCGTTGACAACGAAATCGACGCCACTTGCTTTAAGCTGTGCAATGAACAGCTCACGCAGACTGGTCATCCGCCCGGCATCGGACTCCATCGTCTCGACTGCCAACCGGCAGGCCTCTCCGAAACCGACCACCATAGCTACTGGAAGTGTACCGCTACGGAGCCCGCCCTCCTGGCCTCCGCCGTAGAAAAGCGGCTCAACCTGCCGCCAGACCTTGCGACGAATATAAGCTGCCCCGATGCCCATCGGGCCGTAAATCTTGTGGCCCGAGAGACTCAGGAGATCCAGATTGGCCTCTTCGACAGACAGCTGCACCTTACCCGCGGCTTGAGCGGCATCGCTGTGGAACAGAGCTCCAACCGAGCGGCAATGGCGGCCGATCTCTGCCAGCGGTTGGAGCACGCCAATCTCATTATTGGCTGCCATCACGCTGACGACGGAAGTCCGCTCGTCGATTGAGGCACGAAGCCGGTCGAGGTCCACAATGCCCTCGGCGTCCACGGGAAGCTCAATGACGTCGAGCCCCGATCGGGCAAGCTGCCGGGTAACTTCGAGCACGGATTTGTGCTCGGTGACGCAGGTCACGACTCTGTTTCGTCCCAGCCGGGCTCCGGCTGCTGCGGCCCCCTGAATTAGAAGATTGTTCGCCTCGGTTGCCCCGGATGTGAATACGATCTCGCCTGGAGCCGCCCCAAGCAACCCGGCGACCTGTCCCCGCGCCTGCTCGACGGCCTGCTTCGCCGCTAAGCCATGGGCGTTGGTGGAATGGGCGTTTCCCACGAAGCCGCGAAGAAACGGAAGCATGGCCTCAAGGACGGCCGCGTCGATCGGTGTCGTCGCTTGAAAGTCAAGGAAGATTGGCTCCGCCACAGCAGTGGCGACAGCTACATCCGAGCTGCCCTGGCCCCTCGTGCTTTGGGTTTGATCGTGATCGCGGAGTCGCATCGAAGACAGGGTAGGCGTCCGAAGGAAGGGCCGCAACGCGGCATCTGTCTCGGGGATTCGAACTTTGGCCGCAGTTGACAGAAGCCTAGCCTAATATTGCCTGATCAAGCTTATTCCGGAAGCCGCGCCGGTGGCTCGGTCAAATGAGGCGATCTCAAGGTAGTCAGCTCGACGTTTGTGGCGTGGCAGCCCCACATGCCTGAGTAAGAAAAGCGCAGAGTTCGCGAACTGCCTCGGGACAGGCGGTATATGTGACGACGCGCCCCTTCTTGGACGAAGTGACCAGGCCGGCCCTTGAGAGGATCGCCAGGTGCGCGGACATCGTATTCGGAGGAGTCTTTGACTTAGCGGCTATCTCACCTGCGGGGAGGCCGGCTGGCTGCTGCTCGGCAAGGATGGTGAAGACGTTCAGGCGAGTCGGCTGCGCGAGTGCACTCATCATCTGCATAGCAGTCATCTTTTCCATTTCTCCAGAATAATCGAACTACCGTCGCCGTCAATGCGCCGTACCCGATTTTTGCCCCATTTTGACTCATATAATATTCTATAGTTCTAGAACCGTTGAAATATAACTAGCATTAGATTATGTTCGGTTCAGCCGTGCTGCTCTCGTTGCCAGGCAGGCGGACCTAGGACCACAGGCGACCATGGAGTTTCGCTATGGATGCGATGATCATTTCTCGGGCGACTGCTGCCAAGGCACCAGCGCCGGCCAACAGAGCTAATCCCGGTGATCCGCTGGAACCCGACTCACCAACGGATGATGTCGTAATCACGAGCAGCCGAGCCTTGTGCCGGCTGGCGCTCGTTGCGGCCGAGACAGGTGCTCGGTTTCAGCGGGAGGCCGAAACGCACGACCCGATGACGTGGTTACTCGCGCCCCGCCGGCTGTTCGGTGGCTCGACGGCCTTCGAGGCATGCCTGCAGCGCGAGCACTTCATGCGGGCTCTTCTACTGCATGGGTTGTCACTCGGACTGGACGCAGACCCGGATGAGATCGACACCCTCTTGGACGATTCCAAAGAAGATCGTGTGGCGGGCCGGCCGGACCGCAGCACCGCCACCTCGCGAGCGGTAGCCCGCTTGAGGCTCTATTCGGCCAGTGTGCGTTGCTCGTCCTCCGGAAGCATGCTGCAGGCGTTCCACGCTTCAGTGGCGGCCTCGGCGGACGATTTCCGGGTCCGGCTTCAGGAAAAATTCGGCCCAGCTGCCGCTGAGCGTGCCGAGATATACGCAGGTTTCGATTCTGCCGCGCCCCTGGTCCTCGCCTTGGTGCCGGCGCCTGTCGCTAAGGTGCTCCGGAAGGTCGAGCGAGAGTGCGCGACGCCCAAGCACGCGGCCTTTGCCGTCACCATCGAACACCGCCTCGAGGCCTGAGCTCAACACCTGACCCAGAAGACGCGCCGTGCTCCCGTCTCCGACGGTGAGCGCGGGCGAAGGAGCTTGCGACATGACCAACGGAAAACCCAACGGGCTTGCCCCGCCAACCCTCACGGATGACTGCCGCATCCTGAGGCGCGTTGAAGTGCGCGAGGGGTTCACAGGCGAGGGTGATCACACCGACGCACCTTTTGTCGGCATCGCTGTCGACGTTGAGACGACGGGATTAGACCACGCTTCCGATCGCATCATCGAACTCGCGTTCCGGCGTTTTAGATACGATCGCGAGGGCGTGATCCTGAATATCGATCGCCCCTACAGCTGGCTTGAAGACCCCGGCAGAGACATCCCGCCTGAGATTTCTCGGCTCACGGGCCTTACCGACGCCGATCTTCGTGGACAGAGGATCGATGATGATGAGGCCGTGCGCCTTCTAGGCACCGCCACGTTGATCATCGCCCACCATGCGCGGTTTGACCGCCGGTGGATTGAGGCCCGACTTCCCGGTGCGTCGGGTCTCGCCTGGGCATGCTCGATGGAAGGCATCGACTGGCGAGCAAAAGGCCTCGAGGGCGGCAAGCTCGGTTTTCTCCTGATGCAGGCGGGCTGGTTCCACGATGGCCATCGTGCGGGTGCGGACGTGGATGCGGTGGTTCAGTTGCTACGCCATCGCTTCGACGACGGGCGCACCGTTCTGTCCCTGCTAACTCAGAAGGCTGCCCAACCAAGCTGGGTCGTGCGGGCGGTGGGTGCGGATTTCAGCGTCAAAGATCTGCTCCGGGTACGCGGATATCGCTGGGATGCGGAGAAGCGGGTCTGGTGGCGCGAAGTCGCTGACGAGGACCGCACGCCCGAAGAGTTCTGGCTGGCGGCGAACGTCTATTCCGTGCACGCGAACCCGAAGGCGATCGGTCCGAGCTTCGACGAAGTATCCGCTTTCACGAGATTTCTATGACCTCTGCTCCCACACCGGTACTGCGCCTGCGGCCGAGCAGGCCCCCAGTCCCGCGAGAGTTGAGCGCGACAGCGAGCCGCCGTGTCCGCTGTGCGCCAATTTCAGTCGTTCATCAAGCGAACAGACGATTCCGAAAGCTGCCGTTGTACATCATGTTCGTATGATCGATTCGACCGAATTGATGCAGAAAGAAGTATTCTGCAATTGTGCACGAGTTCGAGCTGCAGTACTCTCGATCAAGGAACGGATCTAAATGTCGGAGGGGGATCGACATGCGGGCGTTGGGGTTCACACTTGCGAGTGCGGCCGCCTTGGCCGTGCTAGTTTCGAGTCATGCTGTTTCGCAGCAGGCGCCGTCAACGCGCTGCGCGGCGACAATGCCCGCTAGGTTCGATTGGCCAGCTGATCCGGTGAAGCTCTGGAAGATGAGCGGCGGGATCAAGTCGCCAAACCTCAACATTCCCGGCAAGATCGATATTGCCCAGCAGCGCGCGCATGGTTGGATGCTGTTTGCGGGAGCAACGCAGCCCGCGAGCAATCAGCCCGATGCGCAGCCGGTGTTCCATAGCTGGTATACGGTCGAGGAGGCCTTTGACACCGCGCCCGGGAAGATCGACTGCACGAAGCGCCATCCCTTCCAGCTCACGCTACCGACGCAGCTCGTAATGGTCACGCCAAACCCGGCGCGCGATATGGCGGAGAAGAATGGGCTCAACGTATCTCCTCGCTTTGATCCCAATCCCGGTCAGTTCACCGCGACCAACGCGTCTGTCTCCACACTTGCGGCGCATCAGGGCGTTGTGGCGTTCTCGCACGTGGCATTCAACCAGGACATGTATGACTGGCTGCGCGATAATCAGTTCTACAGCAAGGCTGCGCTCAATCAGCTGCGCAACGCGAATGTCAGCCGCAAGCCGATTACCCCCGTACCCACGACTGGAATCTCGCTTAAGTTCTCGTGGTGGCCCGTAGCACCGGATCGTCTCACCGCGGTGCCGGTCTGGGACAATGATCCCCGTTTTCCGGGTGACGCCAAAAACCCGCCGACGACCTGGAAGCGCGTGGTATTGGTGGATCCAGTTGGAGGCCTACCAATTCCACCGAAGGTGACGCTGGGGGGATTCGACCATGTCAATCTGAAGTCGGTGCCGCTGTCGCGCTTCTACAGTGTCCAAGTCACCAAAGAGGAGGCGGACCTAGCTAACTCGGACTTCCGTATCAAGGCGGCAGCGACTGCCGTGCTGGGACGGCCGCTCCAGGCCGGTGACTTCATCGTGATGACCGCCCTGCATATTGCGACTCGGGAGTTCCCGCCTTGGGTGTTTACTACCTTCTGGTGGAGCGACAATCCGACTGCGAACCCACTTGGCAAAGACATGATATCTGCGGTGAAGGGTGTCTTTCGCAACTATATCATGGATGTCTCATACAACATCAACGATCCGAAAGGTCCTAACGGCAAGCCCCCAATATCGTACAATCCTTGGCTTGAGTTCTTTCAGCTTGGTGGCACGCGTTCGCAGTGCATGGCTTGCCATGCCCGTGCGGCCTACGGGCCGAATGTGCGGGCAGCGTTCAATCCGTCAGACATGTCGACGGGAGATCCGAACGGATTCGATGCCACGCCTCAGAGCCCCTCCGACCCGAACTTCGCCAAGGGAACACTCGACCTGGATCGCGTGTGGACGATCTTCACGAGAGCCGAGTGAGCGCCCCCGCCCCACCAGCAAACCGGCCGGCGAGTTTCGCGCTGCACATCGCTGTCATGTTCACAGATGAGCAGCGGCGATGTATGTCGCCCTATCTCGATCTCGGCAGCTATGACGAGGTCAAGGCTAACGCGGAGGCGGTCTTCGACCGAGTGAATGACCACAGCATGCCTGCCGATGAGAGCGGTCCGTGGCCAAATGAATGGATCGCCCTGTTCCGTCGATGGGTCGATGAAGGCTGTCGCCCCTGATCGCGCTGTTGATAGCGGAGGCATGCCAAGTAGGCGGTGACGGTCATGTACGCCGGCGCCCGAGAAATGTTCACCGACTCGCATAGCCTCGAAGGGAGTTGAGCGCGCCGAGGCCCGCAACTGCGCCGCCAGCGTTGGGCCAGCACACCTAGTCTAGTCAACTCGCCAGCCGCCTCGGCCCAGGCCGACCACGCAGCGAGCTAAGCTGCCCGGCCGGCCGCCTTGAGCACGAAATGCAGGAACGCGAATAGCCGGGTGAACAGATAGTCGATCTGGAGCGCGGTCTCGAGCGGCTCCTGACTAGTCTCGGAGTGGCGGATGCGGTGCGTGTTACCGAGGCGGGTCAATGACATTGCCTCCTCCTCGATCGCGGCGCGCAGCTTGGTGCCTGACCGTGCCGTCCGATCGAGCAAGGTGGCCGCACTTAGCTTCTTGTCGGTGCCGTCGAGTGTCTTAATCCGCTCGAACGCATCCCAGAGCTTCTCCAGTCCGTCACTTCGGTCATCGTGTTTCGGTGCAAGGATCTTGATCCGGGCGGCTTCCAACAGCCTGTCGGTTTCATCGTCCCCGGTCGCGAAGCGTGCCTGCGCGATTGCTTGTGCGAGGGGATCGGGAAGGATGCGCCGAATCTTGCCCTGAGTGGACATTTCGTACGCGATGCCGTTGCGGGCGAGCAGTCGATTCACTTCGGCGACGAACGCCACCAGCCCGGCCTCATGGTCCCAAGAAACATGATAATGGTCCATGAACTCTTGCCATTTACGCTTCTGCATCTCACCTACCGCCATTGCGCAAAATTCGAGCAGGTCGAGAATGACGGGTGTCACTGGCAACTCGTTGCACCGCAGCGGCCATTCGAGCCGTGGTACTTCAGCAACCAACGTCGCGCCGAACGCGCGCTCGTCGCATCCATAGGGTTGGCGGCCCGGATCGGTGCAGATTGCCGGGAAGCGATAGCCGAACGAGCCGTTGTCGGTCTTCAGGTCGATCATGCTTTGGATCGCGGCCCAGAGCCGCTCGCCGATGGCCTCGGTATGCCGCGGCGTGGGGCCATATTCGCGGTCGGTGAAGAACTCTGACATCGGTGACCTACGCGTCGTTAAGGTTCGCCGATATCCTTGGCCGAAGTTTCTACAATGAGGAACACTCGATTCAGCCCTTTTTAGGTCAGGTTCGTGCCTTGATGCTCCACCTTACCGGGCGAATTTCAAAATAATCATGGAGGAACACGGCTCAGCCGAGGCGTCTGGTCAATTGATGCTTTCAAATGCTCTGATATACGAATGGCGGCTATCGCTATCTGGCGCCTGGACCTGCCCGCCTGCTATCGGCCAGATCCAGACATTCAATAACCGGTCTGCCTGAGTTTGCGATCGGCGCATACCCGCTGTGGGCGTAAAGGTGCGTGCACATGTGCAGGAAACCCCAGACAATTACGGTCCTGCATGATCCTAGAGCAAGTACCGCCAGCACTGGGCCTGACAGGTCACCGGCTAAAGGCGGCCTCTGCCTGACTTAAGCAGCGATCCCAAAAATGCCACAGCCGCATGCAGTTGCGGCAGCACCGGACGGCCCTGGAGGTCACGAGCGGCGTCGGCGTTGAACGCGGCGAGCAGGCCCACCCCCTCGGGCATCAACGGGTCAACCACAACTGCGGGCGATTCGAACGCGCCGCCGCGAAGCTGAAGTCCCCCCTGGAATTCCTTGAGCAGCGCGTTGCGAGCCGGCTCGATGAAGTCGCCGAAAATCTTCTCCTGTCTCCAAAACGGCCATTGTGCCTTGCTCCAGGCACGTCGCTCCGGCTCCTTGCAATCAACCTTCTCGAACACATGGCCCACTGACCGAAGCAGCGCGATGATCGCGACATATTGCGATTGATGGTCGACGACCGGTCGCATGATGCTGTCCTCGCGCTCGAACCGAGCAATGAGGTCGCGAACAAAGTCGAGTTGGGCGCGGGCAACGAGCATCGGGCTATAATCTCAGAAAAGGAGGGACGTCATCTAGCCGGGGACGATCGGCGCTGGCCAGTTAAAGTGAGTATATAGGAAGGCTGTCCCATCTTTCTTCGTCACCTCTTTGACATGAACACGAAAGCGTGTGCCGACCCGATGTCGCTTCCGCATGTCACGTGAGCATTCGACGTTCATGGTAGGTGGATAAAACTGTCCGGGAAGGGGGCGCGCGCGAACGCTGCCGTGCGCTCCCCGTGCTGGCCCCTCGTAGGTTTCGATCACGATCTGGCGATACGGGGACCGCGGCTTTGATACAGGCATGCTCGGAGCATACACTACTCAAGTGCAAAAATCTGGAAGTCCTTATCGCTAGCGACAAGGGGCCGGGGGTAGCTCACTGGGGTCGAACCGCAACCGCTCTCAGTGTAGACGAGATGCTCTACCGCAAGGGTCCGCCGGACGCTGGGTGACGTGGTCCTTCTCTGCGGGCCCCTTTCCGACTGCCCACGCCGCCTCTGGCCAAGCTGGTTTACCCCTTATGGGGCCGATAGTTCACCTTTTATGGGGTAAACGACACCGGACGGCTCGTGCGCGTTGCAGGGAGGGTGCTGGATGCCCGACGAGGATTCGAACCTCGATTGACGGAGTCAGAGTCCGTAGTCTTACCATTAGACGATCGGGCAGTGGGGCCGCGAAATAGGACCCGCCCCGGCGCGGGTCAAGGGCGGCCCCGAGCCTATTCGGCGGGCACCGCCGCGGCGGCGGGCCGGCGGCCCAGCAGCCGGACGAGGCGCGGCAGCGGCGCGTTCCTCTCCATCCACCCGGCATATTCGCGATAGGCCGGGTCGGCCGACAGGTGGCGCTCCTCGGTGCGCGCGCGCCAGTAATAGATTCCGGCGACCGCGGCCATGATGAAGCAGTTGCGGATGACGTCGGTGAGATTGCCGGTGGTCGCGAAGAAAGGGAGGGTCGCCAGCCACCAGAACAGGTTTTTCGAGACATAGGCCGGATGCTTGGTCCAGGCATAAGGGCCGTGGGTCAGGACGCCGCGGTGGGTAAGGTTGGAGAAGCGGAGGCCGAAGGCCACCGTGGCCCAGGCGTAGACGGCGGTGAGGGCCACCATCAGGAAGGCGACGAAGACCATGAGCAAGGGAAAGCCGTCGAGCCAATAGTTCCAGCCGCCCTCGCCCATCGTCCCGGGATGGTAGTCGAACGGTCCGCCGGGGGCCATCAGGACGAACGGCGGGTAGCAGATCAAGGCCGCAGTCCAGCCCGCGGCATAAGGATTGGCCGAGCGGATATGGGCGTCGAGCGGCTTCATCGTCAGGGCGTAGCCGACGGTGGCGAAGACGGTGTCGATCATGAACATGACCGTGATCAGCCAGCGCGTCAGGCTGACCAGGGTCTCGGCGATCTCGTCGCCGGCCGGCAGGACCGTGCCCGCCCAGTTGCCGGGGACGATGGCGATCATGAAGGCCATGAAGAAGCCTTTGACCGCCCAGCTGCGCAGATGCTCATAGACCATCTCGCGCTCGACGAGGCTGGATTTGCCGATCAGCAGCTGGCCGAAATGCCAGGCGCCGTCGCGCGGCTCGACGAGCCTGCGGTCGAGCCAGATCACATAGGGGATGGAGAGGAGTAGAAGCAGCGGCGCGGCGAGGCCGAGCACCTCCATCGAGAAGACGTAGATGCCGTTCCAATACCAGCGGCCGACGCAATAGAGGAAGCCGATCCCGGCCCAGGTCGCCCACAGGCCGGCGATCTTCACCAGGCTGAAATCGAGCGCTTCGGAGACGGGCCGGGCCGGGCCCCGCCAGTCGATCCCGGTGGA